>Ga0194051_1000061_pt1 | contig 51433 bp, 49 predicted proteins | sample SepL2320m_MetaG_FD_161275 | JGI IMG/M metagenome (GOLD analysis project Ga0194051, IMG submission 161275) | Anoxic zone freshwater microbial communities from boreal shield lake in IISD Experimental Lakes Area, Ontario, Canada - Sep2016-L239-20m | ecosystem: Environmental > Aquatic > Freshwater >... | reverse complement strand
AAACAATGGTTTCAAGGGGTCATAGCTCAGTTGGAAGAGCGCTTGAATGGCATTCAAGAGGTCGGCGGTTCGATTCCGCCTGGCTCCACCATCCACCTCTCCGACAATCGTGTTCACCACAGCTCCATACAACTCGCCGGCAATCGTGATCCGTGCCGCAAAGGCAGCACCGCGCCACAATCCCGCCGCTTTCCGGCTCGTTCCAAGGCGTGGATGCACGCATGGCGGGCCCCGGTTTTAGGGCTTGGCTTCGAAGATCGATCATGGTTTTTTAGCCTTCTCCGGATTCGTTGCCACCGACAGGCGAGGCTCTTCTGACCATCATCGACCGATATGTGCTGCGCCAGTGTCTGGTGCCGATCTTCGCGACCATCCTCATCGGATTGCTGGTGCTGTCCGCCGCGCGCTTCCTGATCATCTTCGATCTGGTGCTTGGCAACGACCAGGGCATGCTGATCGTGGCGCGCATGCTTGGCGCCTTCGTGCCGCACTACCTGGCCTTCATGCTGCCGCTAGCGCTGTATTGGGGAAGCTACCTCACGGCGCGCCAGCTGACGGTTGGGTCGGAACTCAACATCCTGCAGGCCACCGGCTCATCCATCGCCCGCAGCTTCGGCAGCCTGATCGCGCTGGGCGTGATCTTCACCTGCATCAGCGTTCTCGTGGTGGGCTGGCTGCAACCCATCGGCCGTTACAGCTACCGGGCGCTGACCTACCATCTGGAAAAATCCGACTTCTATCTGCGCGTCCGCGAAAGCACCTTCATGAACATCGACAACCGCACCGTCTATGTTCAGGAAATCAACCCGGACCGCCACAGCTTCCAGAAGATCCTGATCTTCCAGCCGCTCGACAAGGGCGGCAATTCGACCATCTTCGCGCCGCGCGGCAACATCAGCAAGATCGACGGCAGCCTGAACCTCAGGCTCTTTGATGGGCAGCGCGTGGTGGTTGCCGACGGGGCAGACCCCGACAATGTGCAGATGATGGATTTCGACGTGCTCGATGTTCCCGTCGGCAATGCCGCGGCGGCATTCAGGTCACGTGGCGAGGACGAGCAGGAGCTGCTGTTGCCGGAACTCATGGCGCAGACTTCGCCCATTGCCGATGCCGACGTGGTGGATCTGTCGATGGCACTGCACAAGAAGCTGGTGATCGCCATGTCATGCCTGTTCCTGCCGATGCTGGCCGTGGTGCTGGGCGTGCAGAGCTCGCGCAAGAAGAACCTCTACCAGTCGATCGTCGCCATTCTCGTCATCATCATCTACCACCAGCTCATCGAGTTCTGCGGTGACTATGGCAAGAAGAGCGATCTCGGGCCTGCGGTGGTGCTGTGGTCGCTCTATGGCGTGTTCTTCATTGGCACGCTGGTGCTGTTCTACAAGACGACCACGGGCATCGGGCCACTGCAGGACCGCATCGCCTCTAAGCTTGACCGGATCGGCATGAGCCTCAATCCGTTTGGTTGGCTGCGCGGCCGACCGCAGATGCCCTGACGTCTCAGAGATTCTTCTCGAGTTCGCGCACGAAGACAACGAGGGTGGCGCCCTTCTCGGTGGTCGAGAAATGCTGCGTGCCGGTTTTCAGCAGCACGAAGTCACCGGCCTTGTAGACATAGCCGTCATTGTCGGTGACCTCGCCCTCGATGACGAAGAACTGCTCATGGCAGGTGTGCTCATGCGGCTGGCTCGATGAGCCCGGCGCCATGCGATAGAGCGTGAAGCCGGCACCCTCGGGGAAGGTGTCGTCGAACTGCACGAAGGACTGGCCCGGGATCTCGCGACCGTCGGCATCGATGTAGCTCTTGTAGGGCGCGGTCTTGTAATTGGCCACGATGCGTTCGGTGGGGGTGATGGTCTTCATGTGCTGTGCGCTCCCTGTTCCGGATGATCATAAAGCAGAAACGGGGCCCCTGCGAAGGGGCCCCGCACACTGGTGTCGCAGTGACGGGCTTTGTTAGCCCGGCAGCACGAAGAACCAGTTGGCCCATAGCACCAGCGCGATGCCGGCGATGAGCGTCAGGTAAGGCCACATGCCGGCCTTGCGCTCACCAAGTCCGCCGCCGACGATGCCCAGATCGTCGAGCGCTTCCTTGGGGAACTTGCCGCCGTCCTGCACATAGTGGCGATAGACGAACACCGGCAGGATCAGCGCGGCCATCGCGAAGCCAACCCACAGGGCGCTCGAATAGCCCCAGACCTTGGCGCCGGCGCCGAGGAACAGGGCATTGACGAAGGCCAGGATGGTGTTGAAGCCGATGAGCCAGGTGGGTGCCTTCCACGCACGTGGAACGTGACCTGAGTCGACGCGATGCATCCAGCCCGCGTTGAGGTTCAGGAAGTTGAAGATGATGTAGCCGACGTTGGAAATGGCGAGCACGTAGAAGTAACCCGCGATGTCAGACGCCAGCGCCAGCAGGAAGAGGTTGAAGGCGAAGTCGGTCCACATGGCGCGGGTGGGCGCACCATGCTTGTTGACGTGGCTCAGGTAGCGCGGCAGCCAGCCGTCCTTCGAACCCTGATAGAGGGTGCGGGACGAACCGGCCATTGCGGTCATGATGGCGAGGAACAGCGCCAGGATCATCAGGATCACGAAGATCTGGGTGACGACCTTGCCGCCGCCCACCATGTTGCCGAGCGCTTCACCGACACCCGTGCCGTCCACGATGCCCGGTGCCAGCATGCCGGCGTGGCCGAGAACACCCTGGAAGGAGAAGGGCACGAGGAAGAAGAACACGCAGCACAGCAGGCCGGAGTAGAAGATGGCCCGGAACGTGTCGGTCTTGGGGTTCTTGAGCTCGCGGGTGTAGCACACCGCGGTTTCGAAGCCGTAGGTCGACCAGGCGGCGATGTAGAGTCCTCCGAGGAAGAGCGTCCAGCCGCCGATGTTCCAGCTGCCCTCGTCCGCCGAATAGGCGGCGGCAGGCGGCATCAGGTTGGTGACGTTGGAATAGTCGATCTGGCCCGTCACGATCGGCACGATGCCCACCAGGAACAGCGGCACCAGAACGATGATGGCCAGCACCTTCTGGGCGCTTGCCGTGGAGGCGATGCCACGATGCTGGATCGCGAAGATGATCAGCATCAGCACGGCGCCGATCACGAAGGTCGCGTTGAAGTGCATCGCGCCGAGGCCAGGAATGTTGAAGGTGTAGGCTTCCCAGCTGCGGACGAAGGGCGTGAGCGCCGCCACTGCATCGGTGGTGGCAACCGCCTTGATGGCATCGGCAGGCGCCGTGCCGGCATTGGCGGCGATGTAGTCGACGACCGACTGCGTGGTGTCGCTATAGTTCGCCAGGTTGGCGGCGACCCAGTCCAGCACCAGCTGCGAGTCAGCGGCGGGGATCGGGAACAGCGAGTTGAGGATGTAGCCTGCCGCGATGGCGCAGCCGAGCGACAGCACCGGGCTCCACGCGAACCAGTTGCACCACACCGAGAGCGGCGCGATGAACTTCGAATAGCGCAGCCAGGCCGTTGCTCCGTACACGGAGGCGCCGCCCGACTTGTTGGCGAACATGCCGGCGATTTCGGCATAGGTGAAGGACTGCAGGAAGCCCATGATCATCGAGATGATCCACACCAGGAAGGCAAGCTTGCCCGTGGTGCCGGCGATGCCGCCGATGGAGAAGAGCACGAGTGGCGGCACGCCGGCCGCGACCCAGAAGGCGCCCTTCCAGTCCAATGCCCGGACGAGTTCGCCCGAGTTCGATTTTTCTGACATGTTCGTCGTTTCCTAAGTTGTTCCCTTTACCCATTCCCGATGGCATGCCACCTCTTCCGGGTGGGTCGACATCCATCGGGCAAAGAATAAGGCAGCGGACCGAAGCCGCTGTTTCCCCCCTATCCCTCAGGAAATAATTTTGAATGCCATTATATCGACGGTCAAGCGAAACTCACCTATAGTTTCGAAACTCGTTGAAGACATACCCCTAGGGAAGGGTGATTGATGCTGGATTTATTGCAACGCAACACGGCCCCGCCGGCGAGCCGCATCCTGCGGCCGGGTGTGAGAACGCTGCCCGAGCGGGTGGAACGCTACCCCGTTCCGGGGGCGGGTTCGGTGGTGGTGGAGGTCAAGGCAGGAGACCTGCTGCGCCTCACCGACGTGGAGGGCGGCCAGGCTTGCGAAGTGCTGTTCTGCGGGGCCGATGGCGCGTTCGACTTGGCCGCACTCGGCACGAAGCCCGACGGCACTGGCGAAGGGCTGAAGTCCTTGCTGTCACGCAGCAGCGAGGGCGTGGCGCGCACGCTTGGCGCCCTGCGCCGCCGCGGCGTCGACCTTGCCAAGGCACGCTCCGCCGGCCTGTTCGGCGCGGAAAGCCGGGCCGGCAGCAATGCTGAACTCAAGGTAGCGCGCGACGGCATTCTGATCGTGGCGGTGCCCGGCGCCGACATGAGCCCTGAGGCGCAGGACACGGCAACCGACATCGAACTGCGAATCACCCGCGCTGCACCGCCCACGGGAAAGCGACTGGACATTCTCCCTGAGCCGCTCGCTGATCCCATCCACGACATCCGCATCAGGGCGGCGACGGCCAACGCCTATCTGGTGCGCGCTGGCGAGTGGATCCAGGTGATCGACGTGTCCGGCCGTCAGTGCACGGATTTTCAGGCGCTGGCCGCCCGCAAGGTGGACAAGGGCCTCGACTATGCGTTGGACTCCACCGTGACGCGCACGCTGCTGGGCCGCAGCTACCCCACACCGGGCCTGCCGTCGAAAGCCTTCGACCGCGAGTTCGAGCCCTTGGTCGAGATCGTGCAGGACACGGTGGGCCGGCACGACGCCTTCGCCACCGCCTGCAACAGCCGCTACTATGATGACATGGGCTATCCGGGGCATGTGAACTGCACCGAGAACTTCAACCAGGCCCTGGCGCCCTATGGCGTTGCCCCGCGAAAGGGCTGGGAGGCGATCAACTACTTCTACAACACCAACATCGACCACCAGAACCAGCTCTACCTCGACGAGCCGTGGTCCAGGCCCGGCGACTATGTACTGATGAAGGCACTGACCGACATCATCTGCGTGTCCTCGTCGTGCCCTGACGACATCGACGCGGCAAACGCGTGGGACCCGACCGACATCCACATCCGCACCTATGCGGCGAAAGAAACCTTCCAGAGAGCAGTGGCCTATCGCATGACACCGGACGCCGACGCCCAGCTGACCAAGCAGACCGCCTTCCATGAGCGCTTCGCTGCCCTCACCCGGAACTTCACGGAGTATCGCGGCTACTGGCTGCCCACCCGCTTCAACAACGATGGGCCCATCGACGAATACTGGGCGGCGCGCGAGAAATGCGTGGTGATGGACTTGTCACCCTTGCGCAAGTTCGAGGTGACGGGGCCGGACGCCGAGGCACTGATGCAGTATTGCGTGACGCGCGACATCCGCAAGCTGGCCACCGGCCAGGTGGTCTACACCGCCATGTGCTACGAGAACGGCGGCATGATCGATGACGGCACGGTGTTCCGCTTGGGTCCCAACAACTTCCGCTGGATCGGCGGCGATGACTACTCCGGCATCTGGCTGCGCGAGCAGGCGGAAAAGATGGGCTACAAGGCGTGGGTACGTTCCTCAACCGACCAGCTGCACAACATCGCGGTGCAGGGCCCGAACAGCCGCGAGCTGCTGAAGGAAATCATCTGGACGCCGCCCGCGCAGCCGTCGATTGGTGAACTCGAGTGGTTCCGCTTCACGCCCGCCCGCATCGGCCACTTCGAAGGCGCACCGGTGGTGGTGTCACGCACCGGCTACACGGGCGAGCTGGGCTATGAGATCTTCTGCCACCCGAAGGATGCCAATGCGGTGTTCGACGCGGTGTGGAATGCCGGCCAGAAATACGGGCTGAAGCCCATGGGCCTCGAGGCCCTCGACATGGTGCGCATCGAGGCGGGCCTCATCTTCGCGCATTACGAGTTTGACTCCGAGACCGACCCCTTCGAAGCCGGCATCGGCTTTGCCGTGCCGCTGAAGACCAAGGCCGATGACTTCATCGGCAAGGAAGCCCTCATCAAGCGCAAGGAACATCCGCGCCGCAAGCTCGTCGGCCTCGACATCGACTCGAACGAGGCGGTGGGCCATGGTGACTGCGTGCATATCGGCCGCGCGCAGGTGGGCGTGGTGACGAGTTCCATGCGCTCGCCGATTTTGGGCAAGAACATCGCATTGGCCCGCGTCGATGCGCTGAACGCCGAACCCGGCACGGAAGTGGAGATCGGCAAGCTCGACGGTCACCAGAAGCGCCTGCCCGCGAAGATCGTCAAGTTCGCAGCTTACGATCCGGAGAAGACAAGGCCGCGGTCTTAGAGCTTCCTTCCCCTCCTCACTTTCATCATGCCCGGGCGTGACCCGGGCATCCACTTTGCCGGCGCCGGAAAAGGATCGCCGGGTCGCGCCCGGCGATGATGACTGTAGGGGTTGAGCAACGGCCTCCGAACACACCCCAAAGCAAAATCGCCGGACCCTGAGGCCCGGCGATAATGTGTTCCCGATGTAAGCAGTCTTACTTGACCGCCAGATAGGCCTCGAGTGAATCGTCGAGCGCGTCCTTCCACGGGGTGTGGTGCTTGGGGCTCATGGTGCCGGTCATCAGCGACTTGTAGGCGTTGTTGCGGAAGCCCATGATGTCGTCCATCTTGTGGTGCTCCCAGACCATGAAGGTCTTGTTCACGCTCTCGATGTCGAACTTCGGATAGTCGGTGGCCTCGATCAGTTCCTTGACGTAGTCGCCCTGGAACCAGATCATCTGCTCGGCATCGGCGAGCTTCTCCTCGCGCTTCAGCCACTTCTTCCAGTCCTTCTTCATGGCATCGGCCTTGGGCAGCTTGATGCGGCCGAGGATGATGTCGCGCACGTACCAGGCTTGCGCGTCGAACATGTTGAAGGTGTAGAACTGGTCCTGCATGCCGATGTAGAAGAAGCGCGGGTTGTCCTGCCAGACAACGCCCTTGTAGAGGTTCTCCGGCCACAGGCGATTGGCCGTCTTGAGGCGGAGGTCCTCCGGCAGATAGGGGAAGTAGTGCTGGTAGCCGGTGCAGAGGATGATGGCGTCCACGTCCTTGGTGGTGCCGTCCTTGAAGTAGGCCGTCTTGCCTTCGAGCTTCTGCAGCAGCGGGCGCTCCTCGAAGTTCTTGGGCCAATTGAAGCCCATGGGCTTTGAGCGATAGGTGGTGGTCACCGACTTCGCACCATATTTCCAGCACTGCGAGCCGATGTCCTCGGCCGAATAGCTGCGGCCGACGATGAGGATGTCCTTGCCCTTGAACTCGAGGGCATCGCGGAAGTCATGGGCGTGCAGCACGCGGCCGTTGAACGAGTCGAGTCCGGGGAAGAACGGCGTGATCGGCGTCGAGAAGTGACCGGACGCGCAGATCACGTAGTCGAACTCTTCCGTCTTCATCACGTCCTTCACACGGTCGTGCGAGGTAATGAAGAACTTCTTTTTCTTCTTGTCGTAGTCGACCATGCGGACAGGCGTGTTGAAGCGGATCCACTTCCTCACACCGGCCTTCTTCACGCGGCCGACGATATAGTCCCACAGCACGGCTCGCGGCGGATAGGACGGGATCGGCTTGCCGAAATGTTCCTCGAAGGTGTAGTCGGCGAACTCGAGGCACTCCTTGGGTCCGTTGGACCACAGGTAGCGGTACATCGAGCAGTGCACCGGCTCGCCATGTTCATCAAGGCCGGTGCGCCACGTGTACTTCCACAGTCCGCCCCAGTCATCCTGCTTCTCGAAGCAGACGACTTCGGGGATCTTGGCCCCCTTCTTCTTCGCGGACTGGAAGGCGCGAAGGGCTGCGAGGCCCGAAGGGCCTGCGCCGATTACAGCAACTTTCGTCATGGTGTCTCCCTGGTGCTTGTCTCTTGCTTTCCACTCATTCCGGATAGATGCCGGGGGTGGTCGGCTGGCCGTCGTCAAATTTTGCTAGCCACTCGATGGTGGTCGGGCGGTAGCGGGTCAGACCCTTGTAGTCCACCAGCTCCGGCGGCAGATCGCGGAGCACACGGTGGAAGCGGCGTGCCCACTTGGGCACCGTCACCAGCTCTTCCATCTTGATGAGGTAGCAGCGGATGACGAAGAGGATGGCGTTGGAGCGCGGCAGGCGCCACAGCGTCTGCAATTCGCAGCGCAGGTGCACCTTGTCGCCGACATTCTCCGGCGTGACGGTGGCGCGGTCCGGGCCCCACTTGTGATAATTCTCGGGGCTCGTATCGAGCCGCGGATTGATGGTCATGGTCCAGTTCAGGCGGCGCACCGGCCTGCCCTGCTGGAGGTTCAGCAGGAACTTGAGCGCGCGGTCGAACACGCCGATCTCGTGGGCCAGCGGCACGGGGCCGTGCCATTCATGGAAGTTCATGCCGATGTCGAAGTCGAGCGACCAGTCGGCCTGGGTGGTCACCATGCCGGCGTCGCACCACAGCTGGCCATCACGCTGGTCGACGATGACGAAATCGCCCTGGGCCTGACGGGTGATGAATTCCAGGGGCTCCATCGGCAGCGTGGAGGCGTCGCCGAAGGTGAAGGTCTGGTCGATGCCCATGGGGCGGTTGATCCAGCGCCACTGGTCGCCGTTCTTTTCCAGCGTGAAGTGTTCCGGGTAGCCCGCAGCCTGGGACTCCATGAGAAGTTCGAGTGTATCCCACTGGGCGGCCATCATGTGCGGCAACGCCTGGTAGCGGAGCGGATCTTCCTTCAGCACCTTGGCGCGGTCGGCCATCTCGGCAACGAAATGCTCGTCGACGTCGATGGGCTTGTTGTAGGCGTGGCCAGGAGGGCCGGCGGGAACATGGGGCTCCATGTTCACCGAATACATGTATTTGTCTTCGTTGAAGGGGAAGGGGAAGCGGCGGATCGCTTCGGATGAGTTCTTGAACGTATAATCGTCGCGGAACGTTTCGTTCTTGAATTTGATGTTCATACGCTGAACTCCTAGAGGTCGAGGGTGACCACGTTGCCCGTGATGCGTGAGACGCAGATCATGATCTTCCTGCCGGAGGCCTTGTCATCGGGCTCGAGGAAGTGGTCATTGTGTTCGAGTTCGCCGTCGCAGGAGACCACACCCGTCTCGCACTGGCCGCAGGCGCCGCCACGGCAGAGATAGGGCGCGTCGACGCCATTGGCTTCGAGCGCTTCGAGAATGCTCTGGTGGGGTGCGACGTCGATGGTGCGGTTGGATTTCGCCAGCCTGACCTGGAAGGCCTTGCCGGGCGGCGGCGCGAGGAATTCCTCGGAATGCAGATTCTGCTTCGGCCAGCCGAGCTCGCGCGCCTTGCCGAGCACGCCGTTGATCATGCCGGCGGGACCGCAGACATAGAGATGGGTTCCGAGCGGCTGGTTGGCGAGAACGTCAGCGACGGGAATGAACAGCTTCTCCTCGTCGCAATAGATCTTGACGCGGTGCTTGCCGTAGCGCTGCTGGAGTTCCTTCCAGTAGGCGCCGTGGGTGCGCGTCCTCACTGCGTAATGCAGTTCGAAGGCCGCGCCCTCGCGCTCCATCTGGTCCATCATGGCGATGAAGGGGGTGATGCCGATGCCGCCGGCCATCATGATGTGCTTCCTGGCCCGATGGTCATGGGCGAAGAGATTGACGGGCTGGCTGAGGATGAGCTCGTCGCCCTCCTTCAGCTTCTCGTGCAGGAAGGCGGAGCCGCCGCGCGAATTCTCGACGCGCAGCACGCTGATCTCATAGCCCGCGGAATCTTCCGGCGAGGACATGAGCGAATAGGGATTGCGGCGCAGCGCCTTGCCATCACGCATCGAGACGATGACATGGGCGCCACCCGAGAACACCGGCATCGGCTGGCCGTCAACGCGCTCGAAGCGGAAGCGCTTCACCTTGTCAGCGACCTGGGCAGTCGCCGCCACGCGAACCTTCATTTCGGTGTTGACGGTCACGGGAACAGCTCCTCGGGCTTGGGCGCGGTGCCCGGTTCCTCGGCATCGATGCAGACGCCCTGGAAGGCGCCGAGGCGGCGCGAGTAATGGTCACGCACCAGCAGCGACAGGCCGCAGGCACTGCAGGTGAAGGGGCTGGTGGTCACGTTGTCGGTGATGCCCTTGCAGTGCACGCACTGCACGCGGCGCGCTGCGGAGCCGCGGTGCTCGGCATGGATCGAGGCCGGATCGACGCCGTGGTTCATCGCCACCTGCTGGGCCTGCCCGATGAAGCCCTCGGTACCCGCGAGATAGATTTGGCTTCCCATGTGGGCCTGGCCGAGCATGACGTGGAGGCGGTTGAGCAGCACGGGGATGGTGGGCGCCAGCCAGAACGTATCAGCACCCAGCGCTGCCAGCTTCCTGTCGTGGTCCTCGGCCCTGGAGCCCGAGGCGACGTAGAGGATGTCGGCATTCTTCAGAAAGTCTGAGCCCGCCGCCTTGACCCGGTCGATCAAGGCCAGCGCCCCTTCGCCCTCGAGGGCGAAGAGGTGCCGTTTGGCGTGGCTGTCGATGTTGAGGCCGCTGTAAACAGGGCGGCTCTTGATACCTGCTACGAGCATGCGCCCCGTTGCTCCTTAACCGACTGCGGTACGCTTCTTCTTTTCCGGGTCATCGAAGGTGATGGTGTGGGCGATTGCCTTGGCCTTCACGTTCTTGCCGCGGATTTCAAGCGGTGTGCCCTGCTTGGCGTAAGGCACTTCGAGGCGGGCGATGCCCATGCTCTTCTTGGTGAGCTTCGAATAGCTGGGGCAGGTGACGACGCCGACCTTGCGGCCGTCGGCCCAGACCTCGTCGCCCAAATCAACCGGGCCATCAGCATCGACCAGCACGCCGAAGATCTTGAAGCGTTCCTTGCCCTTGAGCTTGTAGTGCTCCTCGGCACCGCGGAAGCCGGTCTTGCCGGGGCTCACCGTGAAGTCGAGGCCGAGCTCCCACAGCGAGTCGCCGGGGACCTGATCGGGGAAGGGGTACATCTGCGAATTGTCGTAGGGATAGAACAGCAGGTAGGATTCGACGCGCAGCATGTCGAGCACGCTGAAGCAGACGGGGATGATGCCCATCGACTTGCCCTTGTCGAGGATCGTGTCCCACACCATGGGCGCGTCCTGGCCGCGCACGAAGATCTCGTAGCCGCGCTCGCCGGTGTAGCCGGTACGCGAGATCATGACGGGCGCGCCGAACAGCGTCGTCTGCATGTGGTGGAAGTACTTGAGGTCGCGGATGCCCGGCACGTGCTGGGCGAGAAAATCGACCGCCAGCGGGCCCTGCAGCGAGAGATCGTGCAGATCGTCGTCGAACAGCACGGCGACGTTGCGGCCCATGGCGGCCTTCACGATCTGCTCATGCGCCGAGCCCGAGCCGTGCACCAGCATGAAGGAGTTGGGGCCGGTGCGATAGACGATGCAGTCATCCGTGAACATGCCGCGGTCATCGAGCATGCAGGCATAGACCGACTTGCCCGGATAGACCTTGTTGATGTCGCGGGTGGTGATGTAGTCCAGCACGGCGATGGCGTGCGGACCCACGAGGTGGACCTTCTTGAGGCCCGAGACGTCCATCAGGCCGGCCTTGGTGCGGACGGCGATGTGCTCTTCGTAGATGTCCTTGTCGTAGGTCCAGGCGGTTCCCATGCCGCTCCAGTCCTCGAGTTTCGAACCAAGTGCGCGGTGACGGTCACCGAGGACCGAAAATCTCCAGGACAGCGGCATGTGACTCCTCCTAATTGTTTCCTGCGTGGAATTATTTTTTCCAAACTGTACACGGGAACCGGAGAAGCGCAAGTCGTCTCATGGGGGAATTGCGTCGCTTTATCGTGGGTCCGGAACGGTGTGAAATGAAGCACGCAGACGCTGCCGCGGGAAGACGATGTGCGCGCCGTGCGGCGATTTGACCGTGGCCGCGGGCGAGATCGATATCATCTTGTTTCCTTGAATAGGAAACTATTGACTTTCGAGCAAGGCCGTGCTATGTTCTGCCCATCATTGCTGACGGGAGGGAGGGACAAAATGGTGATGTGGCTGATATTCCTGCTCCGCGCCCTGCTCGCGTCCCGCGCCGAGCCCACCGGGGGCGAGGGGCCGCTCCGCCACCACCCCGCAGGCGATGCCGAGCGACAGCCGGAAAGGCTACGAAAAGAACTCGTAGCTCTCCGTCTCCTCCTTCACGGCATGGCCTGCCCCCCTTACCAGCCGCTGCGCGAGGCTGGCGAGCTTGAGGTCGGCGACCGCGGCCGCACCATCCACCTGCCATTCGGGCGATGCCAGCGCCGCGGTATTGGCGGCGAAGCGGGCGAGCGCCAGCAACGTCTGGTTCAATATGTCGAGGAGCTGCAGGTTCTGGATGCTGCGGGCATCGAGCACGCCGGCGTTGCGCTCGATCATGTCGTCCACCGTGGCCTCCATGTCGGCGGCCATGAGCTGGAGCGCGCCCAGCTCAAGGGAGAGCTGGTTGAGCAGCACGGACAGCGGAAGTTGGCTCATGTCAGAACAGCTCCAGGTCGCCTGTGGGTGGCAGGGCGGGAACGGCAACCGGCTTCTCCTCCACAGCACGGACGAACTTCTGCATCGCGCGGCCCGAGGCGGGCCAGAACTGGATGCGCCGCCCGGTTTCGCCGCCGAGGCTGCCGCCGGTGATGGCAATGCCCTCGCGCCTGAGGAAGTCCTGCGCGAATTTCGCGTTGGTGGCGCCGATGTCGCCCAGCCCCAGCATGGTGCGCGCACCGCCGAACAGCTTGGCTTCCAGCCGGTGGCGCGCAGCACCCTTCTTGAGGAGCCCGTTGATCAGCAGTTCCATGAGGTGGACGCCGTGGCGCGAGAACAGCGTCGAGGCCGCAGCATCGCCCGGGAGCAGGAAGTGGTTCATGCCGCCCACTTCCGCGACCGGATCATTGATGCAGGCGGCCACGCAGGAGCCGAGCAACGTGGAAATGGAGAGCACCTTGTCGCCGCTCACGTGATACTCGCCCTGCACGATGTTGATGCGGGCATGCTGGCCGGGGTGCTGCATCAGACGAGCTTTCCCACCACCGCCTCGATGGCGGCCTTGAGGGTTGCCGTGGTGAAGGGCTTGGCGAGGAAATTGTTGAGGCCGTATTTCTTGCCCTCCTCGATCATCGCGCGGTCACCCTTGCCGGTGACGAGGATGAAGCAGCACTGCCGCGTGGGCGCATATTCGCGCAGTGCCTTCAGCAGCTGAAGCCCGTTGAGCTTGGGCATGTTCATGTCCGAGAACACGATGTGGCAGGGGCCCGCCATCATCAGCTGCAGCGCCTGCTCGCCATCGGCCGCGAGCACGGTGTTCTTGATGCCAATCTCGTTCAGGCCGTCGACGAGCAGCATACGGCTGACCGAGGTATCGTCGACGACCATCACCTTGAGGTGCTGCGTATAGGGCATTGGAGCCTCCGTTATGTCCTGACGGCCGTCGCCTCGATGAGGGCGTGGCCGATGCGCGTGATGGGATGCTGGACCTCGACCGCGCCAAGCTCGACTGCCGCCTTGGGCATGCCGTAGACGATGGACGAGGCCTCGTCCTGGGCCATGGTGCGGCCGCCCGCTTGGCGGATTTCGAGCAGACCCTGGGCGCCGTCGCGCCCCATGCCGGTGAGCAGCACGCCAACGGCGCGGGGACCCAGCGAACGTGCCGCCGAGGAGAACAACCGGTCGATGGATGGGCAATGGCCGTTCACCGGGCCGCCCGTCTTCAGCGCGCAGGCGAAGGTCGAGCGCCCCGTCACCTCGAGGTGAAGCTCGCCGCCGGGTGCGATGTAGACCGTGCCGGGCCTCAAGGCCGCGCCGATCGTCGCCTCCATGACTTCGGGTGCGCACATCTTGTCGAGTCGGACCGCAAGGTTGCGGGTGAACACCGGGGGCATGTGCTGGGTGACGAGGGTCGGCGGGCAATTGGCGGGAAAGGCCGTGAGGATCGAGATCAGCGCCTCGACGCCACCGGTGGAGGACCCGATGAAGATCATCCTGCCGTCGGACTTGTAGGCGCTCGCATCAGGTGGTGTCTGCTCCACAGCCCGGGCAACCTGCGCACGGCGCTTCACGTTGGAGGCGATCTTCACCTTGGCGGGAAGCTCGTCGAAGCTGTTGGGATTCTGGACACTGGGCTTGACCACGCAATCCACCGCCCCCAGCGCCAGCGCAGCGATGGTGGTGTCGGTGCCGCGGGCCGTCATCGAGGACACCATGACCACCGGCATCGGCCTCAGGCGCATCACCTTCTCAAGGAACGAGATGCCGTCCATTTCGGGCATCTCGACGTCGAGGGTCATGACGTCCGGGTTGAGCATCTTGATGAGTTCGCGCGCCTGCAGCGCCGAATTTGCCGTACCCACCACCTCGATCTCCGGGTCAGCCTCGAGCACATTGGCGACGAGCTGGCGCATGGTGGGTGAATCGTCAACGACAAGGACCTTGATCTTGCTCATGCCGGGGAGCCTCCAATCTTCCGGTAAACGGTGGTGCCGTCGATCTTGAACAGCGTCTCGGCAGGGCCGATGACGCGTTCGGAATGCCCAAGATAGAGGTAACCCCCAGGGCGGATGAGCGGCAGCATGCGGTTGAGAAGCCGCATCTGCGTCTTCTCGTCGAAATAGATCACGACGTTGCGGCAGAACACCGCATCGAACGGGCCCTTCATCGGCCAGGACCCAATGAGGTTGAGCTGGCGGAAGGTGATGAGGCCGCGCGGCGCCTCGTCGAAGCGCAAGGTGCCGGTTCCCGTGCTCTCCATCCAGCTGCGGCGGAGTTCGGCGGGAAGGCTTGCCGCTTCCTCGGCGGGATAGGTGGCCTTGCGACCAGTCTCGAGCACGAGAGGATTGATGTCAGTCGCCAGGATGCGGGTGTCATAGGCGCGAGCATCCGGCAGCACGGAGAGAATGGAGAGCGCGATGGAATAAGGCTCCTGACCGCTGGAGCAGCCGGCCGACCAGATGCGCAGGCGGCGGCCGTCGCGGAGTTCCTTGGCCATCGGCTCGATCAGCTTGCTGCGCAGGTGCTGAAAGTGATGGGGCTCGCGGAAGAAGCGCGTGACATTGGTGGTGAGCGCCGCGATCATCTGGGCGCGCTCGTCCGCGCCGTCCTCCGAGTCAACCAGGGCACAATAGTCGCGAAAGTTTTCCAGCCCCAGCGCGCGCAGGCGCTTGGCGAGGCGCGAGTAGACAAGGTTGGCCTTCGAGGCGGGCAGGCTGATCCCCGCATCCTCGTAAAGGGTATTGGCAATGAAAGCGAAATCGGTCCTGTCGAAGCCGAACTCGCCGGCTGCGAGCGGAACCGCAGCTTGGGTGTTCATGCGGCTTCCAGATCCATGCCCGCCGGCAGCACATTGTCCATGGTGATGACGGAGATCATGCGGCCATCCATGGCGATGACGCCACGCACGAACATGCGGGCAAGCTGGGAGGCGACATCGGGCGTGGGCTGGATGGAGGTATCCTCGACCGAGAGGATGTCGGACACGGAATCGACCAGCAGGCCCGCCGCGCGCTCGCCCACCTGGGCCACGATGATGACGTGGCGCGCGGTGGGTTCGGTGCCCGGCAGGCCGAGCCTGACGCCCAAATCGACGATGGGCAGCACCACGCCGCGCAGGTTGATGACGCCGCGGATGTAGGAGGGTGCGCGCGGGATGGCGGTGGCCGGCGTCCAGCCGCGGATCTCGCGCACCGACATGATGTTGATGCAGAATTCGAGGCTGCCGGCACGGAAGGCGACGAATTCGGCCTCGCGGCTCTGCGGGTTCAGGGATTTCTCGATCATGGACATCAGCTCGCTTTGGCAAGGGGGGTTTCGGCAGCGACCCAGTCATGGTGGCGGGGGCCCACCAGCGCATCGACATCAAGGATCATCGCCACGCGGCCATCGCCGAGGATGGTGGCAGCGGCAATGCCGTCGACGCGCATGTAGTTGGTCTCGAGGCTCTTGATCACCACCTGGCGCTGGTCCTGGATATTGTCGACGAGAAGGGCGCTGCGCGTGCCGTTGGCCGTCTCGATGAGGATGGCGACACCCGAGCGCAGGTCAGACGTCGGCCCGCGCACGCCCAGCTCCGCGCCGACATCGATCAGCGGCACCAGCACGTCGCGCACGCGCAGCACGAAGGAGTGATCCCCCAAGTGATGGATGCGCGAGGGCTCGTGCTTCACCGTCTCGACGATGGCCGTGAGCGGAATGACGAAGACCTGCTCGTCCACGGTGACCACGATGCCATCGAGCACCGCGAGCGTGAGGGGGAGCGAGAGCGTGAAGGTGGAACCCTTGCCGGGTGCCGAGGCAATCGAGATGCGTCCGCCCAGCGCCTGGATCGAGCGCTTGACCACGTCCATGCCGACGCCGCGCCCCGAGATGTTGGACACCGTGCTTGCGGTGGAGAAGCCGGGCAGAAACAGCAGGTTGTCGATTTCACTGTCGGACAGCTGCGCATCGGGCGGCACGAGGCCGTTGGCGATGGCCTTCTGCAGCACCCTGGGGCGGTTGATGCCCTGCCCGTCGTCGCTGACCTCGATGATGACGCGGCCGGACCGGTGGGCCGCGGCGAGCTTGACGGTGCCCTCGGGCGCCTTGCCTGCGGCGACGCGCTGCTCCGGCCCTTCGAGGCCGTGGTCCACGGCGTTGCGGATCATGTGGGTAAGCGGGTCGGCCAGCAGCTCGACCACCGTCTTGTCGACTTCGGTCGCTTCGCCTTCGGTGCGCAGCCGGACATCCTTGGACGTGGCATCGGCCACTTCGCGAACGATGCGCGACATGCGCTGGAACAGCGGGCGCACCGGCTGGGCGCGGATGGCCATGACGCTTTCCTGGATCTCGCGCGTCAGCCGCTCCAGCTCCTCGAGGCTCGAGGTCACCTCGCGGTCGCGCACGTGGCTCGAATGCAGCACGCGCTGGGTGAGCATGGCCTGGTTGATGACCAACTCGCCCACGAGGTTGATGAGGCGGTCGACGCGGTCGAGATCGACGCGGATCGTCGGCTGCACGGCGGCCTTCACGGCCTTGGGCGCGGCGTCGGCTTCCGGCGGGGGTGCGGCGGCGGCAGCCGCGGCGGCGATCGCCGGGGCTTCCTCGCGCACCTTGCGGAGGATTGCGGTGATGTCCATCTCCGGCGGCGGCGGCGCCGTGGCGGACTGCGCAAGCTCAATGGCAAGGTCGCAGTCGCCCTCGACGAAATCGAAGACCTCCTTCACCGCCGCGCGCTGGCTGTCGGTTTCGAGGCGAAGTTCCCAGGAGAGATAGCTGTCCTCCGGCTCGAAGGTGTCGAGGAAGGGAAGGTTCTTGATATCGCAAATCGACGTGAGCGTACCGAGCCGTGCCAGTTCGCGGAACAGCGCCAGCGGTTCATTGGCCTTGGCGAAAAGCTCGCGCAGCGGGCGCAAGCGGATGGTGAAGACGTTCTGTGCCGGTGGTGGCGGTGGCTCGTCGAAGGCGGTGATGATGGGCTGGAACGCGAGGTTCGCGAATTCGTCCTCCTCGGCGGCGGCCCCACCGCCACCGATGAGCGCGTTGAATTCCTCTTCGATGGCCACATAGGGAGCGGTGACTTCCACCCCGCCGTCACGGCTCGCCGACACAAGGTCGGCCAGCGCATCGGCAGCGCGCAGGAACAGCTTCATCGCATCGACATCGGGCACCAGTTCGCCGGAGCGCACCCTGTCGAGCGCCGTCTCGAAGATATGGGCGAAGTTCACCAGCGCATTGAGCTTGAAGGCGCCGGCCCCGCCCTTGATCGAATGCACGGCGCGGAACACGGCATTGACGGTTTCGGAATCGCTGTCGCCTTCCTGCATCGACAGAAGGCCGTTCTCCAGGGCGGTGAGCTGCTCCTCGCATTCCTGGAAGAAGGTCAGACGGATTTCGGCCATCGGGTCCATGCCGGCACTCCCCTCAGGCGGCGACGCGGCGGACTGCGGCGATGAGCTTCGCCGGGTCGAAGGGCTTGACGATCCATCCGGTGGCGCCGGCGCGGCGGGCGCGCAGCTTCTTCTCGTCGTCGCTCTCGGTGGTCAGAACCAGGATGGGAATGGCGCGGTACTGCGCATCCTGGCGGACCGCCTCGATGAAGCCGAAGCCGTCCATGCGCGGCATGTTGATATCAGTGATGACCACCTGCGGCTTTTCGCCGCGCAGCACATCAAGGCCATGCAGCCCGTCCTCGGCCTGAACGACACGGAAGCCGGCATCGACGAGAGCCATGCGGAGCATGTCGCGCATGGTACGGGAGTCATCCACGGTGAGAATAGTGACAGTCATGCAGTGAGTCCTTCGCGGGAGAGAAAGTCTTTCGGGAGGCCCAGGAGCTGGGCCGCATCGGTGAGGGCGGGCGAGGCGGAGGCGACATGGAAATCATGCCCGTCGGAGCGCCACGTCATCCAGGCGCAGAGCAGCGCCTGCAGCGCCAGGGTGGAGACGCGGGTGACGTCGCCCGCCTCCACCACCACCGCGGTGTTGCGCGCCCTGCGCAGGTCCTGCAGCAGGCCATCGATGGCAGTGGGATCAAGCGACGACCGAAGCCGCAGCACGGTGATGCCGGGACTATCGGACATTCGGCACCCTGGGGACGAGACACATTCCTTCGACTCCGCTGAAGCAATGGCGGCACGCTAGGAAGGAAAGATTGTGCGGGGCTGGAGGGGCCTCAGCCGGCCTGGCGGCGGTTCTCGTTCATGCGCGCAGCGAGCTGCGCGAGATCATCCCTGGTGAGGCGCAGGCGGGCCAGCGGCATGACCAGCTGGTTTTCCCAGTGCACGTGGCGGCGATAGCGCTCGAAGAAGCCCCGGAGCATGTAGCCCAGCATTTCCGGGTTGGCAGGGCGGCCGCCCTGGCCCAGCGTTTCGAGCGCCTCGGCGATCTCGGAGGCGAAATCATTGTCCGAGTCATGCTCGCAGGCCAGCCGCTCGAGGATCTTGTCGACGGCGTCCTCGGGCCTGGCCCGGGCGCGGAGCAGCGGGAACAGCCCCTCCTCCTCGTCATGGTGGTGGAGCGGCAGGTCAAACTGCAGGGAGGAGGCGACCTGGGCGCAAAGGCGGCGGTCCACCTCGTCCGGCAGGCCATCGGCGATGCGTTCCATGGCGTCGCACATCTCGACCTGAACGGCATGGGCGCTGGCGATCATGTCCAGCGGGTTGCGCGCCAGCAGGGTCGGCTTTTCACTCACGGCGGCCTCGGACATCAAAGCGTGGTTCCTGGATAATTCCCGCCAATTTCAGGGCGGGGACCGCGCGGGGCCTTGATCCAGATCAATCAGCGGCAGCCAGAAGGGCCTCCACGGCGGCCCGGCGCGGCAGGGGTGCGATGGCGCCATAGCCAAGCGTGGAAAGCCCGGCGGCGGCATTGGCGAAGCGCACCGCATCGCTGAGAGGCTGGCCGCGCGCCAGCTGGGCGAGCAGCGCGCCGGTGAAGGCATCCCCCGCCCCCGTGGCATCCACTGCCGCGACCTTGCGGGCGGGCACCTGCTCCGCCCCATCCCGCGTGACGAGTGCAACGCCATCCCTGCCGAGGGTGATGACCACCGCACTGGCGCCGAGGCCGAGGAACCAGCGGCCGATCTCGGCCGGATCGGTCAGACCGAACAGGGCTTCCGCATCCTCGGCGGAGGTCTTGAGAATGTCGGCCTGCGCGGCGGCTGCCTCGACTACAGGCCGCGCCTTCTCGGCCGTCCACAGGCGCGGGCGGAAATTGGTGTCGTAGGACACGCCAACTCCTGCCTTGCGGGCGATGACGATCGCGGCAGCAACCGTTTCCGCCGCCGTCTCGCTGATCGCCTGGCTGATGCCGGAGGCATGGAGGAAGCGGGCCGAGGCAATCAAGCCGGCGTCAAGGTCGGCGGGCACCATGCGGCTCGCGGCGGAGCCCGCGCGGCGATAGGTGAAGACGTGGCCCGAGGCACCATGCGTGACGAAGTAGACACCGGTGGGAGCGCCCGTGTCGGTGACCACGGCGCTGGTGTCGATCGCCTCGCGGTTCAACAACGCGCGGAGTTCAGGGGCGAAGATGTCATCGCCCAGCCTTGTGACATAGGCTGCATTGCTGCCGAGGCGGGCAGTGGCAATGGCGACGTTGAGCGTGTCGCCGCCGAAGCCCGTCAGCCAGTTGCCATCCGGCTGGCGGTTCAGTTCATAAAGCGGCTCGCCGAGCGAGACGACGTCGAAACGGCTCACGCCGCCGCCGAGGCGCTCTGCAATGCGCCGGGACCAGGGACAGCGCCCGGAGGGCACTTGCCGGCGATGATCATGCCCAGCACCTCGTCATGGTCCACATCCGTGGTGCGCGCCGTGCCGACCACGCGGCCGTTCTTCATCACCGTCACGCGGTCGGCGAGATCGAACACGTCATGGATGTCGTGGCTGATAAGGAAGATGCCGATGCCTTCAGCTTTGAGCTGCTTGATGAGCTCGCCCACCTGGGCGGTTTCCTGCGGGCCCAGCGCCGCGGTCGGCTCGTCCATGATCAGGATGCGGGCATTGAAGTGGATGGCGCGCGCGATGGCGACCGACTGGCGCTGGCCGCCGGACAAGGCCCTTACCGGCTCCTTGAAGCGGCGGAAGTTGGGGTTCAGACGGCCCATCACCTTGCGGCATTCGGATTCCATCGCGGCATCGTCCAGCGTGCCCCAGGAGGTGCGCAGCTCGCGGCCGAGATAGAGGTTGGCGGCCGAGTCGACGTTATCGGCCAAGGCCAGCGTCTGGTAGATGGTCTCGATGCCCAGCGCCTTGGCGTCACGCGGGTTGCTGATCTCCACCTTCTCGCCGTTGATCAGTATGTCACCATGGTCGCGCGTGTAGGCGCCCGACAGGATCTTGATCAGCGTCGACTTGCCGGCACCATTGTGGCCGAGGAGGCCCACCACTTCACCGGGGTAGAGATCGACGGAGGCATGGTCCACCGCCTTGATGCCGCCGAAGGCGATCGAGATGTCCTTCATCTCGATCAGCGGCGGGCCGGAGCGTTCGACCTTGGTGGGCTGCTTGTGAGCATGGGTCATGATGCGATCCCCCTTACTTGGCGCGGCGGCGGTAAACTTGGTCGAGGTAGACGGCGAGCGCCAGCACGACGCCGACGACGATGTCCTGATAGGCCGAGTCGAAATTCAACAGCGACATGCCGGACTGCAGCGACTGCATCAGCAGCGCACCGAGCATGGCACCATAGATGGTGCCGATGCCGCCGGCGAGCGAGGTGCCGCCGATGACGACGGCGGCGATCACGTAGAGCTCGTTCGACTGGCCGAGCGAAATGGTGGCGGCGTTGAGGCGGGCCGACGAGATGATGGCCGAGACGCCGACCAGCACGCCCATCAGCGTGAACACCAGAACGGTGAGCTTGCGTGAGTTGATGCCGGCGAGCTCGACGGCTTCCGGATTGCCGCCCGCAGCATAGACGTAGCGGCCGAAGCGGGTGCGGGTGGCGAGGAAGGTCATCACCAGGCCAACCACGATGGCGATCAGCACCGGAATGGCGAAGCCGTTGTAGAAGATGAGGCCGCTCACGCAGCGCACCACCTTGTCGCCGTCCATGCACAGGGCGGAGCCCGAAGCATCAAGCGTGCCGGGCGGAATGGTGATGTTGTGTTCCTTGGCGTAGTTCTCGATGACCTTGGGCGCCCAGGGGTAGGCATTCACCACGGCGGTGATGCCCAGCACCATGGCGCTGCCGATGGCGCCCAGCGTCACCTCTGCCCAGACGGGGCGCAGGGGAAAGCCGAACTTCTTCCTCTGCTGGCGGCCGCGCAGGATGCCGAGCACGATGCCCGCGCAGGCGAGAAGGCCCAGCACCCAGCTCCACACGGGGCCGATGGACCCGGCAGGGCCATAGCCGCCGATCAGCACGTAGGTGTTGTCCATCGGCGCGATGGTGACACCGGAGGCGAGCAGGAAGGCGAGGCCGCGATAGGCGATAAGGCCGCCCAGCGTGACGATGAAGGAGGGGATTTGCGCATAGGCGGTGAGCGCACCGTTGAGCGCGCCGATGATGGCGCCGAGCGCGAGGCCGGCCACGACGGCGATGATCCAGATCGAGGGATTGCCGACACCCAGCAGCGGCCCCAGCTTGTAGACCTGCAGTGCACCGATGGCGACAGCGATCGTCGTGAGCACCGAGCCCACGGAAAGATCGATCTGCCGCATGACGATGACCAGCACCATACCGGTGGCCATGACGGCGATCGAGGACGTCTGGACGAGCAGCGTCCAGAGATTGCGCGGGGTGAGGAACTGGCCGCCGAGCAGGCCGTCGCCCGGCTTGAAGAACAGGCCATAGAGATCGAAGCCCGCCCAGATCAGGAACAATGCAGCGAGCATGCCGAGCATGCGCGTGTCGATCTCGGTGGCCCTGAGGAAGCGCCCGATCAGGCCCTCTTCCATCATGGCCGGACTTTGCGAACCGCCCGTTGTGGCCGACATCGGCTTTCCCCCATTTTCGTTTGCCGCCGCGTGTCGCCGCGGCTTTTCACTTATGGAAAGGCCGCACCACCCGTGTTGCCAGGCGGCGCGGCCCCAGTGTCATGTCAGGGCGAAAGCCCCGTCATTGCTTAGTTGCAGGCCGCGACCGAGCCAGCCTTCACGCCGGCGCAGACTTCGTCCTTGGTCACCCAGCCCGCCGTGATCACGTCGGCCAGGTTGCCCGTGGTGATCGGGTTCGGCGTCAGCAGGATGGAGTTCACCTCGACGCCCTTGGCGCCCTTGTTGAACTTGGAAATGCCAGCCAGCGTGGTCGGATCCTTGCCATCGGCGATGGCGACGGCGGCTTCAGCCGCTGCCTTGCCGAGGACGCGCGAGTCCTTCCAGACCGAGACGGTCTGGGTGCCGAGTGCCACGCGGTTCAGAGCGGCCTTGTCGCCGTCCTGGCCGGAGACCGGAACCGAGCCGGCGAGGCCCTGTGCATCGAGAGCGGCGACGACGCCCGAAGCCATGCCGTCGTTCTCGGACACCACCGCATCGACCTTGTTGTTGGTCGAGGTCAGGCACTGTTCCATGTTCTTCTGGGCATTGTCGGGCTTCCAGCCGTCGGTGAAGGTTTCACAGACGTTCTTGATCTTGCCGCCGTCGATGCCGGCCTGCAGAACTTCCATGATGCCCTGGAAGAGGAAGGTGGCGTTCGGATCGCCCTTGTCGCCTTTGATGAAGGCATAGTTGCCCTCGGGCTTGGCCTTCTGGATCTCGGTGGCCATCAGACGTCCGACGCCGACGTTGTCGAAGGTGACGTAGAGGGCGTTCGGATCTTCCACGAGCACGTCGTAGGAGAGCATCTTGATGCCAGCGTCAGACGCGGCCTTGAAGGACGGCAGGATGGCGTCCGAGTCGAAGGCGACGACCATGATGACGTTGCAGCCCTGGGTGATCAGGCTTTCGATGTCGGCAGCCTGCTTCTGGGCGGAGCCCTGGGCGTCAGCGTCGATGTACTTGTCGCCGGCAGCCTCGACCACGGCCTTGATTGCCGCCTGGTCGGTCTTCCAGCGCTCTTCCTGGAAGGTCTTCCAGGACACGCAGATGTTCTTGCCGGCGGCCATGGCCGGCGAGGTCGAAAGGCTGGCCGCGGTGAGCGCAACAGCGCCGGCCGCCAGTGTCAGGAACTTGCGATACATTTTGGGTCCTCCTCCAAGCCGTATGGTCCCCGTGGGACGCCTCCCTGAAAGCAGCTGTCACGCCACCACACGGGGTTCCTGGGCCATGGACGATCTGTTGTTTTATTTCGGCGTCCAAAAAAATGTTGCGACAAACCTCCTTCGGAGTCAACATGCAAAATAAGCAAAACAAAATAGTGCAACGCAAAAAGAATGTTGCACATGCGAAATGGGAGAGTCATGCGGGAGAAGGCCGACAGCGATCTTGTGCGCCGGCAGAACCGCCTCCTGCTGATGGAGGCGCTGCGCCAGCACGGCGCCATGGCGCGGGTCGACATGGGCCGCCACACCGGGCTCTCCCCCGCCTCGATCACCACGATCTCCTCGCAACTGATCACCGACGGCATCCTCGAGGAGGCGAGTGCGACGCATGCGCCCGCCGAGGGGCCGCAGCGGCGCGGGCGGCCCACCACGCAGATCGACTTCAACCCGAAGAGCGCCAATGTGGTGGCCGTGAAGGTGTCGATCGACGGTCTCGAACTCGCATTGGCCGACGGGCGTGGCGCCATTCTGGCCCGCCGCACCTCGCGCACCACCACCTATGACGCCGATCCCGCTGTCTTCGGCAAGCTGGTAGCGGACGAGATCACCGCGCTGCTCGCCAAGGCGCGCGTGCCCTCCAGCCGCGTGGCGCGCGTCGGCATCGCAGTGCAGGGCGTGGCGGACTCGCAGGCCGGCACCTTGGTGTGGAGCCCGGCCTTCCGTGGACGGAACATTTCGGTGTCTGCCGCCATCGAGGATCGGCTTGGCATTCCCTGCCGCGTGGCGAACGACGCCAACATGATCGCCGAAGGACTGATCGGCAGTGACCGCGAACGCTATGGCGGCACGGCGGCCGTCATCTTCATGGGCTATGGCGTGGGCATGGGGCTGATCATCAACGGCCGGGTCTATCACGGCCCCACCGGCGCTGCGGCCGAGTTCGGGCACATGAACCATCTGCCCGACGGCCCCTTGTGCCGATGTGGTCGGCGCGGCTGTGTCGAGGCCTATGTGGCCGACTACAGCCTGCTGCGCTGGGCCTCGGGCCAGGCCATGACACAGGCGCCGTCATCGAACGCCATTCCGCATGAGGACATGCTGGCGCTGGAAGCTGCCGCACACTGCGGCGAGGAGGCCGCCGTCTCGGCCTATGCCAAGGCGGGCGAGGCGCTGGGCTTCGGGCTCGCCCGCCTCATCGCCATCCTGACGCCGTCGCGCATCGTGCTGGCGGGGCCGGGCACCAGGGCCATGGCGCTGATCCGCCCGCACCTCGACCGCGCGCTGGAAGCAGGCGTCGTCGACGAACTTCGCCGCAACGTCGAGATCGAGGTGGTGCCGATCGCCACCGACATGATCATCAAGGGAACGATCGACCGCGCGCTGCGCCACGTCGACCGGGAGATCTTTGCGCTTGGTCCGCTGGCAAAGCGGGTGCGCGAACTGGAGGACATTTCATGAGCATCACACGCCGCCGTGCCTTGCAGCTTGGGGCCGCCACTGCCCTGTTGGGACTCTTGCCCGCAACGGCTCGCGCCGCGGACAATGGCGGGGAAATCCTGCGGCAGTGGTACAAGGTGGTGCTGATGCTGGTGCGCCATACGGCCACCTATTCACCGCCTGTGGCGAGCCGCGCCTTCGCCTATCTCGGTGTTGCCGCCTACCAGGCGGTGGCCTCGGGTTCGACCTCGCTGGTCTCGCTCGCAGGCCAGCTCAACGGGTTGAAGGCGCTGCCGCCGCGCGATCCGGCGAAGACCTATTCGGACGCAGTGATCACCCACTGCGTGATGGCGTCTGCCGTGAAGAGCTTCTTCGGCAATACCGGCCCCACCGGCCAGCGCGTGATGGCGGCGGCAGAGAAGAAGCTGAAGGGCGATGCGCTGCAGGGCCTGGCCCCCGACGTGGTGGAAGCAAGCCTCTCCTATGGTGAGGCGCTGAAGGCGGCGATCATCGACTGGTCTGCCACTGATGGTGGTGCCATCATCGAGAACATGGGATTCCCCATGGCTTACGAGGTGTCGAAGGAGCCTGGACACTGGAACCCGACCAGCGCCATCCGCCAGCAGCAGTTTCCGCTGCTGCCGAAGTGGGGCCAGAACCGGACCTTCGCCATGCCTTCGGGTGCGAGCTGCGGGTTGCCGCCGCCGATCCCCTTCAGCGAGGACCCATCCTCGGCGTTCTACAAGCAGGCCAGGGACGTCTATGACGTCACCACGCACCTGACGCCGGAACAGGTGGCGATTGCGCGCTTCTGGTCGGACGACCCGATGCTGTCCTTCACGCCACCCGGGCACTGGATCGCCATCGCGCATGACCTGCTGGCGCAGGAGAAGGCCGGCCTCGACCGCTCGGCCGAGGTGATGATGCGCCTCGGCGTGGCCATGGCGGATGGCTTCATCGGCTGCTGGAACGCCAAGTACCAGTTTGACTATGTGCGGCCCGTGAGCGTGATCAAGAAGCTGATCGACGCCAAATGGGAGCCGCTGCTGATCACGCCGCCCTTCCCGGAATATCCGAGCGGACACTCGACCGAGTCAGGGGCCGCCGCTGCGGTGCTGACCTCGATCTATGGCGAGAACTTTGCTTTCGCCGACCGCAGCCATGAGCGCGACGGGCTGGGCGCGCGCAATTTCCCCAGCTTCACGGCGGCGGCGAACGAGGCCGGCATCTCGCGCATGTATGGCGGCATCCACTTCCGGCCGGCCATCGAGCAGGGCCTCGAACAGGGCCGCTGCATTGCCCAGTTCGCCATTGGCTTGCGCACCAGGAGTTCGACATGAGGCTGCGCTTCGCTGCTGCCGCGATCCTCGCCTGCGCAGGCCATGCACTTGCCGCCGAAGGCCCGGTGGTTCCGGCGTTCGTGGAGGAGACCAAGACCTCCGGCATCGACAGTGTCTACACGGGCGAGTGGCAATACATGGTGGGCGGCGGTGCTGCCGCCTTCGACTGCAATGGCGACGGTTTCGAGGACGTGCTGATTGCCGGCGGCGAGAAGCCTGCCACCTTCTACGTGAACAAGAGCACGCGCGGTGGCGCGCTGACGTTCGAGAAGCAGACGAGTGGCCTCGAGTTCGACGCCATGACCGGCGCCTATCCGCTCGATGTCGATGGCGATGGCATCATGGACGTGGTGGTTCTCCGCGTCGGCGAGAACATCGTGATGAAGGGCAAGGGCGATTGCCAGTTCACCCGCGCCAACGAGGACTGGAGCTTCGCGGGCGGCGATGGCTGGTCCACCGCCTATTCAGCCGAATGGGAGAAGGGCAATGACTGGCCCACCATCGCCATCGGCAACTACATCGACCGCAAGCAGGAGCTGGAACCCTGGGGCTCCTGCACGCCCAACGTGCTGCAGCGGCCGAAGCCCGGTGCGAAAGGCTTCGACACGCCCATCGAACTGACGCCCAGCTATTGCCCGCTCTCCATGCTGTTCACCGACTGGAACAACTCCGGCACGGCGGACCTGCGTCTCGCCAATGACCGCGAATATTACGAGGGCGGGCAAGAGCAGATGTGGCAGGTGCGGCCGGGCCAGCCGCCGAAGCTCTATGCCAAGGAAGATGGCTGGGCCTACCTGCGCATCTGGGGCATGGGGCTCGCCGGCTATGACCTCGATGGCGACGGCTACCAGGAATATGCCATCACCTCGATGGCCGACAACAAGCTGCAGACACTGAAGGAGCCGCCCAAGGACGGCGCGGCGCCGAAGCCCACCTTCAAGGACGTGGCCTGGCCCAAGGGGGTGACTGCGCACCGGCCCTTCATGGGCAACGACCTCAAGCCATCGACCGCATGGCACGTCGACTTCCAGGACGTGAACAATGATGGGCTGGCCGACCTGTTCATCGCCAAGGGCAATGTCTCCGCGATGCCGGACTTCGCCATGAAGGATCCGAACAATCTTCTCGTCCAGGGCAAGGATGGCAAGTTCATCGAGATGGCCGAGAAGGCGGGCGTCGCCTCAACCGAGACCGCGCGGGGCGGGGCACTCGTCGACTTCAACCTCGATGGCCTCGTCGACCTGCTCGTCGTCAACCGCAATTCGCCGTCGCAGATCTGGCGCAATGTCACGTCAGGGGCAGGCAACTGGATAGAGGTGACGCTCGAGGCACCGGGCTCCAACGTCAACGCCATCGGCGCCATGGTCGAGGTGAAGACCGATCTGGGCACCCAGACCCGCGAGGTTACCTCGGGCGGCGGCCACGTCTCCGGCCAGTCGGGATGGGTGCATTTCGGCATCGGCGAGGCCACGGCAGCGCAGGTCCGCGTGCGCTGGCCGGGCGAGGACTGGGGCACGACCTATGCGGTGGACGCCAATGGCTTTGCCATTCTCGACAAGACGGCCGCCACCGCAACCGCCTGGACGCCGCCGCGTTGACCACTGCTGGCACGGAGCCACACCTGGCATTGACGTCATCCCGGCTTTCGCCGGGATGACGACCGAGCAGGATGTGAGATCAGGCACTTGGCCGAGCCATTCACGGCAAGCTGATTTTCATTTGCGCTCTGCCCGCCTAAGAGGGGTGGAGACGGAGACGGATCGATGCACCTGAAACTCACGCGCCGCAGCTTTGCGGGCCTTCTGGGCCTGACACCCTTCCTCTCGACCGCACGCGCCGAAGAAAGCTGGGCTGACATCGAGGCAAAGGCCAGGGGCCAGACCGTCTATTTCAACGCCTGGGCCGGCTCGCCGCAGGTCAATGCCTATATCGCCTGGGTGGCAGACGAGCTGAACACGCGTTACGGCATCGCGCTCACGCATGTGAAGCTCACCGACACGGCGGAGGCGGTGCGCCGCGTGCGGGACGAAGTGAGGGCCGGAAAAGATGGCAGCGCCGACCTCATCTGGATCAACGGCGAGAATTTTCACGTGATGAAGGAAGAGCAGTTGCTCTTCGGCCCCTTCACCGAGGATCTGCCCAATTTCGCCTTGGTCGACATCGACGGCAAGCCGACGACGCGCGTCGACTTCGCGGAGGGCACCGAGGGGCTCGAATCGCCCTGGGGCATGGCACAGCTGACCTTCTTCGCCGATGGCGCCAAGCTCGACACGCCGCCGATGTCGATGATGGAACTCCTCGACCTCGCGAAGGAAGAGCCGGGCCGCATCATCTATCCGGCACCTCCCGACTTCCACGGGAACACCTTCATCAAGCAGGCGCTGGCCGAAACCATCGAGGACCGCACGCTGCTGCCCGTGTCGATCGACAAGGCGATATTCACCGAAGCATCAAAGCCGCTGTTCGAATACCTCGACCAGCTGCACCCCAGCCTGTGGCGCGAGGGCAAGCAGTTCCCGCAATCGCAGGCGCAGGTGACGCAGATGCTGGCCGATGGCGAGTTGCTGATGGGCCTTACCTTCAACCCCAATGAACCCGCGAACCTGGTGATGGCGGGAACATTGCCCGACACCACCATCGCCTGGCAGAACCGCGACGGCAGCATCGGCAACACGCATTTCGTGGCGATTCCGATCAACTCGACATCGACGGCCGCAGCACAGGTGACGGCGAACTTCCTGCTCTCGCCGGAGGCGCAGGCCCGCAAGGCCGACCTCAAATTGTGGGGCGATCCCACCGTGCTGGACATGGACAAGCTCAACCCCTCCCAGCGCGCCCTCTTCAACCATGCCAAGGTGGCGGGCTCAGTGAAGAAACCCGCCCGCACCATCCCCGAGCCGCATGGCAGCTGGGTGCCGCTGCTCGAGGCGGCATGGCTCGAACGCTACGGCGCATGAACAGGCTCGGCGCGGCACCGCTGGCGCTGCTGTGGGCGTTGCCGCTGCTGTTGTCACTCGCCATGCTTCTGCCTGCGGCAAGCGACGGCGCAGCCTGGCACATGGCGCTCGCGCATCCGCAATTGTGGCCGGCACTGGCGCTGTCGCTTGCGACGGGTGCCGTCTCCACGCTCATCGCCCTGGCGATCAGCCTGTTGCTGATCGGCGGACTTTCCCGCAGCGCCATGTGGAACAGGCTGCAGGCCGTGGCGGCGACGGGACTTGCCATTCCGCATCTCGCCTTCGCCATCGGCTTCGGCTTCCTGATCATGCCGTCGGGCCTCATCGCGCGGCTGTTCGTGGGTGGTGATGCGCCGCCGTACTGGGTGAGCGTGCAGGACCCGTGGGGTGTGGCACTCACGCTGGCGCTGGCGCTGAAGGAGGTACCCTTCCTGCTCACCGCCGGTTTCGCGGTGTTGTCACGTGGCGATGCGGCGGCACGGCTCAGGGCCGAAGCCCGCACGGCGGCGAGCCTCGGCCATGCGCCGGGTTCCGCCTTCCTGCGCGTCGTGCTGCCGCCGCTGATGAAGGAGCTGCGCTGGCCGCTGGTCATCGTCTTCGTCTATGGCGCGACGGTCGTCGACATGGCGCTGGTGCTGGGGCCCACCCAGCCGCCGACTCTTGCCGTGGTCATCTGGCATGCGCTCAACAATGCCGAGCCGATGACGAACGGCATGGGCCTCGTCATGACCCTGCTGCTGACGGGGGCTTTGGCAATCGTGCTCGCCGCCGTCGCGCTGCTGAAGCGTGCCGGACGCAATGCCACCCACCGCATGCTGACGGCAGGTCCCTCGCTGCTGCAGCGTCCGCGCGCCACGGCCCTTGTCATCGGGCTGGCCGTAACAGCGATGCTCGCGCTGGCGCTGCTCGTCCTCGTGCTGCTCTCCCTTGCGCCACGGTGGCCCTACCCGGCCCTGCTGCCGGCCGCCGTGGATGCCTCTGCCTGGATGGCGGTATCGCCTGCACCCCTGTGGCTGAGCCTGTTGCTGGCGCTGGCCGCAACCGCAGTGGCGGTGGCGAGTACGGTGCTGTGGTTCGAAACGCAAGACCGCAATCGAGACCGCTGGGTGATCGGGCTTGCGCTTGTGGCGCTGGCATTGCCGCAGCTTGCCAGTGCCGGAGGGCAATACCGGCTGCTCCTGCCGCTCGGCCTCACCGGCACGCTGTTCGGGCTGTTCCTCGCCCATCTGACACCAGTCGCGGCCTATGTGCTGATCGTGCTCGCCGGGCCCTACCGCGCCTTTGACGGGCGCTACATCGCGGCGGCCCGCGCTCTCGCCGCCTCGCAACTCTCGGCGTGGGCACGCGTGAAGCTGCCGTTGCTGAAGGCGCCGCTGCTCATCGCGGCAGCCATCGGCTTCGCGGTGTCGATCGCGCAATTCGTGCCGGCACAGCTCATTGCCGCGGGGCGTTTCAGCACACTGCCGATGGAGGCGGTGACGCTGGCTTCGGGCGGTAACCGTCCGCTCACCGCCGCCTTCGCGCTGGCACTCACGGTGCCGCCGCTCGTCGCCTTCCTCGCCGCGGCCCTGCTAGGGAGGCCCAGATGGCGCTGAGACTGGAGACTGTATCCATCAGGATTGGCGGGCAGCCGCTCATCGCACCCGTCTCGCTCATCGTCGCGCCGGGCGAGACGGTGACGCTGATGGGGGCGAGCGGGTCGGGCAAGTCGACGCTCCTCTCCTTCATCGCGGGCGATCTCACGAGCCCCTTCACGACCTCGGGCAATGTGAGCCTCGACGGCAATTCGCTCGACGGACTGCCGCCGGAGACGCGGCGCATCGGGCGGCTGTTCCAGGACGACCTTCTCTTCCCGCATCTCACCGTGGCGGAGAACCTGCTGTTCGGTATGCCGCGCGGGCCGCGTCCGGAGCGGCTGGCGAAGGTGGAAGCTGCGCTTGCCGAAGCGGAGCTATCGGGCTTCGGCGACCGTCCGCCACACACGCTCTCGGGCGGGCAGCGGGCGCGGGTGTCGCTGATGCGGGCACTGGTGGCGGAGCCTCATGCCATGCTGCTGGACGAGCCCTTCAACAAGCTGGACGCCGAGCTGCGGCAAAGCCTGCGCAGCTTCGTGTTCGAGCACATCGCGGCGCGACGCATTCCCTGCCTGATGGTGACGCATGACATGGCCGACGTGCCCGCAAATGGCCGCCTTCTGCTGCTAAAACACGCCACGGTGACCCATGCTTGACCGCCTGACGCTAAGCCTCGTGAAGCCTGCCGTGGACGCTGCCGCGCAGTGGCTTTCAAAACGCGGCTTCACCGCCGACCAGGTGACGCTGGCGGGCTTTGCGCTGGGCCTGCTGGCGGCGGTGCTGGTCGCCTCCGGCCACAGCCTGCTCGCCGTCATCCCGCTTCTTGCCAACCGGGCGCTGGACGGCATCGACGGTGCGCTGGCGCGGCTCTCGACCACCTCGGAGCGCGGTGCTTTCCTGGACATCTCGCTCGACTTCGTCTTCTACGCGGCGATCCCGCTGGCCTTCGGCTTCGCTGCGCCGGAGCAGAATGCGCTCGCCGCCGCAGCACTGCTCGCCGCCTTCGTGGTGACGGGCACGAGCTTCCTCGCCTTCGCGGTGCTGGCCGAGAAGCGCGGGCTGAAGAGTGCAACCTATCCGTCGAAGGCCTTCTATTATCTCGGCGGATTGACGGAAGGCACGGAGACGATCCTCTGCTTCCTCGCCATGTGCCTGTGGCCTGAGCACTTCACCGGGCTTGCCTATTTCTACGCCATGCTCTGTGTACTGACGTCCGCGACGCGCCTTCACGCCGGCTGGAAGGCCTTCGGCTGAAAAAAATTGGCCTGCGGGTCAAAAAATCCTTGCATGTGACAGCGAACGAGCACATATCGCTTTCGCCCAAAGTCGCACGTGCCCCAAGGATTTCCCCAAAGCAACGACGGTGCGGGCTTTTTGGTCTCTGCCGGCTCCTCAAAAGGCCGGGGTTACTGAGAGGCACCACTTTCCTTGCCCCATGTGCGATTGGGACTGTCCCGATCAAGCCAAGGCGAACGTCAGTCTGATCTGAGCGTTTCCGCGTCTCCACAGCGCGGGGCGACCGTCATCATTCTGGCGCAGGCAACGCTTAACTTTGATTCGGGGAGATACCCACATGGCTGCCACCGCCCGCATTCTCGACTTCCTGCGTGACCAACGTCCCGAAGGCCCGTGCCTCGTGGTCGATCTCGAAGTCATTGCCGACAACTTCCGCGCCTTCCGCCGCGCCATGCCGGACACCCGCATCTTCTACGCGGTGAAGGCCAACCCGGCGCCCGAGGTCCTGAAGATGCTGGCCGACATGGGCTCGTGCTTCGACACCGCTTCGGTGGCCGAGGTCGAGATGGCGCTGGCTGCCGGCGCCACCCCGGACCGCATCTCGTTCGGCAATACCATCAAGAAGGAGCGCGACATCGCGCGCGCCCACGCCCTTGGCGTCAAGCTCTTCGCCGTCGATTCAGGTGAGGAAGTGGAGAAGGTCGCCCGCGCAGCGCCTGCTGCGAGCGTGTTCTGCCGCATCCTCACCGATGGTGCCGGCGCCGAGTGGCCGCTGTCGCGGAAGTTCGGCTGTGAGCCCGCCATGGCGGTGGACGTGCTGATGCACGCCCATGCCCTTGGCCTCGAGGCCTATGGCATCTCCTTCCACGTCGGCTCGCAGCAGACGCGTCTGGCCGCCTGGGACTCCGCACTCGAAGAGTCGAAGGCGATCTTCGATGCCATGCAGGCGCGCGGCATCACCTTGAAGATGGTGAACCTCGGCGGCGGTTTCCCGACCAAGTACCTGAAAGAGGTGCCGGGCACGGGCAGCTACGCCAACGCCATCCACGAGGCGCTGACCAAGCACTTCGGCAACGCGATCCCCGAGACCATCATCGAGCCGGGCCGCGGCATGGTGGGCAATGCGGGTGTCGTCAAGGCGGAGGTCGTGCTGATCTCGAAGAAGCACGCCAACGACAACATCCGCTGGGTCTACCTCGACATCGGCAAGTTCGGCGGCCTCGCCGAGACGATGGACGAGGCGATCCGCTACCCGATCGTGACGGCGAAGGACGGTGACGAGAAGACTCCTTGCGTGATCGCGGGCCCGACCTGCGACTCGGCCGACGTGCTCTACGAGAAGACGCCTTACGACCTTCCCGTGACGCTCTCGGTGGGTGACGAGGTTCTGATCGAGGCCACCGGCGCCTACACGACGACCTATGCGGCCGTCGCCTTCAACGGCTTCGCGCCGCTCAAGTCCTACGTCATCTGACGTAACTCACACTCCAGTCGCCCCCGGCACGTGCCGGGGGACCTCCCAATTGCTTTGGTTTCCGGCGCGTATCCGCCGGGATGACAGGAAGGCTTATCCCATGACCATGATCCGCACCGAGACCGCCACCGATGCCGCCGCCCGCGAGCGCCTGCTCGACCGCGCCTTCGGCAAGACGCGCCGCCGCAAGACCTCCGAGCGCATCCGCGAGGGGCGTCTTCCGTCGGAAGGCCTCGCCTTCACCGCGGTGGACGACAAGGGCAAGCTCCTCGGCACCATCCGCCTGTGGGACGTGGTGGCGGGCTCGGCCGGCCATGCGCTGCTGCTGGGACCCTTGGCTGTTGACTGCAAGCAGCAGGGCAATGGCATTGGCGCGGCGCTGATGCGCCATACCCTGGCGGAGGCGAAGATGCTCGGCCATGCGGCCATCATCCTGGTGGGTGATGCGCCTTACTATGCGCGCTTCGGCTTCAATGGTGCTCTCGTGGCGGATCTGCATCTGCCGGGCCCCGTCGAGCGGGCGCGTTTCCTGGGGATCGAGCTGATCCCCGGCGCCCTTGATGGCGCGGAAGGCCTGGTTGCCGGCTGCGGCCGGCTCGAGGCGCTTCAGCAGGAAGCTGCATAGCGCGCGCCGCAAGGCGTTCGCTTCTGCAAGTCAAGCTTCCTTCCAGCCCCGGGCGCGCGTTACCGCTGTGGCGAAGCGGCTGCGTGCCTCGTGGCCATAAGTCCCCACCGGCCTCACACTGCTGACGGGCGTCGGCAATTCGGGAAGAGTTGCCGCCCCCAGCCCCCGCATCGCCATGCGGGCGGTTCCCAGCGCCGTGAGGTCGGTGGCGGACGGAACGATGATCGTCAGCCCCGTCACGTCCGCCAGCACCTGCAGCAGATAGGGGTTCCGCGCCATGCCGCCGTCGACTGAGACGGCAGCACCCAGCGGCAGCAGCGCGCCCATCGCCGCGATGACCTCTGCGGCACGCAGCGCCACGCCCTCGATCAGGCTCTGCATCAGGTCGGCGCGCGTCGTATCCAACCCCAGCCCGATCCATAGTCCTGATGCCGAGCGGTCCCAGTGCGGACAGGCGAGTCCGGAGAGGGCCGGCACGAAGGCGAGGTCGCGCAGGATGGCGGGATCTTTCTCGAAGGCGCTGATCTCGGCATAGTCCGCGAACAGGCCAAGCTGCTTCGCCCAATTCACCGCCGAGGCCGCGTTGTAGACGCCGCCTTCGAGTGCGAAGTGAGGCCTGTCACGCAACTGTTGCCACGCCACCGTGGGCACGATGCCGAAGCGGCTGCCGTTCACCCGCTCCGCACCTGCAATGGCCAGCGCAAAGGCGCCGGTGCCGAAGGTGATCTTCACGTCACCGACATTGGCGCAGCCATGGCCGAAGAGGGCTGCTTGCTGGTCGACGAGGCTCGCCGTCACCGGCACGCCCTTGTGTTCACCGAAGGGACCGGTCGAGGGCCTGATTTCGGGGAGGCACTCCATGGGCACGCCGAAGAGATCGCAGAGCCCCGCATCCCACTGGAAGCTGTCGAGCGACATCAGGCTGGTGCGCGAGGCATTGGTGACATCGGTGACGAATTCACCGGTGAGACGCGCGAGGAAGAAGGCTTCCGAGGTACCGAGCCTGAGGCGCTTCTGCTTCAGCAGCTCCTTGGCCTCCGGCACATGGTCGATGAACCAGCGGAGTTTCGCGGCGGAGAAATAGGGGTCGAGCGGCAGGCCCGCGACCGACTGCGTCAGTTCTTCGGCACCTTCCGCCTTCAGCCGCTCCGTCACATGCTTGGTGCGGTCATCCTGCCAGACGATGGCGTTGTGGATGGGTCGCCCGGTGCTCGCATCCCATGCAATGACGGTTTCGCCCTGGTTGTCGATGCCGATGGCATCGACCTTGCCCGCCGCGGCGATGGCGTCAGTCACGTGGCGCAGCAGTTCCTCCGGATCGTGCTCGACGTAGCCCGGCTGCGGATAGAATTGCGCGTGCTCGAAAGCGGCGATGGACTCGAAGCGGCCTGCATCATCGTAGACATAGGACTTGGTGCCGGTGGTGCCCTGATCGACCGCGACGACCTTCATGCCGAACCCCTTGCAACCTGCTCCGCGATGGCGCGGCCCTCGCGCCAGCAGGCGCCTGACGTCTTGAGGTCACCATGGACATTACCGGCGAGCGTGACCTGAGGCCGGTTCACCAACAGCGCGGCCTCGGGCACCCATTCACCGGTGAAGATCACGCCGTCGCAGGCGATATGTTCACGCTTGCCGTTGCGCTCGATCTCCACCGCCTCGACCTGCCCGCGGCCTTCGATGGCGATGAGGCTGGTGCGGGTCCACACCGGAACGCCATAGACCAGCTTCGCGATGAGATCGCCCGGGCGCGGTGCTGAGATTCGGTCCTTCGCCTCGATCATCGCGACTGGCCTGATGCCAATGTGGCGGCAGGTGAGAATGGCGGAGAAGGACACCAATTCACTGCCGATGATGACGGGTCGATCGAATGGCTTGAAATTCTGTAGATAGACATTGGCCTGCAGCGCGCCCGTGGTCATCACGCCGCGCGGACGTGCGCCGCCGACGAGGCGGGCGCTGCGCGGCGTCTCGCGCGTGCCGGTGGCAAGGATGATCCTGCCCGCCGCCATCTCGCTGATGCCGTGCTGGTTCTGCACGCGCAGCACGTCACCATCGATGCCGAGCACCGTGTGGCCGGTACGGAGGTCGAGGCCCTTCGAGTCGTCGCGCAATTGCGCGGCAAAGCCCGGGCCCGTCCAGATGCGGCGGTGGCTTTCCCAGCCAAACCCCAGGTGCCCGCAATGGCGCGGCACGCCGCCAGCCTGTTGCTCGCGCTCCAGCACGGTGGCGGCGATGTCGAGTTCGGAAAGCCGCCGTGCGGCGGAAAGCCCTGCAGGCCCGCCACCGATGATGACGACGTCACGCCGCTCCATGGGTCTTCTCCCGGAACAGCGCCTCGACATGGCCGGAACAGTTGAAGCCCTGGCAGCGCCCCATCATGGCGCGCGTGCGGCGCTTGAGGCCGCCGAGATCTCCGGCGGGAAGCGCACCTTCTAGGGCGGCCAGGATTTCGCCGCGCGTCACGCGCTCGCAGTGGCAGACGATCTCACCACCTTCCATATAGGGACGCGGCCGCTCCTCCGTGAGGTTGGGCACCGGCGTCCAGATCGGGTCAGGTGCATTTGGCAGCGTGCCGAAATGCGTGACGTAGAGCCCCGCCACATGCTGCGCGATGCCGAGGCTGGCGGTGAGGCCGGTAGAGCGGATGCCGCCCACGGTGATCCAGCCGCGATCAGCCAGCGCCTCGATCACATAATCCTTGTGTTCGGTGGCGGGCCGGAGCCCGGCATAGGTTGCATTGACGCCGATCCCATCGAGCCCGGGCACCATCTGCAGCGCGCGCGCCTTGAGGCGTTCGAGCGTGGCCGTGTCGGTGGCCGCCACCTCGCGCTCGGTCACGTCTTCCGCCGTGGGGCCGATGGCGAGGTTGCCGTAGGCGGTGCGGAACAGGACGACACCCTTGGTGCGCTCGGTCGGCACTGGCAGGATGATGGCATTCACGAGCTTCGAGGCTTCCTTGTCGAACACCACGAACTGGCCCCGGCGCGGCGTGATGGTGAAGGGCGAGACCCGCGCGATCACCTCCACGAGGTCGCCGAAGTTTCCCGCTGCGTTGATGACGACCCGCGCGGTGACGGCGCCTGCCGTGCTGTGGAGCGTCCATGCGCCATTCGAATAGTCGCCGCCCGTCACCTCCGCATTGCGCAGGATCACAGCGCCATGGGCCAGCGCCTGATGCGCATAGGCGAGCGGGGCGGACCATGCGTCGATGATGTGTTCGCCCGGCACCAGCACGGCGGCCTTGGCTGCGGGCGACAATTGCGGTTCGAGTCTCAGCAGCTCCTCGCGCGACACGTGGCGCACATCGGCAACGCCATTGGCATGGGCCTTGGCCACGATGCCGTCGAGCTTCGCCTGTTCCTCTGGACTCCACGCCACGACAAGTGCCGTGCTCTTCACCAGCGGCAGGTTCAGCTTGTCACGAATATCGAGATACTCGGCATAGCCCGCCTGCATGCAGGCAAGCTCGGTGCTGCCCGTCGGCGCGTCGAAGCCCGTATGCAGCAGCGCGCTGTTGCCTTTGGAGGCGCCGTTCAGGATATCCGCGCCGCGTTCCAGCAGAACACAGGACAGGCCCGACATGCACAGGCGGCGCAGGATGGCGAGGCCCACCACGCCGCCGCCGATCACCGCAATGTCGAAGCTCCGCTGCATGATGCTGATCCTAGCGTGAAAAGAAGAGGGCGGCCAATGGGCCGCCCTCATATTCGTGTCTCGTGCCGTGATCAGGCGGCGGTGAAGCCGTTGTCCACGAAGAGGTGCGTGCCGTTGACGAAGCTCGCATCGTCGCTTGCCAGAAAGAGTGCGGCGCGGGCCACCTCTTCCGGTTCGCAGATGCGGCCCTGCTGTACGGCGAGTGCCGCCTCGGAGGTGTCGACCCCAAGCTTCTGCAATTCCGCCACTTCGCGAAGTCCGTGCGGCGTCCTCACGAAGCCCGGGCACACGGCGTTGCAGCGGATGTTCCTGTCACGGAACTCCACCGCAATGGCGCGGGCGAACATGTGGCAGGCGCCCTTGGTCGTGTCGTAGAGCACTTCCATGGGAGTTCCTGCCACCGCCGAGATCGACGAGGTGCAGACGATGGAACCGCCGCCCGCCGCGATCATCTGCGGCAGGACGGCCCTGGTGACGAGGAACATGCTCTTGACGTTGATGTCGGTGAGCCTGTCCCATTCCTCTTCGGTGGTCTCGAGGAACGGCTTGATGACGATCGAGCCTGCGTGGTTGAACAGCACGGTGATGGGGCCGAGCCTGGCGCTCACCTCATCCACCGCCTTCTTCACCTCGTCGGCCCTGGAGACGTCGGCCTGAACGAAGCAGGCCTTGCCGCCAGCGCGCTCAATGTCCGCCACCGCCTCGAGCCCGGCCTTGGCGTTGATGTCGAGAATGCCGACACGAGCGCCTTCCGCCGCGAAGAGACGGGAGGCAGCGCCCCCCATGCCGGTGGCCCCGCCGGATATCAGGGCCACCTTGTTGTCAAGCCTGCCCAAGATCAGCGGCTCTCGAGCTTGGCTTCCATCTTGGCGATCTCCGCCTGGCGGCGGGCGATTTCGTCACCCATCGGCGGGCCCTTGAAGCGGCGGCCTTCGAAGGCAACCCAGGCAAGGATCAGCAGACCGTAGAAGGCGACCGTGTAGTAGATCAGGCCGGGCACGAAGGTATCACCGGTGATCGAGGGCACGAATGCGTGGCCACCGATGATGATGCCGATGGTGCCGATCGCGACGATGATGGCGAAGATCTTCGACAGTCCGCCGAGGCGGAACTTGCCGTAGGTCGTCCAGGTCTTGCCTTCGGCGAAGAAGCCGGCAACCACCGGCATGCCGTAGGACATGTAGAGATACATGGCGCAACCCGTCGACAGCGCCGCGAAGGCGTTGAGCGGCGTGGTGATCACCACAAGCAGGAAGGTGACGATGCCGGTGAACCAGATCGCCGCCGTGGGCGTGCGGTAGGTCTTGGAGACGTGGGCGAGCTGGTGCGGCAGGCCACGGTCACGCGCGAAGGCATAGATCATGCGCGAGGTCGAGGTGAGGCCCGACAGCGCACAGAAGAAGTTGGCGAGGATGATGCCGATGGCGCAGATCTTGCCGAGGAAGCTCGGCATGATCAGCGTGTTGAACAGCACCGCGAAGGAGCTCCAGCCAAGGATCGCCATGTCGGCGGGCGTCGGCCCTCCGGGGATGGCGGCAAGCTGGTCCATGATCTCCTTCGAAACCATCGTCTGGTTCGGGTCGGCCGCCAGCGTCGTGTAGACGGCGGGCAGTGCCATGACCATGCCGAGCGCCAGCGCGAAGCCGAATACGAGGGACCAGAACACCGAGGTGAGCATGCCCTTGTGCACGGTGTTCTGCGCATCCTTGGTTTCTTCCGAGGTATGCGCGGAGGCGTCGAAGCCGGTGATGGTGAAGAGCGGATAGAGGAAGCCCATCAGCACGGCGATGAAGATGCCGGTTTCAGGCGCAACGCCGCCGCCCGCCGCACCCGTCTTGTTGACGAAGGCGAAGGCGTGTCCGAAATCCCAGCTCGGCACATGCATGAACAGCAGTCCGACCAGAATGACGGTGATGACGAGGATCAGATAGCCCGAGAAGTCCGTCAGGATCGTGGTGAGCCGGATGCCGAAGTGGTTCAGCGCGCACTGGGCGATGGTGATGGCGGCGATCCAGGTGAACATCGTGGTGTTCGTCCAGGTCGAGACGTCCCAGCCCAGCATGCCGCTGAAGAACAGATCGCGGATGAAGGTATAGAGAATGACGTTCACCGCCGGGATGACGAAGAGCAGGCCCAGCAGATTGGTATAGGCGGTGAGCCAGCCCCAGAACTTGCCGCCGAGGATCGACGACCAGTGGTAGAGGGAGCCCGCCGTCGGATAGGCCGAGGCGATCTGGCCGAGCGAGGCGGCCACGATCAGCGCATAGATGCCGCCGAGGATCCAGCAGATGGTCGCCGTCCACGGGCCAACCGTCGACATGGCGATCGGGAAGGACGCGAGACCGCCCGAAATGATGCAGATGATGGAAAACGAAATGGCGAAGCTCTGGAACGTTCCCATGCGTCGCGACAACTCCTGGGCATAGCCCATGGAGTGGAGGACCTTCTCGTCCTCCGTCAAATGATGATGTTCGGCCATAAAGGCATCTCCCCCACGCCATCGGGGCAACTTGGCGCGTTGTCTTGTTTGTGATGTGCGGAATCACCGGCTTGAACCAGCGAACCCCTCTTCCCCACTGGTCATTCTGTAACGGAAATTACAATCGGTCAACGTGCCGTAACTGATCGCAAAGCGGGCAACTGTGCCTTTTGGCGGGCAGGGGCGGCCGTTCGAATGAGCTTTCCTCACGTCAAGCAAGGGCCTAATCTCGCGCCATGGTCCGCCGCCACTATGATTTGCCCTCGCTCAATGCACTCGCCGCCTTCGAGTCGGCGGCGCGACACCTGAGCCTGACACGGGCCGCAACAGAGCTCAGCGTGACGCCTGGGGCTGTCTCCAAGCAGGTGAAGGCGCTGGAGGACCAGATCGGGCGGCCACTGTTCCTGAGGCTCCACCGCGCGCTGGAGCTGACGCCCGAGGGGCATGCCGTCTACCAGAGCCTGAAGGATGCCTTTGAGCGGGTCTCCGCCACCATTCGGCAGGTGGGACTATCGGGCAGCCCGCGCTCGGTGTCGATCGGCACCACCATGGCCTTTGCGCAGCTCTGGCTAATGCCGCGGCTCGGCGATTTCTGGACACGCCACCAGGACATCGTGCTCGACCACATCATCTCCGACCGCGCCAATGAGCCAAACCGTGCCGGTGTTGACCTGCGCGTGCGCTATGGCGACGGCAACTTCACCGACGAGACCTCCACGCTACTGTTCGGCGACCGCATCATCGCGGTGGCGGCGCCTTCCTTCCTCGCGCGCCACAAGGTGAAGAGCATGCAGGACCTGTCGTCCTTGCCGCTGCTCTCGGTCGAGGGCGTCGACTGGACATGGACGACATGGGCAGATTTCCTGAAAGCGGCGGGCGCCCCGCACCGCAAGCTCAACGTGCGGCGCTTCAACTCCTATGTGATCGCGTTGCAGGCGGCACAGGCGGGCCAGGGCGTGGCGCTGGGCTGGATGAGCCTGGTGAAGCCACTGCTGGCACAAAAACTTCTGGCCAAGGCGAGCCCGGCTGAAGTCGCGGCTCCACAGTCCTTCTATCTCACCTGGCCCACGCGCCAGCCGCTCAAGCCCGAGGCGGAAATCCTGCGGGACTGGCTGCTGGCCCAGGTTGCTTGAGTTCATCTCAACCGATCATCGCGAAAGCCTCGCTTGAAGGGCGCGCGTCGGAAGCGTTCTATGGCGCCTCCGATCAGGAGACGCATGATGACTGACGCCAGCACCGCCACGCCCCAGGCCGCCCCTTCGCGCCGTGCTGGCGGGCGCGACGGCAGGCGTGCGCTGCGGGCCACACCCATGGCCTCCTTCCCCACGCTGGTGCGGGAAATCCCGGTCTACAACCTCGTGCCCGACGAAGCGGTGGAACTGATCCACGACGAATCGATGAATATCCTCGAGGAGGTGGGCTGCGAGTTCCGCGACGACGAGGCGATTGCCATGTGGAAGGCAGCCGGCGCCAATGTGACCGGCACGCGCGTCCGGATCGACCGCGGCCTGTTGATGAGCCTCATCGCCACGGCGCCTTCGGAGTTCACGCTCAATGCCCGCAACCCGGAGCGCACCGTCAGGGTGGGTGGCCGTAACCAGGTCTTCGTGCCCATGTATGGGGCGCCCTATGTGCGCGACCTCGACAATGTGCGCCGCTATGGCGCGCTCGAGGACCTCAACAACTTCCACAAGCTCGCCTACATGCTTCCCGCACTCCATTCCTCGAGCTCGATCTGCGTCGAGCCGATGGAAATCCCCGTGCCAAAGCGCCACCTGCACATCATCCACTCCGCGCTGACCTATTCCGACAAGCCCTTCATGGGCATCGTCACCTCGAAGGAGCGCGCGGAAGACGTGATGAAGATGTCGGGCATCGTGTTCGGCGAAGACTATGTGAAGGACAACACGGTGGTCGTCTCGATCACCAACTGCAATTCACCTTTGGTGTGGGACGCGACCATGCTGGATGCGATGAAGGTCTATGCCGCGCACAACCAGCCCGTCATCTGCGCGCCCTTCGCGCTGTGCGGCGCCTCGACGCCCGCCTCTGCCGTGGGTGCCGTGGCGCAGGTCAATGCCGAAGCACTCGCCGGTGTGGCCTTCACCCAGCTGATCCGCGCAGGCTCGCCCGTCATCTATGGCCAGTTCATGGTGGCGGTGGACATGAAGTCGGGAGCACCCATGGGTGGCACGCCCGAAGCCGCACAGATGATGTATCTGATGGGCCAGCTGGCGCGGAAGTATAATCTGCCATGGCGCACCTCGGGCTTCCACGTCGGCTCCAAGCTCAATGATGCGCAGGCGGGCTATGAATCGAACATGCTGATGCATGCGGCGATCCTCTCGGGCGCCAACTACATCTGGCATGTGGCGGGCTGGCTCGAAGCGGGACTGTGCTGCGATTACTCCAAGTTCGTGACGGACGCCGAGCAGCTGGTGGGCTGGTACAAATATGCCGGGGGCGTGTCCTTCACCGACTTCAAGGAGGCGATGGCGGCGGTGCGCGAGGTGGGGCCGCAGGGCCACTTCCTCGGCACGCAGCACACGCTGGAGCATTTCGAGAAGGCCTTCTTCAGCCCCTCCATCATGGACTTCAACTCCTTCGAGCAGTGGTCGGCCGAGGGTGCGAAGGACCACGCCACGCGCGGCCGCGACAAAGCGCGCCTCATGCTGCAGAATTACGAGCCGCCGACGCTCGATGAAGGCATCGCCGAGGGCCTGCGCGACTTCATCGCGAAGCGTGAGGAAGTGCTGCCCGACACCGTCAGCTGAGGCCATTGGCGGGGCGGGTGCCCGCGTGCTAGCACGGCATCATGCTTGCCGATTTCATCACCTCCGCCATTGCCACGCTGCTGATCGTCGCCGACCCGGTGCTGCTGAGTGCGCTGTTCCTCGGCATCACCCATGGCATGACCAAGGAACACCGGCGCGAGGTGGCGATCCGCGGCTCCATCATTGCCTTCTGCATCCTGCTGGCGGCGGGGCTGGGCGGCGCGAAGCTGCTCGACCTTCTCGGCATTTCTCTCTCGGCCTTCCGCATTGCCGGAGGCCTGCTGCTGCTATCGGCGGCGGCGGAGATGGTGTTCGACCGGCGCGGCGAGCGCCTCAAATCCACGGTCGAGCAGGCGATCACCATCGACCACGTGAAGAACATCGCTGCCTTCCCGCTGGCCATTCCGCTGATGGCGGGTCCTGGCGCCATCACGGCCATGATCCTGCTGGCGGGCCGCGCCGAGGGCCGCGTGACGTGGCTCGTCTCGCTCTACGGCGTGGCGGCGCTGGTCATGGCCGCCTGCTGCGTGGCCTTCCTGATGGCCGAGCGCATCTCGCAGCTGATGGGCGTCACCGGCCGCGCGGTGCTGACGCGGCTTCTCGGCATCATCCTCGCGGCACTCGCGGTGCAGTTCGTGATCGACGGCGTCTCCGCCATCACGCCGTGGCACGCGGCAGGCTGAGCCTGGGAAGCAGTTTCGTCGCGATGAAGCCCATCGCCACCAGCACCAGCGAGACCAGAGCCCACACCGCAACGACCAGCCATTCACCGACTCCGGTTCCGACAGAGGCGAGCCATGAGGCCCATTCGATGAACAGCGGGTCTGCCGGCACGATGTCGGCATTGCTGGCGACGATGCCGCCTGCCACGCCGATGAGGCCATGGGTGATCCAGGCGACCAGTGACCAGAGGGCAAGGACAAGGCCGGTGAGGCCCCAGACGAGCGTCTTCATCGATGTGTCTCCGCGAGGTGCTGCCGCAGCAGGTTGAGGTTGCGCGTGTTGGCCTTGAAGGCCATGTCGAACAGGAAGCCGACCACGGGGATTGCGCCAACGGCGGTGTCGGCTGCGATGTTGAGGCCCATGCGGGTGAGCAGGCGCTTGGGAACGCCATGGCGCACGGCTTCGCCGATCACATAGAGGGACATGCCGGTGCCGACGAGCGTGCCAACACCGGGCACGAGGCTCAGCACGCCGTCGGCTCCCACGCTGCGCGAGGTGCCGGGAATGCGCAAAGCCGAGTCGGAAAACCAGGCGAGCCATTCGAGGCGCTCCAGGGTGCCCTGTGGTGTGAGGTCTATTGTGATCGAGGGGCTGGTCATTCGCGTTCATCTCCCAGATTGCGGCGCAACGCGCCTCCAAGGTGGAAGAGTCCGACATCGCAGCCTGAAGGCTGCCAGAGGGGCCCGGACCCATCGCATCATCATGTGGAGACGCGCCGCGCGGGGACAAGGAGTCCGCGCAAAAAAGAGGGGTGAACGGCAGCAACCAACAACCGCTCACCCCCGAGCCGGCCTCAAGCCGGGACGCTCCGAGTACTCTTCGCTTGAGAATGGGAGGACCCAAGAAAGACGTGTGCGCCGATTTGTGCGATGCAAACATAATGCCAGTCCGCTGACATGCTGCAAAAATGAACTCATAGTCTGTAATAGAGTGGTAATTTATAGATAAAGACTCTTTAATTATAAAGGGCGACGGGGTTGCCTGCCCATCCATTGTGCAATGCAGCGCAAAACCTTTCGGCAATCAGGCAAAAAAGAGGGGTGAGCAGCAGTGCCGCCCACCCCAGCTGACGATCCGTCAGACGACACGAGTGCTCTTGGCTGAGAATGGGAGGACCCAGTAAGACGTGTGCGTTGATCAGGGCTTCGCAAGTCGCGTGCCAGACAGGCAAGCCATTGAAACCGCTCAGTCAACGTGATTGCAGCTCCACCGGCTGCCCGCGGCTTCGGCATCCCACCGCCAGATTTTGAGGCAGATCAGACCGGCTTGTTCCTTTTCATCCAGTCGACAAAGCGACCAAGCGCCTCTTCAAGCGGGCCGAGGTCCTTGAGGTAGCACATGCGCAAATGGCCCTCGCCGCCGAGGCCGAAGGTGCTGCCGGGCGCGAAGCCCACCTTGGCCTCGTCGATCAGGCGGCGCACCGTGGCGGCCGAATCCGTCATGCCCTCGATGCCGAAGAACAAATAGAAGGCACCCGGCGGCACCTCGAAGGTCAGGCCCGGCAGTTCCTTCAGCATCAGCACGGCCAGGTCGCGGCGATGCCGCGCCATCAGCACCTGGCGTTCGATAAAGTCATCGCCCTCGTCCAGCGCCGCCACGCAGCCGCGCTGCAGGAAGGCGGGCGTGCCGGAGGATGACACCTGGATGATGCGCTCGATCGCCGGGCCCAGCGCCCTCGGCGCCTGCAGCCAGCCGACGCGCCAGCCTGTCATCGCCCAGTTCTTGGAGAAGGTGTTGGCGAGCAGCAGCTGCTCCTCGTCCTCGCAGACATCGAGGAAGGAGGGCGCGCGGGTCTCGCCATTCTCGCCATAGAAGAAGCGCGTGTAGACCTCGTCGCCCAAAATCCACAATCCGCGCTTGCGGCAGAAATCGCGAATCGCGATCAGCTCGTCGCGGGTGGCGGTCCAGCCGACGGGGTTCGACGGCGAGTTGAGTGCGATGGCCCTGGTGCGCGGCGTCACCGCATCGAACAGCCTCTCGAGATCGAGCGTCCACTTGCCATTGCCGAACTGCATCGGCACCTCGACGGGCTTGGCCCCTGAGATGCGCAGCACGCCTGCGTAGTTGGGCCAGGCGGGCGTGGGCACGATGATCTCGTCGCCATCGCCGGCGATCAGCTGCACGATGGTCTGGATGGCGTGCATGCCGCCCGAGGTGACGAAGAAATTTTCGGGATCGAAGGCGCGGCCAAAGCTGCGCGTGTGATAGCGCGCCAGCGCCTCACGCAGTTCGGGTAGGCCGCGCTGCCAGGTGTAGAAGGTCTCGCCATTGAGCAGCGCTTCCGCCGCGGGGCGCGCGAAGGCCTCGGGCGTGGGCTGGTTGCCCTCGCCCGCCCACAGCGGAATGACGCCGGGCACGGTGAAGCCATACATGGCCGCCTTGACGATGCCGCTGTCGGGTTCGTTGCGGGCCTGTGGGGTGAGTGCGGCGAGAAGCTTATCTGGGTTCATGCCCGAATCTTAAGCAAACGCGCCGGAGTGTCCACCCCGGCGCGCTGTCGTTTCACTGCAATTCTGCCCTGCATCAGGCGGGGCTCTTGTCGCTCACGTCGAGGACTTGGCCTTCAGCGCGTCGCGGATTTCGGCGAGCAGTTCTTCCGACTTGGTGGGGGCAGCCGGCGGCGGCGCGGGCTCGTTCTTCTTCATGCGGTTCGAGATCTTGACGAGCTGGAACAGTACGAAGGCCACGAGCAGGAAGTTGATGACGACCGTGATGAAGGCGCCATAGGCCAGAACCGCGCCCTGCTTCTGCGCCTCGCCCAGCACGGTCGAGGTCACGTTGCCGGACAGCGGCAGAAAGTACTCATCGAAGTTGAGCCCACCGGTCAGCGCGCCGATGATCGGCATGATGAGCAGGTTGACGATGCCATCGACGATGCGGCTGAAGGCTGCGCCGACGATGACACCGACCGCGAGGTCGAAGGCATTGCCCTTGAAGGCAAAGGACTTGAATTCGTTCCATTCCTTGCGCACCGTTTCGGTTGCCACTTCAGTTGCCATATGTTCCCCCTGTCTGCCGGATTTTCATCCCGGCGTTGAACTACTCTCGCTGCCATTATCTTGCCGATGCTGGCAGAATTAAAGACCTTATATTGCAGGATCGCGAATCAGATGATGGACCGCCACACATTCTATCCCGACCTCCCGCCCTTCAACCGCGGCAGGCTGCGTGTCTCGCCACTCCATGAAATCCATTTCGAGGAATGCGGAAACCCGCAGGGCAAGCCCGCCGTGGTGCTGCATGGCGGGCCGGGCGGCGGCATCTCGCCCTTCCTGCGCCAGACACATGATCCTGTGGCCTATCGCATCATCCTGTTCGACCAGCGCGGCTGCGGCCAGTCGACGCCGCATGCGGAGCTGGCAGAGAACACCACATGGGACCTGGTCTCCGACATGGAGGTGCTCCGCCAGCACCTGAAAATCGAGCGCTGGCAGGTGGTGGGTGGCTCCTGGGGATCGACGCTGGCGCTGGCCTATGCCGAAACCCATCCGGAGCGGGTGACGGAACTCATCGTCCGCGGCATCTTCACGCTGAGAAGGAGCGAGATCCGCTGGTTCTACCAGGAGGGGGCGGACCAATTGTTCCCCGACCTGTGGGAGGGCTTCATCGCCCCCATTCCGCCAGCCGAGCGCCACGACCTGCTCTCGGCCTATCACCGCCGCCTGACGGGCTCCGACAAGGCGGAGCAGATCGCCTGCGCCCGTGCCTGGAGCCAGTGGGAGGGCGCCACCATCTCGCTTCTGCCGGACCCGAAACGCGTGGCGGAATTCGGCTCCGACCATTTTGCCATCGCCTTCGCCCGCATCGAGTGCCACTACTTCGTCAATCACGGATTCTTCCGCCAGGACGACCAGCTGATCGCTGATGCCCACAAGCTTTCCGGCATCCCCGGCGTCATCATCCAGGGCCGCTATGACGTGGTCACACCGGCCGTCACCGCCTGGGAGCTGCACAAGGCATGGCCCGCGGCCCAGTTCATCATGGTGCCGGACGCCGGCCACACCGCCACGGAGTCCGGAATTGCCGATGCCCTGGTGCGGGCCACGGACCGCTTTCGCCATGCGTAAATCGCATGGCTGAGCTTGTGTGCGTTGCAGCACGATTGCTGCAATCTGTTCACAATTGATCGCCATATGGGTTCCAACAGAAGAAACCAACCCGTTTCAACTCTTCGAGGCAACCCATGATCGTTTTCTCCGCCATGCGCGACCTGGCCGACGGCCTGACCCGCGGCCTTGGCCTGTTCCTGACCGAGCGCCAGGACACCACCGCCCGCGGCATCAACCCGACGCCCGTGAAGCGCGGCACCAAGCGCGCTTAAGTTTCAAAACCCACCAGTGACGTGGCGGGAGCGCAATTCCACCACCAGAATGACACCTGCCCTCCCCGCTCTGGCCCGGTTTGGAGGACATTGTCGTTTTCAGCGGGACGATGGTTCGATTTTCCGGTGTTCCCGGAACCGTCCTCAAGCGTGCTGCGTTTAAGGTCACGACCCGCTTGCCAGTTTGGCCCGCGTGGCTCCTGTCGCCGTCCCGAGTCATGAGGGCCATCGGCCCGTCCATACCCTGCCGGTATGGGCGGGCCACTTACATTCCGGGAACCGAATCACGCTAGGCTCAGGTCATGGACCTCGACCGCACCCTGCTTGAGATCGGCGGCTCCCCCGTCACCCTGCTCCACCTCCTGCTCGTGGCGGGCCTCTTCGCACTGCTGCTGCTCATTGCCGCCGTCATCCTGTCGTGGCGGGCGCAGGCCAGCCGCCAGGGCGAGGGCATCGCCGCACAGCGCCGCGCCGCCGAACTCGAATACCGCATCGCCGAACTCTCGGGCGCGCTGAAGAGCCTCGTGGACCAGTCACAGGGCTCGCAGTTCCAGCTCGTCTCCACCCTCGACGAACGCCTCACCGACCAGGCAGAGCGCACCGGCCAGTCGCTGAAGCAATTGCACGAGCGCCTCGCGGTGATCGACGCCGCGCAGAAGAACATCGCGGCGCTGTCGAGCGAGATGCTGAGCCTCAAGGACATCCTCTCCAACAAGCAGGCGCGCGGCGCTTATGGCCAGGCGCGCATGGAGGCGATCATCCGCGATGGGCTGCCATCGAGCGCCTATGCCTTCCAGGGGTCTTTAAGCAACAACACCAGGCCTGACTGCCTCGTGTCGCTGCCCGACTCCGACATCCGGCTGGTGATCGATGCCAAATTCCCGCTCGAGGCCTTCAACGCGCTCAAGGCGGCAACGGGCGAGAACGAACTGCGCAATGCCGAGGCACGGCTGCGCGGCGACGTGTTGAAGCACGTGAAGGACATCGCGGAAAAATACCTGATTGCAGGCGAGACGCATGAGACGGCGATCATGTTCGTGCCGTCGGAGTCGGTCTATGCCGAGCTCTACGAGAAATTCGAGGACGTGATCCAGAAGGCTCACCGCGCCCGCGTCATCATCGCATCGCCCAACGTGCTGATGCTGCTGGTGCAGACGCTGCAAGCGATCTTCCGCGATGCCCGCATGCGCGAGCAGGCGGGATTGATCAAGGTGGAGGTGACGAAGCTGCTCGACGACGTGGGCCGCCTCAAGGAGCGCGTCGGCGACCTGCAAAAGCATTTCGGCGCAGCGGCGGGCGACCTCGAGAAGCTCAACGTGTCCGCCGACAAGGTCATCCGGCGCGGCGCCCGCATCGAGAGCCTGGAACTGCAGGAACCCGAAGGCGGCGTCGAGATCGTCCGACCGAAGCTGGTTGAGCGGAGCTAGTTCTTCTCTCGTCTCGTCATCCCGGCTGCCTCCTCTTGCCGGGGCGACGGCATCAAGGATGGGTTTCCAGGGAGGCTGAGCGGGTTTTTGCTGTGGGTGGCTAGGGGGGTAGTCTCCAAATACATCGCCCAAAAGCAATCGTTACGAACTGCGCTACGAGGCGGACGAAAAAGCGGCCCTACAGCGGCCGCCGTGCCCTGATCGCCTGAGTCAGAGTGCCTTCGTCGAGGTAATCCAGCTCGCCGCCAACCGGCACGCCATGTGCCAGGCGCGAAGCCGCAATGCCCATCGCCTTCAACCGCTCGGTGACGTAGTGGGCCGTGGTCTGCCCTTCGACCGTCGCGTTGAGCGCCAGCACCACTTCCTTCACCTGCAGCCGCCCGGACCGCTCCATCAGCGCGCCGATGCTCAGGTCCTCGGGTCGCACACCCTCGATCGCTGACAGCGTGCCGCCAAGCACATGATAGAGGCCGCTCCACGCGCCAGCGCGCTCCAGCGCCCACAGATCACCCACCTCTTCCACCACGCAAACCAGCGTGCGGTCACGCCGCGGGTCGGTGCACAGCGTGCAGGGGTCCACCGTATCGACGTTGCCGCACTCGGTGCAGATCGTCACCTTTTCATGCGCCTCCGCCATGGCGCTGGCCATTGGCGCCAGCAGCCGCTCGCGGTTCTTGATCAGGAACAGGGCGGCGCGCCGGGCCGAGCGGGGGCCGAGCCCCGGCAGTTTTGCCAGGAGCTGGATCAGCCTCTCGATTTCGGGTCCGGTCGTGGGCCTGGACATCAGAAGGGCAGCTTGAACCCGGGCGGCAGCGGCAACCCGCCGGTCACCGACTTCATTTCCTCGGCCATCATCGCTTCCGACTTGTTCTTGGCGTCGGTGTGGGCGGCGAGGATCAGGTCCTCGAGGATGTCCTTCTCGTCGGGATTCATCAGCGAGGAATCGATCGCCAGCGCGGTCATCACGCCCTTGCCGGAGAGCGTGACCTTGACGAGGCCGCCGCCGGACTGGCCGGTGACGGTCGCCTGCTCCAGCTTGGCCTGCATCTCGGCCATGCGCGACTGCATGGCCTGGACCTGTTTCATCATGTCACCGAGATTCTTCATCGCTCTCACTCATGTTGGGGGGCGGAAGGCTGTCATCGGGCACCTTGACGTCGATGATCTCCGCACCGGGGAAACGCTTCAGCACCGCCTGCACGTCCGGATGTTCGCGCGCGGCGAGATAGAGATTGTCCTTGGCCTCCTGGCGCTGGTGGGAGACGGGCTTGTCGCCGCCATCCTTGGCCACCATCACCATCCAGCGCATGCCGGTAAAGGCCTCGAGCTTGCGGGCGATCTCGCCGGGAAGACCGGCATGCGCGCCGGGTTCAAGGGCAATCTCGAACTGCCCGGGCGCCACGCGAATGGGGCGGATCAGGCTTTCGAGATCGGTCTTCAGCTTGATGTCGCGCTTCTCGGTGGCGATCGCAATCAGGTCCTTCAGGCTCGAGAAGGCGCGCGTCTCGGTGGGCGATGCGGGGATCGCGGCCTGCGGCTTCACCGCGAGGTTGGACTGGGCATCGACCGGCGCATCGGAATTGTTGCGCAGCAGCTCGCGGGCACTCATCGGCACGACGCGCTCCGAGCCCTGCGCCTGCTTGACGATCTTCGCCAGTTCTTCGCCGCCGGGCAGATCGGCGGCATGGCACAGGCGGATCAGCACCATTTCGGCCGCCATCAGCGGATCGGAATGAAGCTCCGTCTCGCGGATGCCCTTCAGCAGCATCGACCAGGCACGCGTCAAGTGCGCAATGCCGCTTTTCTGCGCGTGCTCGGCGCCATGCGTCTTCTCGGCTTCGGTGCGCGAGGGATCAGCGAGTGCGCC
>Ga0194051_1000060_pt1 | contig 52668 bp, 54 predicted proteins | sample SepL2320m_MetaG_FD_161275 | JGI IMG/M metagenome (GOLD analysis project Ga0194051, IMG submission 161275) | Anoxic zone freshwater microbial communities from boreal shield lake in IISD Experimental Lakes Area, Ontario, Canada - Sep2016-L239-20m | ecosystem: Environmental > Aquatic > Freshwater >... | reverse complement strand
CCCCTTCCTGATCTTTCTGACCGCGCTCGCAGGCTTCTTCGGCAACGACAATCTGGCGGAGGGGGTGGTTACCTTCCTGCTGAGCGTGGCGCCGCCGCGCCTTGTCGAACCGCTGGTGCCGGAGATCCGCTCCATCCTCACCGTGCCGAGGAGTGGCCTGCTCTCGCTCTCGGCGCTCATCACCATCTGGAGTGCCATGGGCGGGGTGGACAGCGTGCGCGTGGGCCTGAACCGTGCCTATGACATTCGCGAAACGCGGAGCATGTGGTGGCTCTACTTCCAGAACGTGCTGTTTGTCATTGGCTCGGCGGTGTTCCTGCTGGCCTTCGCGCTGCTGATCGTCTTCGCGCCGGTGATGATCCATGTGGCGGAACTCTATGCGCCGGCCCTCAAGGGCCATTTCGTGACAATCGAACAGCTGCGCTACCCGATCGGCATTATCCTGCTCACGGCAGGCGTGTTGCTGTGCCACCGCGTGCTGCCCGCCAGGACACTGAACGTGCTGGAATTGCTGCCGGGCGTGGTGATCACCGTTGTGGCGTGGGTGCTGATGTCATCCGCCTTCTCGATCTATCTCGTCAACTTCAACACCTTCGCCTCGACCTATGCGTCGCTGTCGGGCGTCTTCGCGGCGATGTTTTTCGTCTACCTCGCAGCGCTGGTGCTGATCCTCGGCGGCGAGGTGAACCGGGTATTGGTTGTGTGCAGGATCATGCGCATGCAGCGCTTCGCGCGAGAGGATGCGGAGGTTTAGGGTTCTGCTTCTCTCATCCACCTTCGCCGGGCTTGACCCGGCGATCCTTTGCAGTGACCACAAAATAGGATGCCCGGGCCCAACATCAAGCCCGGGCATGATGAATGCGATCGCTGAAGTAAGCTATTTCCCCGACGCCTCGATGGCATCGTCCAGCGTCTTCAGGCCTGTCGTCGGGGCTGATACGAGAACGGCCATGTTGCCGGGGCGGTGCTCGTTCTTCCACATCTTCATGTGCGCCTTGGGGATGTCGGCCCAGGAATAGACCTCCGACATGCAGGGATCGATGCGGCGCGCCATGACGAGCTTGTTGGCAGCAGAAGCCTGCAGGAGGTTGGCGAAATGCGAGCCCTGCACGCGCTTCTGGTGCATCCACAGATAGCGCGCATCGAGCGTGAGATTGAAGCCCGTGGTGCCAGCACAGATCACGATCATGCCGCCGCGCTTGGTCATCAGAACGGAGACTGGGAATGTTGACTCGCCCGGATGCTCGAACACCATGTCGACGTTGTTGCCCTTGCCAGTGAAGTGCCAGATGGCCTTGCCGAACTCGCGGGCGCCCTTCATCCAGTCATTGTACTCAGGAGTGCCCACGGCGGGCATCTGGCCCCAGCAGTTGAACTTCTTGCGGTTGATGACGCCCTTGGCGCCGAGCTGCATGACGAAGTCTGCCTTGTCATCCTCCGAGATGACGCCGATGGCATTGGCGCCCGTGGTGGCGATGAGCTGGATGGCCATGGAGCCGAGGCCGCCCGATGCGCCCCACACCAGCACGTTCTGGCCGGCACCCAGCACATGTGGACGATGGCCGAACAGCATGCGATAGGCGGTGGCCAACGTGAGGGTGTAGCAGGCAGCCTCTTCCCACGAGAGATGCTGCGGCTTGGGCAGCAGCTGGCGGGCCTGCACGCGGGTGAACTGCGCAAACGAGCCATCCGGCGTCTCATAGCCCCAGATGCGCTGGGAGTTCGAGAACATCGGGTCGCCGCCGTTGCACTCCTCGTCGTCGCCGTCATCCTGGTTGCAGTGGATGACCACCTCGTCGCCCACCTTCCAGCGCTTCACCTTGGCGCCCACGGCATAGACGATGCCGGAAGCATCGGAGCCCGCGATGTGGAAGGGATTCTTGTGGCCGTCGATGGGGGAAATGGGCTTGCCCAGGGCCGCCCAGACGCCGTTGTAGTTGACGCCCGCCGCCATCACGAGGACGAGGCATTCGTCCTCGCCGATTTCCCAGGTTGGCACGACCTCGATCTGCATGGCACTGTCGGGCGCGCCGTGGCGCTCCTGGCGGATGCACCAGGCATACATTTTCGCCGGCACATGGCCGAGCGGCGGGATTTCGCCAACCTCGTAGAGGTCCTTCACCGTGGCATTGCCATTGGCCGGGGCGGGGGCGGATTTGGCAGCGGCGGAACTCATGTGGTCGTCTCCCTCTAAGAACAACATCCAGATTAACCGAGGCTAGAGCATCTCGCACCGCAACAAAAGGAGGGGGTCCGGAGAGAGCTTTTCAGTCCTGGACCTTGACAACGGGCACCGGAACGGATGAATTAGTAGTTGAGATGCTGGTCGATTTTGTCATTTCCGTCCATCCGCCCTCCGGCTCAGGAGCCGCCTTATGAAGTGGCTGAGTGGGATGTTAAATGGAACGGAGCTAACGCCCGGCTTCGTGGCGATGTCGATTTGCGTGGTGGTCGGCGCCTTCGTACTCACCAACTTCACCCGCGTTTCGGGGGTCATGGGTTTCCTGCTGAACGGATTGGCACTGTTTGCGGGCGCTCAGGCGGCCAATTACCTGGGAACTAACGTCAGAACTCCCTTCGACTTCCTGCTCGAGAAGACCCTGCTGGCCACCATGGCGGGGATGCTGGTGACGTCGGTCCTCGTGTTGCTGGTGTTCTCCCGCCCGCGGAGAGGCTGAACCGACTGCCCAAAGGTCGAGGTTGCGGTGCAATATGGGCCATGCCAGCATGGGACCATCATGATGATGCGCGACAAACCCTGGCTCTTCCGCACCTATGCCGGCCATTCCACGGCGGCTCAATCCAACACACTGTTCCGGACCAACCTGTCCAAGGGCCAAACGGGGCTTTCGGTCGCCTTCGACCTGCCGACCCAAACCGGCTATGACTCCGACCACGTCTTGTCACGGGGTGAAGTGGGGAAGGTGGGCGTGCCAGTATCGCATATCGGCGACATGCGTACGCTGTTCGACCAGATCCCGCTCGCCACCATGAACACCTCGATGACCATCAACGCCACGGCAGCCTGGCTGCTGGCACTCTATGTGGCGGTGGCCGAGGAACAAGGGGCGCCCCGCACCAGCCTCTCGGGTACCACCCAGAACGACATCATCAAGGAATATCTTTCACGCGGCACCTATGTGTTCCCCCCCGGGCCGTCGATGAAGCTCATCACCGACACCATCGCCTTCTCCACGAAGGAACTGCCGAAGTGGAACCCGATGAACGTCTGCTCCTATCACCTGCAGGAAGCGGGTGCGACGCCGGTGCAGGAACTCTCCTACGCGCTGGCCACTGCAATCGCGGTGCTCGACGGCGTAAAGGCATCGGGTGCCGTCGCCGAGAAGGACTTCCCGGAGGTCTTCGCGCGCATCTCCTTCTTCGTGAATGCCGGCATCCGCTTCGTCACCGAGCTCTGCAAGATGCGGGCCTTCACCGAGTTGTGGGACGAGATCGGCCGCGAACGCTATGGCATTACTGACGAGAAGCATCGTCGCTTCCGCTATGGCGTGCAGGTGAATTCGCTCGGCCTCACCGAGCAGCAGCCGGAGAACAACGTCTACCGCATCCTGATCGAGATGCTGGCCGTCGTGCTCTCGAAGAACGCCCGCGCGCGCGCCGTGCAGCTGCCCGCATGGAACGAGGCGCTTGGGCTTCCCCGCCCCTGGGACCAGCAATGGTCGCTCCGCATGCAGCAGGTGGTGGCCTATGAAACCGACCTTCTGGAATATGGCGACATCTTCGAGGGCTCGACCGAGATCACCAAGAAGGTGGAGGCGCTGAAGGATCAGGCGCGCGCAGAACTCGCACATGTACAGAGCCTGGGCGGCGGCACCTCTGAGAAGGTAATCGCCTACATGAAGCACCAGCTCGTCGCCAGCAACACCGCACGCCTGCACGCAATCGAGTCGGGCGAAACCAAGATCGTCGGCGTCAACGCCTTCACCACCACCGAGCCCTCGCCGCTGTCGGCTGGCACCGATGCCATCATGACGGTGAAGGACGACGTGGAATATGCCCAGATCGAGCAGCTGAAGGCATGGCGCGCGGCGCGCGACGCGAAGGCAGTGAAGCTGGCGCTCGCGGAGCTGGCGAGCGCTGCGAAGGACGGCCGCAATATCATGGAACCGTCCATCGCCTGCGCCAAGGCAGATGTCACCACCGGCGAATGGGGTGCGACACTGCGCGAGATCTTCGGCGAATACCGCGCGCCTACCGGCGTGGCACTCACCATGCGGGCTGATGGCGGCGAGCAAATGGCAGATCTCCGCACACGCGTGAAGCGCCTGGCCGAGCGCATGGGCGAAACGCCGCGCTTCCTCGTCGGCAAGCCCGGCCTCGACGGGCACTCCAACGGTGCCGAGCAGATCGCCGTGCGCGCCGCCGACACCGGCCTCGAGGTCATCTATGACGGCATTCGCGTGACGCCGGAGCAACTCGTCAGGACGGTGCAGGAGAAAAACGTCCACATCCTTGGCCTCTCCATCCTCTCGGGCTCACATGTGCCGCTGATCCGCGAGGTCATGCAGCGCCTGCGCGCCGCGGGCCTCTCCATACCTGTGGTGGCGGGCGGCATCATCCCGCAGGACGACGTCAACGTGCTAAAGCAGCTGGGCGTGGCCGCCGTCTATACGCCCAAGGACTTCGACATGAACCGCATCATGGATGACCTCGTGACGCTGATCGAGAAGCGGGCGGACGAAAAGGCGGCATGAGCCGCCTCACATGTCTTCGATCCCGCCCCAGATGATGACTCGGTTTGTGCGGGGCATCGTCGGCTTTCTTGCAGGCGCTGTGGCTGACATGCGCGCTGGTGGCTTGGCGGGCGCAAGGGCCACGCAGTTGGCAGCGGGCCTTGCCCCCGCGCAGATGCTCGACCCTGTGAAATCCTCCACCCGCTGCCGCCCCGTGCTCAATCCGAAATGCAGCATCTCCGCTCTGTCCAGCGGCAGGCTTGAGCGGCGGACGCGGGGCATGAGCCCGGGGGAAATGCCCATGTCGGCGAGATAGTCGCCGATTAGCGTCGCCGCATCTGACCCGGCTTTGCTCGTCTTGTAGGAGTCGGGTGCGGGAAACGCTGACTCGGTGATCCAGTAACCGATGCGCTGTGTGCCGGCCGCAAGCACCAGCAGGCAGGCGTTGGCACACACGCCTGGGGTGGAGACAAATCCCTTATAGACGAGACCCACGGGCCGGCCCTTGTGGCACGCCGCATCGCGTGGCGCGCAGCCCTGCGCCTCACTGCGGCCGATGATCGTCGTGAGTCCCTTGGCACGGATCATGCGACCGATGTCCAGCGCCGCATCGAGATCCCCTCCCGGCGAGTCGAGAACGACCGGAAGCTTCTCATGTCCCATCTGGCGCAGCAGCAGGCGGAACCGCTCAGGCGTATTCGGCGTGATGAGACCTTGTGCCATGATCCATTCCGGACACAGGCTGCCGCACCGGCCGGTGCCGCGCATGCGGACGACCATCATCGGTTGGTCGGCCGGGACCACAGGTGCGACGGTCTCGGCCATCCGGAGTTCGGGAACGCCTCCGCTGTCGTTTGCCAGCAGAGGGGAGGAGAAGGATGATGCCAGAAGCGCCAGCACAGGGGCCAGCCAGGCAAGCGACAAGCGGAAGACCGGGTTGAAAAGCATACACAATCAAAGCACGAAATTATTTCCAATTTTATACTACGGGATCTGTCGGCCGCTTTCCCAAATTCTTGACTCCCGCTGTACTTTCCACTATTTCCGGCCCACTGCGCGGCGGGGTTAACCCCTCCCGCGCGTATTGCGCTGCCTCCGGCAACCCAATTTCGTCTGAGTTTTCAGACACTTGAAGCGCACTGGACCACGGGTTTTCCAGTGCCGCCAAAGGGCGCGAGACATAAGGAAGAAAGACCATGTACGCAGTCATCAAGACTGGCGGCAAGCAGTATCGCGTTGCAGCCGGTGACAAGATCCAGATCGAAAAGCTCGAGGGCAACCCGGGCGACCAGGTGAAGTTCGCTGAAGTACTGATGATCGCCAATGGCGACGCCATCAACATCGGTGCACCGCATGTGGCCGGCGCCACCGTGGTGGGCGAGATCGCCTCCCAGGACCGTGGCCCCCACGTCATCATCTTCAAGAAGCGCCGCCGCAAGCATTACCGTCGGCGCAACGGCCACCGTCAGGACCTGACCTCGGTGACCATCCGCGAAATTCTCGGCTAAGCGCTGACAGGAACCAGGAGAACACACCATGGCTCATAAAAAGGCAGGCGGTTCATCCCGCAACGGGCGCGATACGGCAGGCCGCCGTCTCGGCGTCAAGGCGTTCGGCGGCGAAGCCGTCATCGCCGGCAACATCATCATCCGCCAGCGCGGCACCAAGGTTCACCCGGGCACCGGCGTGGGCATTGGCCGCGACCACACGATCTTCGCGGTGGTGAACGGCGTCGTCAGCTTCCGCCGCACCAAGGGTGACAAGCAGACCGTGTCCGTGCTCCCAGCCGTCGCGGCTGAGTAACCGGCGGGCTCAGACATAGTCAAGCCGCCGGATCCACCGATCCGGTATGCTTGCACGAATTTGAAGCGGAGAGGTGGCAACCACCTCTCCGCTTTTCGTTTGGATAGCTCCCATGATAATTCTCGTGACTGACCGCCTGACGCTCCGCCCGCCGCATGAGGCTGACGCGGAGGCGCTGGTGCACGGGCTTGGCAACCTCAACGTCTCGCGCTGGACCGGGCGTGTGCCTTACCCCTATGGCCGCAGAGATGCGGAAGACTATATCGCCCGAAGCCGGGTCACGCCGCAGGATGAATTGATGCTGTTCATTACGTTTGGAGGCGAACTGGTCGGCGGCATCGGCATCACGCAGGATGAGCTGGGCTACTGGCTGGCTGAACCGCAGTGGGGAAAGGGCTTCGGCACGGAAGCCGCAAGCGCCGTGACGGACCATGCGTTCACAGCAATGGGGCGCGACCGGATGGTGGCGAGCTATCACCTAAGCAATGATGGCTCGCGGCGCATTCTGCTGGGATTGGGATTTCGGGAAACGGGCGAGGACGTGGCGTTCTCGCGGGCGCGTGCCGCGGAGGTGCCGATCATGCGGCTGGATCTGACGCGGCAAGCCTGGAGAGAAGCGAAGGAGCGGCGGCGATGAGCCCCCGCTCCCTCAAATCATCAGAACACCTTGGCGACGTAGCTCGCCACGAGGGTGCGGCGGCCGAGGCCACCATTGTGCTTCGAGGCCGCAAGCCGCAGGTTGCCGTCGGACTTGCCGATGGCCAGCGCGAGATGCCTCAGGCCCCACTGGATGTTGGTGCGCGGGTCGAGAAGTGCTGCGCAATTGCCGCTGAAGCCGATGTCCTTGGCGGTGGCGCACTTCATCTGGAACACCCCATACTCGCCATGGCTGCCACGCATGTTGGGATTGTAGTTGGATTCGACATGCGCGATGCGCAGCGCGAACCAGGTGGGAACACCCTGCGACGGCGCCATGGCCTTGATCAGCGAGATGACGTTGCCCTGCGAGGCATTGGCGCCCACCGGCACGGCCAGCGCAGCGACTTCCGTCTGGCTGCGGCGGACGGCAAGGATACGCTTGCTGTTGGAAGCGACCTGCGTAGGCGACTTGGCATGGGCGACATGCACGCGCTTGCGCGGATGGGCGGCGGCCTGCTTCGTCGTGCTCCGCCGCGTGTGGGCGGCGGTGGTGCGGACCGGCGCCTTGCGCAGTTGCGCGGGCTTCGTGGCCGCCCTGGGCTTGGAGGTGAAGCTTGTGGACGTGGTGGTGCCGTAGCAGTGAGTGGCACCCTTGCAGGCTGCCTCGGCAGGTATAGCGGAGATGCCAGCCAGTACAGCGGCAGACAGCATTCCTGCGATCAGTCTATTTTTCATTTCTTGCCTTTCGTTATACACAAACAACGCCGGGATGATCTTTGGCTTGGTTGTGATCATCTTCCCCCGAAGGGCGCCCATCTCGGAGCGGCCCCCCGTAAAACTACCAAATGTGTTCTGAGAGGGGCCAAATTATTACAATGCGGCCTCTGGATGGATCCGTGGCGCAGGGGCCACAGGGGGCTAGGCTCTTCCCGCAACCCGCGTTACAAGGCGTCATCATGAAATTCCTCGACCAGGCAAAGGTTTATGTGCGCTCCGGTGACGGCGGAGCTGGTTCGGTGTCCTTCCGCAGGGAAAAGTTCATCGAGATGGGCGGACCCGACGGCGGTGACGGCGGCAATGGCGGCGATGTGTGGATCGAGGCCGTGGACGGCCTCAACACGCTGATCGATTATCGCTACCAGCAGCATTTCAAGGCTTCGACGGGTGGCCATGGCATGGGCCGGCTCAGGGCCGGCGCCAACTCGGACGACATCGTGCTGAAGGTGCCGGTGGGCACCCAGGTGTTCGAGGAGGACAACGAGACGATGGTGGCCGACCTCGCCAAGCTGGGCGACCGCTTCCGCATCGCCAAGGGCGGCAATGGCGGCTTCGGCAACGCTCATTTCAAGTCGGCCACCAACCGCGCACCGCGCCACGCCAACCCCGGCCTCGAGGGCGAGGAGCGCTGGATCTGGCTGCGCCTGAAGCTGATCGCCGACGCGGGACTGCTGGGCCTTCCCAATGCCGGCAAGTCCACCCTGCTCGCTGCCGTATCGGCCGCGAAGCCCAAGATCGCGGATTATCCCTTCACCACGCTGCACCCGCAGCTGGGTGTGGTGCGCGTCGGCATGCAGAGCTTCGTGCTGGCCGATATTCCGGGCCTCATCGAGGGCGCGCATGAGGGCCACGGGCTCGGCACGCGCTTCCTCGGTCATGTCGAGCGCTGCGCGGTGCTGCTGCACCTGATCGATGTCACCAGCGAGGACCCGGTCGCTGATTACCGGGTGATCCGCAAGGAGCTGAAGGCCTATTCGCCGGAACTTGCCGAGAAGCCCGAAATCATCGCCTTCAACAAGACCGACCTGCTTCAGGACGACGAGATCGAAACCAAGCTGAAGGACTTCAAGCGCCGGGTGCGCGAGATGCCGATCCTCATGTCTGGCGGCACCACCAAAGGTGTGCCGGAAGCCATGAAGAAGCTGCTCGAGGTGATCGACACCTCGCGCCGCGCCAATCGCGCCAATGACGAGCCGGGGGTGACGACGGAGGACTGGCGGCCGTGAAGTCACGCCTCGAAAAGGCGCGGCGCATCGTCGTCAAGATCGGCTCCGCGCTTCTGGTGGACGACAAGACCGGCACGATCAAGGCATCGTGGCTGTCATCGCTCATCGGCGATCTCGCGGATGCGCGGGTGCGGGGTGCCGAGATCATCATCGTCTCTTCCGGTGCCATCGCGCTCGGCCGCCGCACGCTGGGCCTGCCCAAGGGTACGCTGCGCCTCGAGCAGAAGCAGGCAGCGGCAGCGGTGGGCCAGATCGCGCTGGCCCAGGCCTGGACGGAGGCGCTCCGTACACGGAACATGGTTGCAGCACAGGTTCTCGTGACACTCACCGACACCGAAGAGCGCCGCCGCTACCTGAATGCACGCGCAACGCTCTCCACCCTGATCGAGCAGGGTGCGGTTCCCGTCATCAACGAAAACGACACGGTGGCGACCAGCGAAATCCGCTACGGCGACAATGACAGGCTGGCCGCGCGCGTCGCCTCGATGATGAGTGCCGACTGCCTGGTGCTGCTCTCCGATATCGACGGACTCTACACCGCACCGCCCAACCAGAAGGGCGCCACATTCCTTCCTGTCGTCGAGGAGATCACGCTGGAGATCGAGGCGATGGCCGGAAAGCCGATCTCGGGCGTGGGCTCCGGCGGCATGATCACCAAGATCGAGGCTGGCAAGATCGCGCTGGGCGCTGGTTGCAACATGGTGATCGCCTCGGGCCACGAGATGCACCCCTTGAAGCGCATCCACGAGGGCGCGCGCTGCACGTGGTTCGTGGCCAGTTCGAATGCGCTTCAGTCGCGCAAGCGCTGGATTGCCGGCACGCTGCAGCCCATCGGTCACCTTGTGGTAGACGAAGGCGCTGCGGAAGCGCTGGCGAAGGGCAAGAGCCTGCTGCCGGCAGGCGTCAAGAAAGTCGAAGGCAGCTTCGCGCGCGGCGACACCGTGTCGATCGTGACCATCAGGGGCCGCGAGATTGCCCGCGGCCTCGTCACCTATGACGCCAGTGACACGGCAAAGATTTTGGGCCTCAAGTCTTCCGAGATCGAGAAGGTGCTGGGCTTCCGCGGGCGTGACGTGCTGATCCACCGCGACGACATGGTGCTGATGGGCGGAGACCGCACATGACCGGGATGATGACCAACCGCGAGCTGATGCTGACGCTGGGCCACGCCGCGCGCGCGGCCGCGAAGGTTCTGGCGCTGGCACCGACCCAGCAGAAGAACGATGCGCTGATGGCCATGGCGGCGAAGATCCGCCGCTCCGCCGCTGACATCCTGTCCGAGAATGGGCGTGACCTTGAGAACGCCAGGGCGAAGGACATGAAGGCCAGCTTCGTCGACCGGCTGACGCTGAACGAGGCGCGCCTCGAAGCCATGGCGAAGGGGCTGGAAGAAATTGCCACCCTGCCCGATCCCGTGGGCCAGGTGATGGCGCAATGGACGAGGCCCAATGGCCTTGCCTTCAGCCGGGTGCGCGTGCCCATCGGCGTCATCGGCATCATTTATGAATCGCGGCCCAACGTGACGGCGGATGCAGGCGGCCTGTGCCTCAAGTCCGGCAATGCGGCGATCCTGCGTGGCGGCTCCGACTCCTTCCATTCCTCGGGCGCCATCATCGCCTGCCTGCAGCGCGGGCTGGACAGTGCCGGCCTGCCGCGCACCGCAATCCAGATGGTGCCCAATGCCGACCGTGACTGCGTTGGGCTGATGCTGGAAGGCCTCGGCGGCACGCTGGACCTGATCGTGCCGCGCGGCGGCAAGAGCCTTGTGGCGCGGGTTCAGCAGGATGCGCGCATTCCGGTGTTCAGCCACCTCGAAGGCATCTGCCATGTCTATGTCGACAAGGCGGCTGATACCGAGATGGCGAAGGCCGTGTGCCTCAACGCCAAGATGCGGCGCACCGGCGTATGTGGCTCGGCCGAGACGATCCTGATCGACAGGGCTGCGGCGGAGAAGAACCTGAAGCCGATCATCATGACCCTGATTGACGCGGGCTGCGAAGTGCGCGGCGACGACGCCGCATGCAAGGTCGATGCGCGGGTAAAGACCGCGACCGAGGAAGATTGTTCCACCGAATATCTCGACGCCATCATCTCGCTGAAACTGGTGGATGGCGTGGACGAGGCAATGGCGCATATTGCCCGTTATGGCTCTCAGCACACCGACTCGATCATCACCGAGGATGCGGCCACCGCCGAGCGTTTCCTGAATGAGGTCGACAGTGCCATCGTTCTGCACAATGCCTCCACGCAATTCGCCGACGGCGGCGAGTTCGGCTTCGGCGCCGAGATCGGCATCGCCACCGGCAAGCTGCATGCGCGCGGGCCGGTGGGCGTCGAACAGCTGACGACCTTCAAGTACCAGGTGCGGGGCAAGGGGCAGACACGCCCATGATCCTCAAACCGCCCGTTTTCGGCGAAGGCCAGAGGATCGGGCTGTTCGGCGGCTCCTTCAACCCCGCCCATTACGGGCACTACATGGTGGCGCTCTATGCGCTGAAGCGACTGGAACTCGACTGGGTGTGGTGGCTGGTGTCGCCGCAGAACCCGCTGAAGGACTCCTCCGAGACCGGTGAATACGCCGACCGCCTTGCTTACACGCGTGAGGTGGCGAAGCATCCGCGCTTCATTGTCACCGACGTCGAGAAGCAGATGGGGGCCCGCACCACGGCGGAGACGCTGCGGGGCCTAAGGCCGTTGCTGAAGCGGGCGCACTTCGTGTGGATCATGGGGGCTGACAGCTTCGCCAGCCTGCACCGCTGGCACGACTGGCTGGAGATCCCCGAAACCCTGCCGCTCGCCGTGCTGGCGCGGCCGGGCTTCTCGCTGCGCGCACTGGGTGGGCCCGCCGCGACGCGCTTTTCGGAAGCGCAGATCCCGACCAACATGGCGCCGAAGCTGGTGACGGCAACGCCACCGGCCTGGTGCTTCATCCCCATGCCGCTCCGCCCGGAGAGCTCAACGGCGATCAGGCGGCGCGCCAAGACGCACGCCGCCTGAGAGAGGCCCTTGAACGGTGCCGCCGAACCCTTTAGCGTCAGACTCGTTGTTCCACCCAAAAGGCATGTCACTCGCATCCATGCAGAGACGTAACCGGAACCAAGGACCAGAACACTGAAAGCGCCCGCCAAGAAGTCCGCAGCCAAGAAAACCGCGGCAAAGAAATCTGCTCCCAAGAGCACCCGTCCCGTTGGCAAGAAGGCTGCCGCCCCGAAGGGCAAGCCTGCTGCCAAGGCCAAGCCAATTGCCAAGGCCAAGCCAATTGCCAAGGCCAAGCCAATTGCCAAGGCCAAGGCCAAGCCCACTGCCAAGGCCAAGCCCACTGCCAAGGCAAAGCCCACTGCCAAGGCAAAGCCCACAGCGAAAGCAAAGCCAGTCGCCAAGGCGAAGTCTGCAGCACCGGCAAAATCGGCTGGCAAGGCCAAGCCTGCCGCCCGGAAGACGGTCGCTGGCAAGGCCAAGCCCTCCACCCGGCAGAAGCCGGGCGGCTGGGGCCGGGCCGAAGGCAAGCCGAAGTTCCGCGCAGCGCCGCGCCCCGCAACCGAGGCCGAAGCACCGCCAAAGCCCGTGCCGGTCATCCCGGCGGAGTTGCTGGTCGATGGGCCGAAAATCAAGAAGCCCCGCAAGCCGCGCGGCAAGAAGGCAGACGCCCCGAAGCCCGTTGGTGCGCTGGACGTAATCCTCAAGCAGCTCGATGATTCCAAGGCCCAGCAGGTGGTGACCATCACGCTGGAGGAAAAGAAGGCCGTCGCCGACGTGATGGTGGTTGCCTCCGGCACGTCGAACCGGCACGTGGGCGCCATCGCCGACCAGGTTATGCAGAAGCTGAAGGAGCGCGGCTACCGTGACCTTCGCATTCAGGGCCTGCCGCAATGCGACTGGGTGCTGGTGGATGCGGGCGACGTGATCGTCCATATCTTCCGGCCGGAAGTGCGCAGCTTCTACAATCTCGAGAAGCTGTGGTCTGCCAACGCGCCTGACGACCAATGGGCGGTCTGACACTTTGCGGCTAGCGGTGATCGCGGCCGGGCGGTTGAAGCCCGGCCCCGAAAAATCCCTGGCCGAGGACTATCTCACCCGCGCTCAAGGGCTAGGTCGCAAATGCGGCATATCCAAACTGGCCGTCACCGAATTCAATGAATCCCAGGCCTCTTCCGCTGCTGCCCGCATGGCGGAGGAAGGGCGCGTCATTGCCGGGGCACTGCCACCCAAATGCTTCACCATCGTGCTGGACGAGCGCGGCAAGGCACTGGCGAGCGAGGCCTTCGCCGATTTGCTGCGCCGTCATCTCGACGGCGGCACAAGCGACATGGCCTTCCTGATCGGCGGGCCGGACGGGCATTCACCGGATGTGCGTGAGAATGCCGGATTGCTGATGAGCTTCGGCCCGATGACATGGCCGCACCGGCTGGTGCGGGTGATGCTGTTCGAGCAACTCTACCGCGCCGTGACGATCATCGCGGGACACCCCTATCACCGGGTGTAAGAAAGAGGCCCCCGGCGCAATGCCAGAGGCCGTAATGATCGTTACTTCGTCATCATCGACATGAAGTTCACCCAGCCGCGGGTGCCGAGGATGGCCTGGGTCTGGGCATCAAGCGTCACCGTGTCCATGCCGGCGGGCGGGATGGTCAGGATGGCCTCGTCGGCCGGCAGGTCACCGCCGGCATCGACGTCGGTCAGGTAGAACTTCGCCGGCTTGTCGGTGTCATTGATGATGTCCACCGTGAAGGAGAGCTGCACGTTGCCATCATAGCCGCCGCGCTTGTAGACGGGCATGGCCATCAGCTTCTGCTGGGCCGCCTGCAGCTGCGGCAGGTTCAGGAACAGGCCGACCGAGAGCAGGCCGTCATGCTTGCCATGCGGGAACACCGCGAAGCGGGCATTGTCGGTGCCCAGCACATTGGCAAGAATCACCGGGTCGGTCTGGCCGCCATCGGTTTTCACCAGGTTGGTGCTCATCTGGAAGGTGCCGATGGCACCCGTGCTGCCGCCCGGCGCGCAGGACTTAACCTGCAGCGGAACGGCGGGCGTCGTGATGGTCTCGACAGCCATGCCGGCCTCATCCTGGCACCAGGGTGCGGTGATGAACTGGCCGGTGATGGCGGCGGCGACCGGCGAGGGCACGCCGGACTTGGCGACCTCGAGGATCTGCGACACGCGGATCGGCGTGCGGGTATCGATCTGGCAGCCGGTGAGGGCGATGGCGGCAATGCCGGCCGTGACGGCGGCAAGCAGGTTCCTGCGGGTGATCATCATATAGTCTCCGTCCATTGGCGCCGGAGCGGGACCCCGGCAACGATTGCAGGATGGTCAATAGCTGTGCCGGGCGCTGGCGTCGAGAGCCAGTGCCCGCATGTGGTCAAATTCAGTCCGAGGCCTTCTGCATGGCGGCCTCGAGCCTTGCCTTGTCCGCCTCGCTCAGGACCGGGCGGTCGAGCTTGACTGTCAGCCTGTCGAGCTTGGCGGTGAGCGGGAATGGCGTCTGGTAGTCGGTTTCGTCAACGCTGGTGAGCGTGTCCGAGCCGATGTCGAAGCTCTCGTCCCACTGCAGGATCATCGGCAGCGTCTGCTCCATGGTCTGGGTGGCGACGACTGTGCCATCGACGGACAGCGTGCCGGTTCCGGGACGACCGACACCGCTGAAGTCGTTGAAGGCCAGCGTGCCGGCTCCCAACCCGTCATACTTGAAGTCGAAAACCAGCGTGTGCTTGCCGGGGCTGAGCGCATCCGGCCCCTGCCACTTGATGCGCTTCAGGTCCACCATGTTCCACGTCCACACGGGCTTGCCCTGAAGCAGGTAGAAGCCATAGCCGCCGAAACGGCCGCCGGAAGTGAGGATCACACCCTCCGCCCCGCCTTCAGGTACCTCGATCTCCGCCGTCACGGTGTAGGAGGTGTTGAGCAACAAGGGCGAGTCGCCCTGCGGCAGGCCGACCATCGGCGTGGTGTAGACGAACTCCGACCGGCCCGCCGTGATGTTGGGACGTGGCGCCACGATGCGCGCGGCGACCGAGGCGTCGAGCGGCAGCACGTTGTACTTCTTGGCCTCTTCGTAGAAGACCTGCTTCAGGGCGGCGACCTTATCAGGGTTCTGCGCGGCAACATCCGTCACCTGCGAGTAATCGTCGTTGAGATTGTAGAGTTCCCACTCGACATTGTTGAGCGGGTCCGGGTTGGCGGGGCCGAAGGCTTCCCACGGCGCACGCTTCACCTTGGTGCTGAGGATCCAGCCATCCTGATAGATGGCATGATCGCCGAACATCTCGAAATACTGGGTGGTATGGCGCGAGGGCACAGCCGCATTCGCCTTGTCGAAGGTATAGGCGAAGCTGGTGCCTTCGATCGGTGCTTGGCTGATGCCGTCCACCACCTCCGGCGCCGGGATGCCGGCAGCTTCGAGAATGGTCGGCACCACGTCGATCACATGCGAGAACTGGCTGCGGATGCCACCCACGTCGGTGATGTGGCCGGGCCATGAGACCGCCATGCCCTGGCGCACGCCGCCCAGGTGCGAGGCGATCTGCTTGAACCAGCTGAACGGGGTGTCGAAAGCCCAGGACCATGCCGCCGACATGTGGTTGTAGGTCTTGTCGGTGCCCCACACATCGTAGAACTTCATCTGCACGTCGACCGGCAGCATGTTGAGGCCGTTGAAGAAGGCCACCTCGTTGGGCGTGCCGAGCGGGCCGCCCTCGGCAGACGTGCCGTTGTCGCCGTTGATGTAGATGATGAGCGTGTTGTCGAGCTTGCCCATATCCTCGACCGCCTGGATCACACGGCCGATTTCATGGTCGGTGTAGGCCGCATAGGCAGCGAACACCTCGACCTGGCGGATGAACAGCTTTTTCTCCTCATCCGTGGTCTGGTCCCACGGCTTGAGGATATCCGACGGCCAGGGCGACATCAGCGCATCCTGCGGAATGACGCCGAGCTTCTTCTGGTTCGCGAAGATCCGTTCACGGAGCTTTTCATAGCCGTCGTCGAACAGATGCATGGCGTGGATCTTGTCCACCCACTCCTGCGTCGGGTGGTGCGGCGCATGGGTGCCGCCCGGCACGTAATAGAGGAAGAAAGGCTTCGACGGCGCCGTCTGGTTCATGCGGTTCAGATAGTCGATGGCGTCATCCGCCATAACGGTCGTCAGGTTCCAGCCCGGCTTGCCCTCGAAGGGATAGATTTGCGTGGTGTTGCGGAACAGGTTCGGCTGCCACTGGTTGGCATCGCCGCCGACGAAGCCATAGAAATACTCAAAACCCATGCCGATGGGCCACAGGTCGAAGGGGCCTGCCTGGCTGGCCTGGAAGGCCGGCACGTTGTGATCCTTGCCGAACCACGAGGTGGCGTAGCCATTGTCCTGCAGGATGCGGCCGATGGTGGCCATGTTCTTGCCGATGATCGAGTTATAGCCGGGGAAGCCCGTCGACTGTTCGGAGATCACGCCGAAGCCCGCGGAGTGATGGTTGCGGCCGGTGATCAGGGCCGCACGGGTGGGCGAGCAGAGTGCGGTGGAATGCATCTGCGTGTAGCGCAGGCCGCTGGCCGCCACCCGGTCGAGTGCGGGCGTGGGGATGACGCCCCCGAAGGTCGATGGCACGCCATAGCCCGAATCATCCGTCATGATGAGCAGCACGTTGGGGGCTTGGCTGGGCGGCACGATGCGCGGCGACCACCATGGCGTTGACTGCAGCGCATTGTCCCTGATGACGCCGCCAAATTCAGGGGCGGGGGCCGGCAGCTGCTGGCCGCTGATCGACATGGTGGCGTCCGGTGCGCCGGGCGTGCCGTTGATCTGCTGAGCCGAGGCACCGGTGCAGAAGGCCGCCGCAAGACCGATGATGGCAAGGGTAAGGAAACGCGGCTTCATGGAGTCCTCCCATTCTTCAACTCTCGGGGGATGTTACACCAAGGCGCGTCTATGGGATTGCCTTTTCTCGACTTTCTTGCGTTTTGCCGACCGGGGCCAGGGGGCCGACGCGCTGCACGGACCGGGAAGCTGATGCGGACCTTGGGGTCATCTGATCCCGTGGCCTGCAATCAAGTCAAATCAGAAATTGCAGCAGCACGTCCAGCAGCCCCCGGCGGGTCATGATTAACGGAATGTAAATCGACCTCCGCGCAAAGCTGTGGGATGCAGCCTCGACGTTCCTGATCACCCCCGGACCCATGCGACACCTCGCAGTCTCAACCACCTTTCTGGCGCTGGCGCTCATGCTGCCGGGCGAAGCCGCACGTGCCCAGGAGCAGCAGCAGCTCGACACGCTGAAACAGCAGATCGAAAGCGGCAAGGCCAACGAGGCGCGCCTTGCAAGCGAGATTGCCGCCGCCGTTCAGGCGCAGGACGCGATTGCCGCCAAGCTTGCCGGCATTGCCCAGTCGATCCAGTCGCAGGAATCGGTGGTCAACAAGAGCGAGAAGGAGCTGGCCAGGCTGCGCCGGGACCGGGCCGAAATCCTGACCGCACTTGGCGAGAAGGAAGACGTGCTGTCAGAGCTCCTCGCCGGGTTGCAGCGGCTGGAACAGAACCCGCCGCCCGCGCTGGTGGTGGAGCCGGGTGACATTCTGGCGGCACTGCGCGGCGCCATGCTGCTCGGCACCATCGCCCCCGAACTCCAGGACGAGGCCAAGGCCCTGACGGCCAAGCTCGACCAGCTGAAGCAGCTGGAAGCCACCATCACGACCCGCAAGGACGACGTGGCCCGCGAGATCGCCCGCCTCAACGACGAGCGCGCCGCGCTGAAGGACCTCGTCACCCAGAAGCGCGCGCTGGTGAGCCAGGGCACGGCTGACCTCGAGGCGGAACGCAAGCGCACCGCCGAACTGGCTGCGAAAGCCAAGTCCTTGAAGCAACTTCTGTCCAACCTCGACGCCCAGCGCCAGCAGCAGGATGCCGCCAAGGCCGATGAGCAGCGCCAGCGCGAGCAGCAGGAAGCTCTGCTGCGCCAGCCCAAGGTTCCCTTCCCCGACGCCAAGGGCAAGCTGCCCTTCCCGGCCCAGGGGCAGATCGTCCGCCGCTTCGGCGAGCCGGACGGCCTCGGCCGCGACACCCAGGGGGTGATGATCGCCACCATGGCCAGCGCCCAGGTGACCACCCCGGCCGACGGCAAGGTGGAATTCGCCGGTCCGTTCAGGTCTTACGGGCAGGTCGTCATATTGAACCCCGGCGGCGGCTACCGCGTTCTGCTGGCAGGCATGGACAAGATCACGGCAAGCGTGGGAGAGTTCCTCCGTGCGGGGGAACCCGTCGGTGAAATGGGATCCGGCCCTGCTTCCGTCACACTTTTCGGTGATGTGGTGCCAGACGGAAGGCCGGTGCTATATATTGAATTACGGGATGGCACAGAGGCCATTGACTCAGGTCCCTGGTGGATCGGCGGTTTGAAAGAGGCGAGTGGATGAAGAAGAATACGCGGTTGCAGAATTTCGGCCTGGTGCTGGCGGGTGCGGTCTCCGCCTCGCTGCTGTGGCACGCCTTTGGCGCGGCCGGGGCGGCATCGAATGCCGATACCTACAAGCAACTGAACCTGTTCGGCGACGTGTTCGACCGGGTGCGCTCCGATTATGTCGAGGAGCCCGACGAGCAGCAGATGATCGAGGCCGCCATCAATGGCATGCTCGCCTCGCTCGATCCGCACTCGAGCTACATGAACAAGAAGCAGTTCCAGGACATGAGTGTCCAGACCCGCGGCGAGTTCGGCGGGCTCGGCATCGAAGTCACCATGGAAAACGGTGTCATCAAGGTGGTCTCCCCCATCGACGGTACGCCGGCCTCGCGCGCCGGCCTGATGGCCAATGACCTGATCGTCAAGATCGACGGCACCGAAGTGCAGGGCATGACGCTCAATGATGCCGTCGACAAGATGCGCGGCAAGATCGGCACCGACATCTCCCTGTCGATCGTGCGCAATGGCAAGGATCCCTTCGACCAGAAGCTGACGCGCGACAAGATCCGCGTCGAGTCGGTGAAGTATTCCATCGAGAACAACGATATCGGCTACATCCGCATCTCCTCCTTCACGGAGCAGACGCAAGAGGGCCTCGAGAAGGCGATGGAACACTTCCGCACCACCATGGGCGACAAGGTGAAGGGCTACATCATCGACCTGCGCAATGATCCGGGCGGCTTGCTCGACATGGCGATCTCGGTGTCTGACACCTTCCTCGACAAGGGCGAAGTCGTTTCAACCCGTGGCCGCCATGCCGACGAGACGCAGCGCTTCAACGCCACCAAGGGCGACCTTGCCAATGGCAAGCCCATCGTGGTGCTGATCAACGGCGGTTCGGCGTCGGCGTCCGAAATCGTGGCGGGTGCCTTGCAGGACCAGAAGCGCGCCACGCTGATCGGCACGCGCAGCTTCGGCAAGGGCTCGGTGCAGACCATCATCCCGCTCGGCGGCGAGGGTGCGCTTCGCCTGACAACGGCGCGCTACTACACGCCCGCCGGCCGCTCCATCCAGGCCAAGGGCATCGACGCCGACATCGTGATCGAGGAAGAGCTTCCGCCCGAACTCAAGGGCAAGAACGTCTCGACCGAGGGCGAGGCCGGCCTCAAGGGCCACCTCACCAACGAAGGTGGCGGCGACGAGGGCGGTGGCTCCTCGGCCTATGTGCCCGAGGACAAGACCAAGGACCTGCAGCTCAAGGCGGCGATCGACTTCCTCAACGGCGTAAAGGTTGTCTCCAACGTGAAGCCCAAGGAAGAGAAGCCCAAGGACGGCGCGGCTCCGGCCACAACGCCCAACTGATCTTTCGCGACAGAACACGCAATGATGCCCGGCCTTGTGCCGGGCATTTTCTTTTTCGCCACTTTCCGGATGTTTTAGCAATCTATCCGTTAGAATTAACAGGTCGTTAACGGTGCCGGCACGAAAGTCGGGGGTGAGCGAATCATGCCCCTAGCACTGACCCATGCCCCGAGATGAACTTCGCAAACCATTGAAACGGCTGACCCTTCGGGAGCGGCTGTGGCGCAGGCGTCCGCCAGCCCCGGTTGCTGCGGCAGTGGCGCTGGTGGCCGTTTTCGCCGCAGGCGGCCTTTGGCTGTCGCGGGTTCCGGAGCCGCTGGCGGGCGAACCGGTGGTGATGGCTGCCATTCCGGAGAATGCCGAACTCATCACCTCCGCGACCAGCCCTGCTGAGGACTCCGAACTCTCGGACAGTGCGGCAGACAGCCCGGAAGACGTCTTCGACCAGAACGCCACCGAGATCGTCGGCGGCGAGCAGATGGATGAGGCGCCGCCGGGCGTCGACATCGCGCCAGAGGATGCCGCAGCGCCGGAGAGGCATGAGGCGATGATCATCGTCGCCCCGCACCGGCCGCTGACCAGGGCGCCGGTCGAGGCGGTGACGGAGAAAACCGATCAGGGGCCGCTGCCGCGGGTGGCCAGCAACGGCAAGAAGCCCTTCGACGTCTATTCGCAGGTGACCCCGCTGTCCGTCACACACTCGGACCTGCCAAAGATCACGCTGGTGCTGGGCGGCATGGGCCTGAACCCCAGGCTCACCCGGAAGGCCATCGATGAACTGCCGGGCGACGTGACGCTGGGCTTCGCCCCCTATGGCGACAACCTGCAGGACCAGGTGAACAGGGCGCGCGCGGCGGGCCACGAGATCTTGCTGCAGGTGCCGATGGAGCCTGTGGGCTACCCTGGCACCAACCCCGGCCCCAGCACGCTGCTGAGCGACGTGAAGCCCGAGCAGAACCTCATCGCACTGCAATGGCTGATGAGCCGCTTTGCCGGCTATTCCGGCATCACCAACTACATGGGCGCGCGGCTGCTGGTGAGCGAGGATGCGCTGCGACACGTGATGAAGGAAGTGAAGTCGCGCGGCCTCGTCTATCTCGAGGATGCGAGCGTGAGCATGACGCTGTCACCCAAGGTGACAAAGGACCTGCGCCTTCCGGTGCAGCGCGCCAGCATGGTGATCGACGCCGAGCCCACCGTCCCGGCAATTCAGGCGGCCCTCGCCAGGCTGGAACGGGACGCGGCGCGCAACGGCTCCGTGATCGCCACCGGATCAGGCCTCGATATCACCATCGAAACGGTTGCCGAATGGGCAAAAACCCTTCAGGAAAAGGGCATACTCCTGGTGCCCGTGAGCGCCGCCTACAAGGGAAGAGCCACCTGATGACCAAGCACACTGAGATCACCGAATACCGCCGCTGCGTGGGCGTGATGCTGATCAACAAGGCGGGCCTCGTGTGGGTCGGCCGCCGCTTCGACAAGCAGAACGACGAGGGCAAGGGCCACTGGTGGCAGATGCCGCAGGGCGGCATCGACAAGGGCGAGGACGTGCGCGCCGCAGCGCTGCGTGAGCTGGCCGAGGAAACCGCCGTCACCTCCGCCGAGATCATCGCCGAGTCCAGCCACTGGTACAATTATGACCTGCCCGAACACCTGATCGGCAAGTCATGGAACGGCAAATATCGCGGCCAGACCCAGAAATGGCTCGCCTTGCGCTTCACCGGCGAGGACAGCGAAATCGATCTTGCCCCGCCCGGACACAGCCAGGAATTCGACCAGTGGCGCTGGGCCAATATGGATGAGCTGATCGAGCTGATCGTGCCCTTCAAGCGCCAGGTCTATGAGCAGGTGCTGGCCGAGTTTCGCCACCTCGGCACCTGAGGTTGCCCTCTAGGCCAAAGCCCACTAAAGCGCTGCCCATGTCCACCGCCCAGATCGTCCAGCTCCTGATCACCCTGTTCGGCATCGCGCTTGCGGTGATCGTCTTCCTGTTCGGACCTTACGACATGCTGGTGAACGGCATCATCGCTTTCGTGATCTTCGTGCTGGCGGGCATGGCGGCGGCCATCGCCTATGCCAGGCTCACGAAGAAGGGCTGAGCCATGCCGCATCTCATCTTCGATTGCGACGGCGTGCTGGTTGATTCCGAACCGCTGTCGATGCGCGTCGATGTGCAGATCCTGGCTGAGAACGGTGTTGTCATGAGCGAGTCGGAGGCGCACCGGCGCTTCGTCGGCCGCACCTTCTCCGCCATGCTGGACGAGATCAGCCGCGAGTTCGGCGTCAGCTTTCCTGCCGATGCCTCGAGCCAGAAGGACCTGCGCCTGCTCGAACTCTACGAGACGGACCTGCGCGTGGTGGATGGTGTCGAGTCGGTACTCGAGGCCCTGGGGCCGCAGCATTTCAGTGTCGCTTCGAACTCTCCATTGGAGCGAGTCGATACTGCGCTGCGCATCACTGCCCTCACCCGCTTCTTCGGCAACCGCATCACCACCTTCGAACATGTGGCGCGCGGCAAGCCCGAGCCCGACGTGTTCGTCGAGGCCGCCCGCCGGGCGGGCTTCGCGCCGCAAGACTGCATCGTGGTCGAGGATTCGGTGACGGGGGTGACGGCCGCGCACCATGCGGGCTGCCATGTGCTGGGCTTCACCGGCACCCACCCGCACCCCGACGAGCAGGCGCCGAAGCTGCTCGCCGCCGGCGCCCGCACCGCTTTCGCAAAGATGGCCGAGCTGCCACGGCTGGTGTCCGAAAGAATTCTTTGACATTGCACTGCAGCACGCCCATATGGGGCCTGTCGCAAGTGGCCGACAGCAATACGTGAGGCGCACGCAAGGTGCAGCCGTTCCGGCCCGAACAGAAGTGACACTCCCGAACATACCTTTCACGTGGGTAGGTTTCAGCGCCCGCCCGGCCTGATGCAGATGATCTGCATTCGGCTCTTCGGACATGGCATGCGCTGCCCACTCATGGTCCGAAGACCGAAAGAAGAACTGAAGTGACGACTTTTAACGACCTCCAGCTTTCCGAACCCCTGCTCCGCGCCTTGACGGCCGAGGGCTACGAGAAGCCAACCCCCATCCAGGCCCAGTCGATCCCCAGCCTGCTCGCAGGCAAGGATCTCCTCGGCATCGCCCAGACCGGCACCGGCAAGACCGCAGCCTTCGCGCTGCCGATCCTGCAGAAGCTGGCCGCCCACCCGGAACGTGCCGCCAAGGGCACCTGCCGGGCGCTCATCCTGTCTCCCACGCGTGAGCTCGCCGCCCAGATCGGCGAGAGTTTCCGCGTCTATGGCAAGTTCCTCAAGGTCTCGCGCGCCGTCGTGTTCGGTGGCGTGTCGCTTGGCAAGCAGATCGACATCCTGCGCGGTGGCGTCGACGTCGTCGTCGCAACGCCGGGCCGTCTCGTCGACCTGATCGAGCGCAAGGCGCTGACCCTGTCAAAGGTCGAAATCTTCGTCCTCGACGAAGTCGACCAGATGCTTGACTTGGGCTTCATCCACGCGATCCGCAAGATCACCGCGATGCTGCCCAGCCAGCGCCAGAACCTGTTCTTCTCGGCCACCATGCCGAAGGAGATCGCAGGCCTTGCCAACAACCTGCTCACCAACCCGGTGCGCGTCGAGGTGGCCCCCGTGGCCACCACGGCAGAGCGCGTCAACCAGTCCGTGGTCCACGTCGATCCCGCCAACAAGGCGAAGCTCCTCGTGGAACTCCTGAAGGACAACAACATGACGCGCACCCTGGTGTTCACCCGCACCAAGCACGGCGCCGACAAGGTGATGAAGAACCTCTCCGCCGCGGGTTACACCGCAGCGGCGATCCACGGCAACAAGAGCCAGAACAACCGCGAACGCGCCCTTGCAGGCTTCAAGGCCGGCAAGATCCTCGTCCTCGTGGCGACCGACATTGCCGCCCGCGGCATCGACGTCGACGGCGTCAGCCACGTGGTGAACTACGATCTCCCGCATGTGCCGGAGTCCTACGTCCACCGCATCGGCCGCACCGCGCGCGCCGGAGCCGATGGCTCTGCCATCGCCTTCTGCACGCCGGAAGACCGTGGCCTGCTGCGCGACATCGAGAAGACCATCCGCACCCAGGTGCCGGTGGTTGAACATGCGCTCGGCCTCAAGGGTGTGCAGCAGCTTGCCCCGACCTTCGGCTGGAACCCGGCCGGCAAGGACAAGCCCTCTGCAAAGCCGCATCACCGCGGCCAGGGCCCCAACCGCAACCACGGTGCAGGCAATGGCCACAAGCAGGCCGGCGGCGGCAAACCCCAGGGCGCCAAGCCCCAGGGCCAGCACCAGCCCAAGCGCGACGGCGGCAACGCCGGCGGCGCCCAGGCCCCGAAGCGCACCTCCGGCGGCAGCTGGATGAGCGAACTCGGCAAGCGCCAAGGCTAAACGGCCTTACAACAAGAATTGAGAAGGCCCGCCGGAAACGGCGGACCATTTTTTATGAGTAATCACCCACCCCCTTGATTCCGTCACCCCGGCAAAAGCCGGGGCCTAGCTTCGGGCATCTGTTGCGGGGAAAGCTGGGTCCCGGCTTTCGCCGGGATGACGGTCAAGAGGAGTGACCAGGAACGTGAGGATATTGCCAAAACAAAATTGCCGGGGCATGCCCCGGCAATTTCAATTCGGCGGTAACCGTCAGATCAGAGCGTGCTCTGCAGCGCCTTGAGCTGGTTGATGGCTTCGGTCGCCTTGCGCGTGGCTTCGCCCGGCTTGGCTTCCGCCAGCTGCGCTTCGGCGTCGCTGATCTGCCTGGCCATCACGTCCTGGGTGAGTTCAGCCATCGGGATCGCCACCTCGGCCAGAAGTGTCAGCCCCTGCGGGTTCACTTCGGCCATGCCGCCCTTGACGAAGATGCGTTCGGCATTGCCGCCGTCACGCGTGACGGTGACGACGCCGGGGCGCAGCGTGGTGAGCACGGGCGAATGGCCCGGATAGATGCCCATCTCGCCCTCGGTTCCGGGGATGGTGACCGAGGCCACGCTCCCTGAGAACAGAAGCCGCGCGGGGCTCACGAGTTCGAAATGAAGACCAGCCATCGGGATTACGCTGCCTCGGCGGCGAGGCGCTTGGCCTTCTCGACGGCCTGTTCGATGGTGCCGACCATGTAGAAGGCGGGCTCCGGCAGGTGATCGTAGTCACCATCGCAGAGGCCCTTGAAGCCCTTGATGGTGTCTTCGAGCTTGACCTGCACGCCGGGCGAACCGGTGAACACGGCGGCGACGTCGAAGGGCTGCGACATGAAGCGCTCGATCTTGCGGGCGCGGGCCACCGTCAGCTTGTCCTCTTCCGAGAGTTCGTCCATGCCGAGAATGGCGATGATGTCCTGGAGCGCCTTGTAGCGCTGCAGGATCGCCTGCACGCGACGCGCCGTCTGGTAATGCTCTTCACCGACGATGCGCGGGTCCATCATGCGCGAGGTGGAGTCGAGCGGGTCGACGGCGGGGTAGATGCCCTTTTCGGCGATGGAGCGCGACAGCGTGGTCGTTGCGTCCAAGTGGGCGAAGGACGTGGCGGGCGCCGGGTCGGTCAAGTCGTCGGCCGGCACGTAAATGGCCTGCACCGAGGTGATCGAGCCCTTGTTCGTCGTGGTGATGCGCTCCTGCAGGTTGCCCATGTCGGTGGCGAGTGTGGGCTGATAGCCCACGGCCGACGGGATGCGGCCCAGAAGGGCGGACACTTCGGAACCGGCCTGGGTGAAGCGGAAGATGTTGTCGACGAAGAACAGCACGTCCTGGCCCTGGTCGCGGAAATACTCGGCAACCGTGAGGCCCGACAGCGCCACGCGCATACGCGCACCCGGCGGCTCGTTCATCTGGCCGAACACCAGGGCGCACTTCGACTTGACGCTCGGATCGGGATTGTGCGGATCGGCGTTCACCTTGGATTCGATGAACTCGTGATAGAGGTCGTTGCCTTCGCGCGTACGCTCGCCCACGCCGGCGAACACGGAGTAACCACCGTGCGTCTTGGCGACGTTGTTGATGAGCTCCTGGATGAGCACCGTCTTGCCCACGCCAGCACCACCGAACAGGCCGATCTTGCCGCCCTTGGCGTAAGGCGCGAGCAGATCGACGACCTTGATGCCGGTGACGAGGATCTGCGCTTCCGTCGACTGGTCGACGAAGTCAGGGGCGGGTGCGTGAATGGGACGGCGCAGCGTGGTCTTGATCGGACCTGCTTCGTCGATTGCCTCGCCGATCACGTTCATGATGCGGCCCAGCGTTTCCTCGCCGACCGGAACCGAGATCGAGCTCTTGGTGTTGGTGACGGCCTGGCCGCGCACCAGACCTTCGGTCGAGTCCATGGCGATGGTGCGGACGGTGTTCTCGCCCAGATGCTGCGCCACTTCGAGAACGAGGCGGTTGCCGCCGTTCATTGTCTCGAGCGCGTTCAGGATTTCGGGGAGTTCACCATCGAAGGCGACGTCGACGACGGCGCCGGTGACCTGGGTGATGCGGCCGGTTGCGGCCTCGCTGTGTGCCATATGTCTGATCCTTCCCGTGTTCGCTTAGAGCGCCTCGGCGCCCGAAATGATTTCGATGAGTTCCTTGGTGATCTGCGCCTGGCGCTGGCGGTTGTACTTGATCGACAGCTTGTTGATCATGTCACCGGCGTTGCGGGTGGCGTTGTCCATGGCGCTCATGCGCGCGCCCTGTTCGGACGCGGCATTTTCGAGCAGGCCACGGAAAATCTGCACCGCGATGTTGCGCGGCAGGAGATCGGCCAGGATTTCGCCCTCTTCGGGCTCTGCTTCATAGACAGCGCCGCCGAGATCGGCGGGCTTCGCCCCCGAGACGTCCGCCGGGATCAGCCGCAGCGCCGTGGGCTTCTGCGAAATGACCGACTTGAACTCGGAGAAGAACAGCGTTGCCACATCGAACTCGCCGTTGTGGAACATGTCGAGCACCTTGTGCGCAACCAGCTGCGCTTCGGCAAACGACATTGCCTTCACGCCGCGGAAATCCACGTGCTCGACGAAGTACTTGCCATAGAGCCGCTTCAGCGCGTCATTGCCCTTCTTGCCGACGGTGAAGATCTTCACCGTCTTGCCCTGGGCGATGAGCCGGTCGGCGTGCTCACGCGCGATCTTGGCAATCGAGGAGTTGAAGCCGCCGCAGAGGCCGCGCTCGGCAGTCGCCACGATCAGCAGGTGTGTGTCCGAGAATCCCGTGCCGGTGAGCAGCGTGGGCGCACCCGCCTGGCCGTTCATGGCCGAGGCAAGGTTGCCGATCACCGCCGACATGCGCGTCGAATAGGGACGCGCCGCGACGGCTGCTTCCTGGGCGCGACGCAGCTTCGCCGCGGCCACCATCTGCATGGCCTTGGTGATCTTGCGTGTCGCCTTCACCGAGGCGATGCGGTTCCGTAAGTCCTTGAGACTTGCCATCGGGGTTTAAGCCTTAAGCAAAGGACTTGGCGAAGGCTTCGACCGCGGCCTTGAGCTTCGGCATCATGGTGTCCGAAATCGCCTTCTCGGTGCGGATCGCCTCGAGGATCTCGGGGTGCTTGTCACGCACGAAGCGCAGCAGGCCTTCTTCGAAGGGCTTCACCTTGTTGACCGGCAGCGGGTCGAGATAGCCGTTGACGCCGGCATAGATCGACACGACCTGGTCTTCCGTCTTCATCGGCGAGAACTGGCCCTGCTTCAGCAGTTCCGTCAGGCGGGCGCCGCGGTTGAGCAGGCGCTGCGTCGAGGCGTCGAGGTCGGAGCCGAACTGGGCGAAGGCGGCCATTTCACGATACTGGGCGAGCTCGCCCTTGATCTTGCCGGCCACCTGCTTCATCGCCTTGGTCTGGGCGGCGGAGCCGACGCGCGACACCGAGAGACCGACGTTCACGGCGGGGCGGATGCCCTGGTAGAACAGTTCGGTTTCAAGGAAGATCTGGCCGTCGGTGATCGAGATCACGTTGGTCGGGATGTAGGCCGACACGTCGTTGGCCTGGGTTTCGATGACCGGCAGTGCCGTCAGCGAACCGCCGCCGAGCGTGTCGTTCATCTTGGCCGCGCGCTCGAGCAGGCGGGAGTGGAGATAGAACACGTCGCCCGGATAGGCTTCGCGGCCCGGCGGGCGGCGCAGCAGCAGCGACATCTGGCGATAGGCGACGGCCTGCTTGGACAGATCGTCATAGGCGATCAGCGCATGCATACCGTTGTCGCGGAAGAATTCACCCATGGTGCAGCCGGTGAAGGGAGCGAGATACTGCAGCGGTGCCGGGTCCGACGCCGTGGCGGCGACGACGATCGAGTATTCGAGAGCGCCATTGTCTTCCAGAACCTTCACGAACTGCGCGACGGTGGAGCGCTTCTGGCCGCAGGCGACGTAGACGCAGTAGAGCTTGTCCTTCTCAGGGCCTGCAATGTGGATGGGCTTCTGGTTCAGAATGGTGTCGAGGATGATGGCGGTCTTGCCGGTCTGGCGGTCGCCGATGACCAGCTCGCGCTGGCCGCGGCCGATCGGGATCAGCGCGTCGATGGCCTTGAGGCCCGTCGACATCGGCTCGTTCACCGACTTGCGCGGAATGATGCCCGGCGCCTTCACGTCGACGCGCTTGAACTGCTTGGCGCCGATCGGGCCCTTGCCGTCGATCGGGTTGCCGAGCGCGTCGACGACGCGGCCGAGGAGTTCCTTGCCGACCGGCACTTCGACGATGGCGCCGGTGCGCTTCACCGTGTCGCCTTCGCGAATTTCGCGGTCGGAGCCGAAGATCACGATACCGACATTGTCGGTTTCGAGGTTCAGCGCCATGCCCTTCATGCCGTTGCCGAACTCGACCATCTCGCCGGCCTGCACGTTGTCGAGGCCATAGGCACGGGCAATTCCGTCACCCACCGACAGCACCTGGCCGATTTCGGAAACTTGGGCTTCCTTGCCGAAGTCCTTGATTTGCTTCTTGAGGATTGCGGAGATTTCGGCGGCGCGAATGTCCATCAGGCGGTTCCCTTCATGGCGATCTTGAGTGTCTGGAGCTTGGTCTTCAGCGAATTGTCCATCATGCGGGATCCCACCTTCACGATGAGGCCGCCGAGGAGCGAGCTGTCGACACGGGTTGAGAGGAGGACGTCACGGCCGAGCGAGCTCTTGAGCGCGGCTTTGAGGTCTTCGAGCTGGGCGGCCGAGAGCGGCTCGGCCGAGGTGACCTCGCCCGCGATCTCGCCCTTGGATGAGGCGAGCAGCGTGGCATAGGCCTTGATCATGTCGGGGAGCGCACTGAGGCGGCGGTTCTTGGCCACCAGCTTCAGGAAGTTCAGCGTGGCGCCGGTGATGTGAAGCTGGGCGGCCACGGCGCCCAGGGCCGACACTTGGTCCTCGGAGGAGAACACCGGCGAGCGGACCAGGCGGGAAAGATCTTCCGACTGGTCGATGGCGGACTGGAAGCTGTGGAGCTGGCGGCTCACCTCTTCGGTGGCCTTCTCCTCGGAGGCGAGTTCGAAGAGCGCGCTCGCATAGCGGCCCGGAACTCCGGAAACTGTCTGATCTGTGGTCGCCACGATCCGTCTTTCACTCGTTTTTCGGCAGGCACCACAAGAGCTTGGCGCCTTGCCGCTTGAATTTCAGGGAGGCCGGCATGCAACGAGGCACACCCACGGCCCGAGGCCCCCGCCTCGCCGCGCGCGTTGGCTATCACATGGGATAAGGACTCGCAACCTCTCTCACGCGGCGGATTGCCGCGACTTTGGAAGGTGCAGATTGGCAAAGAGGACGGGTCCCCTCATTCCGTCACCCCAGCGAAAGCTGGGGCCCAGCTTTGCCAACGGCAAGCTGACCATTTCAATCAGAAACAAGCGTGGCAATCGCATCAATCTCCTCATGAAGATCACGCCACTCCGGGTTCATCCTCTCGATCAGCTCGATCTTCCAGTCTCGCTTCCAGGCCTTGAGCTGCTTCTCCCGCCGGATGGCAACCGCCATCGTCAGCCGGTGCTCGTACCAAACGAGGCGGTGCGTGCGGTATATCGACGTAAACCCTGGTGTCGTGCCGTTCTTGTGGGCCCAGACACGGGTCCACAGGTCACTTGTCACGCCAATGTAGATCGTGCCCCGGTAGCGGTTGGCCAGCATGTAGACGGCAGGGTGCTTCTCGTCGCTCATGACGTTACGTCATATGGTGCGCTTCGTCTCCGGCAAAGCTGGGCCCCAGCTTTCGCTGGGGTGACGGCAACAAAGAGCGAGCTTCACCCGCGAACAGCCATGAAACAAACCCGCCGGGGGAGGATCCGGCGGGTCTCTTTCGGTCAGGACTTGAAGGCCCTGACGCGGGCCACATGGCCCAGCTGGTATCGCTTGAGGCCCATGTCGGCGAGGTCCACGTCCGACAGCGCTTCGGCTTCGGCGCGGACCTTGCGGTAGGCCTTCAGTTTCCGGCTGCGGCCCAAGCGTTCAAGCAGGGAAGCCGGGAGGAATGTCATTGGCGTACGGCTTCCCGCGCGAGACGCGGAATGTCAGCCCGCGAAATGCCAAGATCGGCGAGCTCGCGGCTGGTGAGCTGCTCAAGCTCCTGAACGGTGCGGGAATAGCGCTTCCAGGTGGAGTAGCGGGTCTTGAGAACTTCGAACATGTGTCATCCCCTAGAGATGATGGGTCTTCGGGTGCTGTTGCGACCCTCAATTTAGGTGCGATGCAGCAAAAAGAGAAGCGCAAATTTCGCATGGCTCATTTTACATTTGCTAAAACATGGGCTTAATAAAATGTTCACACTGCCGAAATTCTGTTGCACTGCCACATGGATGTGCAACTGGATTGCGCGGTTGCACAGAGTCCTGCCAAAAAATCATGCAGATCCTTGCGATTGGACAAACCGCGGCGCCGTTGGGGCGATTATGATGGCCAAATGCCGTGCAGCCCGGAGGACCAGTCATGATCACCCCCACCCAGACACCCTATGACCGGATCGGCGGCGCGGACGGGGTCAGGCGACTTGTGAAGGTGTTCTACGACCTCGTCGAAACAGAGCCGGAGGGAGCACCCCTGCGCGTCATGCACAACCAGGGCAACGGGCTGGCCCATGCGCGGGAGGCGCAGTTCATGTTCCTGTCGGGATTCCTCGGGGGCCCGCAGCTCTATGTCGAGCAGCACCGCCATTCCAACGTGCGCCAGATGCACAGCCACCTGGCCATCGGCGAGGTGGAGGCGCAGTCATGGCTCGCCTGCATGGAGAAGGCGCTGGAAAAAACGGCGGATGAGGACACCCGCCGCGTCTTGATGCAGACGTTTCAGCGGGTGGCCACCGCGCTGCGCAACCAGCCGCCGGCCGACAACCCGCTCAAGGTTACTTCAGCTTGATGCAGAAGTGCTTTCTCACCGGCTTCTCGATCTTCCAGGTGCCGGCAAAGCCCGGCTCCACGGTGAAGGCATCGCCCGGCTTCACGGTGACGGACGTGCCGCCATCCGGCGTGATGGTGATCTGGCCTTCCATCAGATGCACGAATTCATAGGCGCCATAGGTGGCGTGATAGGTGCCAGGTGTCGCCTCCCAGGTGCCGCTGATGACGCTGCCGTCATTGGACGTGTGCTGCACCCAGGTCTTCATGGTCGGGTTGCCCTCCACCTTCTTCCAGCCGTCGAGATCGCCGGTGATGGGTTCGGGTCCCGGAGCGGGAAAGCGGAATACGATGTCGCCCATGTCTTTGCCTCCGTCACATGGTGTGAGTGAAAAGCACGATCAGTCCCCGCGCAGAAAACAATCTTAAATCCTTTGCAGAGTCAACAAAGCAAAAGGCCCGGAGTTTTCTCCGGGCCTCTGCCTGACAGGACTTGGTATCGACTTAGAACAGTCCGGCGATCTGGCCCTTCTCGTCGAGGCCGATGACTTCGGCTGACGGAACCTTGGGCAGGCCCGGCATGGTCATGATGTCACCGCAGATGACCACGATGAACTCGGCACCCGCCGACAGGCGCACTTCGCGAACCGGGAGCACGTGGTTGGTGGGAGCACCCTTAAGGTTCGGGTCGGTCGAGAACGAGTACTGGGTCTTGGCCATGCAGATCGGGAACTTGCCGTAGCCTGCTGCTTCCCAGGCCTTGAGCTGGTCCCTCACCGACTTGTCGGCGACGACCTCATCGGCGCGGTAGATTTCCCGCGCGATGGTCTTGACCTTGTCGAACAGCGAGGTGTTCTCGTCATAGATCGGCTTGAACTGTGCCGAGCCCTTGTCGGCGAGTTCGGCCACATGCTTGGCGAGCGGCTCGATGCCCTTGCCGCCTTCGGCCCAGTGGGTGCAGCGGAAGGCTTCCACACCATGGGTCTTGCAGTAGTCGATGACGGCCTGCACTTCCGGTTCGGTGTCCGAGATGAAGTGGTTGACGGCCACCGCGATCGGCACGCCGAACTTCTTCACGTTCTCGATGTGGCGGCCGAGGTTGGCGAGGCCCTTCTTGAGCACCTCGACATTCTCGACTTTAAGCTCCTCCTTCGCCGCACCGCCATGCATCTTCAGTGCACGGACGGTAGCGACGATGACCGTCGCAGCGGGGGCAAGGCCGGCCTTGCGGCACTTGATGTCGAAGAATTTCTCAGCACCGAGGTCAGCGCCGAAGCCCGCTTCCGTCACCACATAGTCGGTGAGCTTGAGGGCGGCCTGCGTGGCCATGACCGAGTTGCAGCCATGCGCGATGTTGGCGAAGGGGCCGCCATGCACAAAGGCCGGGTTGTTCTCCAGCGTCTGAACGAGGTTGGGCTGCAGCGCGTCCTTCAGGAGCACCACCATGGCGCCCGGCGCCTTGAGGTCCTTGGCGAGGACGGGGGTCTTGTCCTTCTTGTAGGCGACGACGATCTGGCCGATGCGGCGTTCGAGGTCCGCGATCGAGGTCGAAAGGCAGAGGATGGCCATGATCTCGGAGGCCACCGTGATGTCGAAGCCCGCCTCGCGCGGATAGCCGTTGGCCACGCCGCCCAGCGAGCAGACGATCTCGCGCAGCGCGCGGTCATTCATGTCCATGACGCGGCGCCAGACGACGCGGCGGGTGTCGATGCCGAGCTCGTTGCCCCAGTAGATGTGGTTGTCGATCAGGGCCGAGAGCAGATTGTGCGCCGAGGTGATGGCGTGGAAGTCACCGGTGAAGTGGAGGTTGATGTCCTCCATGGGAACGATCTGGGCATAGCCGCCGCCGGCTGCACCCCCCTTCATGCCGAAGCAGGGACCGAGCGAGGGTTCGCGCAGCGCCACCATGGCCTTTTTACCGATCAGGTTCAGGCCGTCGCCGAGACCCACGGTGGTCGTCGTCTTGCCTTCGCCGGCAGGGGTGGGGTTGATGGCGGTGACGAGGATCAGCTTGCCATTGGGCTTGGACTTCAGGCTGTCGATGTAGGAGAGCGCCACCTTGGCCTTGGTGTGGCCATAGGGGATCAGGTCCTTCTCGGGGATGCCGAGGCCCTTGCCGATCTCCATGATCGGCTTCATTTTCGCCTCGCGGGCAATTTCGATATCGCTCTTCACCGTGGCCATGCGTGCAGTTCCCTTGTATGGATGAGATTTCCCGCCAGTAAAATTACATTACTGCTGGGAAATGTCGATTACCTTTTTGGCGGCCTCGCAAAGCGGGCGGGGTCCGGCACGGAACCCTGATCCGAAGGCGCGGCAGTCATGACGCGGAGTGTCTTGCTACAGGCCTTTGCCCCATGCGATGCCTTTTGCGACGCTTCTCGGTGACTTTCTTACAGAATCTCTCAGCGCCCTTTGTTTTCAGGATTATGACGCATGCGCAGCTTTGACCGTCCCGGCCGTTCGGCAGCCTATGGCACCCGCGGCATGGCCGCCACCTCCGCCCCTTTGGCCACCTTGGCCGCCATCGACACGCTACGGGCGGGCGGCAACGCCGCCGATGCCGCGGTGGTCGCCTCAGCCGTGCTGTGCGTGGTGGAACCCGCCATGACGGGCGTCGGCGGCGACTGCTTCGCCCTTGTCGGCACGCCGGACGGCAAGGTATCGGGCCTCAATGCCTCCGGCCGGTCTGGGCTTGCGGCGGATGCCCAGTGGCTGAAGGCCTCCGGCCTCACCGAGATCGCGATCCGCTCCATTCATGCCATCACGGTTCCCGGCGCCATCGACGGCTGGGCCGAGCTCCTGAAGAAATTCGGCACCATGGATCTGGCCGAGGCGCTGAAGCCCGCCATCCGACTGGCCGAGGAAGGCGTGCCCGTCACCCCGCGCGTCGCCGCCGACTGGCCGGAGGACACGCCCTTCCTCGCGGCCGACGAAGGTGGACGCGTGCACTGCCTCAAGGATGGGCGAACGCCGAAGGTCGGCGAGGTCATGCACTACCCTGCACTCGCCCAGAGCATGCGCCGCATCGCCAGCGAGGGCCGTGACGCCTTCTACCGGGGCGCCATCGCCGAGGACATCATCGCGACCGTCAGGGCCAAGGGCTCGCTCCTCACCATGGATGATTTCGCGGCGCATGAATCGACCTGGGTGAAGCCGATCTCGACCAGTTTCATGGGCCACGAGGTGCTGGAAATCCCGCCATCCGGCCAGGGCCTCACGGCATTGATCGCCATGAACATCGTCTCGCAAATCGGCCTGAAGCGCCACGCACCGGATTCGGTCGCGCGCCACCACATCGAGATCGAGGCCATGAAGATCGCCTGGGAGCTCAGGAACCGCCACATCGCCGACCCGGAGTTCCACGAGGTGCCGGTGGACGAGCTTCTCTCGGCCAAGACCGCCCAGAGGCTCGCGAGCCTGATCGACATGAACCGCGCACTCGACATCAACACCGCCATGCGCAACTCCGACACCATCTATTTGACTGTTGTGGACGAAAAACGCCTGGCCGTGTCCTTCATCAACTCGGTCTATGACGGTTTCGGCTCCTGCGTGGTGACGCGGAAGACCGGCGTTGCGCTGCAGAACCGTGGCGCCTGCTTCGTAACCGACCCCACCCACCCCAATTGCATCGGGCCGCGCAAGCGCCCGCTCCACACCATCATCCCCGCCATGGTGAAGAAGGACGGCCTCGTCGACATGAGCTACGGCGTGATGGGCGGCGACTACCAGCCCATGGGCCACCTGACGGTGGCGGTGAATGCTTACGTCTATGGCATGGACCCGCAGGAGGCGATCGACTGGGCGCGCTACTTCCCCAAATCGGGCCAGGTGCAGGTGGAAAGCGCGGTGCCTGAGCACGTGAAGGAAGGACTGATGGAAAAGGGCCACGTGCTCGCCGCCCCGCCCGGACCGCTGGGCGGCGGACAGGCCATCGCCATCGACCGCGAGAACGGCGTGCTCGTCGGCGGGTCGGACCCGCGCAAGGATGGTTTTGCATTGGGATACTGAGAAGCAAGTCTTCTCCCGCATTTCTTCCGTTCCACCCATTTTCGCCGGGCTTGACCCGGCGATCCTTTTTGCCGGCCGAGGAAAAGGATGCGCGGGTCAAGCCCGCGCATGATGAATGGTCACGAGAGCGAAATCTCCCCTCGTCGTTAAGAATTGCTTTCAGCCTCTCCCTTAGACTCCGAGTCTCGAATTGTTGAGGGACATACCATCGTGGGCGAACTATCCGGGCTGACGGACCGCGCAGCGGCAGATTCAGGGCTGGCGGCCTATCACTGGGACATTGAGCAGGATGTCATTTCCTGGTCACCCTGGGCTTCGCAGGTGCTTGGCTGCGATCCCGAGACGGTGAGCACCGGACGCCAGTTCGCCACTCTCCTTGACCCCGACAATCTGACCAGCCGTTATGACACGGTGATGCGCGGTGGCGCGCATGACGTGGGCGGCGGCGTGCCCTTCCGCATCGAATATCGCTTCATGCCGCAGGGCCGCAGCGGCCGCGCCAGCCAGTGGCTGGAGGACCAGGGCCGCTGGCACGCCGGCATCGAGGGCCGCCCGGCGCATGTCTTCGGCACGCTCCGGCGCATCGACGAGCGCCACCGGCAGGACCAGCAATTGAGCTACCTCGGCCATTGCGATGCGCTGACGGGCCTGATGAACCGGGGCCGCATGATGGAGTCGCTGGGCGGCGCCATGGCGGCTGCCGAGCGCGAAAATTCCACCTGCTCCTTCATGGTCATCGCCATCACAAACCTGTCGAGCGTCAACGAGGCCTATGGCTTCGAGGTGGCGGACGAAGTGATCCTGGCGGTCGCCAAGCGCCTGGCGCGCGTCGCCCGCGCGGGTGACGCGGTGGCGCGCTACTCGGGCTCCAAGTTCGGCATCGTGCTCAACAACTGCAGGCGCGAGGACTTGGCCTTCGCCGCAGAGCGCTTCCTCGGGACCGCGCGCGAGAGCGTGATCGAAACCGAGCGCGGCCCTGTCTGGGCGCTTCTCTCCATCGGCGCGGTGGTGACGCCATTCCACGCGGCCGATTCAGCCATGGCCATTGCGCGTGCGGAAGAAGCACTGACGCAGGCGCGCAAGCAGCCCGCCGGCGACGTGGTGATCTATGAGCCCTCCGAGCAGCGCCGCAGCGAGCGCAGCGGCAACGCGCGCCATGCCGCCGAAATCGTGCAATGCCTGAAGGAGAACCGCTTCCAGCTCGCCTTCCAGCCGGTGGTCGACGGCAACACGGGCGAGCCCGTCTTCCACGAGGCCCTGCTGCGCATGACGGGCGATGACGGCCGCATCGTGCCGGCAGGCCACCTGATTCCGGTTGCCGAGACGCTCGGCCTCGTGCGCCTCATCGACAAGGTGGTGGCCGAGATGGCCGTCGACGTGCTCACCCGCCATCCTTCGGCGGTGATCTCGCTCAACATGTCCGGCACCACGGCGACCGATCCGCGCTGGTACCCGGAAATCCTGTCGATCATCGCGAAGAACCGCGACGTGGCCAACCGCATGATCATCGAGATCACCGAGACGGTGGCGCTGGGCGATCTCAGCCACACCATCCGCTTCGTGGAGGAACTGCGCTTCCTCGGCTGCAGCGTGGCGATCGATGATTTCGGCGCGGGCTATACGAGCTTCCGCAGCCTCCGCGCGCTGCCCGTGGAATATCTCAAGCTCGATGGCACCTTCTGCCGCGAGCTCTCGGAGAATGGCGAGAACCAGTATTACGTGCGCTCGCTCATCGACCTCGCGCGCAGCTTCGGCCTCAAGACAGTGGCCGAATGGGTGGAGACCGAGGAGGACGCGCGGCTGCTGCGCCAGTGGGGCGTGGACCTGATGCAGGGGCGGCTGTTCGGCATGGCGGAACTCACCCCGCCGTGGTCGGAGGACGTGCCGCCGGCGCGCCAGACCATCGCCGGCTTTGAGCGCGACCTTGAAGGCGAACTGGCCAAGCTGCGCCGCGCCATCACGCTCCTCGACCGTGCCTTCCCGGGACGCGACGAGCCGATGCGCCCGGCGGAACCGAGCTTCGCCGACCTCGTCAGCGACACCGCACAGCGAAGGGCGCGCTGAGGCGCAACCTCCGGTCGGTTACTTGGTGATGGTGTCCAGCTTCTGCTGCATTGCGGCAAGCTGATCCTTCAGCGCCTGCAGGTCGTCCTTGGAGCCACCGCCTGCCCCCGGCTGGGAGGGCTTGCCCGGTGCAGGCGCACCCGGAACGGCACCGCCCATGACGGCGGCGAAGGGGTTGAACACCTTCATCGCATCGCCGAACATGGCCATGTTGCGCTGGGCATGGTCCTGCATGGCCTTGATGGCGTCGCCGCCCCACACATCCAGGAGCTGGGTGCGGAACTTCTCCTGCTCCTTGCCGAGGTTCTCGAGCGAGAACTCGAGGTAGCCCGGCACGAAGGCCTGCATGGAATCGCCATAAAAACGAATGAGCTGGCGCAGGAAGTTGATGGGCAGAAGGTTGGTGCCCTTGTTCTCTTCCTCGAAGATGATCTGGGTCAGCACCGAGCGGGTGATGTCCTCGCCGGTCTTGGCGTCATAGACCAGGAAATCGGTGCCGCCCTTCACCATGACCGAGAGGTCGTCGAGCGTCACATAGGTGGAGGTCGATGTGTTGTATAGCCGCCGGTTGGCGTATTTCTTGATGACCACGGCGCTTTGCGGCGCTGCCTTCTCTTCGCTCACCGGAACTCCTCCTAATCCGACTGGCCCACGCCGTTTAACCGGACTTTTAGAGCCTTTTCCCGTCACAAAACCTTGCTCTCCGCACTGCACAATTGCAAGCGCAAAAAATTTCGGCAGCGCCACGTCCAAGACCTATGTCGCATTGCACATAGGGTGATAAAGAACGCATAAGCTCAATCCAAAACACTCAAGGAGGCATTCATGGCCAGCACTGGAAATGGGATTGTCATCGTATCGGCCGCGCGTACGCCGGTCGGGTCCTTTAACGGCTCACTGTCGAGCGTACCGGCGAGCTTTCTGGGCTCCGTTGCCCTGAAGGCAGCACTCGAGCGCGCCAAGGTCGAGGGTGCCGAGGTTGACGACGTCATCCTCGGCCAGATCCTGACCGCCGCTCAAGGTCAGAACCCGGCCCGCCAGGCTTCCGTCAACGCCGGCATCCCCAAGGAGACGCCTGCCTGGGGCATCAACCAGCTGTGCGGCTCCGGGCTTCGCGCCGTGGCGCTGGGCATGCAGCAGATCCTCTCGGGCGATGCCAAGATCGTCGCCGCCGGCGGCCAGGAATCGATGAGCCGCGCGCCCCACGCCGCCTACCTCCGCGAGGGCGTGAAGATGGGCGACTATTCGATGATCGACACCATGATCAAGGACGGGTTGTGGGATGCCTTTCACGGCTACCACATGGGCACCACCGCCGAGAACGTCGCCAACCAGTGGCAGATCACCCGCGACATGCAGGACGCCTTCGCGGTGAAGAGCCAGAACAAGGCCGAGGCCGCTCAAGGCTCCGGCAAGTTCAAGGACGAGATCGCCCCCGTCACCATCTCCAGCCGCAAGGGCGATGTGGTGGTGGACCAGGACGAATACATCAAGAAGGGCGTGACGCTGGAAGGCGTGCAGAAGCTGAAGCCGGCTTTCGCCAAGGACGGCTCGGTCACCGCCGCCAATGCCTCCGGCATCAATGACGGCGCGGCCGTCGTGCTGCTGATGAGCGAGGCGGAGGCCAACCGCCGCGGCCTGACGCCGCTCGCCCGCATCGCCTCATGGGCCTCCGTCGGCGTCGATCCGGCGATCATGGGCTCAGGACCCATCCCTGCCTCGCGCGCCGCCCTCAAGAAGGCCGGCTGGAAGGTCGAGGACCTCGACCTCGTCGAGGCCAACGAAGCCTTCGCCGCGCAGGCCTGTGCGGTCAACAAGGACATGGGCTGGAACCCTGACATCGTGAACGTCAACGGCGGCGCCATCGCCATCGGCCACCCGGTGGGTGCTTCGGGTGCGCGCGTACTCAACACGCTGCTGTTCGAAATGGGCCGCCGCGACGCCAGGAAGGGCCTCGCCACGCTGTGCATCGGCGGCGGCATGGGCATCGCCATGTGCGTGGAACGCTAAGACGAAACAAGGCTTCCCTCCCCGTTCGCGGGGAGGGCGACAAGATCAAAAAGATATTCAAGAGGAACACATGGGACGGGTAGCAGTGGTGACCGGCGGAAGCCGCGGCATCGGGGAAGCGATTTCGAAGGCGCTGCAGGCGGCCGGCTACAAGGTGGCCGCCAATTATGCCGGCAATGACGAGGCGGCCGCAAAGTTCAAGGCCGAGACGGGCATCCCCGTCTACAAGTGGGACGTGTCGAACTACGAGGCCTGTGTCGCCGGCCTGAAACAGGTCGAGGCCGATCTGGGCCCGATCGAGGTGCTGGTCAACAATGCCGGCATCACGCGGGACGCCATGTTCCACAAGATGACCCCGCAGCAGTGGAACGAGGTGATCAACACCAACCTGAGCTCGCTGTTCAACATGACCCAGCCGATCTGGGGCGGCATGCGTGACCGGAACTTCGGCCGCGTCATCTGCATCTCCTCGATCAATGGCCAGAAGGGCCAGATGGGCCAGGCCAATTATTCCGCCGCCAAGGCGGGCGACATCGGCTTCGTCAAGGCGCTGGCCCAGGAAGGTGCGGCCAAGGGCATCACCGTCAACGCCATCTGCCCGGGCTACATCGGCACCGAAATGGTCAAGGCCATCCCCCAGGACGTGCTCGACAAGCGCATCCTGCCGCTGATCCCGGTGGGCCGCCTGGGCGAGCCCGAGGAAATCGCCCGCGCCGTGGTGTTCCTCGCGTCCGACGACGCCGGCTTCATCACCGGCTCCACGCTGTCCGCCAACGGCGGCCAGTACATGGCGTGAGGCAAGGCCTCATTCCAGCCCACGGGAAGCCCGCGCTTGACGCGGGCTTCTTCATTTCGGAACAAGGGATATGGAACTCAAGGCCCAGGACCTGACCTGCGAGCGCGGCGGACGCATCGTCTTCCGTGGCGTGTCGCTCTCGCTGAAGCCCGGCCAGCTGATGCAGCTGACGGGGCCGAACGGCTCCGGCAAGTCCTCCCTCCTTCGCCTCATCGCCGGGCTGAACGAGGCGCCGACTGGTTCGGTGACGCTCGAAGGTGGCGGGGAAGAACTGAGCCTCGGCCAGCAGGCGCATTACGTGGCGCATCAGGAACCGGTGAAGTCGGCGCTCAGCGTCGAAGAGAACCTGAGCTTCTGGCGCGACTTCCTCGGCGGCGGCGACGTGGATGATGCACTCGCGGCCTTCGACCTGTCACGCCTCGCCTCCTACCCGGCGGGCCTTCTCTCCGCCGGTCAGAAGCGGCGCCTCGCGCTCGCCCGCATCGTGCTGGTGCCGCGCGTCCTCTGGCTGCTCGACGAGCCGACGGTGGGACTCGACACCGCATCGCTCGAACGATTCGTGAAGGTGATGGCCAAGCAGCTGGATGACGGCGGCATGATCATCGCCGCCACCCACGTGCCATTGGGCCGCGAGCCCGACCTGCGCCTCGATCTGGGGCGCGCGCCATGAAGCTGATTCTCGCCCTCATCAAGCGCGACCTGACACTTTCCATGCGGCAGGGCGGTGGTGTCGGCACGGCACTGGGCTTCTTCCTCACCGTCGTGGTGCTGCTGCCCATCGGCATCGGTCCCGACCAGGCGCTGCTCGCCCGCATCGCACCCGGTGCGCTGTGGATCGCGCTGCTCCTCTCGGTGCTGCTCTCGGCCGACCGCATCTTCCAGCAGGACTATGAGGATGGCTCGCTCGACATCATGACCATGGGGCCCGTCCCCTTCGAGATGGTGGCGCTGGCCAAGGCGGTGGCGCACTGGCTGTCGACCAGCCTGCCGCTGGCCATCGCCGCGCCCATCCTCGGATTCCTCGTCAACCTCGAACCATCGGCGATCCTGCCGCTGGCGGTTGCCATGGTAGTGGGCTCCATCGCCCTGTCGCTGTTGGCCGCCATTGGCGCTGCCGTCACGGTCGGGTTGCGGCGCGGCGGGCTTCTTGTCTCGATCCTCGTGCTGCCGCTCTATGTGCCGGTGCTGATCTTCGGGCTGTCCGCCTCGCAGCCCGGTGCGGCACCCGGCCTCACCACCGCCTCGCTGCTGATCCTCGGCGCAATCGCGCTGGTCAGCCTTGTCGTCTCCCCCCTTGCCTCGGCTGCGGCACTGAGGTCCTATCTCACGTGACACGGCTCCATTAGATAAGCGGCATCATGCAGTTCCTCGCCAACCCCACCCGTTTCCTGAAAATCGCCAATGCGGTGCTGCCTTACGTCTGGGCCATCACCATCGCACTCTTCGCGGTGGGCCTCTATGGCGCGCTGGTGACAGCACCCCCTGACTACCAGCAGGGCGAGACGGTGCGGATCATGTATGTCCACGTGCCCGCCGCCTGGATGGCGCTGTTCGTCTACACGGTGATGGCACTCGCCAGCGCCGTGGCGGCGATCTTCCGCCATCCGCTGGCCGACGTTGCCGCCAAGACCGCTGCCCCCATCGGCGCGGTGTTCTGCTTCCTGTCGCTTGCCACCGGCTCGCTCTGGGGCAAGCCCATGTGGGGCGCATGGTGGGTGTGGGATGCGCGCCTCACCTCGATGTTCGTCCTCATGCTGCTCTATATCGGCTACATGGCCATCTGGGCGGCAATCGAGGAGCCGCACCGCGCCGCCATGGTGGCACGCGTCGTGGCGCTCGTCGGCTTCATCAACATTCCCATCGTCAAGTTCTCGGTCGACTGGTGGAACTCGCTGCACCAGCCAGCGAGCGTCTTCCGCATGGGCGGGCCGACGATTGCCGGCCCCATGCTGTGGCCACTCCTCGTGATGGGGCTGGCCTATACCTTCCTGTTCCTCGCCCTGCACCTCACCGCCATGCGCGCCGAGATCGCGGCGCGCAAGATCCGCCAGATCCAGATTGCCGAGATCGGAGACCGCTGATGGATTTTTCCGCCAACCATATCGGCTTCGTCATCGCCTCCTATGCGCTGAGCTTCGTGTGCCTCGCCGTGCTCGTCCTCACCACACTGGGCCGCGACCGGAAGCTGCGCGCCGAAGCGGAGCGACTCGACACCCAACGCAAGAAGGCCCGTTCATGAGCAGCGCCGAAACGCCGGAGAAGCGCTCCCGCCTGTGGCTGGTGCTGCTGCCCATCATTGTCTTCACCGGTCTTGCCCTGCTGTTCTGGAAGGGACTTTCGGGCACGCCCAATCAAATCCCCTCGGCCCTCATCAACAAGCCGGTGCCGGACTTCGTGCTGAACCCGGTTGACGGCATGAACCTGCCCGGCTTCTCCGACGAAGACCTGAAGAAGGGCAAGGTGACGGTCATCAACGTCTGGGCCTCATGGTGTGCGCCCTGTCGCATCGAGCATCCGCTCTTGACCGAACTCGCCAAGCGGCCGGACATCACGCTCTACGGCATGAACTACAAGGACGAGCCGCAGAACGCGGTCGAGTTCCTCAACACGCTGGGCCAGCCCTTCGCCGCCGTCGGCATGGACCGCGACGGCCGCACCGCCATCGACTTCGGCGTCTATGGCGTGCCCGAGACCTTCATCATCGATGGCCAGGGCATGATCCGCTACAAGCACATCGGGCCGCTGACCGAAGAGTCGATTGCCGGCGAAATGGCGCGCGAGATCGACAAGGCCAAGACGCCGCTGCCGCAGAGCGGCTCATGACCGTCACGCTGGACCGTCGCGCCGACCTGACGCTGGAGGCAGCGAAGCGCGTGGCATGGGGTGGCGAGAGCCTCGTCCTGGGCGAGGCCGCCCGCCACAAGATCGAAGCTGCCCGGCGTGACTTTCTCGCCCTCATCGAGCGTGAGGACATCACCATCTATGGCGTCAACACCGGCTATGGCCACCAGGCGAAGAAGCGCCTGACGCCGGTGGAGCGCAAGGCACAGGCCAAAGCCCCGACACACTATCGCGCCACTTCCTGGGGTGACCCGCTGCCCGAACGCGTGCTGCGTGGCATGGTCTTCGCCAGACTTGCCAATGTGATCGAGGGCCATGCCGCCCTCTCCCCACACATTGCCGACGCGGTGGCCGCAATGCTCGATGGCGGGTCGCTGCCACCGGTTCCGGCACGCGGGCAAGGTGGCGCGGGCGAGATCCTCTCGCTGTCACATCTCTTCCTGCCGCTCACGCAGAGCGTCGAACTGGCTGAGAAGGACATGATTTCGCTCCTCAACGGATCACCCGCAGCAACGGCATTGGTGGCCGATGCAGCCCTTGCGGCAAGATCGAGGCTGGACCTGGTGGCGGATATCTTCGCCCTCGCGGCAGAGGCCTTCAACGCGCCGCTCGGGCATTTTGCCGAGGAACTCGAAACGCTGTGGAACAATGAGCACGATGCCTGGGCGCTTGCAGCGCTGCGCACGCGCATCGGCGGCGGGCATGGCGGTGACAGGCGACCCTACCAGGCCCCGGTGTCGATCCGCATCATGCCGCGCATTCTGGGCGAGGCGCATCGCGCCATGTATGCAGCCGAGACCATCGCACGCCAGTCGCTGGCCGCGGTGAGCGACAATCCGGTGGTCTTCCCCGCGGGCGAGCGCATCGGGCCTGACGAGGTGGTCTCGACCGGCGGCTATCACAATGCGCAGGCGCCTGCCGCAATGGATGCGTTGACGGCTTCCATGGCCAACCTCGCGGTGATTGCCGCGCGCGTGGCGGCGAAGCTGCAGGATGGTCCGGTGTCATTGCTGCCGCCCTTCCTCGGTTATCCTGACAGCGACTATCTCGGCTGCCTCGCTATGGCGATGGTCGGCTACGAGGAGGAGATGCGCATGCTGGCTCAGCCCACGCTGCTGCCCGGTTCCGAATCCGGCGGCTTCGCGCAGGACGATGTGGCCTCGCCCGTCTTCCTCGCCTGGAGCAAGCAGGAAAAAGCGGGCGAACTGCTGGAGCTCACACTCGCCAGCCTGGCAGCTGTCGCGATGCGGGCTTTCGACGTGACAGGGCGGCCCGTTCCGGAGCTGTTACGGTCACGCGGCAGCGAAATCCGTCAGCATTTTCCTGATGATGGCGACGTGACGGCCATGGGCCCACGCTGTGCTGCGCTGGCGGCAGCCTTCAGGGCAGACATCTACAAGGCGTGAGGGAGAGGGGGTCAGGCCCGCTTGCGGGTCTTGAGCTTGCGAACGGGCTTCGCCGGTTCCTTTTCCTCGATGCGGTCCATCTCGGCCGCGAGAACGGCCAGATTGTCGATGAAGGACTTGCGCTCGGAGGACGAGATGAGGGAGAGCAGCTGCTTGTCGACCTCGTCAGCGCCCGGCTGGGCCATCTTCAGCATCTTCTTGCCGACGGCGGTGATGCGGATCGCGTTGGTGCGGCCATCGTCCTTGGTGCGCTTGCGCTGGAGGTAGCCCTGGGCCAGCAGGCGGGCCACGAGATCGGCGAGGGTGGAGCGGTCGATGCCGGTGAGCTTGACGAGCTCGGTCTGGCTCTTGCCGTCATTGGAGTCGACAGCGAGCAGCACCGTGAACTGGCGGTGGGTGAGACCCGACTTGCCGACCTCGCCCATGTAGATGAGGTTCGAGTACTGCGCCGCCCGTTTCAACAGGTGTGATGGTGAACGCGAGAATTGCTTCACGTCCTTGATTGTTGTCATTCGCCCCGTCTCCTGCCTGCGTGCCGAAGGATGTCCTTCGGTGTCGCAAAAACTCTTGCGCCATCTCTGGCATGACCGTTGCTCGACAGCGTAAGGACTTCCCCTCGCGGAGCCGCGAACAAGTAGCGGCTCAGATTTTTCGCTGCAAGCAAAAAGCGGTGTGAATTCCCTGGGTGCCCTTTGCCCAGAGCTGAGTTAAGATGATCCGCACACAGATTTCAACACTTGACAAGCGATGGCCATTAAGACTCAGAGCCCCGACTTCCGGCGTGAAATTCCCGATGGTGACAGCCACGAGCGGGATGTCTGCAGCACATGCGGTTTCGTGCACTATGTCAATCCGAAGATCGTCACGGGATCCATCGTGCGTCACGACGGCAAGATCATGCTGTGCCGCCGCGCCATCGAACCGCGCATCGGTTTCTGGACATTGCCCGCAGGCTTCATGGAAGTCGGCGAAACCACCGAGCAGGCCGCGATGCGCGAGGCGCATGAGGAAGCCAATGCGTCCATCGTGATTGACAGGCTGCTCGCCGTCTACACCATCCCGCGCATCGCGCAGGTGCAGATCATGTATCTCGCGCACATGTTAGAACCCTCTTTCTCGCCAGGGCCGGAGAGCCTCGAGGTGATGATGGTGGGCTGGGACGAGATCCCGTGGGATGACATCGCCTTTCCGTCCGTCACATGGGCACTGCAGCAATACCGCAGCGTGGAGAACGTTACGGAATTCGCGCCGTTTTCTAATCCGGCAGGGGCTTTTGACGGCATGCCGTGACCCTTTGTCCTCTCCCGTTTCAGCGGGAGAGGAAGGGGCCCCAACGCAGTTGGGGGAGGTGAGGGAACGCGGTCTCCGAACCTAATGCGACGCCTGCGTCCCCTCATCTCCCCGTTGCGTTCCGCAACGGGTCCCTTCTTCTACCGCTGAAGAAGCGGGAGAAGACACATAAGGATCAGCCCTTCTCATCCTCGATCATGTGCTTCGACATGAAGGGGGCATTGGCAATCGCAAAGACGAGGGTCAAGGGCAGCAGGCCAAAGACCTTGAAGTTGACCCACTGGTCAGTCGACACGCTGCGCCACACGACTTCATTCAGCACCGCGAGGAACAGGAAGAACAGGCCCCAGCGGATCGACAGCGTGCGCCAGGCTGCCTCCGTGAGCTTCACCGCCTCGCCCATCACGAGCTTCAGGTAGCTGCGCCCGAAGGCCACGCCGCCCAGCAGCACCGCGCCGAACAGCGCATTGATCAGTGTCACCTTGACCTTGATGAACAGGTCGCTGTGCAGCCACAGGGTCAGCGCCCCAAAGATGGCCACGAAGATCGCCGACACCAGTGGCACCATCGCGATCTTGCGCGTGAGCAGCCAGGAGGCCGTAAGCGCCACCACCGTCGCCACCATGAAGATGCCGGTGCCCCAGAAGATGCCGGCCTTCCAGTTGGCCGCGAAGAAGCAGACGAGCGGGCCCATCTCGATGAGGAGCTTGGTGCCCTGCCCCATCTTCGGTGTCGAGGTGAAGCTCATGCTTCCTCCAGTCCGGCAATGGCGCGCGCGAAGCCCTCGGCGTCGAAGGGCTGCAGATCCTCGATCTTCTCACCCACGCCGATGGCATGGACCGGGATCTTGAACCGCTCGGCGATGGCGACGAGGATGCCGCCGCGCGCCGTGCCGTCGAGCTTGGTCATGATCAGGCCGGTGACGCCCGCGACCTTGGTGAAGATATCGGCCTGGGCCATGGCGTTCTGGCCCGTGGTGGCATCGAGCACGAGCAGCACCGCGTGCGGTGCGCCCTCATCCTGCTTCTTGATGACGCGCACGATCTTGTCGAGCTCGTCCATCAGGTACTGCTTGTTCTGGAGGCGTCCCGCCGTGTCGATGAACAGAATGTCGGTGCCGTCGGCCTTGGCTTCGGCAATGGCATCATAAGCCAGGCCAGAGGCATCCGCCCCGGTGGGGCGCGACATCACCTTGGCGCCGATCCTGCCGCCCCAGACATTGAGCTGCTCGATGGCGGCGGCCCGGAACGTGTCGCAGGCGGCGAACATCACCTTGTGGCCCTCGGCCCGGGCAATCGAGCCCAGCTTGCCGATGGTGGTTGTCTTGCCCGCACCATTGACGCCGACGACGAGGATGATGAAGGGCTTCTGCGCGCCGAAGGTGAAGGGCACCTCGACGGGCTTCAGCACTTGTGCGACTTCCGCGGCGAGGATGCGCTTCACCTCTTCCGGGTCGATCTCCTTGTCATAGCGGCCGGCGGAGACCGCCTTCACGATGCGCTCGGCCATGGGGAGCCCCAGGTCGGCCTGCAGCAGCACGTCTTCCAGGTCCTGCAGCGTCGCCTTGTCGAGCTTCTTCTTGGTGAAGATCGACGTGATGGAGCCGGTGATCGAGCGGGAGGACTTGGACAGGCCTTCCGAGAGGCGCGAGAACCAGCCGCTGCGGCTTTCAGGTTCGGGCGCAGGCGGTGGCTCTTCGGCAACTGGATGAGGCTCCGGTGCAGCGACCGGCTCCGCGACGGCCTCCTCGGCGGCAGGCGGCGGGGCCTCCTGCGCCTCCCTGGGGCCGGAGCGGGTGAACAGCTTTCGGAAAAAACTCATGCGGCGAGCCTGGCCTCGAGATGGGAAGGCCCACGGCCAGTGACATGGGCGGTGACGATGGCGCCGGGCGCCATGCGGCTTTGAAACTTCACCTGCGCGAAATGTTCGGTGCGGCCCATGGCCTCCGTCTCGATCAGCACCTGGCGCGTGGTGCCGACCTCGCGGCTGAGGAACTGGTCGAGCCGCTGCTCGCCCTTCTGGCGCAGCAGCGCAGCGCGCTCCTTGATGATGTGCTTCTCGAGCTGCGGCATGCGTTCGGCGGGCGTGCCGGGGCGCGGAGAGAAGGGAAAGACGTGCAGATAGGTGAGGCCGCAGTCATCGATGATCTTCAGCGAATTCGCGAACATCTCGTCCGTCTCGGTCGGGAAGCCCGCGATGATGTCGGCACCGAAGACGATGCCGGGGCGGCGCGCACGGAGTTCCGAACAGAAGGCGATCGAGTCCTCGCGCGCATGGCGGCGCTTCATGCGCTTCAAAATCATGTTGTCGCCCGACTGCAGCGACAGGTGAATGTGCGGCATCACCCGCTCCTCGCCCGCGATCACGTCCATCAGTTCGGGGTCAGCCTCGATCGAGTCGATGGAGGAAAGGCGCAGGCGCTTCAGCTCCGGAACGGTCTTGAGAATGCGACTTGTGAGAAGCCCGAGCTTCGGAGCACCTTCGAGGTCCGCTCCCCATGAGGTGAGGTCGACGCCGGTCAGCACCACCTCGGAATAGCCGGAGCCGACGAGGCGGCGGACCTGCTCGACAACATCCACCGCCTGAAGCGAGCGTGAATTGCCGCGGCCGAAGGGAATGATGCAGAAGGTGCAGCGATGGTCGCAGCCGTTCTGCACCTGCACGAAGGCGCGTGTGCGCTCCTTGAGGCCATCGACGAGGTGCGGCTTCGCGGCCTTCACCTCCATGATATCGGAGACCGAGACCCGCGCATTCGCACCATGCTGCCAGCTTGAAAGCTTCAGCTTCTCCTCATTGCCGAGCACGCGGGAGACTTCCGGCATCTTGGCGAACATCTCGGGGTCGGTCTGCGCGGCGCAGCCGGTGACGATGATTTCCGCATCCGGGTTCTCGGCCCTGGCCTTGCGGATCGCCTGCCTGGCTTGGCGGGTCGCTTCCGCCGTCACCGCACAGGTGTTGAACACGATGGCATTGGACTTACCCGCGGCCTCCGCATGATTGCGCATCACCTCGGTCTCATAGGTGTTGAGGCGGCAGCCGAAGGTGACGAATTTGGGTTCGCTCATCTCACACCGCCAGATGCGGCGGCAGATCGCCTTCGAATTCATAGGCCACGGGGCCGGTCATGATCACGTGGCCATCGGCCTCGCGGACGCCCATGAACAGATCACCGCCCGGCAGCGTGATGGTGGCCTTCGCGTCCAGCCGCTTCAACCGGAAGCCCGCCGCCATGACGGCGCAGGCGGCCGTGCCGCAGGCCTTGGTGAGGCCGGCGCCGCGCTCCCACACCTTGATGACCACGTGGTCGCGCGCATCGATGCGGGCGAGCGTGATGTTCGCGCGCTTCGGGAACAGCGGGTGGTGCTCCAACATCGGCCCGACTCTGGCCAGGTCGACGACGTCGAGGTCCTTCACCCAGAAAATGCAATGCGGGTTGCCGACGTTGACGACCGATGGCCGATCAATGAGCGGCGCGTCCACCGGGCCGACGTGCAGATCGATGTAGCGCGTGTCGTGGAACTTCTCGGAGAGCGGAATGTCCTGCCAGTCGAAGCGGGGGAGCCCCATGTCCACAGTGACCAGCCGGTCGCCGCCCTTTTCGGCGACGAGGAAGCCGCCCTTGGTGTCGATGGTGGCGCGGGTGGCCTTCTTCTCGTCGAAGAGAATATCGGCGATGCAGCGCGTGGCATTGCCGCAGGATTCGACCTCGCCGCCCTCATTGTTCCAGATGCGCATGGTGACGTCGGCCCTGGGCGACGGCTCCAGCACGATCAGCTGGTCGCAGCCGATGCCGGTCTTGCGGTCGGCGATGGCGCGGGCCTTCGCCTCGTCCATGGCAAGCGAACGCTTGCGCGCGTCGAAAACGACAAAGTCGTTTCCGAGCCCGTTCATCTTGCGGAAGTGGAAAGGTGAGGCCTCTGGCATGGGGGCCTTATATGGGAAAAGCCTTGAGGATTGCTAGACCGCTGAGAGGTGATAGCTTGCGGCAAAACGGGAGGAACAAATGGCGGCGCGGGATTTCACGAGCGAACTGGTGGGCTCCTTCTCGGAAGGATCGAACGGCAACCCGACGGTGGCCATGATCGAGGCCGCCTTCCGCCACCATGGCCTCAACTGGCGCTACATCAACTGCGAGGTGCCGCCGGAGAAGCTCGCCGATGCCGTGAAGGGCGCGCGTGCCATGGGCTGGAAGGGCTTCAACCTGTCGATCCCGCACAAGGTGGAGGTCATCCAATATCTTGATGGGCTGGGCGAGAGTGCAGCCATCATGGGGGCGGTCAACTGCGCCGTGAACCGCAACGGAAAACTCATCGGCGAGAACACCGACGGCAAGGGCTTCCTCAAGTCGCTGATGGAGGTGGTGGACCCCAGGGGCAAGCGCATCGTGATGTTCGGGGCGGGCGGTGCGGCCCGCGCCATCGGCGTCGAGCTGGCACTCGCCGGGGCGAAGTCCCTCACCATCGTCAACCGTTCGGTGTCACGCGCCGAGCCGCTGGTCAAGTTGTTGAACGAAAAGACGAAAACTCCCACCGAGCTGGTGGTATGGCCGCAGCCCTACCGGGTGCCGGAGGGCACCGACATCGTGGTCAACGCCACCTCCATCGGATTGGCCAACGGCAACCAGCCGCTGGATGTCGACATTTCCACCCTCAGGCCCGGCATGGTGGTGGCGGACGTCATTGTCGACCCGCCGGACACCCGCTTCCTGCGGGACGCCAAGGCCCAGGGCTGCACCACCATCGACGGGCTGGGGATGCTGATCAACCAGGGCGTCATCGGGGTGAAGTACTGGACGGGGATCGACGCCGATCCGGGTGCGATGCGAACGGAATTGGAAGCGATTTTCGCTTCCTGATCAGATACATACCCCATTCGGCCCGTCATCCCGGCGAAGTCCGGGATCCCGCTTCGGGCGGCGCCCCGAGGGAAGGCCGGAACCAGTCAGGGCCGTAACGGAGTTTGTAACGATTGCTTTTGGGCGTTTTCGGAGGCCGCTACACCCCCGTCTTCAGAAGGCCGCCGTGCACCCTTCCCTAGGGGCGCGGAGCCCTGGGGAAGCTGGATCCCGGTCTTGGCCGGGATGACGGCCGTGAGAGGGCTGGTCTCCACCCTCCGGAATTTGACTCTTTCGCCGCTTTCCCCTATGTGCCCTTCCATCACACGACGGCTTGAACGTCTTCAGGCGGTTTCACACATGGGGTTCTGACATTCCCGGGAGGTGAGGCGGCCAACATCCGGCAGCGAGATTCGCTCCCGGGTGCGTTGTTCGTTTGCGCCGAAGGGAATGGAACATGTTTGACACCTTAAGCGATCGCCTGTCGGGCATTCTGGACAAGATCACCGGACGCGGTGCCCTGTCTGACGCCGACGTCGAGGACGCGCTGCGCGAAGTGCGGCGCGCGCTGCTCGAGGCCGACGTGGCGCTCGAGGTGGTGAAGACCTTCACCGACAAGGTGCGCGAGAAGGCGGTCGGCGCCGAGATCGTGAAATCCGTGAAGCCCGGCCAGATGGTGGTCAAGATCGTCCATGACGCGATGGTCGAGACGCTGGGCGGCGGCGAGAACACCGCCCTCAACCTGCGCGCCTCGCCGCCTGTCGCCATTCTCATGGTTGGCCTTCAGGGCTCCGGCAAGACCACCACCACCGCGAAGATCGCCAAGCGCCTGACCGAGCGCGACAAGCGCCGCGTGCTGATGGCCTCGCTCGACACCCGTCGCCCGGCCGCACAGGAACAGCTCGCCATTCTCGGCAAACAGGTCAAGGTCGACACGCTCGCCATCGTACCCGGCCAGCAGCCCATCGAGATCGCGAAGCGCGCCATGTCGGAAGCCCGCAAGGGCGGCTATGACGTGGTCATGCTCGACACCGCGGGCCGCCTCGCCATCGACGAGGAACTGCTCGCCGAGGCAGCTTCCGTTCGCGATATCGTCAAGCCCAACGAAACGCTGCTCGTCGCTGACGCGCTCACCGGCCAGGATGCCGTGAACCTCGCGCGCAGCTTCGACGAGAAGATCGGCATCTCCGGCATCGTGCTCACCCGTATCGACGGCGATGGCCGCGGCGGTGCGGCCCTCTCGATGCGCCAGGTGACGGGCAAGCCCATCAAGCTGATGGGCACGGGCGAAAAGCTCGAAGGCCTCGAAGACTTCCACCCGGAGCGCATCGCCGGCCGCATCCTCGGCATGGGCGACGTCGTCTCGCTGGTCGAGAAGGCCGCGCTGAACTTCGACCAGGCCAAGGCGCAGAAGATCGCCGAGCGCATGAAGAAGGGCGCCTTCGATCTCGACGACCTGTCCGACCAGCTGAAGCAGCTGCAGAAGCTCGGTGGCATGGGCGGCGTCATGAACATGCTGCCCGGCATGGGCAAGATCAAGAAGCAGGTCGAGGGCATGGACCTCGACAACAAGCTGCTGAAGCGCCAGATGGCCATCATCAGTTCGATGACGCCCTATGAGCGCCGGAACCCCAAGACAATGGATGCCAAGCGCAAGAAGCGCGTGGCCGCGGGCTCCGGCACCAAGGTCGAGGAAATCAATCGCCTGCTCAAGATGCACATCCAGATGGCCGGCATGATGAAGCAGATGGGCCAGGGCAAGGGCCTGTTCGGCAAGATGATGGGCAAGGGCGCACCCGATGCCGCCGAGCTCGAGAAGATGCAGGCGGAACTCGCGGGGCTCGACCCCAACGCGTTGCCGGAGGATTTGAAGGACATGATGAAGGGCGGCTCGCTGCCATCCATGCCGGGGCTTCCGGGCCTCGGGGCGGGAAAGCTTCCCGGTCTTGGCAATTTGCCGGGGCTGGGCGGCACCTCGCCCTTCAAGGGATTGCCGGGTTTCGGCAAGAAGAAGTGAATTGATCAGAACACGGATTAAAGGAGAAACCACATGGCCGTTAAGATGAGACTCGCCCGCGCTGGCACCAAGAAGCGCCCCTATTACCACATCGTGATTGCTGACGCGGCCGCGCCCCGCGACGGCAAGTTCATCGACGTGGTGGGCGCCTTCAACCCGATGCTGAAGAAGGACGACGCCAACCGCGTGAAGCTCGACGGCGAGAAGGCCGCCGCCTGGCTCAAGAAGGGCGCACAGCC
>Ga0194051_1000058_pt1 | contig 53623 bp, 47 predicted proteins | sample SepL2320m_MetaG_FD_161275 | JGI IMG/M metagenome (GOLD analysis project Ga0194051, IMG submission 161275) | Anoxic zone freshwater microbial communities from boreal shield lake in IISD Experimental Lakes Area, Ontario, Canada - Sep2016-L239-20m | ecosystem: Environmental > Aquatic > Freshwater >... | reverse complement strand
CTACCCCCCGGTCAACAAATTGGCCAGTGGCGGCAATTCGTGAGGTCTTGGAGGGCGACTTTCGGCTCATGCGCAGCAATATCGCTCCTTTCCCCATGGGTTTCAACGGATTTGATTGACCGCCCGCCGGTGGCTTCCTAAACACCCGCAGTTACACATGGAAAGCCCTGAAATGCCCGCCGATCCCGCCCTTCGCGCCGCCGCAGAGACCAGCAAGGCCTGGCCTTTCGAGGAAGCCCGCAAGCTGGTGGCGCGGATCAAACGGACCGGCAAGCAGGACGTGCTGTTCGAGACAGGCTACGGCCCCTCAGGCCTTCCCCACATCGGCACCTTCGGCGAGGTGGCGCGCACCACCATGGTGCGGCGCGCCTTCGAGCTGCTGTGCGACGTGCCCACCCGTCTTCTGTGCTTCTCGGATGACATGGACGGCATGCGCAAGATTCCGGAGACCGTGCCGGACCCTACCGCGCTGAAGCCCTATCTCCACATGCCGCTCACCTCCGTGCCGGACCCGTTCGGCGGCGAGTACAAGAGCTTCGGCGACCATAACAACGCCATGCTCCGCCGCTTCCTCGATACCTTCGGCTTCCAGTACGAGTTTGCCTCCGCCACCGAGTATTACAAGTCGGGCAAGTTCGATGCGATGTTGCTGCGCGCACTCGAGAAGTTCGACGACATCATGGGCGTCATGCTGCCCACGCTGGGCGAGGAACGTCAGGCGACCTATTCGCCCTTCCTGCCGATCTCGCCCATCTCGGGCCGCGTGCTCTATGTGCCGATGAAGAAGGTGGACCCACAGGCCGGCACCATCACCTTCACTGATGAAGACGGCACCGACGTCACCATGCTGGTCACCGGCGGCCGCACCAAGCTGCAGTGGAAGCCGGACTTCGGCATGCGCTGGGCCGCACTCGGCGTCGACTTCGAGATGTTCGGCAAGGATCACCAGACCAACGCGCCGGTCTATGACAGCATCTGCCGGATTCTCGGTGCGGAAGCCCCCGAGCATTACGTCTACGAGCTGTTCCTCGACGATGTGGGCCAGAAGATTTCGAAGTCGAAGGGCAATGGCCTGACGATTGACGAATGGCTGACCTATGCCGATCCGGAATCACTCTCCTTGTTCATGTTCAACAAGCCGCGCGAGGCAAAGCGCCTCTACTTCGACGTGATCCCGCGTGCGGTGGATGATTACGGTGCTTTCCTCTCGGCCTATCAGCGCCAGGCGGACAAGCCCGTCGACCGGCTGATGAACCCGATGTGGCACATCCATGAGGGCAACCCGCCGTTGCCGGAAGAGGGCGGCATTTCCTTCGCGCTGCTGCTGAACCTTGCGGCAGTGGCCAACGCCCATGACAAGTCCGCACTGTGGGGCTTCATCCAGCGCTACCAGCCCGCCCTCACACCGGGAACGCACCCGCGCCTCGACCTTCTGGCGAAGCACGCGCTGCGATACTTCGACGACTTCGTAAAGCCAAAGAAGCAGTATCGTCTGCCTACGGAGGAAGAAGTTCAGGCGCTGAACGAGCTTTCTGCCGCGCTTGCGACTCTGCCCGCGCATGCGGCACCCGATGAAATCCAGCAGAAGGTCTATGACGTGGGCCGCCGCGACCCTTACAAGACGACGCAGAAGGATGGCTCCGTCGGCGTCGGGCAGGGCTGGTTCAACATGCTCTACCAGGTGCTCTTGGGCGAGGAGAAGGGCCCGCGCTTCGGCAGCTTTGTGGCGCTCTATGGGCTGGACAACACCCGCGCCCTCATCGGGCGGGCGGTCAGGGGTGAACTGGCTGGGCCTGCGTAAGCAGCCGGGCGAAGTCCTCTTCCACGGCCCTCTTCAGAATTCTGGCATAGGCGTCATGCTCCGCCATGTCCTCGGCGATGCGGCCGAGCTTCTCGCCGCCAGCGAGCGGCACAAGCGCGAGAGGCGCTGCCACGGGAAGCAGCTGCGAGCCGCGGCCGGTTTGCAGTGTGGCCAGAATGCCGAACATCTCTCCGCGGATGAGCGGGCGCGACAGGATGGCCATGCGATACTGTCCATGGCGGTTCGTCACCAGGTAGACGTGGCCCGTCTGGTGCGGCACGGACACGGCGCCGGACTGGGCATAGTCGCCGTCCAGCCGCTCTCTTTCGCGGAAGGCGAGGCAGCATTGCGCGGCGTCCCATTGCACCTCGGTGACATAGGCATAGATGCTGCCGCCGCCGGAGGACAAGGGGCGGAGCGTCAGATAGGCGCCCTCCATCCACTGCACCGCGGCCCGGCTGTAAGAGCCCAGCCACTCAGGCGCGATCTGCCCCGGCATTGCCGAGTCGTGGCGGAGCTTGATGTCCAGCGCCTGCTCGAGCCGGATCAAGATCTGTTCCGTGGGTGTCCTTTGCCCGGAGAGGAGTTTTTCCAGCGACGACAGGCTCACCTTCGCCATCGCCGCAAGCTGCGCGCGCGACAGTCGGCGGCGCGCCAGCTCGTCACGGATGATCTGAGCGGCCGGCCGCTGGCCGTCCGGTGAGGGGCCTGTTTCTGACATGGCGGAACCATTCCCGATTCCGCTGGCCGGGGCAAGGTTGAGCGGCGGGCGAGTGTTTCCGCAGCGTTCATTCGGCGGCAATCCTTGGGTGGCGAGCCAGCGCCTGCTCCGGCAATTGCTCCTCGCCGGAGAATTCGGCGACGGTCGGGCCTGGGCGGCTGGGAAACAGGAAGAAGTCGCGGAATTCGCGCAGCCACACCCGGCGTCCCATGCGGGTGTACCACCGCTGGGCATGGCGGAGCACAGGATCGGGCTGCAGGTAGGCGCGCCACAGCGCTCTGGGCCGCGCCTGCAGCACAGCTTCAATGAGCTTCACCCACAGGAATACGCGCCAGGCCGGAACGCGCGGGGTTTCCAGCACCTGGTGCTTGTAATCCCACAAGCGCAGGTCGCGCTGGATGACGCGGCGGCGCGCACTCTGCCGGTGAAAGGGAGTCCAGCGATGCGGCGTGGCGAACAGCGAGATCACCTGATCCGGATCATAGGAGAGGAGGTTGCGCAGCAGCCTCCAGTAATCCGCGTCGGTCTCTTCCTCGAAGCCAACGGCGAAGGTGCAGAGACCGATCATGCCATGGGCGCGCAGCAGCTGGATCGCCTGACGGTCCTTCGCCGTGGTTCCGCCCTTGCGTAGGGTGCTGAGGGTGGCTTCGTCAGTAGCCTCGATGCCGAGCAGGAAGCGCAGGCAACCCGCCTTCTTGTACAGCGTCAGCAGGTCGGCATCGCGCACGATGTCATCGGCGCGCGTCGAACCGATGATGAGAACCGGCACGCTCTCGGCGATCATCGCCTCCAGGAAAGCCTTCCACGCCACACGCGAGGAGGTGGGGTTCTCATCGGCGAGATTGACGAGATCGATGCCCTTCTCCCGGTGCAGGCGCGCGATTTCCCTGGCGAAGGCCACAGGGTCGCGGTGGCGCCACTTGGTCCAGAAGCCGCGCTGGCCGCAATAGGTGCAGAGATGCGGGCAGCCGCGCGAGAACTGCATCACCACTGCGCGTTTGCCGCCCCAATAGGAGTGCTGCGTGAAGTCGATCAACTCCCAGCCGATCCGCGCCTGATCGAGGTCGGTGAGCATGGCTGCGGGCTTCGTGGCGAAGGGTTCGCCGGCCCAGCGGAAGGCGAGGCCCGGGACGGTGACCAGCGGGCGGCCTGCGGCCAGCGCCGCCATCAGCGCCGGGGCCGTCACCTCGCCCTCGCCGCGCACGATGATGTCGATCTGCGGCGCTTCGCGCAGGATGCTTTGCCAGTGATAGGTGGGGTGGACACCACCATAGGCGATGGTGACGTCCGGCCACGCCGCGCGCACGGCGGCGCAGATCTCCAGCACCACGGGGTGGGCCGAGGTCGAACCCGAATGGCCGATGAGCAGCGCATCGGGCACATCGCTGCTGAGGTCGGCCAGAATCTCCGCTGTGCTCATCGGCGCGATGTCAGCGTTGATCAGCCGCACATGGTGGCCGGCATCGATCAGCGGCCCGCCGACCATCAGCAGGCCGAGCGGCGGCAGCAGCTCGCCCGGCACGCGGCTGCCAATCGCGCGGTGCGGTGGGTTCAGCAGGGCGATTTTGAGGGCAGGGCTCGTGTGGGATGTCATGTCGCGCATGGTGTCCTCAGGTGGTGATCGAAGACTTGAATGTGGTGATATCCGCTTCACCGCCGCCATCACCGGTCCTTGCCGCTTCTTGCCAGGGGGCCGCACAGGCTGTGCGGAAGCGGGCAAGCCCGGCAGGACCCAGCAGTCCGCGCCCGCAATCCACAGGAGCTGCGCCTTCAAGCGGCTGTCATGTACCGGTGTTCGAGTTCCGGGTGAAATCACGCCAACCGGGAGAAAACACATGAACAGGATTGATGGCGGCAGCGCGCCGGTTTCCACACTTTCGCGCCGCAACCTCTTGAAGGCGGGCGTGGGCGCCATTGCGCTGGCCGCCGCCTCGCCGCTGGCTCTTCTGCCGCGCCCGGCGCGGGCGGTAGCACCCATCTCGACCCTCACCTTCACCGAGCTGCCGCGCATCTATGATCAGACGCATCATGTGGCCGATGGCTACAAGGCGGATGTGGTGCTGCGCTGGGGCGACAAGGTGACGGCCGATGCGCCGGCCTTCGACCCCGCGGCCCAGACGGCGGACAGCCAGTCGAAGCAGGCGGGCTACAACAACGATCATATGGCCTATTTCCCGCTGCCCATGGGCTCGCAGAATTCCGAGCGCGGCATCCTGGCGATCAACAACGAATATCCCGATTTCCAGATCATGTTCCCCGGGCTGATCACCTCTGAGGATGATGCCGGCAAGGCGGTGAGCAAGGATCAGGCCGACATCGGGCTTGCCTCGGTGGGCCTTACCATCGTCGAGGTGGAGAAGAAGGATGGCGCGTGGCGGGTGGTCGAGGGCTCGCCGCTGGCGCGGCGCATCACCGGCTTCACCGAATTCGCCATTTCCGGCCCGGCGGCGGGCCATGACCTGATGAAAACCTCGGAAGATCCGACAGGAACCAAGGTGATCGGCACCTCCACCAATTGCGCCGGCGGCCACACGCCATGGGGCACCGTGCTGTCCTGCGAGGAATGGTCGGTCTCCTTCTTCGGCGGCGACCCGGCCAAGACCCAGACGCGCGAGGCGCTGGAGCGCATCGGCATGGCGAGCGAGGACTATTATGGTCTTGCGCGCTTCTATGATCGTTTCAACGTGGAAAAGGAGCCGAATGAGCTGAACCGCTTCCAGTGGGTGGTCGAGGTCGATCCCTATGACGCGTCAGCCGCACCGGTGAAGCGCACCGCACTCGGCCGCTTCGGCCATGAAGGTGCGGCCGTGGCGCTCAACAAGGACGGGCGCGCCGTCGTCTACATGGGCGATGACGACTATTTCGAATATATCTACCGCTTCGTCTCGACAAATGCCTTCAATCCGGCGGACCGCGCGGCGAATCTCAAGCTGCTTGACGAGGGCGTGCTGTCGGTGGCGAAACTCAATGCCGACGGCACGCTGCAGTGGATGCCGCTGGTGCAGGGCACAGGCCCGCTCACGGCCGAGAACGGCTTCCCCGACCAGGCCACCGTGCTGATCAATGCCCGCGCCGCCGCCGACAGGCTGGGCGCCACCAAGATGGACCGGCCGGAGGACATGGAAGTCTCGCCCGTCACCGGCCGCGTCTATGCGGTGATGACCAAGAACAAGAAGCGCAAACCGGAGCAGGTCGACGCCGCCAACCCGCGCGCCGCCAATCTGTGGGGCCAGATCGTCGAGCTCATCCCGCCCGGCAGCGGCGCTGAGGCCGATCATGCGGCCGACAATTTCACCTGGTCGCTGCTGGTGCTGGCGGGCGACACCGCGAAGCCGGAGATCAAGGCGTCGTTCCACCCGGAGACGACGGCCAATGGCTGGTTCGCCACGCCTGACAATATCGCGATGGACCCCAAGGGGCGACTGTGGATTGCCACCGATGGGCAGAACGACTTCGGTATTGCCGATGGCGTCTTCGCCATGGATGTCGAGGGGCCGGGCCGCGGCCTGTCCCGCGCGCTGTTCGCCTGCCCGACGGGAGCGGAGGCCACAGGCCCGTTCTTCACACCCGACGGCAAGACGATGTTCCTCTCGGTGCAGCATCCGGGAGAGGATTCGGAAAGCGTCGCCAAGCTGTCCACCACCTGGCCCGATTTCGCACCCAATGGCCTGCCCCGGCCCGCGGTGGTCGCGATCACGCGGATCGACGGAGGCGAGATCGGTGGATGACGCGCAGGCCCCGGCGTGAGCCGGGGCTTCGCTGGGAACTATCCCTTACTGGCTGGCCCACATGATGCGGGCGATCCAGTCGACGTCCTTCATGTCCAATGTCTTGGTGGCATGGTTCGGATTGAAGGAGGAGAGTTCGAGCGTCTTCGAGGTCTGGCGCTGCATGATCTTGGCCATGACCTGGCCGTCGGTGAGGCGCACCGCCACGCGGTCGCCCTTGCGGACGGTGGCCGACGGCGAGAGGATGATGATGTCGCCCTCGCGGTAGACCGGCAGCATCGAGTCGCCGGTGATCTCCAGCGCATAGGAATTGGGGTCGGTGACGCCCGGAACCTCGATCTCGTCCCAGCCATTGCCGGCGGGGAAGCCCGAATCATCGAAGAAGCCGCCCTTGCCCGCCTTGGCGAGGCCCAAGAGCGGGATCTGGCGCAGCTTCGGCGGCTGGCCGCGGCGGCCGATCAGCAGTTCGGAGAACTCCTCCATCGAGGCGCCCGAGGCCTGCAGGAGCCGCGAAATCGACTCCATGGTCGGCCAGCGCGGGCGGCCATCCGGGCCGTTGCGCTTCGAGGGATTGAAGGAGGTCGGGTCGAGGCCCGACTTCTTGGCGAGGCCCGAGGCCGAGAAGCCATAGCGCTCGGCGATGGTGTCGATGGCGTTCCAGACCTGCTTGTGCGTGAGCATGTTGCCCTCCGATTGGGGAGTAAAAGTTCTTATTGGTAGGAAGCTATACCTTGTGTGGCGGCGATTGTCCAGACGCAATGGGCGGCCTATGGTCCGCGCCCATGCGAATCCTTTACAAAATTCTCTCCGCCGACCAGTGGGATGCGGCGCAGGCCATGGGCCTGTTCACCGGGTCTGCCGTGGACATCAAGGATGGCTTCATCCACCTCTCCACCGCCGAGCAGATGCGCGAGACGGCGGCCCGCCATTTTGCCGGCCAGGACGGGCTGGTGCTGGTGGGGTTCCGTGAGGGGGACCTTCCCAACCTTAGGTGGGAAGCCTCGCGCGGGGGTGACCTGTTCCCCCATGTCTATGGGGCGATCGAGACCGCATTCGCCGTCTCGCAGGATCCGCTTCCGGTGGAGAATGGCGTGCACCGTTTTCCCGCGGGTGCGGCATGAGCCTCGCCGCGCTGGCCTTTCCCTTCGCCCGGCCGCTGCTGCACGCGCTCGATGCCGAGGCGGCGCATGGTATGACCATCCGCGCCCTGTCAGCGATGCCATCGGGCGCTCCGGCTGCCTCGGACAGGCGGCTCGCCGTCGAGGCCTTCGGGCTGCACTTCGCCAACCCGCTGGGCGTTGCTGCGGGCTTCGACAAGAATGCCGAAGTGCCGGATGCCATGCTGGCGCTGGGCTTCGGCTTCACTGAGATCGGCACGGTCACACCCAAGCCGCAGGTGGGCAACCCGCGGCCGCGGCTGTTCCGCCTTCCGGAGGATCGCGCGGTGATCAACCGCATGGGCTTCAACAACGAGGGCCATGGGGCAGCGCTGCGGCGACTCATGGCGCGCAAGACGCGCGGCGGAATCGTGGGCGTCAACATCGGCGCCAACAAGGATTCGGTGGACCGCATCGGCGACTATGTGCAGGGCATCGCAGCCTTTGCGCAGGTCGCCTCCTATTTCACTGTCAACATCTCGTCGCCCAACACGCCGGGCTTGCGCGGGCTGCAGTCACGCGCCGAGCTCGAACAGCTGCTGGGCCGGATCAACGACGAGCGCGCCCGGCAGGAGCGGCAGCCGCCCATGCTGCTCAAGATCGCGCCGGACCTGCGCGAGGATGAACTCGAGGACATCGCGGCGGCCTGCGGCGGCGGCGCGGTGGATGGCATCATCGTGTCCAACACCACGCTGTCGCGCGATGGGCTTCGCTCAGGCCACGCGAAGGAGCAGGGCGGGCTTTCAGGCCTGCCGTTGCTCGCCCTTTCCACGCGGCAGCTGGCGCGCATGTTCGTGCTGACCGAGGGCAAGATCCCGCTGGTGGGGGCAGGCGGCGTGCATGACGGCGCTTCGGCGCTGCTGAAGATCCGCGCCGGCGCCAGCCTCGTGCAGCTCTATTCGGCGCTGGTCTATCAGGGGCCTGGGCTGGTGACGTCGATCCTCAGCCACCTTGCAACTGAAGCGGCGCGCAGTGGCGGCTCACTCGAAAGCTTGCGCGGCCGCGATGCGGCCACGCTCGCTCACCAGGGATCGAGCGGAACGTAGGTCCGGAGGATCTTGGCGGTGGCGCCGATCTCCTGTGCCTTGTCGAGGCCATAGTCGAGGGCCTGCGCCAGTTCGGGCCTGTCACGCCGCACCAGGAAAGACAGGTTGCGGCTGAAATAGTCGAAGTCGGAGTAGGCGCCGCCGAGCAGGCGGCAGCAATTGGCCGCCGCTTCGCCTGCCACCCAGTAGATGACCTGCAGGTTGTCGCCGAAGATGGCATCGACCTCGCCTGACTTGAGCGCCGCACCCGCTGCCGCCAGATCGGCATAGGGCGTGATGCGGGCGGAGGCATAATAGGCGGCAAGCCAGCGGGCGTGCACCGTGTCCTTCACCACGCCGATGCGGCGGCCATAGAGCGCGCTGGCCGAAGCTGCGTCGAGCGTACTGGTGTCAGCCACCGCGAAACGGCCCATGATGCGGAAATAGGGTCTGGTCATGCGGGCTGCGGCCAGCGTCTTCTCATCAAGGCGCGGGCCGGTGACGGCAACGTCGGCTTCCCCACGCGCGAGCGCAGGCAGGATTTCGGCGAAGGGCAGAACCTCCACCGTGCAGGCAAGGCGCGCCTGCTCGCAGGCGGCGATGGCGATCTCGACCGAGATGCCGGCTGGCGAGCCGGTGCGTGAGCGGAAGCTGTAGGGTGCGAAGTCCTCGTCCGCGATGAGCTTGACGGCCAGGTTGTCAGGCAGCTTGGGCCGGACCTGCTCCTCCACCGTGCGGAACTGGGGCGGTTGATAGGAGGCAGGCGGATTTTCCTGCGCAACTGCAATCTCAGATAGCAGAAGCAGCGTGAAAAACATCCGGCAGGCTGTAGAAAACTTTACGTAACGTCGCATTACTCAGCCATTGGCAAGTGCAGGCAGTGCTGTCGGAACACGATCACCAGGGATTTGGCGAGTCTCCCGCAACGCCCATCAGCATAGCTGGGGGCGACGGCGAAGTCTTGCCCCGTCTGAGCGTTCCGGCGCTCTGCGATCTGCTCCGCCGCCTGCCGAAGGAGGAACTCGAGGAGGCGCTGCGCAGCAAGATCATGCGGGCGGTGAGCCTGCCGGGTGTCGTGTTCCATGCCGCCTGTGGGCTTCCGGCGCTGCGCCAAGCACGGGCACGCGGCCTCGGCATCATAGGCTATGGCGAGGCGGCCGATTTCCTGGTGGCGGCGCGCGCGGTGCATCGCGGCCTGCTGCTGCGCGAGGCGACGTCCGGTCTGGCCCGGCGCTGGCCGATGTTCTCGGCGCGCGGCAGCATGACCTCCGTGCAGCTGTTGTCGCTCATGCTGCTGGTGAGCGGGGCCGTGGCAGCGAGCCTGCTGCTGCCGGGCCACCTGTTCCTCGCCGTTGTCTCGGCGGCGAGTGGCAGCTTCTTCCTCGGCGTGGTGGCGTTGCGCCTCCTGTGCATTCTGCCACCGCTGCAGCGGGCGCCGCCTGAGCAGCGTGTGATCGCGCCCGGTGACTGGCCGGTCTATTCCGTGCTGGTGCCACTGTTCCGCGAGGTTGCGGTCCTGCCGCAGCTGATGGCGGCGCTGCGCGAACTCAATTATCCGGCGGACAAGCTCGACATCAAGCTGATCCTCGAGGAAGAAGACATCCTGATGCAGCGCGCTGTCGCGGCCCTCACACGCGAGGCGCATGTCGAAGTGATCGTCGTGCCCGCCAGCCTGCCGCAGACCAAGCCGCGCGCGCTGAACTATGCGCTGCAGTTCTGCCGTGGCGACTTGCTGACGATTTATGACGCGGAGGATGTGCCGGACCGCGACCAGCTGGAGAAGGCTGCGCGGCGCTTTGCGGCGGCACCGCGCGAGCTTGCCTGCCTGCAGGCGCAGCTCACCTTCTATAACCAGAAGGAGAACTGGCTCACCCGACAGTTCACGGCGGAATATGCGACACTGTTTGGCGTGCTGCTGCCGGTGCTGGCCAACCACAACCTGCCGCTGCCGCTGGGTGGAACCTCCAATCACTTCCGCATGGACGTGCTGCGCAGCGTGGGCGCATGGGACCCCTACAACGTGACGGAGGATGCCGACCTCGGCCTGAGGCTGGCGCGGCTTGGCTATGACACGGGCGTGCTCGACAGCTTCACCTACGAAGAGGCGAACACGCGGCTCGGCAACTGGATGCGGCAGCGGGCACGCTGGCTGAAGGGTTTCCTGATCACCTGGCTCGTTCACATGCGCGAGCCCGCCCTGTTGCTGCGCGAGCTGGGGCCATCGGGCTTCTGGGCAGCACAGGTGCTGACCCTGGGCGTCTTCGCGTCTGTTCTGCTGCACCCTCTCTGCATGGCGGCCACGCTAGTTCTGTGGGTTTTGTATCCCTCGCTCCCGAAGGATGCTGGCGTGGTGTTCTTCCTGCTCGCGGGCGTGAACCTGCTGGTGCTCGTGTCGGGCTATGCCATCTCGATCGTTCTCACCCGGCGTGCCTTGCGCAAACAAGGCATTGCGGGTTGGCACTTCACGATCGCCACCATGCCGCTTTACTGGATTTTGATGTCATTCGCCGCATGGCTGGCCCTGTGGCAGTTCTTCACGAGGCCGTTCCACTGGAACAAGACGGAGCACGGGCTGTCCTCCGTCCGGCCTGTCAGGCCGGGGCAAGTTCCTGGTACTGCGCCAGGGCGTCGTCGATGGTGGCGGCGAAATGCACGGCGGGCGGCCTCACCCCGTGGGTGAGCAGGCTCCGCCGCACATCCGCGTTGGCAGCACTCACGAACAGCTTCACGCCGCGCTTCTCCGCCTTGTGGGCGAGGCCCTCCATGACGTTGGCGCCGGTCGAATCGAGGAAGGGCACGGCTGCGAAGTCGACGATGAGCGCCTTGTGCGTATCCTGGATGCGATCGAGCACTGAAGCGATGGAGGCCGCGGCGCCGAAGAAGAAAGCGCCGGTGATGCGATAGACCACGAGTTCCGGATTGGCGGCGAGCGCCTCGTCATAGCCGCCGCGCGGCAGGGTGGAATCGGCCACGTCCTCGCCGACGAAGGGCGTGTGCGTTTCGACTGCGGTGGCCTTCGACATGCGGTGGATAAACAAGACCGAGCCCAGCGCAAAGCCGACGATGATGGCCTCCGTGAGGTCGCGGAAGATGGTGAGGAAGAAGGTGGCGGCCAGCACCGCGACATCGCCCCAGCCGGAGCGCACGAGCACCGCGATGGCCGGCTTCTCGATCATGTTCCAAGAGACGATCGCCAGCACGCCGGCGAGGGCTGCGAGCGGAACATAGGCGGCGAGCGGTGCAGCCACCGCCATGAAGATCAGGATGAACACCGCATGCAGCATGCCTGACACGGGGCTGTGAGCGCCGGAGCGCACGTTGGTGGCGGTGCGCGCGATGGTGCCGGTAACGCAGAAGCCACCGAACAGCGCGGAGCCGATGTTGGCGGCACCCTGTGCAACGAGTTCGCAATTGGAGCGGTGGCGGCGGCCGGTCATGCCATCGGCCACGACGGCGGAAAGCAGTGACTCGATGGCGCCGAGCAGCGTGAAGGACAGTGCTGCTGGCAGCACCTCAATGATCTTGGCGGCTGACAGCGTAGGCAGCGAAGGCGCTGGCAGCGTGCTCGGGATACCGCCGAACTTGGAGCCGATGGTGGTGACGTCGAGGCCCAGCTTCCAGGTGATGAGCGCGGCGAGCGTCACGGCGATGAGCATGCCGGGCCAGTGCGGGCGCAGCCTCTTGAGACCGACGATGATCGCGATGGTACCGAGCGACAGGGCGAATGCGGCGGGCGAGATCGTTGGCAGCGCGTTCAACAGCACGGGAATTTTTTGCAGCAGCGGGCCGGGTTCCGGCACGCTGAGCGTGAGGCCGAGAAGATCCTTGATCTGGCTGGCGAAGATGATGACGGCGATGCCTGCGGTGAAGCCAACCGTGACGGGGAAGGGAATGAACTTGATGAAGGTGCCGAGCCGCAGGAAGCCCACCGCCGCGAGCAGGATGCCCGAGAGGAAGGTGGCAAGGATCAGCCCGTCCATGCCGTGCTGCGACACCGTGGCCGCCACCAGAACGATGAAGGCACCCGCAGGTCCACCGATCTGGAAGCGCGAACCGCCGAGCAGCGAGACGATGAAGCCACCCACGGCGGCCGTGTAGAGGCCTTGTGCGGGCGTGGCTCCGGACGCGATGGCGATGGCCATGGAGAGTGGCAGTGCCACGATCGCCACGGTGAGGCCCGCGAGCGCATCGGCGCGCAGGTTCTTGAGCGTGTAGCCTTCGCGCAGCACCGTCACCAGTTTCGGCGTGAACAATTCAGCGAAGCTGGCGCCCTTGGGGGCGGGTGGGGTGGAGGGCGAAGCGGTCTGAACGGACATCTGGGATGGCCCCGTTGCTGATGGTCTCAGGTGTTGGGTGGCGTCTTGGCTTCGCGGAAGCGCACGCCGCGTCCGCCGCCTTTGCTCTGGGTATTGTCGCCGATGAGTTCGATGCCCGCCGCTTCAAGCGCCTGCACGAGCTTGACGAGGCTGTCGACCACGCCGCGCACCTGGCCGTCGCTGGCTTCCATGCGCTGTATGGTGGGAAGGGAAAGGCCTGCCCTTTCAGCCAAGGTCCGCTGGTCCATGCCGAGCAGGGCACGGGCGGCGCGGATCTGGGCGGAGGTGATCATGGCGGAGACTTGACGGTGATGATTGTGTTTAGAACCTAGATATTCAAGCTCTAGCCGTCAATGATGATATATGAAGCATCATGTGGTGTCTCATGGTTCGAGGCAGATTTGTCGGCAGCCGACGCCGGGGCAGAAGATGATCGGTCTGGTCACCAACCGCCCCGCCAGGAACTCTTGAATTGATTCGCTCATGTGACTACTTCTAAGCGAAGCATTTACCCTATGTGACCTGGACGCGACGCGGACGATTCATGCCACTCAACGCCAGATCCCATTCCAAGTTGTTCACCTGCAAGCCGACGTCAGGCACCGACACATGACGTTCACATTCAAGTGCAGTCTAACATCATGATTGTGCGCGCTGTGTCCATCCGAATGACCGCTGCACAGAATCCATTGCCGGCGGATCCGCTGATCCGACCGGGTCGCCATATCAGCGGGAGGCAAATCCATGACGAATATCCAGACAACCGCTGATGCGGCAGGACTTCCCGCCGTCATGGCCGATCCGGGCGAAGTCGCCCGTATCCGCTCATCGATCGACCTGGGTGATCGCGCAGAGCTTTCGACCTTCGGCGAGAGAGCGCAGCAGTCAGTCACTGCCTATGCTGACAAGATCCTTGCCCAAACCCGCAACCGCGACATGGGCGAAACGGGCAAGCTGCTGATCGACATTCTCGAGAAGGCGAAGGGTCTCGATCCTGCCTCGATCAAGGAAGGCGGGTTCCTGTCGCGCATCTTCTCGTCGCTCGAGGCGCGCGTCCGCCGCTTCACCGAACAGTTCGAGGACGTGGCGAGCCAAATCGATGGAGTGACCATCGAGCTTGGCCAGCACAAGGACAATCTGAAGCGAGACCTGGCCGTCCTCGACGATCTCCACGCCGAGACCAAGCGGTCGATCGCAGCTCTCGATGCATACATTCTGGCAGGCAAGACGTTCGGTGAAACCTTTCGCGCCGAGCACCTGCCTGCACTCAAGCGCGAAGCAGAGGCCGACAAGGACCAGACAGACGGCTTGCTCAAGGCGCAGACCTATCAGGATGCTCTGCAGGCACTCGACCGTCTGGAAAAGCGTGTCTTCTATCTCCAGCAGGCCCGGCAGATCGGCATCCAGCAACTGCCGCAGATCCGCATCGTCCAGGCGGGTGACGAGACGCTCATTGAAAGTCTGCAGGCGACCTCCGAACTCACCATCCCGGTCTGGAAGCAGAAGATGATCCTGCTTCTTGGCCTCTCGCGTCAAAAGAAGGCACTTGATCTGCAGAAGACGGTGACGGACGCCACCAACACAATGATCAAGCAGGCCTCTGAAATGATGAAGGACCAGGCCATCGCCATCGAGGAGCAGGCGCAGCGCGGCATCGTGGACATCGATACGCTGGAACAGGCCAACCGCGACCTCATCGACACGATTCAGGGCGTGCTGAGGGTGCAGGAGGAGGGCCGCGACAAGAGGGCCGTCGCAGAGCGCCAGATGGAACGCATGACGGACGAACTCAAGAAGGTGCTGACGGAGGCCAGAGCCTGAGATGGCCCGCCTCCGGCACGCGGTATCGCTCGCCGCCATTCTCGGGTTGCTGTTCGCGCTGTCGGGTTGCGGCGGAGCGCCGGGGCCGGCCTTCGATATCGTCTCCGGCTCGGAAAACCAGCCGTTGGAAACGCTGGCGCAAGAATTCTGCAAGGAACGACGTGCCACCTGCAAGATGACGTATCAGGGTTCGCTTGATATTGGGCTGGGTTTGAGACCAGGGCAGGATGTCAAGTACGATGCGGTATGGCCGGCCTCGGGCATCTGGATCGCGATGTTCGACAGTGGCCGCCGGGTGAGCGCGCTCAAGTCCATCTCCCAAAGTCCGGTGGTGCTCGGGGTGCGCCAGTCGAAGGCGGAGGCTCTTGGCTGGACCAAGGGTCCGGTCGCGATGGCCGACATCCTGGCCGCTGTCGAATCCGGCAAGCTCAAGTTCCTGATGACGTCGGCCACCCAATCCAACTCCGGCGCCAGTGCCTATATCGCCATGCTGTCGGCGGCGCTGGGTTCCAGGGCGGTCATCACCGAGGCCGACCTGTCGGGCGCCTCGGCGGATCTCGCCGCGCGCCTGCTGCGCGGCGTCGAACGCTCGTCGGGTTCGAGTGGCTGGCTTGCCGATCTCTATCTCTCATCAGCCGAAAAGGGCGTGGTCTACGACGCGATGTGGAACTACGAAGCCGTGCTGAAGGAGACAAACGACAAGCTGCGCCAGGCGGGCAAGGAACTGCTCTGGGCTGTCTATCCCTCCGACGGCGTCGCCATGGCTGACTCGCCTCTGGGCTTTGTCGATCGGGGCCGCGGACCCGAGGTGAAGCAATTCTTCGATGACCTCCAGGCCTGGCTCCTGTCCCCTGCGGTTCAGGCGCGGATCGCGGCGACCGGCCGCCGCGTGCCGGCCGACCGGGCGGCCCCCGCCAAGCCCGAAGCGGACTGGAACTTCGATCCCCAGCGGCTGGTCACCGCAGTGCCGCTACCGGAGCCCGACGTCATCAGCAAGGCACTGGTGCTGTATCAGGAGGCGCTGCGGCGTCCCTCGCTGAGCGTGCTCTGCCTCGACTTCTCCGGCAGCATGCAGGGCGATGGCGAGAGCGCCCTGCAGCGTGCCATGGAATTCCTGCTCACGCCGGAACGTGCGGCAGAGGTGCTGGTGCAGTGGTCGCCGCGTGACCGCATCATCGTCATTCCCTTCAATGGCCAGGTGATCAATGCCTGGGAAGGGACAGGCCAGCCGGCCGATCAGGCGAAGATCCTGGATGGCGTGCGGAGCCTGCACGCGGATGGTGGCACCAACATGTATGCCTGCGCCATGGAGGGGCTGAGACGCATGGAGGCATTGGGCAATATGCAAGATTACCTGCCCGCCATCTATGTGCTGACCGACGGGCGCAGCGATGGCGATCCTGGCTCCTTCGTCAACAGCTTGTCCGCTGGGGAGCGCGATGTTCCGATCTTCGGCATTACCTTCGGCGATGCTGACCGTGAGCAACTAGACGCGCTCGCCAAGGCCTCGGGCGGACGCGTCTTCGATGGCACGAAGGACCTGACCGGCGCATTCCGCTCGGCCCGTGGTTACAACTGATAATGACCGGGCAGCTTTTCCGCAACGGTCTCAACTGGGTAGTGGCGGGCATCGTGGCCGCCGCCCTCATCCCGCTCCTGGCCTTCGGCATCAAGCTTCCCTTTTTGGTGGCGCTCGGCGTCGGTCTCACCGCCTTTTTCGGTCTGGTGCTGTTGCTGGCGCCGCGCGGCCTGTTCGAAGGGGTCGATGTCTCGACCCTCAACAAGGGCAAGCTCGATCTCGTCCGCAAGGTGCTGACGGAGGCGACGCCGGAGCTTGAGCGCCTCGATGCCGCCTCGCGGCGTATCCGCAATCCGGCGATCCGCAAGGGCACCGCGGAGCTGACATCGACGGCTCGAACCATCTTCGCGCGCATCGAGCAGAATCCGGAGCGCATGATATCGGTGCAACGCTTCCTCACCTATTACTTGCCCGCTGCCGCCGAGCTCACAGAAAGCTATGGCGTGCTCGAACAGCAGCGCTCGCCCGACGCCGGTCGGCTGCAGCAGTCCGAGTCGGTTCTCGGCAAGCTCAACGAGGCCTTCGGACATTATGCCGATACCATGCTCGAGTCCGATCTCTCGGGTCTCGATGTCGACCTGCGCCTGATTGAACGCGCGGTGAAGGACGACCTGGAGACCCGCCCATGACCATGACTCGCCGTGCTGTCGGTATCGGCCTCATTGCCGCCAGTGCGGTTGCAACCGGTGGCTACCTCTATCTCAAGGACACGAAGTATCTTCGCCCGCCGCAACCTCTCACCGGCTTTGTCGGCGGAGAAAAGCGCGGCTTCCTCGCCAATCCCGCCACCGTCGCGGCGCTGCGCAACGACGGCTTCGAACTGAACGCCAGACAGGCGGGCTCGGTCGAGATGGTTCGCGAGGCACAGATCTTGCGGCAGGATCCGGACTTTCTATGGCCGTCTTCATCGGTGATGGTGGAAATCGCCAAGGAGAACAACGTGCCGATCCGCCGCGCCGAGGTCATCCTCAATTCTCCCATCGTGGTCTATTCCTGGGAGCCAGTCGCAGCGGGGCTCGAGGCAGCGGGCCTCGTCAAACGCCAGGCTGATGGCACGCGGACCATTGATCTCGCGCAGTATCTCAAGGCTGTGTTGGCCGGCCGGAGTTGGACCGACTTGGGTGTTGCAGAACTTTCCGGGCCGGCGCGCATCGTGGCGACCGATCCGAACCTCTCCAATTCCGGGTTCATGTTTGCGGGGTTGGTGGCCAATCTGCTGACCGGCGAGGTGACGCAGCAGTCCCAGCTTTCGGCTATTTCCGGAGATATGGGTGCGCTATTCCATCGCATGGGCTTCAAGTCGAATTCCTCGGGAAGCCTGTTCGAGGATTACATCGCCGGCGGTCCGGGCGTCTATCCCATGGCCGTGCTCTATGAGAATCAGCTCATCGAATGGGCGCTTGAAGATGCTGCGCGCTGGCAGAGGGTGATGGCAGGCAGTGCTAGGCCCGTTCTCCTCTATCCTGCTCCGACGGTCTACTCGGCCCATCCGCTGATCAGCCTGAAACCCGCCGCCGACGATCTGATCGGCGCATTGCTCAGCCCCGCGCTGCAGGAGATCGCCTGGAGTTCGCACGGCTTCCGAGGCCCTCTCGGTTTGCCAGGCGCCACCGTAGGCCCGGGTCAACCAATCATTCCCGAGAAGCTTACCGCCATCGTCCCGATGCCGGAGGCCAAGGTCATGCTCGATATCCTGCAGCTGCTGTCCTGATGTGAGCTAGGCGAAAGGCCCCTTCAGCTTCATGTGGCGGTTCACGTCCTTGTAGAGCAGGTAGCGGAAGCGCCCCGGTCCGCCGGCATAACAGGCCTGCGGGCAGAAGGCCCTGAGCCACATGAAGTCGCCAGCCTCCACTTCCACCCAGTCACGGTTCAGGCGGTAGACGGCCTTGCCTTCCAGTACATAAAGGCCATGCTCCATCACATGCGTCTCGGCGAAGGGAATGACCGCACCCGGCTCGAAAGTGACGATGTTGACATGCATGTCGTGGCGCACGTCAGCGGGGTCAACGAAGCGGGTGGTCGCCCATTTGCCGTCGGTGCCGGGCATGGCGTGGGGCTTCACCTCCTGGTCGGAGGTGACGAAGGCTTCCGGCGGCTTGATGCCCTCGACCGCCTCATAGGCCTTGCGCACCCAGTGGAAACGCACGGGCGCCTTGGACTCGTTCTTCAGCGCCCAGTGCACGCCGGGTGGGAGATAGGCATAGCCGCCCGGCTTCAGCTCATGCCGCCAGCCATCGAGCGTCAGGACCATCTCACCCTCGACGACGAACAGCACGCCTTCGGCTACCTTCGAAAGCTCCGGCTTTTCGCTGCCACCACCAGGCGCCACTTCCATGATGTATTGCGAAAAGGTCTCGGCAAAGCCCGACAGCGGCCGGGCAATCACCCAGGCGCGCGTCTCGTTCCAGAAGGGCAGAACGCTGGTCACGATATCGCGCATCACGCCCCTGGGGATCACCGCATAGGCCTCGGTGAACACGGCGCGGCCGGTCAGGAGCTCGGTTTGCGGCGGGAGGCCGCCATGCGGGGCGTAATAGCTGCGGGTCATCGGAGGGTCCGTCTTGTTCCGGGCAAGGCTAGGGCGGTCGCGGCCAGCCTGCAAGCTGGGAGAATGCCCAGCGCTTCGAACCCATCATGCCCGAGCGTGACCCGGGCATCCTTTCCAGTGCCACGAAAAGGGATCGCCGGGTCAAGCCCGGCGATGATGAGAGTCAAAGTGATGTGAGATCAATAGGTCTTCGGCTGCGGCTGGCCAAAGACGAAGTCGGTGCCGTCGAGACCATAGACGTCAGGGCGGAAGTTCACGCGGCCGTCTTCGGTGGCCCAGGCTGTGAGATACATCCAGCGCACGTCCGGGCCGTTCTCGACCGGCTGCTCGTACTGTTCGATGGAATCGACGAGGCTCTGGTATGTCGCCTCGTCGAGCGGCGTCTGCGTGCGGTCGAGGACCCACTTCACCACCGTCTGGACCTGGTCGATGCGGACGCAGCCCGAGCTTTCGAAGCGCACATTGCGGCCGAACAGCTCGCGGTGCGGCGTATCGTGCATGTAGACCATGAACTTGTTGGGGAAGTTGATCTTCACCGCGCCCAATGAATTGTGTGGGCCGGGCTCCTGGCGGAAGAAGTAGCGCTCGGGCGGCGTGGTGGTCCAGTCGATCAGCGCTGGGTCCACCTCTGGTCCTTCAACGCCGTCGAAGATGCGGATGTTCATCATCTGCAGGTAGCTCGGATCCGACATGTATTTCGGAACGATGTCCCTCTCGACGATGGAGGCCGGGATCTTCCAGTAGGGATTGAAGTTGATATCGCTCACCTTGCTGGCGAGCGTCGGTGACGGACGCTCGAGCTTGCCGACAACGATGTTGTGGCGCGAATAGACGTGTCCGTATTCAACCGTCTCGAGCTGGGCTGCGGGAATGTTGACGAGAATGGCGAAGTCGCCCGTGAGGTCCTGGGCATAGGCCTCGACGCGCGTCAGGTTCTCGCGCAGCATGCCGAGGCGGGTGTCGGCGGGCACGTTCAGCTCCGCAAGCGTCTTCTCCGCCACGGTGCCCGACGGCAGGATGCCGTGGTTGATCTGGAAGGCCTTCACCGCATCGACCATTTCCTGGTCATAGACCGAGGCTGTCTCGGAGGAGAGCGAGTCGAAGGACAGGTAGTTCTCGCGGATGAGGCGCTGGCGCAGCGCGATGACGGCTTCGCCCTTGGCTCCCTTCTTGAGGGTGCGCTCCGGGAGGTCCTCCCAGCCGCCGCCGGAGACGATCTCCTCGTACATGCTGATGGCGCCTTCCATGGCGGAGGCTGAATTGGTACTCAGCATCGGCTGCTGGTCCTGGCCCGCGACGATTTCCGTCTGGGTCGCGAGGCCACCGCCCTTGGCGTTCTTGGCAGGCTTGATCTTTGCGGGTGCGGGGGTTGTCAGCGAACCGGTCTGAACCTGCTCCTGGGCAAGGGCGGCCGCTCCCATGGCCAGGAGACTGCCCATGGCGAGGAGGCTGCGATTGAAGGCGCGACGCGACAACACCTGAGAAATCCCCTTGAATCTAGCGCCTTACATTGGACGCGTTGGGTAAATGGCGACTTAAACCTGCAAAGTCCAGTGCCGATTGTGCCTCCTCTAGTGCGCTTCTTCGGCAGGAATGGGGCAGACGCGCGTTCAGCTGAGGGCGGTGACCTCGCGCCGGAAGGGTATCTCGAGGAAATCGAGCTCTGGCCTGCCGAAATCTTCGGCAAACCTGCGGCCGGAATGGACAGCGGCGGCGATGGTGCCGGGGCCATAGCAGTCACCCGCCCGGCTGGCGGGGAGGCCAGCCGCCGAAAGCGCCTGCCACAGCCCGTCCACCGGGCGCCGTGCCGTCACCAGCACGACCGAGCCCGCCGCGAGCTGCGAGCCCTCACCCGTGAAGACGCATTCGAGGCTGACATGGCCCTCGCCAATGCCCACCACCGCCTGGTTGGCGATGATCTTGACGCCATGCGTGATGAGACGCGCCTGGATCGCCTTCTGCTCCAGCGAGGCCTTGGTGAAGGAGGAGGCGACGGCAGCGGGGGTGACGAGCGTCACCTGATGACTATCCCGTGCCAGCAACTCGGCGCAGACGCCGCCCATGTAGTAGTGGTCGTCATCGAACAGCACGATGTCCTTCGACCTGGGGCGCTTGCCCGCCATCAGGTCATCAGGTGTCAGCACGTCTGAGGCTGCCGGATGAAGGAAGGGTACCAGGGTGTGGCGACCCGTCAGGTCGCGCAGCCATTCGGAGCCAGTGGTGACGAGAATGTGATCGGCGCCGAGTTCGGCCACCGTGTCCGGCGTCATCTCGCTTTCGAGATACATCGAGACGTTGGGAAGCTTGTTGAGCTGGAGGAGGCGCCAGTCGCGCACCCGGCCCCAGGCCGCGAGGCCGGGAAGCCGGCTCTCGCGCGCCACGCGGCCGCCGGCCTCCGATGCCTTGTCGGCAAGCGTCACCTGGTAACCGCGCTGGCCCAGTGCGCGCGCGGCCTCGAGACCTGCCGGGCCTGCGCCGACGACGAGGATGTGCTTGTCCTCCTCCTTCGCGCGGATCGTTTCCGGGTGCCAGCCGCGCCGCCATTCTTCGCCCATCGAGGGGTTCTGGGTGCAGCGGAGCGGCGTCATGGTGAAGTCGTGGGTGACGCAGACATTGCATCCGATGCATTCGCGGATGTCGTCGAGCCGGCCGTCACGAATCTTGTTGGGCAGATAAGGGTCAGCGATTGACGGCCGCGCCGCGCCGATCATGTCCATGATCCCCTGCTTGATCACGCGCACCATGGTGTCGGGCGAGGTGTAGCGGCCAACACCGACCACGGGCTTCGTCGTGAGCTTCTTGACGCCCTTGATGTAGGGCTCCTGAAAGCCTTCCTCGGAGAAGCGCGAGGTCTGGCTGTCCTTCGACCAGTCGGAGAGCGACAGGTCCCACAGGTCCGGGAGTTCCGCCATCATCGCAATGGCGTCCTCGACCTCGGCAGGCTCCAGTCCGGCGGAGCCGATGAACTCGCTCATGGCGATGCGCACGGGAACGCCGCAGGTGTCGCCCACCGCATCCTTGGTATCCTCGATCACCTCGCGCAGCAGGCGGGCGCGGTTTTCCAGCGAGCCGCCATATTCGTCGGTGCGGAAGTTGGTGGCGCGCGACAGGAAATGCTGAAAGATGCCAAGCCCGTGTCCGGCATAGACGTAGACGAGGTCGAAGCCCGCTTCCTTGGAACGCAGCGCCGCCTTGCGATGGGCGCGGCGCAGGTTGCGGATATCATCCTTGTCCATGCCGCGCGCCTGGATGGGGTCGTTGAAATAGCTCGCGGTGGGCATGGGGCTCACCCCCATGGGTACTTCGCGGCTCCACAGGTTGTTGGCGGTGTAGCCCGAATGGCAGAGCTCGATGCCGGCCAGCGAGCCGTGCTCGTGCACCTTCTCGGCAATGCGCGCCAGCATCGGAATGTCCTGGTCGCTCCACAGGCGGAGTTCGACGTAAGGTGCAACGTCTGCCGTGTGATGGATTTCCACCATCTCGGTGCAGACCACGGCCCAGCCGCCTTCCGCCTTCATGCCGCGCATGGCGGCCAGTGCGGAAGGGTCCTTGTAGCCCATGCCGTTGCAGTGCGGCACCTGGTAGAAGCGGTTGCGCGCGGTGACGGGGCCGATGCGGACGGGCTCGAAGAGGATGTCGTAGCGGGAATCGCGGGTCATCTTGGCTTTCCGTGGTTGCTCAACCGCTTCTAGCAAATCCCGGGGCGCCTCGGCTATGCTTGGCTGAAAGCGACATTTGCGGGGACACATGCTGCCGGAATTCAAGGACATCGAGAAAGCGGCTCGGCGCATCGAGGGATTTGCCGTCAGGACACCCGTCCTCGAATCACCGAAGCTCAATGCCGTCACCGGCAGTCGCATCCTGATCAAGGCGGAATGCCTGCAGCGCACCGGTTCCTTCAAGTTTCGCGGCGCGTGGAACATGATTTCGAAGCTCGACGCCAAGAAGGCGAAGGGCGGGGTCGTCGCCTATTCCTCCGGCAACCATGCGCAGGGGGTTGCCGCTGCTGCCCAGATCAAGGGCCTGCCGGCGCTAATCGTGATGCCGGCCGATACGCCGAAGATCAAGCAGGACAACACCCGCTCCTATGGCGCCGAAGTCGTGACCTATGACCGCGCCACGGAATCGCGCGAGGCGATTGCCGAGCACTATATGAAGGAACGCCATGCGGTAATGGTGCCGCCCTTCGAACATGCCGACATCATTGCGGGCCAGGGCACGGCCGGATTGGAACTTGCGGAAGAGGCTGCAGCGCTCGGTCTTCGTTTCGACGATGTACTTGTCTGCTGCTCGGGCGGAGGGCTGACGGCCGGTGTGGCGCTGGCGATGGAGGCACTGCAGCCGCAGGCAAAGGTGCATTCGGTTGAGCCTGCGGGCTTTGATGATTATGCGCGCTCGCTGAAGAGCGGCCGGATCGAGAAGAATCCGAAGCCCTCGGGCTCGATCTGCGATGCGCTGATGTCGGTGGCGCCGGGTGAAATGACATTCGCCGTCAACAAGCGGTTGCTGGGCGAGGGCCTCACCGTCACGGATGCGGAAGCGGCAGACGCCGTGCGCTTCGCCTTCGAGGTGCTGAAGATCGTGCTGGAACCGGGTGGTGCCGTGGCGCTCGCCGCCGTGCTGTCCGGCAAGATCGAGACCAAGGGAAAGGCCATCGGCGTCATCGCCTCGGGCGGCAATTGTGACCCGGGGCTTTATGCGCGAATCCTGAACCGCGAAGTCTGAACCTCACGAAGCCTTGGAAAGCTCCTCCGCCAGCGGCACGTCGAACTGATCGCCGGGCTTGTGGCGGGTGATGATGATGCGGCCCCGCCGCGGGGGCGCTTCGGCTTCCGGCGGCAGCATGTCGAGGAGGCGCGGCACGGAGGCAATGGTGGCCTCCGGCGCTGGTTCGAAGAGGTCCTCGTCGGCGCGGAAATACCTCATGTGGCGAGGCGCGAGGCGTGTGTGGGGTTCGGCAAGGTGAGGGGCGGGCTCGTCCTCCGCCTCCTCCCGCAGGGCGCTTGACAGGCGGGACATGACTTCGTCGTGGTTGGTGGCGATGGCGGTTTCGAGCCGCCGCATGCTGTCCTGCAGGCTCGAGGTCTCTGCCCGGCGCAGCCGCGTGGAGAATTCGTCGAGGAACCAGCGGCCGCGCGGGGTTTCCATGACCGCCTCGCGGATGGCATCGAAATCTTCCGGATCAAGGCCTGCCGGCGCGGTTCGCGCACGGGGCGGCAATTCTCTGGGCGTCATACGCAACTCCACTCACCGGGGCTGACACGCCCCATCCCCTGCGCCTGTCGCAGGGCACCACCGCCCCTCATAATCATGGCGAGTGGTGAATCTTTGGTTTAGACGCGGTCAATCCGAGATCGCCGGCGCCCCGCAACCCCATGCCATCCCGCAATTTCAGCCTCAGGCTTTCGCTGTTCAATGCTGTGCTGTTCCTCGGCAGCGGCATCCAGCTGCCGTTTTTGCCGCTGTGGCTGAAGGACCGGGGCTTGCCTGACTCACAGGTTGCAATGGTCGTCGCGCTGATGATGGCGGTGCGCATCCTTGCCATTCCCTTCGGCACCTTCCTTGCCGACCTGACCCAGCGCCGGCGCGCGGTGATCATCGCCTGTGCCTTCGGCTCGACGGCTGCGTATTTCCTGCTGAGCGTCATGACGGGTTTCTGGCCAATCCTCGTGACCGGCATGCTGGCTGCTGCCCTGCTGGCGCCCATCGTGCCGCTGACGGAAACACTGGCGGTGGAAGGGAGCGCCCATTACGGCCTCGACTACGGTCGCATCCGGCTGTGGGCCTCGCTCAGCTTCCTGACGGGCAGCCTGGGTGCGGGCGCACTGCTCGAGGTGATACCGGTGACATGGGTGATCCTGCTGATCGCCTGTGCCCAGGCGCTGGGCGCCTTCGTCACGCTGCTGCTGCCGCAGGACAAGGCCGTGCGCGCCGCAACCAAGGCCGAACCAATCCGCCTTTCAGGCCTTCTCGCGCTGGTGAGTACCGCAAGCTTCATCGTCTTCATGCTGGCGGCGGGGCTGGGCCAGGCGAGCCATGGCTTTCTCTATGCCTTCGGCTCGGTCTATTTCGAGGCGCTGGGCTATTCAAAATTCGTGATCGGCATGCTGTGGGCGGCAAGCGTGATGGCCGAAGTGCTGATGTTCGCCTTCTCCAACCGCTTCTACAAGGCCTTCGGTTCGGCGCGACTGATCATGCTTGGCACCGCCATCGCCAGCTTCCGCTGGGTGGTCACGGCACTGGCCCCGCCGCTGGGCATCCTGTTCCTGGTGCAGACGCTGCATGCGGGTTCCTTCGGCCTGACGCACCTGGGCACCATGCACTATATCCGCGAGCGCGTGCCCGCGAACATGCGCAACACCGCGCAGGGGCTCTATTCGGTGCTGTCGAGCGGCGTGTTGCTGTCAGGCACCATGTGGGCCTCGGGCGCGCTCTATGCAGGGCTCGGTGGCGGCGCCTTCTTCGTGATGGCGGCGATCTCGGCGCTGGCCTGTGGGCTTGCGCTTGTTCTGCAGGCGATCAGCCCCAGAGGTCAGGCGGCGGCGGCTGCATGAGGCTGCCGTCGAAGCGGATCGCCGGAACGCGGTCCTGCTTCAGCAGCAGCGGGCCATCGAGGTCGATCACGTCCGCCAACGGGGTGAGCAGGAAGGCCGGCGCCATCGCCAGCGAGGTGGCCAGCATGCAGCCCACCATGATGCCGAGGCCGCGCTCCTGTGCGGCGCGGGCGAGTGCTATCGCGGGGGTGAGGCCGCCCGTCTTGTCGAGCTTGATGTTGATCGCGTCATACTTGCCGATGAGCTGGGCGAGAGAGTCGAGGCCATGGGCCGATTCATCGGCACAGACGGTGACAGCACGCGAGATGGTCCGCAACGCCTCGTCATTTCCGGCGGGCAGCGGCTGTTCCACCAGCTCGACGCCGACATCGGCGCAGGCGGCGAGCATTTGGGCAAGATTGTCCGCCGTCCAGCCTTCATTGGCATCGACGATGAGACGGCTTGCGGGCGCATTGCGGCGGATGAGCTTCAACCGCTCGGCATCGCCCCCGCGGCCGAGCTTCAGCTTGAGCAAAGGGCGTGCTGATGCTTTCGCTGCGGCCTCGCCCATCGCTTCAGGCGTGTCGAGGCTCAGCGTATAGGCGGTGACCGCGGGCTTCGGCTCCGGCAGACCGGCGAGTTGCCAGACGGGCTTTCCGACTTGTTTGGCGCGCAAGTCCCACAGCGCGCAGTCGAGCGCGTTGCGCGCGGCATGCGGCGTGAGGACGGAGGCAATGTCACCGTGTGACACGCCCGCCTCGATGCGGCTGCTGGCAGCCTCGAGCGCGGCCGTCACCTGCGGTACGGTTTCCTCGTAGCGCGGGTAGGGCACGCATTCGCCATTGCCCACATGGCCGCCGTCCGCGAGCGTCACCGTCACGACATGGACCTCGGTCTTGCTGCCGCGCGAGATGGTGAAGCTGCCGGCGATCGGCCAGCGTTCCTCGGCGATGGTGAGGCGCATGGCTTTTCCGCCGACGCTCTTAGTTCTTCGTCGGCGACTTGCCGCGGCCGGTGGAGGTGCCGGGACCGGACACGTCCAGCGAACCGGACTGGCGCTTCACGACGTCCGCCAGGGCCGCGAGTGCACCGATCTGGTCGGCGACCACGCGGCGCATGGCGTCGGCGTTGGAGCGGGTCTCCTCGGGCAGTTCCGTCAGCGCACGCATCAGGTCATTGCGGGCAAGGTCGATGTCCTTCACCACCTGCTGGGCGGTAAGGCGCATGTCCTGCGCCGTTTGCTGGAAGTCGGTCGCGGTGGAGGACAGCATCTCGTTCATCGCCGACATGGCGCGCTCATGCTGGTCGCGCAGCACGCGCACCGCCTGGGTGATCTGGCCGCCGGAGGTCTCCTGCAGACGCTCGATTTCCTGCTCGAGGTTGCGCGTTGCAAGCGCCGACTGCTCGACAACGATGCGACTGATCTCGCGCGCCTTGGTCTCTGACGCGGCAAGTGACTCCTCGATGAGGGTCATGTAGCCACCCATCACCTTGTCGATCTCGCTTGCCTGCTTGGCGGCATCCGAGACGAGGCCTTCGAGCGCCAGCTTGCGGTCTGCCAGGACGCGTTCCATCTCGCCGTTGAAACGTTCGATCGAGCGCTGCACCAGCACCGTTGCGTCGTCGAGGCGCTCGGACACGCGCGTCGAGGTGCCTTCGAGGCGGCCGGTGAGATCGCTCGAAACGGTATCGAGGCGCTCGTCCATGGTGCTTGCCGCACTGGCCAGCTGCTCCGCGAGGAAGCTCGTCGCGGTCTCGACGTGCTTGGAGAACTTGCGGTTGGCCTCATCAAGCTTGATCGCGGTGCTGGAGGAAATCTGTTCCAGCTCGCGTGCAGCCTGCTCCACACGGCTGGTGAGCTGGCTCGAATCCTGCGCGATGCGGCCGGTGACATCTTCCGCGGTGGAGGTCATCTCCTGCGACAGGGCCTGGCTGGCCTTGCCGAGGTCGGCGAGGATGGCGCCAGAGGCCTGGTCGAGGATGTCGGCGAAGCGCATGCCCGTGCCGTCGAGCTTGGTGTTGAGCTCGTCGGTGACGCGCTCCAGCATGCCCGTCGAATTGTCGAAGCGCTGGCGCAGGAGTTCCGCTGTCTTTTCGATGCGGGCGAGCATGGACGTGCCGGCGGTATCGAGCTGCGAGGTGACCTCGGAGGAGGCATCGCTCAGGCGCTGCCCCATGACGCGGTTGACGTCGCTCACCTGCTGGGTGACGCGCACTGCGGTCTCGGAGAAGCTGTCGGTCATCTCGGTGGCGGTCTTGTCGATCTGCTGCGCCATCATGCGGGTGTTGGCGATGAACAGTTCGTTGAGGTCGGCCGAGGTGCGGTCCAGCTGCTCCGTGAGGGCCTCGGTCTTGTCGTTGAACAGTAATGCGAAGCTGTTCCAGGTGGTGTCCAGCGTGCCGCTGAGGCGCTCGGCGTTGACCGAGAACAGGCTGGAGATCCGCTCGGAGGTCTGGCCCAGCTCTTCGCTGAGCTTGCCGGTGTTGGTGGTGAAGAGATCCGACAGCTTGAGCGAAGTGTCTTCCAGCTGGCCGTTGAGCATCTCGGTATTGGTGGTGAACACGTCCGACAGCTTGAGAGAGGTTTCCTCGAGCTGGCTGTTGAGCATCTCGGTGTTGGTGGTGAAGATTTCCGAGAGATGCGAGGACGTTTCGTCGAGGCGGCGCGTGAGCGTCTCGGTCGAGTTGCCGAAGAGGGCCGAAAGATCGGTCGCCGCCTGGTCGAGCTGGCTGCCGAGGCGCTCCGAGGTGTGGTCGATCAGCTGGCCCAGCTGCTGGGATGAGGCATCAAGCTGGGTGGAGAGGCGGTCGGTGACGGACGCCACCTTGGTGACGGCATCGCCGGCCGAGGTGCTGATGTAGTCAGTGATGCGCTGCGCGGTGTTTTCCAGCTCGCCCGACATGTGGGCCGAAACCTGGTCGAGCCTGGTGTAGAGCTTGGTCGCCGTGGTCTCGAGTTGCCCGGTCATCGACGAGGTTGTGCCGTCGAGCTTGCTGTAGAGCTGCATCGTGGTGTCGGCAAGGCGCTTGGTGACGTCCTCGGAGGAGGTGGTGATCGTGGTCAGCAGGTCCTCGCGGGCCCGCGCCAAGTTGTGGGTGAAGCTGTCCGACACGGTGATCAGCTTGTCGGTGACCTGGCCACCCGAATTCTCGATACGCTCAGCGAGCGCCACGCCGGATTCCGCCATCTCGCGGTTGACGATTTCGGCGGTGTCCTTGAGGTGCGAGGCGACGGTGTTGCTGGTCGAGGCCATCAGGTCGTTGACGCCGCGCGCCACGCTCTCGAGCTTCGAGCTGATGCCGCCTGAAGTCTGGTCGAGCTGCAGGTTCACATCATCGATGCGGCTCGCCACCGTTTCGGCAGTCTCGGCGATGCGCACGTAAAGGCGCTCCGCCGCGCCGTCGACCTTCAGTTCAAGATCATCGGCAGAGCCCGAGATGAGCGACTGGAAGGAGGTGGCGGAATTCTCGAAGCGGTTAAAAGCTTCGTTCACCGTGGTCTCGACCGATCCGATGATGTCACGCGTGGCGGTGCCGATCTGGCTGACCACGGCGCCGGCGGTGCCGGTGATGACGTCCTGGAAGGTGCGGTTGGCCTGGTCGAGCGAGCCGGTGGCCGCGCTGACCGAGGTTTCGACCTGGCCGTAGAAGCGCTCGGCGGCACCGTCCACGCGGCGCTCGATTTCCTCCGAAGCGCCGCCGATCAGTTCCTGGAACATGCGGGTCGTGTCGTCGAGGCGGCCCGAGGCCGTGGCGATGGCGCGCGACACCTGGTCCTCAATGAGCGTCGTCGAGGTGCCAAGGCGCTGCTCGACGTTGCCCGTCACCTGCGCGACGATGTCGTGGAACAGGCCCGATGCATCGTCGATGCGCGAGCGCGCGGTCTCGACGGCGGTTGCCATGAGGGCATTGAGCGCCTCGCCGGAGACGCCGATGCGGTCTTCCAGCCGGTCGCTGGTCTGGCTGATGACGGAATGGAAGGTGGTGGCAGCCTCGGTGAGGCGGCTGTTGGCGGTGCCGAGGACAGCCTCGAGCTGGTCCAGCATGTCGCGGGTGCGGCTGTCGAGCTGGCCCAGCACGTCGCCACTGGTGTGGCTCATCAGGGTGCGGAGTTCCGCCGAAGTGTCCTCGATGCGGGCGAGTGCCGCGCCCACGGACTCTTCGATACGGCCGATCACGTCGCCATGCGTGGCATCGATGCGCGAGGTGAAGTCGTCGGTCACGCGGGCAATCGCCGCTTCGACGCGCGAGGCGGAATCGATAACGCGCTGGGCGGATTCGAGGTTCTGCTGGTCGAGTGCTGCGAGCACCTGCTGCGAGGATTCGCCGACGCGCGCGGCGGCGGCCGCCGTGCGGTCCTCGATGGCGTAGAGGAGGCGGGTGGCGGTTTCCTCGACGCGGGTCGAGATGAGGCCGGCCTGCTCGTCGAGGCGGGAGAACACGCCGCCTGCCGAATCGTCGAGCCTGGTGATGATGGTGTCGGCGCGGTTGCCGATCTCGTCGATCAGGCGGCCCGTCGTCTGCTCGATGCGGCCCGAGACGCCGGTGCTCATCGAGCCCAGCTCCTCAAGGAGCGCGGAGGAGGTCTGGTCGAGGCCGGTGAGGAACTGCGAGCCTGCCGCATTGAGGCGGCCGGCCACCGTGTCGGTGGCTTCGTCGACCGCGGCGGACACACCGGCTGCCGACTGGTCGAGATAGTTGATGAGCTCGGCGCGCGACTGCGCGACGCGGTCGATGTAGTCGGAGGCCACCGACTGCATGCCCTGCGTGACGAGCGTGCGGCTCTGCTCGAGGAGCTGCGAGGTGTCGACGCTGACGCGCTCGAGGTTGCCGGTGACATCTTCGGCGATGGTCTTGAGGTGGAAGCCGAGGTTGCTGCCGGTTGTCTGCACGACCTCGGCGAGTTCGGCCACCTGCTGGCGGATCTGGTCGGACGATGTGATGCTCGAGCGTTCGATGACGCGCGAGATGTCCTCGTGCACGGCGGCGAGCGAATCGACCGCGTTGCGCACCAGGCCGGTCATGTTCGCTTCCATGTCCTGCACCGTGCGGCCGAAGTCGACCGTCTCGGAGTTGAGGTTGGAATAGGCCATCTTCATCTGGTCGATTTGCGAACCGACCTGGTCCGAGAAGTCGCGCAACTGGCCCAGCATCTGGGTGGAGACGTCCTCCATGTGGGCTGTCTGCATGCTCATGTCGTTGCCGGCGGCGGCGGCGCGGTCGGTCATGTCGTCGACGGCGCGGATGATCGAGCCCGAGACGTCGCGCAGGCCACCTTCGAGGCGGCCCAGCGTGTCCTGCGCGGCGATCATGATGCCGTCGAGGTTCTTGGTGTTGTTCTCGAGGCGGGTGATCAGCGGATTGGTGTCGTTCGAGATGAGAAGTGCGGCCTGGTGCAGGGCGGAGCGCTGGTTCTCGATGCCGGCGACGAGGTTGCGGATGCGCTCCTCGTTGCCACCGAAGGCACGCTCGATGGCGGCGATTTCCTTGTGGACGATCTCTTCCAGCACGGCAGCGCGCTGCACCGCGTGCTCGACGCCACCGACCAGCAGGTCGACCTCGGAGCGCACGGCCTGGGCAATGGTGGTGAGGCCTTCGGTTGCAATGTCCTGCGGGCGGACGAGGCGCATGGCGGACTGGAACAGGGCTTCCGAGACCTGGCGCATGTCGGCGGCGCGCCACAGGGTGAAGGCGCCAATCCAGATGACGGCGACGGGCACGAGCAGCAAGGCCAGCACCTGCAAGACGGTAGCGGCCGGGGCATTGCCGCCGAGCGCTGCAGAATTGGCGTAGAACCAGCCGAAGGACCACAAGGCGATGAGAATCACCGAGACAACGGCATAGGGCATGAAGGAGGGGCGGCGGCGCATCTTGGCCAGCAGCATGGCAGTGCCGGGATCGTTCTCGTTGGCGGGGCGGCCCTTGACTGGCTCACCCGACAGCCTTGGCGTGTCGCGCCTCGAGGCATCCGCGTCGGCCTGGCGACGGTCGGAACGGCGCGTGTCGGTCGTGTTGGCCATGTGTCAATTCCCGCACTATTACAAACATGCGGCTCCCTTTGGGTTGCCGCGTTGCTCCAAACGCATCCCATCAGGACACGGCTTCGCAAACTTTACCATAGACCATCAGGACGGCGGGTTGAACCCGCGACAGGCCCTCCGCACACGATTATTTAAAAATTGGTTAAAGGCTGCGGGGGCATTGAAAAATTTGTGGAAAATGCGGTCTTCACGCATTCCCTTTACCAACTGCTCAGGCTTGCGGCGTAGCCTCTTGGCAAGGGTGTGTGGGAGTGTAAATCCATGGCCAGTGCCAAGCGAAAGCCCGAGGCCGACAGCGCGGTGTTCGACCGCCTGGGTCTTGAGCATAATACCATGCATGATCAAAGGCTTGCGGCAGAGGTTCTGGGGCTTTTCCTGGCCCAGCTGCCAGCCACGTTGCAGCTTCTGGATGAGGCGGCGACCATCGCTGAATGGAAGTTCGCTGCCCACACGTTGAAGGGGTCCTGTGCTGCTGTTGGCGCGCAGAAGTTGCAGAACCTGGCTGCCTGCCTGGAAGTTCTGAGCTTTCCGGGAGATGCCCAGCTACGCATGCTCCGTCTCCAGGGCCTGAATGCGGCGGCGGCGGAATTCCGCGAGGCGGCCCGCAGCGCCTATCACCTTCCCGTGGCCTGACGCGCCCGCAGTTGTGTTCCAGCTGATGATCCCCTAGAAACCCGTTCGAAAAAACGAACGGCTTTCAGTGGGTCTCGCATGGCAAAAATCACCTTCATCCAGCACAATGGCACCGAGCAGACGGTGGACGGTCTTCCCGGCATGTCCGTCATGGAGACGGCCGTGAAGAACCAGGTTGCCGGCATCGATGCCGACTGCGGCGGGGCCTGTGCCTGCGCCACCTGCCACGTCTACGTCGAGCCCGACTGGGTCGAGAAGGTGGGCGCGCGCAACCCGATGGAAGAGGACATGCTGGATTTCGCCTTCGACGTGCGCGACAATTCCCGCCTCTCCTGCCAGATCAAGGTGTCGGACGCGCTGGATGGCCTGCGCGTGAAGGTTCCCGAAAAGCAGTTCTGAGGAAGGACGAGCACCTATGTCGGATGTGATCACCACGGATGCCGTCATCATCGGCGCCGGACCCTGCGGGCTCTTTGCCGTGTTCGAGCTGGGCCTGCTCGACATCCGCTGCCATGTGGTGGACATCCTCGACCGTCCCGGCGGCCAGTGCGCCGAGCTTTATCCTGAGAAGCCGATCTACGACATTCCGGCACTTCCCATCGTGACGGGAGCCGAACTCACCACGCGGCTGCTCGAGCAGATCAAGCCGTTCCACCCGGAGTTCCACTTCAACCACATGGTCACGGCTGTGACGAAGCTCGGTGACGCCGACTTCGAAGTCGAGACCGATGGCGGCCTCAGGTTCCGCTCCAAGGTGGTCGTGATCGCGGCGGGCGGCGGCTCTTTCCAGCCCAAGAAGCCGCCGATCCCCGGCATCGAGGCTTACGAGAATGGCTCCGTCCTCTACTCAGTCAAGAAGATGGAAGCCCTGCGCGACAAGGACGTGCTGATCATTGGCGGCGGCGACTCCGCTCTCGACTGGACGATCAACCTGCAGCCCATCGCGAAGAGCCTGACGCTGCTCCACCGCCGCGACGATTTCCGCGCCGCACCGGATTCGGTGAAGAAGATGCGCGAACTGGTCGAGGCCGAAAAGATGTCGTTCAAGCTCGGCCAGGTGACGGGCCTCAAGGGCGAAGTCGGCGTCCTTTCGGCAGCTACCGTCAAGGGCAATGACGGCCAGAGCTTCGACGTTGCCTGCAATGCCATGCTGCCGTTCTTCGGGCTGACCATGAAGCTCGGCCCCGTGGCTGAATGGGGCCTCAACCTGCATGAGAACCTGATCCCGGTGGACACCGAGAAGTTCGAGACATCCGTCGAGGGCATCTTCGCCATCGGCGACATCAACACCTATCCCGGCAAGCTGAAGCTGATCCTGTCAGGCTTCCACGAGGCGGCGCTGATGGCGCAGAAGGTGTTCAAGCTGAAGAACCCCGGCGAGCGGCTGATGTTCCAGTACACAACTTCGAGTTCGAACCTGCAGAAGAAACTGGGCGTCTCCTAGAGGGCGCCTGAACGCATGGGTTGCCGTTTGTGCCGGACGGCACCTGCCGGCTTTAACGTTACTCAGCTTGATTTTTTGCGAACGGTTGACTTCGTTTGGCGTTGGGTATCTGCACAGGGCAGTGCAGGTTTCATGATGACGGCGGGTCCAGGTGACAACTGATATCTTGCTCGGAAGAATAGTCTCGGTGACTGGTGCGGTCGCAACCGTGCGGCTGAGCGACCCCGCCATCGCTGGCGTCGATGCAGCGGGACACGACATCGCATCCAGCGCTGGCGTCGGCGCAATGATCAAGATCGGTGTTGGCCGCAACATCGTCTTCGCCTCGGTCGACTGCGTGTTCCCGTCTGGAAGCCAGGACGAGTTCCTCGATGCGGAGGTGAGCCTCATCGGCGAGGGCTCGCTCTCCGAGGCGGGGCAGGTGGTAGATTTCCGTCGCGGTGTTTCGCAATACCCGTTCCCGGGCGACCGGGCCTATTTGACGTCGCACGCAGACTGGGCAACGATCTTCCGGATCAAGGGCACCACCACCATCACGCTCGGGGATATCCATGCAACGCCCGACATCAAGGCGTCGCTCAATCTCGACGCGCTGCTGAGCAAGCACTTCGCCGTCCTGGGCTCGACCGGCGTCGGCAAATCCACCACCGTGGCAGCCTTGCTGCACAAGATCCTCGATGCGGCGCCCAATGGCCACGTGGTTCTCATCGATCCGCACGGCGAATATGCCGCCGCCTTCAAGGACAACAGCATCCACCTCGACGTCGAGTCGCTGAAACTGCCGTTCTGGCTGATGAACTTCGAGGAACATGCCGAGGCCTTCCTGACCAGCGATGGCGCCTCACGCGACCGCGACCGCGACATTCTCGGCAAGTGCCTCCTCCACGTGCGCCAGAAGAACTACCTCAACATCGACATCGAGCGCGTCACGGCGGACAGCCCGGTTCCCTATTTTATCGCCGACCTGCTGGAGCAGCTTGAACTCGAGGCGGGCCGGTTGGAGAAGTCGGCAGATGCCTCCCGCTACATTCGTCTGAAGCTGAAGATGGAGGAGGTTTGGCGCGACCCGCGCTATGGCTTCATGTTCGGCAACAGTCTGATCGCGGATTCGATGGGCGATCTCCTCTCCACCCTGCTGCGCATTCCCACTCATAACAAGCCGCTGACCATCGTCGACGTTTCCGGCATGCCGTCGGAGATTGTCAACGTCGTCGTGTCGATGATCTCGCGGCTGGTGTTCGACTATGCCATCTGGTCACGCGCGGAGCGGAGCGTTCCGGTTCTGCTGGTCTGCGAGGAAGCGCAACGCTACCTGCCGCGCGAAGATGGCCACATGAAATCGGCCGCCCAGCGCAATTTCGAGCGCATTGCCAAGGAAGGCCGCAAGCACGGCATCTCGCTGGGGCTGATCTCGCAACGCCCTTCGGATCTTTCCGAATCCGTGCTGTCGCAGTGCGGGTCGCTCTTCGTGCTCCGTCTCACAACCGAGCGCGACCAGCACTTCATCAAGAGCGCGGTTCCCGATTGGGCCCATGGCGTGGTGAACGGCATCTCCTCGCTGCGAAACCGCGAATGCATCGTCTTTGGCGAGGCGGTTCCCATGCCGGTGCGCGTTGCAATCGACTTCCTCGATGAGTCGCGCCGTCCGAGTTCGAACGATCCGAACTTCACCAAGTCGTGGAACGAGACCCAGGACGATCCGGGCATGGTTGGACGCATCATCACCCGCTGGCGCAACCAGCGGCAGGACGCCTGATCTATTCCGCCGACTTCTCACGCCGCAGGCGCTTGCGCGCGAGTTCAAGCTCTTGCCTGCGGTTCGGCCGGCCCAGAAGCTTGCGGAACCCGTCGCGCCGCTCATGCACGGAGGCGATGGCGAGGCCCATCGGAACGCCTGTTTCAACCAGCAGTGCCTCGCCCAGTTGCAGGCTGGATTCGATCGTCTCCGGCACGGCCTCGGTGACACCTGCGGCATAGAGCCTTTGCGCGTGCCGCTCGTCGCGGGCCCGCGCGATGATCTTGAGGTCATCACGCTGCGCGCGGGCCACGCGTACCACCTCGTCGACGCGCACCGGATTGTCCATGGTGACGGCAAGCGCACGCGCCTGCGCCAGTCCGCAGCGCTTCAGGAATTCGGCATTCGCGGCATCGCCGTAATAGACCTCGCTTCCGGCCTTGCTTTCGCGCGCCACGAGGTCGGCATCGGCGTCGACGGCGAGATAGGGAATCTTGTGCTCATCAAGCATCGAGGCGATGAGATGGCCGACGCGACCGAACCCTGCGATGATGACCCGCTGCTCGCTGTCTTCCGGAAGCAACGTCTGCATGGCCGCCGCGGCAGCCCGCTGGCGCAACGAGCGGGTGAGGGCCGCGCCGATCCTGGCGAGAAAGGGGATGGCAATCATGGTCAGCGTGACCAGCAGCATGATGTTGCGGCTGGTGGGATCATCGATCAGGCCATAAGCCAGTGCCGTGCCTGCGATGACGAAGCCGAACTCGCCGCAGGGGCCAAGCAGCATGGCCGACTCGAGCGCCGCGCCGCGGTTCACCCGGAACAGGCGCGCCAGCACATAGATGATCGTACTCTTGAGGAAGATGAGGCTCGCCGCGATGCCCAGCGTGTAAAGCGGGCTTGCGAACAGCGTGTCGAGATCGAGCTTGAGGCCGATCACGAGGAAGAAGGTGCCGAGCAGCAGCCCCTTGAAGGGCTCGATCACAGCCTCGATGGCGCGGCGGTATTCCGTCTCGGCCAGCATCAGCCCGGCAATAAAGGCGCCGAGCGTCATGGAGATGCCAGCGAGGCTTGCCGCTGCTGCAGCGCCCACGGCGATCAGCAGCGTGGCGGCCATGAACAGGTCGGAACTGCCGGTGCGAGCCACCAGCCGCAGCAGAGGGCGCAGCAGAAAGCGGCCGACGCCGATGATGATGGCGATGGCCACGCCGGCCTGCAGCAGGGCGAGGAGAACGCTGACCGCGACATTGCCCTCGCTGCGCTGCCCGAGGATGGGAACCAGCAGCAGCAGGGGGATGACGGCGAGATCCTGCATCAGCAGGATGGCGAAGCTGAGCCGCCCGGTCTGCGAGCCGAGCCGCTTCGAGTCCGACAGGAGCTGCACGACGATGGCCGTGGATGAGAGCGACAGGGCGGCGCCCGCAACGAGGGCTGCGCGCATGTCGAAGCCAAGCAGCAGGGTCGCTGCAGCGACGGCGACGAGGCTCAGTACCACCTGCAGCCCGCCCAGGCCGAAGACCAGCCGGCGCATGGTGTTTAGCCGCTCGAAGGAGAGTTCGAGCCCGATGAGGAAGAGCAGGAAGACGACGCCGAGATCGGCGATGTGGGAGAGGCTTTCAGGATCCGCGATATTGAACATCGACAGCACTGGCACGTAATGCGCAAGGTTGCCGAGAATGTCGGGGCTCAGCAGCACGCCCATGATCAGGAAGGCCAGCACGGCATTGACGCCAAGCCTGAGGAACAGCGGCACGGCAAGCCCCGCCACGCCGAGGACGATCAGGAATTCCTTGTAGTAGAAGGCTGTCTCTGACGGCATCTTGCCTCACCCCTCGCCACAGTGTGGGGCAGCGTCGCCGGCATGTGAAGCGCAAATTGCCTCAGGGCACTGCGGCGACCACCACGAACATGATGAACAGTCCCAGATGCACGAAGCCCTGCAGCACCGTGGTGCGGCCAGGCAGCAGCGTAATGGCGCTGACGAAGAGCGCGAGCGACAGCAGCACGATCTTGGAGGGCGGCACGCCGAGCGCGAGATCGACATTGTCGAAGGCACCGAGAATAGTGATGATGGGGATGGTTAGCGCGATCGACGCAAGCGCCGAGCCCAGTGCGAGATTGATGGCGGTCTGCGGCCGGTTGGCCAGCGAGGCGCGCACTGCGGCGATGCTCTCGGGTGCCAGAACCAGCGCCGCGATGACCACGCCGGTGAACTCCGGCGGCAGTCCGGCCATGTCGATCAGGTCGTCGAGTGCCGGCGCCAGCATCTTGGCCAGCAGGACGACGCCTGCCAGGGAAATGAGCAGGAAGACAAGGCTGATTCCCGCCTGGCGGCGGGTCGGAAATTCGCAATGCTCGAGGTCGGAGTCATCCGCTGCCGCAAGGAAGTAGTCGCGGTGGCGCACCGTCTGCACGAACATGAAGGCCCCGTAGAGCATGATGGAGACCAGCGCCACGGCGCCAAGCTGCACCGGGCTGTAGGTGGGGCCGGCAGTGGAAGTGGTGAAGTTCGGCAGGATCAGCGCGGTGACAGTGAGCGTGCCCAGCACTGCGAGGTATGACGACGTGCCAGCGACCTTGATCGTCTGCTCATGGTGCTTGTGGCCGCCGACCACGAGGCAGAGGCCGATGAGCCCGGTGAGCACCAGCATCACGGCGGAATAGACCGTGTCGCGCGCGATGGTGGGGCCTCCATCATCCGCCGCCAGCATCAGCGCCACGATGAGGCCCACTTCGATGATGGTGACCGAGACCGCGAGGATGATCGAGCCGAAGGGCTCACCCACCCGGTTGCCGACCACTTCCGCATGGTGCACGGCGGCGAACACCGTCCCCAGAAGGATCAGCGCTTCGATGGCGAAGAACAGAGGCTGATCCTTCGGCACCAGACCGGCGAAATAGGCGATGACAAGTGCTGTTGCGAGCAGCGGCAGGGCCATCGTCCACAACGGGTTATGGGCATGCTTCGGTCCGGCCAAGTCAGTCTCCTTCAGTGGTCAGTGTGTTAAAGAGGCTGGGCCTCGACGCGGCAAGCAAATTTGCTAGGTTTGGCATGAATTTGACCGATTGAGGGAGAAGTCCGTGAGCAAGCGCATGCGTGGCCGGGAACTGGGCCTGCCGTTTCCCGGAGTGCCCGGGCAGTGGAACGCCATCACCGACGTGCCTGGCGTCGAGGTGGGGCAGGTGACGCTGATTTCGGGCGAAGGGCCCCTGAAGGTGGGCCAGGGCCCGGTGCGCACCGGCGTCACCGCCATTTTGCCAAGGGGCAAGGCAAAGGCGCATGTGCCCTGCGCTGCCGGATATTATTCGCTCAACGGCAATGGCGAGATGACGGGCGTGGTGTGGATCGAAGAGTGTGGTGAGCTGCAGACGCCGATCACCATCACCAACACGCATTCCTGCGGCGTCACCCGCGATGCGACGATCCGCTGGCTCGTTGGGCATGGAGTGGGCACGGGGCAGGACTGGGGACTGCCGGTGGCGGCCGAGACCTATGACGGCGACTTGAACGACATCAACGGATTCCACGTGACAGCGGAACACACGGTCGAAGCACTGAATTCTGCGCGCTCCGGCCCCGTGGCCATGGGCAGTGTTGGCGGCGGCACCGGCATGCTGACCTATGACTTCAAGGCCGGCAATGGCTCGGCCTCGCGCGTCGTCGAGATCGCGGGCGAGCGCTACACGCTGGGTGTCTTCGTGCAGTCGAACTTCGGGCGGCGGGAAGACTTCACGGTTCTGGGCGTGCCGGTGGGGCGCCATCTTCTGGATGGCAAGCTGCGGGCTAAGGAGCAGGGCTCGGTGATTGCCATCGTCGCCACTGACGCGCCGCTGATGGCGCACCAGCTGAAGCGCCTCGCGCGGCGCGTGCCGCTGGGCCTCGCGCGAACCGGCACGGTGGGCAACAATTCATCGGGTGACATCTTCCTCGCCTTCTCGACGGCCAATGAAGAGGCGTTTTCGGCACGCGGCGGCCTGACGCACATGGCGGCGCTGGGCAATGGCGACATCGACAAGCTGTTCATGGCGACGGTGGAGGCAACGGAAGAGGCGGTGATCGACGCCATGCTGATGGCCGAGACGATGGTCGGCCGCGACGGCAACACCGCCGTCGCGCTGCCTGCCGGCGAACTGATGGAATTGATGCGTAAATATCAGCGAATCTGATATAAGTAGTTTTCGGGGTGCGGACTGGCTGCACCGGGCGAGGGAGGTTCACATGACCACGAACATGGGTAGCATTGATCGCGGCTTGCGCATCATCATCGGGCTGGCGCTGCTGTGGTATGCGCTGCTTGCGCCTGCGACGGGCTATAACTGGATCGGCTGGCTCGGCGCCATTCCGCTGGTCACGGCGCTCATCGGCAACTGCCCGCTCTACTCCATCATCGGCGTCAACACCTGCGGCGTGAAGAAGGCCTAGCCGTCGGACTGCGTTTCGTCGGTGCCGAGGAACAGGTGGCGGGCCAGCATCATGCCCACTGCCATGGCGATGACGAAGATAACGGACGGCCAGTAGCCGAAGACCAGCGAGGCGATGGCGGGGCCTGGGCAGAAGCCCGTGAGGCCCCAGCCAAGCCCGAACACGACAGCACCACCGATCAGCCGCTCATCGATCCCTTGCAGCGAGGGGATGATGAAGGCGAGGGCAAAGCGTGGCCGCGGCGCCTTCAACACCACCTGGTAGCCTGCATAGGTGATCGCAAGTGCTGCGGCCATGACGAAGAGCAGTGTCGGGTCCCAGCGGCCGAAGATGTCCATGAAGTTCTGCACCTTCATGGGGTTGACCATGCCGGAGAGCGTGACGCCTGCGCCGAACAGCAGGCCGGAGAGAAGTGCGGTGAGCTTGTCCATTCTCAGGCTCCGATCACGTGACGCAGCATGTAGACGGTGGCCACCGCGAAGAACATGAACACTGCTGTCGACACGATGCTGCGCACTGACAGGCGCGCGATGCCGCAGATGCCATGTCCTGAGGTGCAGCCGCCGCCCAGCACCGTGCCCAGCCCCACGAGCACGCCACCAACCACCGTGGTCAGCGGATTGCCCGGAAACTTCATGCTGTCCGAATCAAAGCCGCCCAGCAGCGACGTGAGGATCGTTCCCGCCAGCAGGCCGAGGATGAACAGGGCGCGCCAGGCGTTGTCTGGTTTCCAGCGGCCCAGCAGGGTGCCGAAAATGCCGGTGATGCCGGCCACGCGGCCGAGCCCGCCCATCAGCAGCACGGCGGAAAGGCCAATCAAGATGCCGCCGGTGAGACCGGCCAGGGGCGTGAACGCCGTTGCGAGGGAGTGTCCGTCAATCTGGTCCATGCGCCCTTGATGGCGGCAATGGGCGAAAAAGAAAAGACCCGGAGTTTGGGGCTCCGGGTCATTGGTCGGGGTTACGGGTTTGCGGGGGCTTCGCCCTGCTCATCGTCCGGGCTTTCGGCGGGCTGGTCCTGGCCATCGCCGCCACCCATGCAGGGGCCTTTGCCGCCGCCCATCATGCCGTGGCCCATGCCCTGGCCCATCTTGCCGTGGAGGTGGCGCCAACGCGGACGCTCGCCGTTGCCTGCAGCTGCGGGCCGGTCATCCTTGCCCAGCGAGCCATCAGCGTTCTGGTCACGGGTGGCCACGAGATCGGACATCGGGCCCTTGTATTCCTCGATCGTCACCTGGCCATTGCCATCACGGTCGAAGAACTGGAACTCGCGCACCACCATCTCGTTGCGGGACTTCAGCCACAGCACCTTGAACTCGTCGAGCGACAGCGTGCCATCCTTGTTGGTGTCGGCGTCGGCCAGCCACTGCTGGCGGTTCTGGTCGATTTCGGCCTGGGTGACCTTGCCATCCTTGTCGGCGTCGTAGCGTTCCATCAGCTGCTGGCCCATCATGCCGGGGCCATGACCGCCGCCCATGCCGCAGTGGCCGCCATGCATGCCACCCTCCATGTCAGCCTGGGCGAGGCCCGCGAGGCCGCCCAGCGCCAGCATGGTTGCGGCACCAATGCCGAGGAAAATCTTGGTTCGATTGCGCATCGTGATGCTCCACTATGTTCCGATGATTGAGAGACGCAATAAGCGCGGCATTTCCGTCGCTGCATGCGAAAGAGCCGTATTGACTTAACGTCAGGTCTTTCAACGCACCAGTTCGCGCATGGCGCGATCGATGCCGTCCAGCGTCAGCGGGAACATGCGGCCCTCGAAGCTGCGCGCGACGAGACTGATCGAGGGCGAGTAGCCCCAGTATTTTTCTTGCGAGGGGTTCAGCCACACGGCCTTGGGGTAAGTCGCGGCGATGCGCTGCAGCCAGGTGAGGCCCGGCTCCTCGTTCCAGTGCTCCACGGAACCGCCCTCATGGGTGAGTTCGAAGGGGCTCATGGAGGCATCGCCCACGAAGATCACCTTGTAGTCATGCGGATAGGTGTGGAGCAGCTTCCATGTGTCGATGCGCTCGGCGGTGCGGCGGCGGTTGTTTTTCCAAACGCCTTCATAGACGCAGTTGTGGAAGTAGAAATATTCGAGGTGCTTGAATTCGGCGCGCGCCGCCGAGAACAGTTCCTCGCAGATGCGGACATGCGGGTCCATCGAGCCGCCCACATCGAAGAAGATCAGCACCTTCACCGTGTTGCGCCGCTCCGGCACCAGCTTCACGTCAAGCCAGCCCTGGCGCGCGGTGGAGCGGATCGTGTCGGGCAGGTCAAGCTCCTCCGCGGCGCCCTCGCGTGCGAACTTGCGCAGGCGGCGGAGGGCGACCTTGATGTTGCGGGTGCCCAGTTCCGCCGTGTCGTCGAGGTCCTTGAACTCGCGCATGTCCCACACCTTGACGGCGGAGTTGTTGCGGTTCTTGTCCTGCCCGATGCGCACGCCCGCGGGATTGTAGCCATGGGCGCCGAAGGGCGAGGTGCCAGCGGTGCCAACCCACTTAGAGCCACCCTCGTGGCGGCCCTTCTGCTCTTCAAGGCGTTTCTTCAGTTCCTCGAGAATCTTGTCGAGGCCGCCGAGCGACTTGACGAGCTTCTTCTCCTCCTCGGTCAGGTGCTTCTCGGCGAGCTTCCTCAGCCACTCCTCGGGGATTTCCGCGAGGAGCGCATCGGCGGGCGCTTCCAGCCCCTTGAAGACATAGCCGAAGACGCGATCAAAGCGGTCGAGGTTGCGCTCGTCCTTCACGAGTGCCGCGCGGGAGAGGTAGTAGAACTGCTCGGTCGAATACTGCCCGAGGTCTGCGTTCAGCGCCTCGATGAGGGTGAGGTATTCCTTGAGCGAGACAGGGACGCCGGCACCCTTCAGCTCGGTGAAGAAGGTGAGGAACATCAGCCTCCGCCTGACAGGATCACCGGATAGCCTGTGCTTGCCGCCACCTCCGGGGCCTTGCGGCAGAAGGCGTCGCGGCCCTGCTTCGCCTGATAGGTGAAGTCCTCGTAGAAGCTGTTGAGCGGATGCGAGAGCAGCGAGGCGAGGCCTGCGATATCGTACTCATGGAAGTTGTTGAAGAGCACCGTCTTCACATGCTCGTCGACCTGGTACCGGCCCTCGCAATGCTCCTGCGCGACGTCGAGAAGGGCGACCGCCATGGCGATTCGCGTGCCGCGGTTTTCGGCGGCGGCGGGCGTTGCCAGCGCGGCCAGAACGAGCAGGGCGGCGAGGCGCTTCACGCGTCCTTCTCCTGCGGGGCGGCGGAGACGAGCTCCTTCATCAAGCTGCCGAGCGTATCCTTTGCGGAGGTTTCCTGCGGGATGGGGCGGCACACGTCCCGCGCGGCAAGCCCCACACGCGCCGTGAGGATGCCGTTCACCGTGCCCTCGCCGAAGCGTGCGGACAGCTTGCCGAGAAGACCGCGGCCAACGACATGCTGGATGAGATTGTCGGACAGCGCGATGCCACCGGTGACGGCGAGGTGGCTGATCACCATCCGTGCGAGGCGCAGGGTGGCAAGCGTCGAGGGGCGCCCGCCGTAGAGTGTGGCCAGTTCGCGCATCATGCGCAGGTTCTGTGCGGCGACCAGCAGGATGTCGAGCGCGGCCGTCGGCGCCACGGTGGTGAGCAACGTGATGCGGCGTGCCGCATGGGCGATGATGCGGTGCGCTTCGGCATCGCGCCAGTCGACGAGGTGGCGCTCGGCGAGGCGGATGCGGTCCCGCCCGTCGAGGATGTCAGCTTCGTAGCGCTTCATCTCGCGCAGGCCGAGCTGCGCATCGGAGCGACTGGCATAGAGCGACTTGAGATTGTCCACTGCGCGCTTTGCGGCTGCCGTGTCGTCGGTGTTGATGGCATGTGCGGCATCAACCTGGATGTGCTCGATGCGGCGCAGACGGGCCAAGCCCCAGATCTCGCGCAGGATGATGGCGAGGGCGGCGAAGGCAGCGATGGCGGCAACGCCCAGCGCCGTCCAGCCGAGGATGGGCGAACGCGCGAAGAAATCCTCCACCAGCTTGGAGATGGAAAGGCCGGCCCACATGGTGACGAGCGTGAAGAGGGCAGAGGCCAGAAGTGCCCCCCAGCGGAAGCGCGCGGGACGCGCCACGGCGGGCGGCCTGACGATGAGCGCGCCCTCGTCCACCTCCGGCTCGAAGGTGATGCCGGTGATGGCGCGCGGCTTCCTCTGCGGCTGGTCCTGCCCTTCGGGCTCATCCAGCACGAAGGCCTGCGGGTTTCTGTGCTCGCTCATTGGAAGCGGTCTCCCAGCAGGAATTCCATGGTGCGGTCGAGGCGGATCGCGGGCCATGTGCCGTCCTTCGGCAAGGGCGGGCGGAAGCGCACGAACTTGAGGCTGCCCTCGAGCGAGCCGTCGAGCGCCTTCTGCGCATCCTTCGGCAGGTCGCCGGGGAAGATCGCGGCTTCGGTGGTACCGTCGAATTCAGTTCCGCCCACGTGCTCGCCGGCGAGGGGCGTGCCGACGATGCATTCCAGCGTCTCGCCCTTCTGCTTGACACTTGCCTCGCGCGTGGCGCGGATGGCGGCGAGTGCTGCGACGTCGATGGTGGCGCCGGAATATTCGGCGCGTTCCATCGCCTGCTCGACAATGAGCTTGAGGATTTTCTCCAGCCGGTCATGGCTGGTGTGGTGCAGCAGGTCCGCCTTGGTGGCGGCAAAGAGCACCTTGTCGATGCGACGACCGAAGAGATTGGACAGGATCGAGTTCTGGCCCTGCCGGAAGCAGGAGAGGATATCGGCCAGTGCGTGCTGCAGGTCCTTGACCGCAGAGGCACCTGCATTGAGAGCTGTCAGCGCATCGACCAGCACGATCTGTCGGTCGAGCCGGGCGAAGTGGCCATAGAAGAAGGGCTTCACGATGGTGGACACATAGGCCTGGTAGCGCCGCTCCATCAAGGCGCCGAGGGAACCCTTCGGAAGATCCGTACCCGGAGCAATGTCGATGGGCGCGAAGGCGAGCAGCGGCGAGCCCTTGAAGTCGCCCGGCATCAGAAAGCGGCCGGGCGGCAGGGTGGAGAGCGACACGTCGTCCTTGCGACAGCGTGCGAGATAGGCGGTGAAGACCTCGGCTGCCGTGATGGCGTCCTGCTCGTCAGCGGGCCTGGTGGCATCGAGCGTCGACAGCAGCGCGTGCCAGTCGCTGGCGTATGCGAGGCGCGGCGCCACGCGGCTGGCGGCCACGGTGGCAGCCGACCATTCGGCATAGCTCATGCGCATCAGCGGCAGATCCAGCAGCCACTCGCCGGGATAATCCACGATGTCGATGTGCAGCTTGCCCGAGCCGAGGTTGCGGGCAATGAGGCCGCGCGGCTCATACTCGGCGGTGATGCGCAGCTGGCTGATGCGGCTGGTGCTCTCCGGCCAGTGGCGGGTCTCGCCTGACAGCGCCCTTGTATGGGACTCGAAAGCGAAGCGCGGCAGCGTGTCGTCCGGCTGCGGCTCCAGATAGCAACGCGTGATGCGGCCGCCGCTCAGCGCCTCGAAAGCGGGAAAGCGGCCGCCTTTCAGCAGTGCGTTGACGAGGGCGGTGATGAACACGGTTTTGCCGGCGCGCGAGAGCCCGGTGACGCCCAGGCGCACCGAGGGGTTCACGAGGCCGGTGGCGAAATCGGAAAGGCCGCCCGCGGCGATGCGCGTGCCGTCAACGATGTCGGTGAAACTGACGATCTTCGGAACCCCTTTCATGGGGCAATAAGTGGTGCGGTTGGGGCCGCATGGCAAGGGAAACCGTCATGCCGGGCGGCTTGCCAGATCACGGGGCTTGAGGAAGCCGTCGAGCCTGCACTGACCGTCCGAGAGTTCTGCCCAGCTGCCACCGGTCTGGGTGAGGATGGCGAGCCCGGCGGTCGGGTATTTCTCGACGATCTGGCGGCGCAGCGTGCGGTCGCCCGATCCTGCCAGCGCCAGGGCGAGGTTCTGGGTGGCGGGATTGTGGGTGACGAGCAACAGGCGCTTCGCGGAGCCCCCCTGTTCGCGGATCACCTGCAGCAGTGCCTCGCCATCGCCGAAGTCGTAGAGGGCCTCGACCAAGTGGACCTCGGTTGCGGGGAGTTCACGCGCGGCGATTTCCCATGTCTGGCTGGTGCGGCGGGCAGGCGAGCAGAGCACGAGGTCCGGCACGAGACCATTGGCGGCCATGTGGCGGCCGATCGCCTGTGCGGCCTGTTCGCCACGCAGCGCGAGCGGGCGGTCGAAATCGTCCATGCCTTCGCCGAGCACGGCCTTTGCATGGCGGAGGAGAAGCAGCTGAAGGTCCGGCATGTGGCATCCCGCATTTGAGACCGAAGAGGCTAGCCCGGCACCTTGACGGAATGAAAGCGATTGAGACTATTCTTAGAACTTGACTTTAGTCCTATAGTGTGCTATGTGGAAGGCTTGGTCGTGCTTGCTGCTGATTGACATCGTGAATCTGTTTTCTCAGGTCCCGGAGAAGGGGTCTGGCCCTCCCGTTCCTTGCATGTGGCCACATGGGGGGAGCGTGGGCGGAGGTGTGTCGGGCGGTGGGCTGCCATCTCTTCCCTCGTGCTCATCATCGCCGGGCTTGTCCCGGCGATCCTTTTACTGGCCGCCAAAAAAGAAGCCCGGGACGAGCCCGGGCATGATGAGAATTGAGAATGTTGCCTAGGCAGCGGGTTTCTTCAGCCGCCGATCTTCGCGGGGTCGAACGGTGTCGTCTGGTAGAGCTCGTTGATCCAGTTGCCGAACAGCAGGTGCGCGTGGCTGCGCCAGCGGTTCTCCGGCGGCTGCTCCGGATCATCCTTGGGGAAGTAATTGACGGGAAGCTCGATCGGCTTGCCCGCGTTCCGGTCCCGCCAGTATTCGTCCGACAGCGAGGTGGTGTCGTACTCGATGTGGTTGAACATGTAGAGCGAGCGCTTTGACGGATCATTGATGAGGCAAAGGCCCGCCTCGTCCGACTCCATCAGCAGTTCGAGGCCGCGGTCTTCGGGGATGTCAGCGCGGTGGTTCTCGGTCCAGCGCGAGACGGGGATCGAGAAGTCGTCGGAGAAGCCGCGCAGATAGGGCGAGTTGGGCTTCAGGTTGCGGTGAGTGTAGACGCCGAAGCGCTTTTTGGGCAGCGCGTGCTTCGGCACCTTGTGAAAGTGCCAGAGGGCGGCCTGCGCGCCCCAGCAGATGTTGAAGGTCGACTGCACGTTCGTCTGCGTCCAGTCATAGATCCGCGACAGCTCGTCCCAGTAGTTGACGTCGTCGAAGTCGAGAAGCTCCACGGGTGCGCCGGTAACGATGAAGCCGTCGAACTTCTCGTGCTTCACGTCCTCCCAGTCCTCGTAGAAGGCGAGCATGTGTTCGGGGCTCGCGTTCTTCGGGGTATGGGACGTGATCTTCACGAGAGTGAGCTCCACCTGCAGCGCCGTTGCACCAATCAGGCGCGCGAACTGCGTCTCGGTCTTGATCTTGTTGGGCATCAGGTTGAGGAGGCCGATCTTCAGGGGGCGGATGTCCTGGCGGGCGGCGCTCGCTTCCGTCATCACCATCACGCCCTCGGAATCGAGCGTGCGGCGGGCGGGAAGGTCGTTCGGAATGCGGATGGGCATGTGATCTACTTTGCGATGGCGTTGGCGACGAGCGCGGTGAAGTCCTGTTCGGACTGGACGTTTGGTACGTCACGCATTCGGACCGTGTAGCCGAAATTATCGGCAATCGCCTTGTAGAGCGGGATGCGGTGGTGAAGCAGCTGCTCGAAGCCCCAGACGGCGAAGCCGTCCGGATCGACCTGATCGTCGTTCGAGAGCTTGTTGATCTCCTTGTACTCTGCCCACTTCTTCTCGAGGAACTGGGGCTGGTAATACATGGGCTTCGGATCCTTGCGGAAGCGCTCGACCAGCATGCGGGTGTGTTCGGGCGTGCCCTCGATGTAGAGAAGCAGCGTGTTCTCCGCGAGGCAGGCGAGCACCGGATCCTTCGGGTTCGACGGATCGACGATCTCGCACAGCGAGCCGCCGGAGTCGCAGACGAAGTTCTCGTACTGATAAATGTCACGCGCCTTGCCGATGAAGGTCGGCACGTCGAGCAGGGCCGCGATCTCAGCCGCGCGGTGCTGGGTCTGGCGCTTCTTGTATTCGGCGAACGAGATGCCGCCCTTCGCCGGGTTGCCGGGCTTGCCGAGATAGGTCGACAGCGGCTTCAGGTGATCGAAGGTGATGTTGGACTGGATGTGGATCGAGTCCGACAGCAGAAGGTCACGCAGGAAGGGCACGCGCATCGCCTCGCGCTTGAAGTTGTCGACGATGTGTTCGCCCATGTAGCGGGTGCCGATGCGGTAATCGACGGAATAGTGATACCAGCCCGAATCCTGCAGGAGGTTCGAGAGCGTTGTCTTGCCCACACCGGACATGCCGAATATGGTGACCGCCTTCTGCGGCTGGTTCGCGAAGTCTTTGCCTGAAGTGAAGCGCATGAGGCGTTCCATAGCGGAAGGCATGGGGCGGGAGCAACTGGCGCGTTTGCTTGAGGCTTTGAGAATGATCGACGCGAATTATTCCGAACGGACCTGGTATGAGGCCACGGTGGACCGGGGGGCGCTCCGCCCCGCCCTGACGGGCCGGGTCGAGGCCGACGCCTGTGTGATCGGCGCAGGGCTCGCCGGGTTGACGACCGCGCTGGAACTGGCCCGGCGGGGCAAGTCCGTGGTGCTGCTGGAGGCCAAGCGGATCGCCTGGGGGGCTTCCGGGCGGAACGGCGGCTTCGTGTCGAACGGTTTTGCCGAGGGCATGGGCGCTGTGGCGAAGCGGGTGGGGCTCACCGCCGCGCAGGCGCTGTACCAGCTGTCCCGCCACGGCACCGAGTTCGTGCGCCGCGAGATTGCCGAGACCAACCCCTCGATCCGGATGGGTGACGGCTGGCAGGGCTGCATCCGCTATTCCAATGCCGCCGGGAAGCAGGCGGCGGTGGCCGAGATGACCAGGGACTACGGCCAGGAGATGGAGTTCTTCGACGTGGCCGAAACGCGCGCGCGGGTGAACACGAAGCGCTACTTCCAGTCGTCCTATGACCCCACCGCCTTCCACATGCACCCGCTGCGCTATGCGCTGATGATTGCGAAGAAAGCGGAAGCGGCGGGGGCAAGGCTTTACGAGAACTCACCCGCGGTGTCGGTGGAGAAGCAAGGCGCGGTGTGGTCTGTGCGCACGGCCAAGGGCGAGGTGCGGGCGGCGAATGTCGTCTATTGCGTCTCATCGCTTGACCGCACGCTGCACCAGCCGACGGGCCGCGCCGTGCTGCCGGTGGCCACCTATGTGGCGGTGACCGAGCCGCTGACGCAGGATGTCATCCGTACACGGAGCGCCATTTCGGATACGCGGCGTGCAGGCAACTATTATCGGCTGGTGGATGAGGGGCGTCTCCTCTGGGGTGGCGCCATCACCACGCGCGTTTCGGAGCCTGCGCACCTTGCCGAGCGGATGAAGGGCGACATGGTGTCGGTGTTCCCGGAACTGGGCAACCCGAAGATCGAATATGCCTGGGCGGGCCTGATGGGCTATGCGCGGCACTTCATGCCGCTGATCGGCTCTGACGGGCAGGGACAATGGTGGGCGACCGCCTTCGGTGGCCACGGCATGAACACCACGGCGATGGGTGGCATCCTGATGGCGCGGGCGATTGGCGCGAAGGATGACGAGTACCGACGCTTCGCCCCTTACGCGCCGGATTGGGCGGGCGGGCCCTTCGGCCGCGTGTGCGTGCAGGCGGGTTATTGGTACATGCAACTGAAGGACAGGATGGACGAGCGGCGCTACGGAAAGGCCGCCTGACATGGCCTTCGGCAGCAGCGCACTCAGCAACAATGCTTCCTTCGACCCCTATTGGTGGCGCGCTGCCCCGCATGAAGATCAAACCCGCGCTGCCCCGCTCAAGCGCACCGACGTGGCGATCGTCGGCTCCGGTATCACCGGGCTTAACGCGGCGATCAACCTCGCCCGCGGCGGGCGGCAGGTGACGGTGTTCGAGGCGAAGGAACCGGGCCATGGCGCCTCCACCCGCAATGCGGGCTATGTGGGCCGCACGTTGAAGCATTCCTTCGGCGAGATCATGGAGGGGCAGGGCCTCGACATGGCCAAGGCGACCTATGGCGAGTTGATGGATGCCTTCATCGCGGTGAAGGACGTGGTGGAGCGGGAGAACATCGCCTGCCACTACAAGCAGCAGGGGCGGCTGCTGCTGGCGACTTCGACCAAGATGTATGACGACATGGCGCGGGAATTCGGCTTGCGCGAGGAGCATCTGGGCGAGCCGTTCCAGACGGTGAGCCGGGTTGAACAGCGCGTGGAGATCGCGACCGAGCATTATTTCGGCGGCGTGCGCATTCCGGACCATGCGGGGTTGCATCCCGGGCTCTATCACCAGGGCCTGCTCGACGCGGCGCGGGAGGCGGGTGTCACGATCTGCGCCTTCACGCCGGTCTATGGTTTCCGCAAGGAGACTGAGGGTTTCACGGTGCTCGTGAAGGGCGCGAAGGTGGAGGCTCGGGACCTCGTCTTCGCCACCAATGGTTATGGCGGCAGGGAGTTTCCGTGGCTGCAGCGGCGCATCATGCCGTTCCATGCCTATCAGGCGGTGACAGCACCGATGAGCGAGAACCGGGTGAGGGCCTTGTTGCCGGGCGACCGCACCTTCATCGACTGGAACTTCAACGTCGACTGGATGCGCATCGCACCGGGTGACGATACGCGCATTCAGTTCGGCGGGCTGACGGGCGAGGTCGATGCCGACCTGCGCATCATGGCGGAGCGCCTGCAGCAGCGGCTGGTGCGAATTTTCCCGGACATGGAGGGCATCCAGTTCGACAATGTCTGGACGGGAAAATGCGGTGGCACCTTCGACATCACGCCCCGCATCGGCTGCCATGAGGGCGTTCACTATGGCAGCGGCTACTGCTTCGCCGGCGTGCCGATGGGAACGCTGTTCGGCATCAAGATCGCGCGGCGCATCCTGGGGCAGGAGGGTGGGGACAGCGTGTTCGACACAGCGCCGCCAACAAGGTTCTGGTATCGCGGCAATGCCTGGTTCGTGCCGCATGCGCTGAAGTGGATGAGCCGCAACGACAGGTGACGTCTCTCAGCGCCCCTCGCGCCTTGCCATGAAGGCGAGGCGCTCGAACAGCATCACGTCCTGTTCGTTCTTGAGGAGGGCTCCATGCAGCGGCGGTATCACCTTCCTGGGGTCGCGTTCGCGCAGGGTATCGACGTCAATGTCCTCGTTGAGCAGGAGCTTGAGCCAGTCGAGGAGTTCAGAGGTCGAGGGCTTCTTCTTGAGGCCCGGCACATCGCGCAGCTCGAAGAAAATGTTGAGCGCTTCCGACACCAGCCGCTTCTTGATGCCGGGGAAGTGCACGTCGACGATGGCCTGCATCGTCTCTGCGTCAGGAAACTTGATGTAGTGGAAGAAGCAGCGGCGCAGGAAGGCGTCGGGCAGTTCCTTCTCGTTGTTGGACGTGATGATGACGATGGGGCGGCGCTCCGCCTTCACCATCTCGCCGGTCTCGTAGACGAAGAATTCCATGCGATCCAACTCCTGCAGGAGGTCGTTGGGGAATTCGATGTCGGCCTTGTCGATCTCGTCGATGAGCAGCACAGGGCGCTCTGGCGCGGTGAAAGCCTGCCACAGCTTGCCGCGGCGAATGTAGTTGGCGATGTCGTGCACGCGCTTGTCGCCCAGCTGTGAATCGCGCAGGCGGGCCACCGCATCATATTCATAGAGGCCCTGCTGGGCCTTGGTGGTGGACTTGATGTGCCACTCGATGATGGGGGCACCGAGGCCCGAGGCGATCTCGTGCGCCAGCACCGTCTTGCCGGTGCCAGGCTCACCCTTCACCAGTAGCGGGCGCTCGAGAACGATGGCGGCGTTGACGGCCGTCTTGAGGTCGTCGGTCGCGACGTAATCTGCCGTTCCTTCGAAGCGCATGCCTGCCCGATCCTTCCCGTTCCTGACCGGGGTCTTTGTGGCATTCTGCAGCCCGTCTGGCAAACGTCATAAAAGCTTCGCAATATCATGGCGATAGCGGGGTTGTGGATGGCCGGCAGAAGCCGCAACCGGGCTATTGTGGAAGGCCCGTGCTGACGCTATAAGCCGCGCCCAAGCAGGGGTTCACAGAGAGTTCGAAATGGCTGCAGAAGTCGACGAAGCCTACAAACCCAGTGACGACGAGCCGTTCATGAATGAGCGGCAGCGCGAGTATTTTCGGGTAAAGCTCCTGACCTGGAAGGAAGAGATCCTGAAGGAAAGCAAGGAAACCATTGCCCATCTTCAGGATGAGAACCACATCCTGCCGGACCTGGCCGACCGCGCGTCCTCCGAGACCGATCGTTCGCTGGAGCTGCGCACCCGTGACCGCCAGCGCAAGCTGATCTCCAAGATCGACGCGGCGCTGAAGCGAATCGAGGATGGCTCCTATGGCTATTGCGAGGAGACGGGCGAGCCCATCAGCCTCAAGCGGCTGGATGCCCGCCCGATCGCCACGCTGTCGATCGAGGCGCAGGAGCGCCACGAGCGGCGCGAGCGCGTCTACCGGGATGACTGAATGACAGAGGCCGCCGCCGGGCGGCCTTTTCGTTTCCGGCCGGGTGCGGGGGGATTTACGGATTCCCATTTTCGTGCGCCCGGCTAGTAGTCTCGCTCGAACGCATTCTCGAAAGGACACTCCCATGCGCATCATCACCGCCATCGCCCTTCTGGCCCTCTCCGCTGCCCCGGCCTTCGCCGGCGCTGCCGAAGCCACGAGCTGCGCCTCGGGCCTCGACGCCAACGGCCAGACGATCTTCAATGCCGCCATGCCGCAGGTGGCGCCCGGCGTCGACCTCAAGGCCGTCGTGACGACCGCGACCAAGGCTCTTGTCGAGTCGGGCAAGTTGCCGATGTCGGCAGCGCGCCCGGCCGCCATGGCCGCGGGCCAGTGCCTCAAGCTGGCGATGCAGTAAACATCCGTTCACGGATGGACGATGATACGCGGGCTTGTCCCGCGTATTTTTTTGATCGGCTCAGTAGGCCATGATGGCCAGTGCCTCGTCGAGCAGGGCCTGTGAGCCTGCGGTGATGACATTGCCGCCACGCGCAATGTCGCCGCCGGTCCACTCGGCGGCAACGCCGCCCGCCCCGGTGACGATGGGGAGAAGGGGTGCTATATCATAAGGCTGCAGGCCGCAGTCCATGGCGATGTCGATGTGGCCTGCCGCCATCAGGCAGAAGAAATAGGAATCCCCGCCGTAGCGGGCGAGCTGCACCTTGTGCCGCAAGCTCTGGAAACGGCGCTGGTCTTCGGCACTCCGGTAGAGCTCGGGCGCCGTGGTGCCGAGCGTGGCGCGCGACAGCGGCACGCCCTTGCGCGTTGTGATGGCCGAGGTGGCGCCGCGGTAGCTGTGCCATGCGCCCTGCGGATTGCCGTAGAACATGTCGCCCACCACGGGCTGATTCATCAGGCCCAGGGCCGGGCGGCCTTCATGGCTGAGGCCGATGAGCGTGGCCCAGGTGGGCATGCCGCTGACAAAGGCGCGAGTGCCGTCCACCGGGTCCAGCACCCAGGTGAAGGGCGAGCGGGCGTCCTTCACGCCATATTCCTCGCCGAGAATGCCGTGCTCCGGATAATGCCGCTCGATCAACTGCCGGATGACGCGCTCGCCTGCCCGGTCGCCCTCGGTGACAGGGTCCCACACCGGGCCATCCTTCACGTCCACTTTCGTGTTCTGCCGGAAATAGGGGAGAATCGCGTCGGCTGCCGTCTCCGCCAGAAGGATTGCAAAGCGCGTGAGTTCAACCCAGTCCGGTGTGGTCATCTTGTCGTCCTCCCAACGGATCCTTCCTATGGGAGCGCACCGTGCCCCTCAAGCCTGCTGTTTGTGCTGCAATGCAGCAATTTCTGTTCGGCATGCGCAAAGCGCATAGCTACTTGCTCTGGACGAGAGATTTAAAAAACTTGATCAATTTCAAATGGTTGCTGAAGTTCCGGTGATCGCCTGAGCGCAGGTTTTGACTGGCTGTACAAAATTTTGCCAGTCGCCCTCTTGATTCTATCATGCCGCACTGCCATATCGGCCTCGCGAAACAGCGATGTTTCGTATGCCCTTCCTGGGCGTTTCCTCCCTAGACTTGGGCCGCGCGGTGCAAATCTGCGGCCAT
>Ga0194051_1000056_pt1 | contig 54174 bp, 50 predicted proteins | sample SepL2320m_MetaG_FD_161275 | JGI IMG/M metagenome (GOLD analysis project Ga0194051, IMG submission 161275) | Anoxic zone freshwater microbial communities from boreal shield lake in IISD Experimental Lakes Area, Ontario, Canada - Sep2016-L239-20m | ecosystem: Environmental > Aquatic > Freshwater >... | reverse complement strand
AGCACATGGACCGCTGGCTTGGCGCTGCGCTCGACTACATGCCGTCGTGGCTCGACTACCAGATGCAGAACGCGCAATTGCCGGGCTGCCTGTTCGCCGTCGTCCATCGCGGCAAGGTCGTGCTCGATGGCGCGTTCGGCCACGCCAACCTGTCGACCGGCGAAGAACTGACGCCGCGGCACCGCTTCCGCATCGCTTCGCATTCCAAGAGTTTTACCTCGGCCGGCATCCTGAAGCTGCGCGAACAGGGCCGCCTCAGGCTCGACGACCCCGTCGGTACTTTTGTCGATGGCTTGAACAAGAAGACAGCCGCCGCCACGCTGGCACAGGTGCTTTCGCACAGTGCCGGCCTGGTGCGCGACGGTGCCGATGCCGGCCAGTTCGACGAGCGCCGGCCCTATCCAGATGCCGACGAACTCCGGGCGGATCTGGCGTCGGGGCCGATCATCGAGGCGGGGCTCAGGCTCAAATATTCCAACCACGGCTACGGCCTCCTGGGGCTCGTCATCGGCGCCATCACGGGCGAGCCCTATGCCACCTGGATCGAGCGCGAGGTCGTGAAGGCGGCGGGCCTGAAGGAAACTAAGCCCGACATGCCGCTGCCGCGGGGGACGCCGTTCGCGCGTGGCCACAGCGCCCGGCAGCCGCTTGGCCGAAGGGTCGTCATTCCCAGCGAGTATCGGGAAAACGCCATCGCGCCGGCCGGCGGCTTCGTCAGCACGGCAGCCGACACCGCCCTCTTCTTCAACCAGCTCTCGCCCACGGCAAAGCGCAGCATCCTGTCGCCGGCCAGCCGACGCGAAATGGTGCGCCGGCTGTGGCGCAATCCGCATTCCGCCCTCGAAAGCTACTATGGCCTCGGCACCATGAGCGGCGCCATTGGTGGCTGGAGCTGGTTCGGCCATTCCGGCGGCCTGCTGGGCTACGTCTCGCGCACCGTCACCCTGCCCGACCAGGAGCTGACGGTGTCGATCATGTGCAACGCCGCCGACGGCTGGTCGGGCTTCTGGGTCGACAACGCCGTCAACATCCTGCGCACCTTTGCGGCCAACGGGCCGCCCTCGCGCCGGGTCGCCGGCTGGACAGGTCGCTGGTGGTCTTCATGGGGTGCCTTCGACCTTGTGCCCATGGGCAACAAGGTCGTCATCGGCGTGCCGGGGATGGGCCATCCGTTCCTCGACACCAGCGAGATCGAGGTGACCGGACGCGACGCCGGCCGTGTCGCCCTCGGCAATGGCTACGCCAGCCATGGCGAGAAAGTCCGCCGCGTGCGCAACGCCGCGGGCCGGATCGTCGAACTCTGGGTCGGCGGCAGCCGCAACGTATCGCACGCCCGGGCCGCCGCCGAACTCGAACGGCGCTACGCGCCGAAGAAGCGCAAGGCGCGTCGCTGATCCGGATCGGCATCCTCGGCGCCGGCGCGATGGGCGTGACGCATGCCGCCGCCTATGCGGGCCTGCCGGACACCAAGGTCGTGGGTGTCTTCGCGCGCGACCAGGCACGCGCGCGATTCGTGGCCGGCCTCTGCGGCGCGGAGCCGTTCGCCGACGCCGATGCATTGATCCGCCATGCAGACGTCGATGCCATCGACGTCTGCCTGCCCAGTGCCCTGCACGCCGCCTTCGTCATCCCGGCCCTCGAGCAGGGTAAGCATGTGTTCTGCGAGAGCCCGCTGGCACTCCGCCTCGACGAGGCGCGGCAGATGCGCGATACGGCCCGTCGCGCCGGCCGGCTGCTGCAGGTCGGACTGCTGATGCGGTCGGTCGGTGCCTATGCCCATCTGAAGAGCGTGGTCACATCGGGTGAGCACGGCCACCTTCTCAGCCTGTCCACGTGGCGGCTGGGCTCCTACCTCAGGCCCGACGCGCCCGATCGCAAGGCGCACTATGGCGATCCCTCGACCGAGCTGATGACCTTCGATTTCGATGCGGCCCTGTGGCTGATGGGCCGGCCGGCGCGCCTGTCGGCCAGCGCCGTGCGAATGGAAAGCGGAACGCCGGGTGAAATTTCCGCCCTTCTGTCTTACGACGACGGCCGCCACGCCACGATCGCGGCCAGCGGTGTCATGCCCAGCGGCTTTCCCTTCTCGAGCGGCTTTCGCGCCCTGTTCGAACGCGCGGCCTTCGAACTGCGGGTGGTGTTCGGCGGCAGCGGTCCGCCAGAGAGTACGTTTACGATCGTGGACGAGACCGGCCCGCCCGCGCCTGTCGCGATACAGGGGCGCAATCCCTACGAGGTCGAGTTGCAGCGCTTCGTCGACTGCATTGAAGGCCGCGCCGATCCTGAACTGCTCGATGCGGAGCGGGCGATCGAGGCGCTGGAGTTATCGCTCGCCACGCAGCGAGCGCTGGCCGACGGCGCGGTCGAGATTGCGATCGGGGCGGCGCAGGGCGAACCAGGCAGTTGGCGCCATAGGGCGGCTGACATATGCTGATGACCATCGAGATGCCGCGAGCGAGGGCTGGGAAATGTCACAAGGCATAAGCCACCGGAACTACGTCAGCTATATCGACAAGAGCCGCGAGTACTACCAGGCCCAGGGCTATGAGCGACCGTATCACTGGGCCCGCCACGAAGAGGTGCCCTTCAGCCGGCTCGCCAAGCCTTTGTCTGAATGTCGCATCGGCGTGGTCACGACCGCGGACCTCGGTCCCAGCACTGCACCACGCACCACCAAGCTGTACGTCGCGCCGAATGCCGATGGCGGCAGTCTCTTCACCGAGAAATCGTGGGACCGTGAAGCAACCCACACCGACGACCCGGAAACCTATCTGCCGCTGGCGCGCCTGGCGGAGCATGCCGCCGCCGGCCGCATCGGGTCGCTGAACCCGAGGTTCTACGGCGTCCCGACCGATTATAGCCAGCGGCTGACGCTGGAGCACGATGCGCCCCAGGTCGAGGCCTGGATGCGCGAGGACAGTATCGACGCTGCCCTCCTCGTTCCTCTTTGACCCGTCTGCCATCAGACCGTGAGTCTGATCGCACGACACCTGGAGGCAGCCGGTATTCCAACGGTCATCGTCGGATCTGCCCGGGACATCGTTGAGGAATGCGGCGTGCCACGCTTCCTGTTCGTGGACTTTCCCCTGGGAAATCCCTGCGGAAAGCCGTGGGACGTCGAGATGCAATACAAGATAGCGGGCGGCGCCCTGGAGTTGCTGGAGCGCGCCTGGCTGCCGCGGACGACCGTGCAGCGCCCCGAGACATGGGCCGAGGGCGAAGCCGACGCGCGGTGGCGGAAACGCTTCATGTGGGTGGGCGACGACAACCGCGAGGCACTGGCCAAAGTCGGTGAAGCCCGGCGGCGGGCGCAGGCAGGCCGGCGAGAGAGTCTTTCTGACTGAATCAGGGTCGCTTTTTATTCTCCCCCGTCATTGGGGGAGGAGAATAATCCCGAGCTTGATGGTTCAATCGATGCCGGAACGACTCTCGCGGACCCTCACCGTGGCAGGATGACGACGAACTCGGTTCCCGGCTTGTGATGGCGGACTTCGATCGTGCCGTTCAACTGTTCCACGAACGAGGTGACGATCCGCATGCCCAGCCCCTTCGGCTTGGCGAGGTCGAAACCCGAAGGCAGGCCCGTGCCTTCGTCGCGCACGGAAATCGAGATCTTGTCGTCTGCCGCACCGGCAATGGTGACCCGGACCTTTCCGCCTGTCGTGCCTCGGTAGGCATGCTTGGCTGCGTTGGCGATCAGCTCGTTCACGACCAGCGCCGCCGAGATGGCGCGATCGGCGGAAATCTCGATCTCGTACTGGGCCTCGGTATGAATGACGCAGTGGGCAACGCTGTCGTCGAGATCCTTGCAGATCCCTTCGACGTACTTGCCGAGATCCATCCGCTCGATATCGGTGCCCTGGAAGAGCTGATCATGGGCCCTGGCCACGGCCAACACCCGGTGCGCCGCCTCTTCCAGATGGAGCGTGAGGGTGGGATCGCCAATGTCGCGCGCCTGAAGCTGCAGCATGCTCGTGACGATCATCAGGCTGTTCTTCACCCGATGGCCCATCTCCTTCAGCAGCACCTGGTGGCGCGCCAGGGCCGCCTCGAGGTTGAGCGCGTGGCGCTCGCGCTCGATCGCCATGCCGAGGATGTTGGCAGCGCCCTGCAGGAAGGCGAGGTCGTGCTCGACGAACTCGTCTTCGGAGCGGCTGTCGACCTCGAGCACCCCGAACGGCCGGCCGTCACCCTGCAGGATGACGTTCATCGCCCGGTGGATGCCGTGCTGTGCCAGGATCTCGGGCGTGCGGAAGCGCTCCTCGTTCTCGAGATGGTTGGAAATCACCGGCTTGCCGGTGCGCAGCGCAAAGCCCGCCGGCGAGGCGAGGTCGGCGCCAATGCTGGCCTTGCCGACGACGCCCTCGTCCCAGCCGACCCCGGCGCGGACCAGCAGCCGGTTCTCCGAGGGGATGTGTTCCAGCACCTTGCAGAACTCGGCCCGGAGCGCTTCTGCGCTGAGGCGCGCCGTCTCAGACAGAAGCTTGTCGAAGCCGGCGCCCTGCAGGGCGGTCACGCCCAGTTCGGCAAGAATCTCCTGCTGGCGGATACGCTGGCGCAGCGAGCGCAGGGTGAGGTCCGGATCGCCCGCAGGATTGGCCTCAACGACCGGCGCGCCGGCCTCATTTTGGGGGCACATGCAGGAGGCGTAGCGGCTGGGGGCGATTCTCACAACAACTATGGCAGCGGCCAAGTTGCAGGTTCAGCAGGAATTTGATAGGATTTTTGATAGGATGGCGGAGTTTTTCAGCCCTCCCGTCACCCCCAAAAGGGACCGATCGATGACTAAGCGCGGGGCCGCCCGTCCCGCGGCCGAGGCCCGGAACTGGCGGCCCTTGCGCAGGTATTTCAGAAAATGGACGCACGCGCTTGAGGCACACCCATCCTGAGGTCGTCCATGCCGGAATCCGAGGCACGCGCCGCGTCAATTACAGCGTTGAATCAAGGTGTTGGCCCGCAAATCGAGACACCGATGGCGAACAAACAACACCGGTTCAGCCGTGGCCGGAAATGGCCCACTTCATCCCTTGTGCCCGCCCCCCGAACTCCTGATATAAGGCCCTCGAGGGGCCGGTGTGGGCGGAGCAGTCGCCAACCCGGTCAGATCCGGAAGGAAGCAGCCGTAACGAATTCGCTTCGGGTCATGCTGGTCTCTCACCCTGTTCCCGCGCGCGCCGTCGCAAGGAACAGGTCGCCGGGCGCGACGACCGCCGGGCATTAAGGGGCTGCGGCGCATTCGAGCGGGTGAGCGCATGGCCAAGGCCACGACAGGGACGGGCGAAAAGCCCCCCAGCGAAAAAACGCTCCCGTATCGCGTCCTCGCCCGCAAATACCGTCCCACCGATTTCACCACCCTGGTCGGCCAGGAAGCGATGGTGCGCACGCTGCGCAATGCCATCGCGTCGGGCCGCATCGCGCATGCCTTCATGCTCACCGGCGTGCGCGGCGTCGGCAAGACCACGACCGCCCGCATCATCGCGCGCGCGCTGAACTGCGTCGGGCCGGACGGCACGGGCGGGCCGACGGTCGATCCCTGCGGCATCTGCGACAACTGCAAGGCCATCACCGAGGACCGCCACGTCGACGTGATCGAGATGGACGCGGCCTCCCGCACCGGCATCGACGACGTGCGCGAGCTGATCGAAGGCGTGCGCTATCGCCCTGTTTCGGCGCGCTACAAGGTCTACATCATCGACGAAGTGCACATGCTGTCGGAGAAGGCCTTCAACGCGCTCCTGAAGACGCTGGAAGAGCCGCCGCCGCACGTGAAGTTCCTGTTCGCCACCACCGAGATCCGCAAGGTGCCGGTGACGGTGCTGAGCCGCTGCCAGCGCTTTGACCTCAAGCGCGTGCCGCAGGACGTGCTGATCGCCCACTTCGGCAAGATCGCCGAAGCCGAGAAGGTCGAGATCTCGCCCGAGGCGCTCGCCCTGCTCGCGCGCGCCGCCGACGGCTCGGTGCGCGACGGGCTTTCGATGCTCGACCAGGCGATCGCCCACGGCGGCGGCGTGGTCGATGCAGCACAGGTGCGCGACATGCTGGGCCTGGCCGACCGCGGCCGTGTGCTGGAATTATTCGAGAAGACCATGCGCGGCGACGCGCCGGCCGTGGTCGCTTCACTGGGCGAGATGCACGACTCGGGCGCCGATCCGGTGGTCGTCCTGCAGGACCTGCTCGAGCTCACGCACTGGGTGACCCGGCTGAAGGTGGCACCCGAGGCCGCCGCGGGATCGGCCGACAGCGAGCGCGCCCAGGGCCTCGCCATGGCAGCCAAGCTTTCCATGGCGTCGCTGACGCGGGCCTGGACGCTGCTGATGAAAGGCCTGCAGGAGACGCTCACGGCGCCCTCGCCGCTCAGGGCCGCCGAGATGGCCCTGATCCGGCTCTGCTACGTGGCCGACCTGCCCTCGCCAGCCGACGCGATCAAGACGCTGCAGACCGGCGCGCCGGGCAACGGCGCGGCAGCCCCGGCGCCGCGCGGTAGTGGCGGAGGCGGCGGCGCGGCGGCGCGGCTGGCGACACAGCCGGCACAGGCTGTCGGCCAACCGGCCGAGGCGCTGCCGGCGCCCAGGAACTTCACCGAGGTGGTGGCGCTGTTCGAGACCAAGCGCGAGGCGCGGCTGGTCAACTACCTGATGCACCACGTTCACGAGGTGCGCTGCGAACCCGGCCTGATCGAGTTCCGGCCCGAGCCGCAGGCGCCGCCCGATCTCGCCCATCGTTTGAGCGATTGCCTCAGCCGCTGGACGGGGCGGCGCTGGATCGCCTCGGTCTCGAGCGACGCCGGCAAGCCGACGCTGGTCGCGCAGAAAGCGACCAAGGCCGACGACCTGCGCAGCCAGGCCGAGGACAATCCCGTGGTTCAGGCCATCCTGAAGACGTTTCCCGGCGCCAAACTCGACACTGTGCGCCGCAAGGGCGAACAGACTTCCCTGGTGGCGGGCCTCGAAGGCCCGCCCGGCGAGGAGCCGCCATCGGCCGAGGAATATCCCGCGGACGACGACATTCCTGAAAGCGAGTTCTGATGTTCGATAAACTAAAAGATCTCGGCGGCCTGATGCAGCAGGCGCAGGCGATGCAGCAGAAGATGCAGGAGATGCAGGCGACGCTCGAGCGGCTGGAGATCGTGGGCACATCAGGCGCTGGCCTGGTCAAGGTCACGGTCAACGGCAAGAACGAGACCCGCCGCGTTGAAATCGACGCCTCGCTGTTCGTGCCGGCCGACAAGGGTGTCGTCGAGGACCTGATCGTGGCCGCCGCCAACGACGCTCGGGCGAAGGTCGAGGAGACGGTCCAGGAGCAGATGAAGACCATCACCGGCGGGCTGCCACTGCCCCCCGGCTTCAAGCTTTAACGTCAAGCACCAGGCGACGTCCCCGATGAACGGGCCCGAGATCGAGCGTCTGATCCAGTTGCTGGGCCGCCTGCCTGGCCTCGGTCCGCGTTCCGCCCGTCGCGTGACGCTGCATCTGCTGAAGAAACGCGAAACGCTGATGCAGCCGCTGAGCGCCGCGCTGGCCGATGCGGCGCGGACAATCCGTGCCTGCACGGTCTGCGGCAATCTCGACACTGTCGACCCCTGCTCGATCTGCGCCGATCCCAAGCGCGACGCCGGATTGCTTTGCGTCGTCGAGGATGTCGGCGATCTCTGGGCGATGGAGCGCGGCAAGATATTTCCCGGCCGGTATCACGTGCTCGGCGGCTCGCTGTCGGCGCTCGACGGCATCGGACCGGAAGAACTCAATATCGCAGCCCTTGTGAAGCGCGTCGGCGCCGGCGGCATCCGTGAAGTGATCATGGCGACCAACGCCACCGTCGACGGCCAGACCACCGCCCACTATCTGGCCGAACGGCTGAGCGAGCTGGACGTGCCGCTCACTCGCCTCGCCCATGGCGTCCCGGTCGGCGGCGAACTCGACTGGCTGGACGACGGCACGCTGGCGACCGCACTCAAGGCCAGGCGCGCCCTTTGAGGTCCGACCGGTGAGCGCCGAAACCCTCGCCGCGATTGCCGTGGCACTGGGCGCCGGCTGGGCGAGCGGCCTCAACGCTTACGCCGCCGTGCTGGTTCTGGGCGCCGCCCAGCGCCTGGGTTTGGTGGGCCTGCCACACGATCTGCAGATACTGGCCTCGCCCTGGGTCATGGGGGTGGCGGCACTCCTGTTCGCGCTCAATTTCTTCGCCGACAAGATTCCCTACGTCGACAGCATCAACGACGTACTGCAGACCTTCGTGCGCATTCCGGCGGGCTTCCTGCTGGCCTACGGTGCTGCGGGCGGGATCAGCCTGGAGGTCGCGGTCATCGCCGGACTGCTAGGCGGCACCCTGGCGGCGGGAACGCACATCGCCAAGACCGGCTCGCGGGCCCTGATCAACACATCGCCTGAACCTTTCAGCAACGTCGCCGCCTCGCTCACCGAGGATGTCACCGTGATCGGCGGCCTGGCGCTTGCGATCGCCCACCCCATCACATTCCTGTGTCTTTTGGCGGCCTTTGTCGCGCTGCTGGTGTGGCTACTGCCCAAACTGATACGGCTCGCCATGATGCCCCTCCGCCGAATAGCCGGTCGACCGCCCAGGGCATGACAGCGGGCCGCTGATTCGACTTTTGGCGAATGAACGGCCGCTTTCCTTCGCCCGTAGGAAGGCTACACTCGCTCAGCTGAATTCATGTTCATCCGCCAAAACATCCAGACCCTCCGGTTCTTCCGAACCACGCCGGCGATGCGCTGTCCGTATCTGCCGCACCGGCTGGAGACCAAGCTCGTCACCGAACTGAGCGGACCGGATGCGATCTCCCAGCATGACACACTGACTGACGCGGGCTTCAGGCGCTCCCACCACTTTGTCTATAAGCCCCTGTGCGACGGCTGCCGCGCCTGCGTGCCGGTGCGCATCCGGGTCCGCGACTTCGAGCCCAGCCGGGCCCAGCGCCGGATTCTGCGACGCAACGAACACGTCCAAGCCGTCGAGTGCCAGCCACTCGCGACCGGTGAACAATACGCGCTGTTTTCTCGCTATGTACTGACCCGCCATCGCGATGGCGACATGGCCGACATGGATTTCGACGACTATCGCGCCATGGTCGAGGAAAGCCCGGTGGAAACCGCGATCATCGAATTTCGCGACGACTCCGCCGATGGCCGCCTGGTCGGCGCGTGCCTGGTCGACTGGCTGTCGAGCGGTGTGTCGGCGGTCTACAGCTTCTTCGACCCGCAGGACGCCCGGCGTGGTCTCGGCACTCACATGATCCTGTGGCTGGCCAGCGCCGCCGCCAAGCGCGGACTGCCCTATGTCTACCTCGGCTACTGGATCGCCGATTCGAGCAAGATGGCCTACAAGCGGGCCTTCCGTCCCTTGGAATTCTTCGGCCCGGAGGGGTGGACGGAGTTGCCTACAACCTAGGCAGAGGCCGGCGGGTGTAGCGACTTGACGCACGCCTCCATCTATCGGAACAGTTTCAAATGCTAGCGTGGTCCAACGGACCACGTTATTTAAGAGGCCCCTGGTCGGCGAGGACGGGGAGCCAAAAACAAGAACTCGCCCTAGGGGAGATGGATGCGCCTTTTGCTGTCCTTCAGCGCGATCGTCGATGCGATGAACGAGAAGATCGGTTTCATCTGCAACTGGCTGGTGTTGATTGCCTGTGTCGTGAGCGGCGGCAACGCGATGGTCCGTTACGCCTACGACCAGAGTTCCAACGCCTGGCTTGAAGTGCAGTGGTACATGTTCGCCGTGATCGTCATGTTCGGCGCCGCCTATACCCTCAAGCGCAATGAACATGTCCGGGTCGATCTCTTCTACATGACACTGAGCCGCCGTGGTCAGCTCTGGGTCGATATCCTCGGCACACTGGTTTTCCTTCTGCCTACCTGCTCGTTGATGGCGTGGCTGAGCTGGCCGTTCTTCATGCAGTCCTACAACGTGCTCGAGCACTCTTCGAATGCCGGCGGGCTTCTGCGCTGGCCGATCAAGATTGTGCTGCCACTGGGCTTTGCCCTGTTGGCGCTGCAAGGTCTTTCCGAACTGATCAAACGCGTGGCGTTCTTGAATGACTATGCCGTCGACAGTCTCGAAGCGCATTACGAGAGGCCGACGCAATGATCCCCTTGGAATGGATGCCGCCGCTGATGTTCGGCGGCCTGATAGTCTTTATGATCATCGGCTACCCGGTCGCCTTCTCGCTGGCCGCTGTCGGATTCTTCTTCGGCTTCCTCGCGATCGAGATGGGCTACTTCACGATGGCCTTCATGCAGGCCATTCCCGGCCGCGTGTTCGGCAGCATCCTGTCCAACGAACTGCTGCTCGCCATTCCGTTCTTCACCTTCATGGGCGCGATCCTGGAGAAATGCGGGCTGGCCGAAGATATGGTCGAATCGATGGGCCAGCTCTTCGGGCCGGTCAGGGGCGGGCTGGGCTATTCGACCATCATCGTCGGGTTCATCCTGGGCGCCATCACCGGTACCGTCGCGGCCCAGGTGATCGCCATGGCGCTGATCACCCTGCCGGTGATGATGCGCTACAAGTACGATATGCGCTACGCGACCGGCGTCCTTGCCGCGTCGGGCACGATCACGCAGCTCGTTCCGCCTTCCCTGGTTTTGGTCGTCCTGGCCGACCAGCTCGGCCGCTCGGTCGGCGATATGTATCTCGGCGCCTGGGGCCCCTCGCTGCTCCAGATCGCCATATTCGCCGCCTACACGTTCTATGTATCGGTCACCCGGCCTGAGGCATTGCCGCCGGTACCACGAACGCTGTTCGGCAAGGCCCTGCTGATCAAGTGCGCCTGGGGCATCATCCCGGCTGCCATCCTGATCTTCCTCGTCCTTGGCACCATTATGATGGGCCTGGCCACGCCGACCGAAGCCGGCGCCATGGGCACCATCGGGGCTATCGTTCTGGCCGTGGTGCGCAATGCCCCTCTGACCAAGTTCGACCGCACGATGTTCATCGGTGGCTGCGTTGCCTCCATCGTTGGAGTGCTGATCGGCATGGTCGCCTTCAAGTCGATTCCGTTCAAGATCGCCTTCACCGTCATGTTCGCATCGGTCATCTGGCTGTGCTGGCGGGCGTGGCAATTCAAGGACCTGCGCGACCTCATCATCCAGGCGATGAACGCGACGATGCGCATTACCGCGATGGTTGCCTTCATCCTGGTCGGCGCGACCTGCTTCTCGATTACCTTCGCCGGTGTGGACGGCAACAAGTGGGTCGAACATCTGATGTCGAACCTGCCAGGCGGCGTCTGGGGCTTCCTGATCGTCGTCAATCTGTTCATCTTCTTCCTGGCGTTCTTCCTCGATTTCTTCGAGATCGCCTTCATCATCGTGCCGATGCTGGCGCCGGTGGCGCAGAAGCTGCTCGCACCGGTGGTCGGTGCCGACGCCGCCCTGATCTGGTTCGGCGTCATGATCTGCGTCAACGTGCAGACCTCGTTCATGCACCCGCCCTTCGGCTTCGCCCTGTTCTACCTGCGCAGCGTCGCGCCCAAGGAAGTGAAGAGTTCCGACATCTACTGGGGCTCGATCCCCTGGGTGCTGCTGCAGCTCATCATGGTGGCGATCGTGATCTTCGTGCCGCAGACAGTGACGATCTTCCTCGACAAGCCGAGCGGCGTCGACCCGAGCACGGTCAAGATCGAGATCCAGGCGCCGCCCTCGGAAGACAGCGCTCCGCCAATCTTCGGCACTCCACCGCCCAAGAACTGAGCGGCCCCCAAAAGAACCGGCAACAAAAAAGCCCCGCCTTTCGGCGGGGCTTTCTTTTGGTGTGCTTTCTTTTGGTGTGACAGTCCGCGACGTCTAGCGTCCCTTAACGTCCCTGGGCCGACATCGAGAAGTTGAAGTTGTCGAAGGTGTTCTCGGCGACGCGGAACCACAGGTTCTCGTCGGACCGGAACGACTTCAGGCTGTCGTAGATCTTCTTGAACTTCGGATCCTTGGCCGAGAGTTCGTCGTAGTACTTGTAGGACTCGAGGAAGCACGGCTCGAGGACGGCGCGCGGGAACGGGCGCAGTTCGGTGCCAGCCGCCACCAGGCGACGCAGCGCCGGCGGATTGCCGGCGTCGTACTTCGGCACCATCCAGGAGGTGACGCGGCCAGCCGCTGCTTCGACCATCGCCTGATAAGGCTTGGGCAGCTTCGCCCAGGCATCATTGTTGATGTAAAGCGAGCCGACCGACGCGCCTTCCCACCAACCGGGATAGTAGTAGTACTTGGCGACCTTGTTGAAGCCGAGCTTCTCGTCGTCGTAAGGACCGACCCATTCGCAGGCGTCGATCGTGCCCTTCTCGAGCGCCGGATAGATGTCGCCGCCCGCGATCTGCTGCGGCACGACGCCAAGGCGCGTGAGGATCAGGCCGGCGAAGCCGCCGACGCGGAACTTCAGCCCCTTCATGTCGTCCATCGTCTTGATTTCCTTGCGGAACCAGCCGCCCATCTGGCAGCCGGTGCCGCCGAAGGTGAAGGAGCGGAAATTGTACTCCTTGTAGAATTCGTTGATCAGCTCGTGGCCGCCGCCGAATTCCAGCCAGGCGTAGTACTGCCGCTGGTTCATCGAGAACGGCAGGCCGGTCTCGAACACGAAATTCGGGTGCTTGCCGAAGTAGTAGTAGGCGGCGGTCTGTCCTGCTTCGACGGTGCCGTTTTGCACGGCGTCGGCAACCTGCAGGCCTGGGACGATTTCGCCGGCAGCGAACGGCCGAACCTGGAACTTGTTGTCCGACATTTCGGCGATGATCTTGGCGAACAGTTCGGAGCCGCCATACAGCGTATCGAGCGACTTCGGGAAGCTCGACGTCAGACGCCACTTCACTTCCGGCATACTCTGCGCAATGGCCGGCGACGCCACAGTCGATATCGCCGCAACACCCGCAGCACCAACACCTGCGGTCTTGATAAACTTCCTACGCTTCATCTCTCAGTTCCTCCCTTACAGGACGCTTTAATAGCTCCCCTTCAACGTCGGAAGACTGGCATGCGGAATTCAATTTGGAAAGCGTCACACCACATGAACAAAGAAAACCCCGCCGGAGCGGGGTTTTCACGTCTGCGGTTGCGGTTAAAGGTCTAGACCTTGCCGGCGCCGTACATGCGGGCCATGAAGCCGTCGAAACCGCCTTCCGCGATGCGGGACCACAGAACCTGTTCCGACCGGTAGGGTTTCCAGACATCCCAGACCTTCTTGAATTTCAGGTTCTTGGCCACGATCTCGTTGCAGACTTCGTTGGTTGCGTTGAAGGACGCCTCGAGCACCGCCGTCGGGAACGGCAGGAGTTTGACGCCGCTGGCCACCAGCCGCCGCAGCGCGGCGGGATTGCCATCGTCGTACTTAGCCAGCATCCACAAGGTCACCTCATTGGCCGATACTTCGATCGCCTTCTGATAGACCGGTGGCAGCGCCGCCCATGATTTGGCGTTGATGTAGGCCGTACCCATGCCGGTGCCCTCCCACCAACCCGGATAGTAGTAATACGGCGCGACCTTGTTGAAGCCGAGCTTCTCGTCGTCGTACGGCCCCACCCATTCGGCCGCATCGATCGTGCCCTTCTCCAATGCGGGATAGATGTCGCCACCGGGGATCTGTTGCGCGATCACACCCAGCTTGCCCAGGATCTGGCCGGCGAACCCGCCGACGCGGAACTTGAGGCCCTTGAGGTCGTCGACCGTCTTGATTTCCTTGCGATACCAGCCGCCCATCTGCGCGCCGGTGCCGCCCATCATGTGGCCGACTACACCATAGTCCTTGTAGAACTCGTCCATCGCCTGGCGGCCGCCGCCGTGCATCCACCACGCCACGTGCTGGCGGCTGTTCAGCCCGAACGGCACTGCGGTGTCGAAGGTGAAGGTGATGTCCTTGCCGATGTAGTAGTAGGCGGCGGTCTGTCCGATCTCGACGGTGCCGTTCTGGACGGCGTCGAGAACCTGGAAGCCCGGGACGATCTCGCCCGACGCAAACGGCGTGATCTTGAATTTGCCGTCGGTGATCTCACTGACGCGCCGGCAGAAATGCTCGGCACCGCCAAAAAGCGTGTCGAGCGACTTGGGGAAACTCGACGTCAGGCGCCACTTGAGTTCAGGCATGCCCTGAGCCAGGGCCGGTGCCGCCACCGTCGTGGCAGCAGCGCCTACGCCGGCAGTCTTCAAAAATTTGCGACGTTGCATGATGTCCCTCCCTAAGGGCCTTTTGTTGTATGCCGAGCATTTATTCCACCCAGCGGAATCAGCCTGCCACGCAAAACCCCAATTGGCAAAGGGACAAAGAAAAGCCCCGCCAAAGCGGGGCTTTCCATCGAACCGGACGGTTTGGTTCTAGAGCTTGTTGGCCCCCGACTGGCGCGCCATGAAACTATCGAAGGTGAACTCGGCAACGCGGAACCACAGGATCTCCTCGTTGCGGAACGGCCTCCAGTTTTCGTAGACCTTCTTGAACTTAGGGTTCTTCGCCGAGATCTCGGCGTAGAGTTCGTTGGACGCGTTGAAGGCGGCTTCCATCACCGACTGCGGGAACGGCATCAGCTTGGTGCCCGCCGCCATCAGCTCGCGCAGCGCCTTGGGATTCTCCGCGTCGTACTTGGAGAGCATCAGGGCCTGCGCCCTGGCGGCTGCCGCCTGGATGACGGACTGATAGGCCTTCGGCAGCTCGTTCCACTTCGCGAGGTTGACGTAGGCCGAGGTCTGCGGGCCGCCTTCCCACCAGCCGGGATAGTAGTAATACGGCGCGATCTTGTTGAAGCCGAGCTTCTGGTCGTCGTACGGACCGACCCATTCGGCGGCATCGATCGTGCCTTTCTCAAGCGCCGGATAGATGTCGCCGCCGGCGATCTGCTGCGGCACCGAGCCGAGCTTGGCGCAGACCATGCCCGCGATGCCGGCGATGCGGAACTTCAGGCCCTTCATGTCCTCGGGAGTCTTGATCTCCTTGCGGAACCAGCCGCCCATCTGCGCGCCAGTGTTGCCGCAGGGAATCGAGATGGTGTTGTAGTCCTTGTAGACCTCGGCCAGCAGCTCCTTGCCGCCGCCATAGTTCATCCAGGCCTCCTGCTGGCGCGCGTTCATGCCGAACGGCAGCGTCGTGTCGAAAGCCAGCGTCGGGTCCTTGCCGATGTAGTAGGTGCCGGCCGAGTGGCCCATCTCGACCGTGCCGTTCTGCACGGCGTCGAGCACCTGCAGGCCGGGCACGATCTCGCCCGAAGCGAAGATGCGGACCTGGAACTTGTTGTCCGTCATCTCGCCGATGAACTTGGCGAAGTTCTCGCCGGCGCCGTACAGCGTGTCGAGCGACTTGGGGAAGCTCGATGCCAGACGCCATTTGAGTTCTGGCATCGACTGGGCAATTGCCGGCGCGGCAAGCGCTGTTGAAACGGCGACGGCGGCACCACCGGCACCCGCGTTACGCAGGAATTTACGACGTTGCATGTTTGATCCTCCCAGATCATTTTTGTCTGTCGGATTTTTATTCCGATCAGCAGAATCAGCCTGCCACTCCGGGATGGGTTTGCAAAGGGCCCGGCCAAAGAAAAAGCCCCGCAGAAGCGGGGCTTTTACATCGAGTGCACTGGGTATGAAACGCTAGAGCTTATTGGCTGCCGACTGCCGGGCCATGAAGTTGTCGAACGTGTTCTCGACGACACGGAACCACAGCACCTCTTCGCTGCGGAATGGCTTCCACGAGTCGAACACCTTCTTGAACTTAGGGTTCTTGGCCACGGTCTCGGCATAGAGCTCGTTGGCGGCGTTGAAGCAGGCTTCCATCACCGGCTGGGGGAACGGCAGGAACTTGGTTCCTGCGGCAACCAGCTCACGCAGCGCCCGGGGATTGAGCGAGTCGTACTTGGCCACCGACTTCACATTGGTCTCGCCTGCGGCGCTGGCGATCGCCTCCTTGTAGAGGGCCGGAAGCGCGTCGTAGGCCTTCAGGCCAACGTAGAGTGACAGGGCCGCGCTGCCTTCCCACCAACCGGGGTAATAGTAATACGGCGCGACCTTGTTGAAGCCAAGCTTCTGGTCGTCGTAAGGACCGACCCACTCAGCAGCGTCGATCGTGCCCTTCTCCAGCGCCGGATAAATCTCGCCGCCAGCCAGCTGCTGCGGGATGACGCCGAGCTTGGAAAGTACCTGCCCGGCAAAACCGCCGATGCGCATCTTCACGCCCTTCAGGTCTTCGGGGGTCTTGATCTCCTTGCGCCACCAGCCACCCATCTGGCCACCGGTGTTGCTCATCAGGAAGGACGTCAGATTGTAGTCCTTGTAGAACTCGCGCATCAGCTCGAGCCCCCCGCCGTAATAGACCCAGGCATTGTGCTGGCGGGTGTTGAGACCGAACGGCACCGCGGTGTCGAAGGCGAACGTCGGATCCTTGCCGACGTAGTAGTAGGATGCGGTGTGGCCGCACTCGACGGTCTCATTCTGGACCGCATCGACGACCTGCAAGCCCGGAACGATTTCGCCAGCGGCGAAAACCCGGATCTGGAACTTGTTGTCGGTGAGGGCGGCGACGCGCTTGGCGAAGTCCTCGCCGGCGCCATAGATCGTGTCGAGCGACTTCGGGAAGCTCGAGGCCAGGCGCCACTTGATCTCGGGCATCGACTGGGCGATTGCCGGCGCGGCAAGCGTACTGGCGGCAGCGACAGCGGCGCCGCCGACACCGGCGGTGCGCAGGAATTTGCGACGTTGCATCGAGGAATCTCCCTAATGGGTTGTTACTTGAGAGTTTAATTTCGCTACGCGAACTAGCGATGATGGCGCGTTTATCGCACGCCCCAATAGTGATGGAAAGTGCATTGCAGGACATACGCACAATGCCGAAAGCTCAATGCTTTCAACGCTAAATGCCTCAGCGCACAAGCAGAAAAATGAGCGCCGCGCCGCCCACAACGATTCGATACCAGGCAAAAACCGCGAAGCCGTGACGACTGATGAACCGAACGAAAGCCCCGACGACGATGGCGGCTGAAATGAACGCCACCGCGAACCCCAGGGCGATCACCACGCCATGGTCCCAGCTCAGCACGGACCAATTTTTGTAGAGATCATAGACGGTCGCGCCGACCATGGTCGGGATGGCGAGGAAGAACGAAAACTCCGCCGCTGCCGCCCGGTCGACGCGAAAGACGCGCGCGCCCATGATCGTCGCACCGGCACGCGACACACCAGGCACCATGGCAAGGCACTGGCAGAGACCGATCAGGAAAGCCGTCTTGAGGTCGACGTCATCGACCGACTTGATGCGCGGACGCTGCGCGAAGCGCTCGATGACGAGGATGGCCACGCCGCCCACGATCAGCGCGATCGCCACGACCATCGGGTTGAAGAGCACCGACTTGATGTAGCTGTGCGCAGCCACACCGACGACGGCCGCCGGCAGGAAGGCAACGACGATCGCGGCCGCGAACCGGATGGCGCGCTTGTCGCGCCCGAGAATGCCTGTTGCGGTATTCCAGAGCTTTTGACGGTAGAGAAAACACACCGCGAGGATCGCGCCGAGCTGGATCACGATCTCGAAGACCTTGCCGGGCGGACCCTGGAAGTTCAGCAACTCCTCGGCCAGGATGATGTGACCCGTCGAGGAAACCGGAAGGAACTCGGTGAGGCCCTCGACGACGCCGATCAGCACCGTCTTCCAGATCAGCGTCAGGTCCATGCCCGTCAATCCTTGAAGCGTTTGGCGCGCGGCCAGCCCTTTTCCGGCAGGCGTCCCGCCTGGGCCCGCTCGCCACGCCAGAATTTCAGCTCGCCCGCCGGGATCAGTCGATTGCCCCAGGGCAGGCCGTCGCCCAGCTTGAAGACCTGCGCATCGGAGAGCCTGTCGGCCTTCGACTTCTGCAAAAGGACACCGCGGCCGCGGCTCATCTCCGGCACCTGCTCCAGAGGGAAGATCAGGAGCTTCCTGCCCTCGCTCAGCACGGCGATCTGGTCGGCGCCCTCGGGCATGATCGAAAAGGCCACGGCCCTTTCCTTATCCGAAAGATTGAGCGCCTGCTTGCCGTTCTTGGTCTGCGCGACGACCTCGTCCTCCGGCACCACGAAGCCACGACCGGCATCCGAGGCGACCAGGAACTTGCGCCCGCCCTTGAACACGTCGAGCTGCACGATGTCATGCTCGTTGCCGAGCTCGATCATCAAGCGGATTGGCTCGCCGTGGCCGCGTGCGCTCGGCAGCTTGTCACAGGGCAGCGTGTAGAAGCGGCCATTGGTGCCGAACACCAAGATCTTGTCGGTCGACTGGGCGTGGACGGCGAAGCGCGCACCATCGCCCTCCTTGAACTTGAGGTCGGCTGCCTGCTTGTCGTCGAGATGGCCCTTGGCGGCGCGGATCCAGCCCTTGTCCGAGCAGATCACGGTCATGGGCTCGCGCTCGACGAAATCCTCGATCGCGTGCTCGATCTCGACCGGCACGTCGGCGACCTCGGTGCGGCGCTTGCCCAGCGCGGTCTTCTGGCCGAACTTGGCCTTGGTTTCCTGCACTTGTTCGGCGACCTTGCCCCACTGCAGCTTCTCGTCCTTGAGCAGCGCCTTGAGGTCCTTTTGCTCGGCCGAGAGTTTCTTGTGCTCGCCCTTGATCTCAAACTCTTCCAGCCGGCGCAACGCGCGTAGCCGCATGTTGAGGATCGCCTCGGCCTGATTGTCGGTCAGCCCGAAAGCCTTGATCATCTTGGGCTTGGGCTCGTCTTCCTCGCGGATGATCTTGATCAGTCTGTCGAGGTTGAGATAGGCGATCAAATAGCCTTCGAGGATCTCGAGACGCCGCTCGATCGCCTCGAGTCGGAACGTCGAGCGCCGGATCAGCACCTCGCGGCGATGGTCGAGGTAGGCCTGCAGTGCCTCGCGCAGGTCCATTACATGGGGCGTGTTGTCCTTGTCGAGGACGTTCAGGTTAAGCGGGAATCGGATCTCGAGATCAGTCAGCTTGAAGAGCTGCTCCATCAAGAGTTCGGCCGGCACCTGGCCGGTGCGTGGCTCGAGGACGATGCGGACGTCCTCGGCCGATTCGTCGCGCACATCTTCCAGGATCGGTAGCTTCTTGGCGTTGATGATCTCGGCAATCCGCTCGATCAGCCGGCCTTTCTGCACTTGGTACGGGATCTCGGTGATGATGATCCGGTACTGGCCGCGCGGCAGCTCTTCCTTGCTCCAACGCGCGCGCAGCCGGAAGGCGCCGCGGCCGGTCTTGTAAGACTCGACCATCGACTCGCGCGATTCCACCAGGACGCCGCCAGTCGGGAAGTCCGGGCCCTTCACCATGTCGACAAGGGTGTCGATGCGTGCGTTTGGCGTCTTGATCAGGTGCAGCAGCGCGTCGCACAGCTCGCCCGCATTGTGCGGCGGAATCGAGGTCGCCATGCCGACAGCGATGCCGGCCGAGCCATTGGCCAGCAGGTTCGGGAAGCCGCCCGGCAACACGATCGGCTCGTCAGTCGAGCCATCGTAGTTCGGCCGGAAGTCGACGGCGTTCTCGTCGATGCCACCCAGCAGCGCCTCGGCGACCGCGGTGAGGCGCGCCTCGGTGTAACGCATCGCGGCAGGGTTATCGCCGTCGATATTGCCGAAATTGCCCTGGCCCTCGATCAGCGGATAGCGGACGGAGAATTCCTGGGCCAGGCGCACCAGCGCGTCGTAGATCGACTGGTCGCCGTGCGGATGATACTGGCCGATCACGTCGCCGACCACGCGCGCGCTCTTCTTGAAGGCGCTGTTGGGATCGAGCCGCAGCAGGCGCATGGCGTGCATCAGGCGGCGATGCACGGGCTTCAGCCCGTCGCGCACGTCGGGCAGCGAGCGCGACATGATGGTCGACAGCGCATAGGACAGGTAGCGCTCGGAGAGTGCCTGTCCGAATTGTACCGGCTTCACGGCGGCGAGCGGAATGACGTTTGTGTTGCGTTTGGCCATCGATGGGACTGAAGAGGGGACCGACCGCGATTCTAGCCGCGACCATTGTTATTTTAGCGCTGAAGCGTTTCCATAAATCTCGCCCGCGCGGGAGGCAAGGGCTTGTTGTGTGGCCAAAAGACATGCCGCTCGAGGAAATAGCCCGTCAAATCGAGGCCCTGGCGCAATTGCTCGTCGTCGGACGGCAATCCGCCGGTGGACAGAAAGGCCGGCAGCGCCAGCAGCTTCTCCTTGTAGGGACCGGCCGCCGCGCGCGACACCGCCCGCCCGGTCTTGGGAGAAACATAGGCCAGATCGTCGGTGGCGCCGGTCGCAGCACATTTTTCCAGGTCGAGGCCGAAGCCCAGCTCCTGCAAAAGGCCAAGCTCCAGGCGGACGTAGATCGCGGGCCAGCCGGGGTGGCCCAGAGCACCCAGGAAGGCGCGGAAGCCGTCGAACATCGCGGGATGCAGCTCGCGTTCGGGCAGGGCCGTGTCGGCCACGGCGCAGGCGGCGGACAGGCCGGCCAATTCGACTGCATCGTCCAGAGCACGTGCGGCATGCGGTTCCCGCAGCTCGCCGGTGTAGTTGCCGAGCTGGTCGGACAGGCGCGCCCGCCATCCGACTTCGACGACATTGCCGATTTGCCAAACCGGACTGGATCGTCGCGAGCCGCCGCCTGGCACGAAGCCTGCGTGACGGCCATGCGCCCGGGTCAGAAGCGACACAATGAGACCGCTTTCACCATGGGGCCGTGCCGACAGCACGATACCTTCATCGCTCCAGTCCATGTCTCGGGTATGCCGCGTTTGGCGCGTTCGCGCCAGCGGACTAAGGCTCGTAGTCGAGCCCGATGGTACGGTAGTGGGCCGGGTCGTCGGCCCAGCGCTCGCTCACCTTGACGTGCAGGAACAGGTGCACGGGCCGCTCCAGCATCTCGGCGAGTTCGCGCCGGGCGCGGGCGCCGATCTGCTTGATGCGCGCCCCACCCTTGCCGAGGAAGATCGCGCGCTGACCGTCGCGCTGCACATGGATCGTCTGCTCGATGCGGACGCTGCCATCGGGACGGTCTTCCCACTTCTCCGTCTCGACCGCCGCCTCGTAAGGCAGCTCCTGGTGAAGCTGCAGAAAGACCTGCTCGCGCGTGACCTCGGCTGCCAGCAGACGCAGCGGCAGGTCGGCGGCCTGGTCCTCGGGGTAGAGAAACGGCCCCGCAGGCAGGAGCGCCGACAGCGTCGCCAGGACGTCGCCTACGCCGTCGTTCTTGAGCGCGCTCACCATGAAGGTGCGCTCGAACGGCAGCAGGGCGTTCAACTCGGACGTAAGGGCCAGCAGGTTCTCGCGCGGCACGACATCGATCTTGTTGAGGATCACGAAGCGCGGGGCCCGCGAATCCTTCAGCCGCTCAATGATGGCGCGTGTCTCCTGGCCGATGCCGCGCTCGGCGTCGACGACCAATGCCACCAGATCGGCATCCTCGGCGCCGCGCCAGGCGGCAGCCACCATGGCCCGTTCCAGCCGGCGCTTGGCGACCCGGAAGATGCCGGGCGTATCGACCAGAATGGCTTGCGCGCGGCTGCCATCGGTGAGATCCGCCATGGCGATGCCGATCACGCGCATGCGCGTGGTCTGCACCTTGGGCGACACGATGCTCACCTTCGATCCGACCATGGCGTTGACCAGGGTCGACTTGCCGGCATTGGGGGCGCCCACGATGGCCACGAAGCCGGCGCGCGTATTCTGTGTGGTCATGCCTGGCTCAAACGTTCGAGAAGCGAGATTGCCGCCAGGCGTTCGGCCTCGCGCTTGCTGCCACCACGCGCCTGCGCGGGCTCGTGCCCCTTGACGGCGACATCGACGACGAACAGTGGCTCGTGCGGCGGCCCTTCGCGGCCGACCTCACGGTAGGCCGGAAGCGGCAGCCGTCTCGCCTGTGCCCATTCCTGCAACGCCGTCTTGGGGTCGCGGGGTGCAGTGGCCTGGCTGGTCAGCCGATCGCCCCACAGCTTCTGCACGCACGTGGCCGACACGGCAAACCCGGCATCGAGGAAAACGGCGCCGAGCAATGCCTCCAGCGCATCGGCGAGAATGGTCGGACGCACCGAGCCGCTCTGCGCGCGCTCCGAATCTCCCAGTCTGATATCCGCGCCGAGCCCGATCGCCGTTGCGATTTCAACCAGCGTCTCGGCGCGCACAAGCCCTGCATGACGACGCGCCAGCTCACCCTCGTGCTCATGTGGGAAAAGGCGGAGCAGCAGATCGGCTACGGCGAGCGACAGCACCCGGTCGCCGAGGAACTCCAGCCGTTCGTTGCCGTGGGGAAATGCGGCCTTCAAGTCGGACTGGCGATCGAGCGCACCGCGGTGGGTGAGCGCTTCGGCCGCCAGTTCGGCGCGCCCGAAAGTATGGCCGATCTTGCCGGCCAGTGCCGCGAGATCGACTTCGGTCGGCTTCAGTGGATCGCCATGAAGAAGCGATTGAAGCGGATGGCCTGCGGCCATTTCCATGGCTCAGTCCAGCCGGCGACAGCCGGATCATGGGAGAAGAAGATGAACTCGGCCCGGCCGACGAGATTCTCGGAGGGGACGTACCACCCGAGCTGGTCGCGATCGCGGGTCGTTCCGGAGAAGTCGCGCAACATAAGGCGCGTGCGGCTGTCGAGCGAATCGTCGCGATTGTCGCCCATGACGAAATAGTTGCCGGCGGGAACGAGGAACTCCGGCGTGTTGTCGGACGGACCATTGTCGTTGTACTCGAGCACCGTATAACGGCGGCCGTTCGGCAACTGCTCGCTGTACAGCGTGCCCTTCTGATATTGGCCGTTGGTGCCCCTCACGTAATCGCCAATGCGCAGACGCGGCACTGCCGTTCCATTGATGTGGAGCACGCCGTTCGTCACCTGGATCCGGTCGCCCGGCATGCCGACGATACGCTTGATGTAATCGGTGCGGTTCACGCCCTGGCCCTGGTCGCCGGGATACTTGAACACGGCGACGTCGCCACGCTCGGGAGGGCTGCCGAATATGCGGCCCGGAAACAGGCCCATCGAGAACGGGAACGAGTGCTTGCTGTAGCCGTACGAATATTTCGAGACGAACAGATAGTCACCGACCAGCAGGGTCGGGATCATCGAACCGCTGGGGATGTTGAACGGCTCGATGGCAAAAGTCCGCACAACCAGCGCAATCAATACGGCATAGACCACCGTCCGGATGGTTTCGCCCCATCCGCCGGTCTTGTCCTGCCCACGCTTTCGACGCTCAGCCACGTCCGTCATCGCCGTTCCAGTTCAAACGAGCCGCGCCTATAGCAGGGCCGGCAGCCCATGTCTCCCGCTCCGAGGGCACATGAGAGTGCTGCAAATTGATCATTTCAAGGCCACGCCAATCCGGCCGAATCGCCCTCAAGACCGATTGCGCGGTATGTGCGTCAGTGGCCTGCGGCCGACGGTCGCTCACGGCTGGGGCACGCCGGAAATGATCACGATGGCCTGAGCCAGGGGATATTCGTCAGTCAGGGTGAGATCGATCTGGGCAGACATTCCGGCCGGCGTGATCTCCAGCAGGCGCGCCAGCGCGCCACCGCTCAACGCCATCGTCGGCTTGCCGCCGCGTTGATTGATGACACCCATGTCACGCCAAAAGACACCCCGGCGGAGTCCGGTGCCCAAGGCCTTGGAGCATGCTTCCTTGGCTGCGAACCGCTTGGCGTAGCTCGCCGCCCGCGTGGCCTTGCCCTCCGAGCGCTTTTGCTCCGTTTCGGTGAAAATGCGCTGCACGAAGCGGTCGCCGAACCTCTCCAGCGACTTCTCGATACGCCTTATGTCACAAAGGTCGTTGCCGATGCCGATGATCACGCGGCCGTCCCCGATCCCCGCGCGGCATCCATGAGGCGGCGCATTTCCCGGATCGCAGGCTCCAGGCCGACAAAGATCGCCTCGCCAATCAGGAAATGGCCGATGTTGAGTTCGCGCACTTCGGGAATCGCGGCAACGGGTCCGACATCGCCATAGCTCAGCCCATGCCCGGCATGGCACTCGAGCCCGAGCCGGGCGCAGAGGGCCGCCGCCTTCTGCAATCGCACCAGTTCTACCTGCTTGGCAGCGCCGTCCAGTTCGCAGTACCGGCCGGTGTGCAGTTCGACGACCGGCGCCCCCAGCACCACCGCGGCCTCGAGTTGGCGCGGGTCGGCCTCGATGAACAACGACACGCGAATACCGGCATCGCGCAGCCTCGCGACCATCGGCTTCAGGTGATTGTGCTGACCGGCCGCATCGAGCCCACCCTCGGTCGTCCGCTCCTCGCGCTTTTCGGGGACGATGCAGGCCGCATGCGGACGATGACGCAGCGCGATGTCGACCATTTCGATGGTCGCCGCCATCTCGAAATTGAGCGGCACCTTGAGGTCGCGCATCAGGCCGGTGATGTCGTCATCGACGATATGCCTCCGGTCTTCACGCAGGTGCGCCGTGATGCCGTCAGCGCCGGCGACCTCGGCGAGACGCGCGGCCCGCAGCGGGTCGGGCAGATGGCCGCCGCGCGCGTTGCGCACCGTCGCCACGTGATCGATGTTCACTCCAAGACGCAAGCGGGACTGCGCGGACATAAGTTACTTTCGCAAGATGAGGGCGGGAGGAATCGTCAATTGCGGGCGCGCTCGACGGCATTGATGGCCGGTGTCGCGCGAAGTGCTGCGGTGATGTCGGCAAGATGCTTCACGTCCGCGACCTCGACGTCGATCACCATGTCGAAGAAATCCATGGAGCGATTGACGATGCGCAGGTTCGAGATATTGCCTTCATGGCGGGCGATCACCGTCGACAGGCTCGACAGGCTGCCCGGCTGGTTGGCGACCGTGATCTTGAGGCGGCCGGTATAGGCGGTGGCCGCGCCCTCGCCGACCGAATCCCAGCCGACATCGATCCAGCGCTCGGGCGCCTCGGAGAAACTCTCGAGCGTGGCGCAGTCGATCGTGTGGATGGTCACGCCCTTGCCGGTCGTGATGATGCCGACGATGCGGTCGCCCGGCAGCGGATGGCAGCAGCGGGCGAAATGAACGGCCATGCCCGGGATCAAGCCTCGGATCGCGATCTGGCCGGTCTCCTTCGTCCCCCTAGTCCCATCCCCGGCCTTCCCGGCCTTGTTCCGTGCCCGCGAGATCGGCACCACGTCGGCGCCACCCTTGCGAGGCTGCTTCAGGCCCGGATAGACGGCCGTCAGCACCTCGCGCGCACCGACCAGCCCGGCGCCGACGGCGGCGACCAGATCGTCGGTGGTCGTCTGCTTGAAGTTGGCGCGCACGCCATCGAGGCCCTTTTCCGTGACCTCGTAGCCTTCCTCGTGGAATGTCTTGTTGAGCAGCGACTTGCCGAGCTGGATGTACTGCTCGCGCTGGCGCATCCGGATGAAGCGCCGAATCGCGGCCTTGGCCTTGCCGGTGACGACGAAGCGCTCCCAGGTCGGCGACGGCGTCTGCGCCTTCGATATGACGATCTCGACCTGGTCGCCGTTGGCGAGCTGGGTACGCAGCGGCAGCATCCGGCCGTTGATCTTGGAGCCGACGCAGGTGTCGCCGACCTTGCTGTGAACGGCATAGGCAAAATCGATCGGCGTTGCGCCCCGCGGCAGCGCGATCAGCTTGCCCTTGGGCGTGAAGCAGAACACCTGATCCTGGAACATCTCGAGCTTGGTGTGCTCGAGGAACTCCTCGGCGTTGGGGGCCTTGTCGAGGATATCGATGAGGCTGCGCAGCCAGGCGTATTGCGGCGCATCGGTCGACGGGCCGCCCTGCTTGTAAATCCAATGGGCGGCGACGCCGCGCTCGGCCTGGTCCTGCATCTCCGCGGTCCGGATCTGGATTTCGATGCGCTGGCCTAGCGGGCCGATGACGCCGGTGTGCAACGAGCGATAGCCGTTGGGCTTGGGAACCGAGATGTAATCCTTGAACCGCTGCGGCAACACCTGATAGCGGCCATGCAGCAGGCCCAGTGCCTGGTAGCACTGCGCGACGTCGTCCACGAGGATGCGGAACGCCATGATGTCGGCGAGCTGCTCGAACGAGACGTTCTTGGTCTGCATCTTGCGCCAGATCGAGTAGGGCGTCTTCTCCCGGCCCTGGATCTGCGCATTGAGTCCGCCGTCCTTCAGCGTCTTGACCAGCTCGGCCTCGATCTGGGGAATCAGCCTTTCGCCGCGCTCGCGCAGATAGCCCAGGCGCGCCTCCACCGAACCCCGGCCGTCAGGATTGAGTTCGGCGAACGCCAGCTCCTCGAGCTCGCGCTTGACCTTTTCCATGCCGATGCGCGACGCGAGCGGCGCATAGAGCTCCATGGTCTCGCGGGCGATGCGCTTGCGCCGCGCCGGCTCCTTGATGTGGTGCAGGGTGCGCATGTTGTGCAGGCGGTCGGCGAGCTTCACGAGCAGAACCCGGATGTCCGACGACATCGCGAGCACCAGCTTGCGCAGGTTCTCGGCTTCCTTGGTGCTCTCGGATTGGATTTCCAGCCGCGACAGCTTGGTCACGCCGTCGACCAGGCGCGCGATGTTCTCGCCGAACAGGCCCGCGATCTCGTCGCGCGTCGCGTCGGTATCCTCGAGGGTGTCGTGCAGCAGCCCGGTAACGATCGAGGCCGTATCGAGTTTCATCTCGGCCAGGATGCCGGCCACCTCGACGGGATGGGAGAAATACGGATCGCCGGAGGCCCGGAGCTGATTGCCGTGTCTCTTCAGCCCATAGACGTAGGCGCGATTCAACGCATCCTCGTCCGCCTCCGGATCGTAGGACTGTACGCGCTCAACGAGTTCGAACTGACGAATCATCGCAATCACGCACTATATGGTGCGGATTGCGTCTACTCCACGACGATTGCACGAATAGCAAGGCTGAGCCCTGCTAGGCCTCAAACAGGGCCTTATTCGGTGACGTCGTCTTCTTCGGCCATCGGCAGGGCCTTCGGCTGGGCGGCTTCGGCGCCGCCCTGGGCCAGGGCCGCGGCCAATTCCTGCTCGAGCTCGGCCATCTCGTTGACCTCTTCGGGCTTGTCGATGTCGGCGTGCTTCTGCATCCCCGAGATCAGCGAATCCTTGAGAACGGCCTGGTCGAGCTTGGTTTCGGCGATTTCACGCAGTGCCACGACCGGGTTCTTGTCGCGGTCACGATCCAAAGTGATCTGGGCACCCGACGAGATGTCGCGCGCCCGCTGGGCGGCGAACATGACGAGTTCGAAACGGTTGGGTACCTGCACGATGCAGTCTTCGACGGTGACGCGCGCCATGGCGACCTCTGATTTCCCGGGAGCGGCGGGTTATACGCGCCCCTCATCAAAAGGCAAGGGGCCCAAAACCCAGGCCGGCTGTCCTACAGACGCTCCGTGACCTGATCCGCCGGCAATGCTTCCAGGAGAGCCTGGATCGGCTCGCCGGTCACGGGATGGCGCCAGTGCGGGGCAAGATCAGCCAGAGGTCTCAGGACGAACGCCCGACTGGCCAGGCGCGGGTGGGGCAAGATCGCCTGCCCCGGTCCTCCCGGGGCAATTTCCCTCCGGAAATCCAGTAAATCCAGGTCGATCGCGCGGGGGGCGTTGACGACCGTCCGGACCCGTCCGAAAGCCTGCTCGACGTCGTGGAGGATGGCCAGGAGCCTGTCGGGCGATAGGTCGGTGACCACTTCGATCACCGCATTCTGGTACCAAGGCTGGTCGGATACCGGCACCGGCGCGGTTTTATACCAGGGCGACACCCGCAAGACTTGTACGCCGCGCCGCGCGAGGTCCCTGAAGGCCGCCTCCAGCGTCTCGCGGGGCGTTCCATAGGACGGGTGATCCAAGTTCGCGCCGGCTCCGACGAATATCGCACGTGGTCCGGCGTTTCCCACTGGAATAACCCCCAACTCCTTGTGATCTATGGGATAATACCATAAAGTTGATGTATCCTAGGAGGGATGCAGGTTAGGCGCTTCCTCCCACAAAACAAATTTTTCGCTCGCTATGTGTATATTCTTTCAAAGGGATTAGCCGCCATGAAAGGCAATTTTTACGACAACGAGCGGGTCGCTCTCTTCATAGACGGCGCCAATCTCTACTCTGCCGCACGGGCCCTCGGCTTCGACATCGACTATCGCCGCCTGCTGAAGGTGTTTCGCGAGAAAGGCCACCTCGTCCGCGCCTACTACTACACGGCACTAGTCGAAGATCAGGAGTATTCGCCCATCCGGCCGCTGATCGATTGGCTCGACTACAACGGCTACACCATGGTCACCAAGCCGACCAAGGAATTCACCGATGCCATGGGCCGCCGCAAGATCAAGGGCAACATGGACATCGAGCTCGCCATCGACGTGCTCGAAATGGCCGAGCATCTGGACCATGTGATCCTGTTCTCCGGCGATGGTGACTTCCGCCGGCTGGTCGAGGCCGTGCAGCGCCGCGGCCTGCGTGTGTCGGTGGTCAGCACCATCAAATCCTCGCCGCCGATGGTGGCGGACGAGCTGCGTCGGCAGGCCGACGATTTCATCGAACTTTCGGAGCTGGCCCCTTTGATCGCGCGCAACCCGTCGGAGCGCGTCGCGCGCCCCGCGACGGGCGCCGTGCCCAACGGCCGCGAAACAGATGACGACATCGACGACGCCCCGTCCGAGTCGCTGATGCGTTCGGCCTAGCACCCGCGGTCCCGTGGCCGCGCCACGTTTCGAGGAGCCGCCGCTCGACTGCCCGCGCTGCCCCAGGCTCGTTGCATTCCTGGACGAGCTTCGTGCCCTCCATCCCGATTGGAAGAATGCCCCCGTCCGCTCGTTCGGCGCGCTGGAGGCACGTCTGCTGATCGTCGGACTGGCACCGGGCATGCGCGGCGCCAACCGCACCGGCCGGCCGTTCACCGGCGACTACGCCGGCGACCTCCTCTATTCCACTCTGCTCAAGTTCGGTTTCGCCACTGGCACCTACGGTGCGGATCCGGCCGATGGGCTGCGCCTGGCCGACTGCCGGATCGCCAATGCCGTGCGATGCCTGCCGCCGGAGAACAAGCCCTTGCCGGTCGAATTCACGGCCTGCCGGCCGTTCCTGCAGTCGGAGATAGCCGCCATGGCGAACGCCAGGGTCATTCTGGCTTTGGGCAAGGGCGCGCACGACCAAGCCCTGCGCTCGCTCGCCGTGCGGCCGGCCGCAAGTTATCCCTTCATCCACGGCCGGCTACACACGCTGCCGAATGGGCTGCTGCTCGCCGACAGCTATCACTGCTCGCGCTACAACACGAACACCGGGCGCCTGACGACCGCGATGTTCCACGACGTCTTTGCAGGAATTCGTCGGGTTCTGCCGGCAGCCTAACGAAGAGCCGCTTCAACGGCCTCGGTGATCTCGCTTGACCGGGGGCGCACGCGGCTCGGCCAGGCGCCGAGCAGGCTACCGTCCTTGCCGATCAGGTATTTGTGGAAGTTCCACTTGGGCGCGGCGCCCTCGCCGGCCTGTGCCGCGATCCACTGGTACAGCGCATGGGCATCCGGCCCGATCACCTTCTGCTTGGCGGTGAGGGGGAAGGTGACGCTGTACATGCTCTCGCAGAACTTGGCGATTTCCGCCTCGCCGCGAGGTTCCTGCGCACCGAAATCATTCGAGGGTACGCCCAGCACCACGAGGCCCTTGGGACCGTAGATCTCGTGCAGCTCCTGCATATCGGTGTATTGCGGCGTGAACCCGCAATACGAAGCGACATTCACCACCAGCACCGCCTTGCCGGCAAGGTCCTTCAGGTCCAGCGGCTTGCCGTCGATCGTCGTGAAGGAATAGTCATGAGCCGACATGTCAGGTCTCCTCGTCGTAGCGTTGTTCCAGCCATGGATCGCCGTAGTTGTGATAACCACGCACTTCCCAGAAGCCGGGCTTGTCGATGGGTGAAAACTCGACGCGCTTGATCCACTTGGCGCTCTTCCAGAAATAGAGCTTCGGAATCACCACGCGCAACGGCCCGCCGTGCTCGCGGCCGATCGGCTCGCCGTTCCAGCTCCACGCCAGCAATACGTCCTCGGCCGCAAAGTCCTCGAGCGGCACGTTGGTCGTGTAGGTGTCGTAGGAATGGAAGATGACGTACTTGGCGTCCGCCTTGGGCTTCACCAGCGCCAGCAGGTCGCGCGCACTCACGCCTTCCCATCTGTTGTCGTAGCGCGACCAGGCGGTCACACAGTGGATGTCGGTGGTGAGCTGGGTCTTGGGCAGATCGGTGAACTCGCCCCACTTCCAGGTCGTCGGCGCCTCGACCGCGCCGTCGACGAACAGGCGCCAGGCATGAGTTGGAATCTCGGGCTGGACACCGAGATCCAGCACCGGCCAGGTCTCGACCCGCCGCTGTCCGGGCGGCAACCGCACGGAGTGCGCCGCCGTCTTACCGGTCAGCAACCGCCCCTCCTCGGCCCACTTCTGCTTGCTGTCGATCAGCTTGTTTTTCACCTTGCCGAACAAGGTGACGTCGTCTTCGGCCATGCGACCTCTCAGATGCTGCGCCCCGTCTTTTCCCAATATGGGGCCCTCAGCTTGCGTTTGAAGATTTTCCCCGAATCTTCACGTGGAAGTGCGGGGCTGAACTCGACCACTCTCGGAACCTTGTAGCGCGCCAGATGCTGCGCGAGGTAGGCCCTGACCTCGCCCGCATCCAGCGCGGCTGCGGCCACCGGCTCGACATAGGCACAGATCTGCTCGCCGAATTCCTCGTCGGGAATGCCGAATACCGCACAGTCGCGCACTCCCGGCATCTGGATCAGCGCCGATTCGATCTCGGCTGGGTAGATGTTCACGCCGCCCGAAATGATCATGTCGCGCTTGCGATCGCACAGGAAGATGAAGCCGTCGGCATCGAGGTAGCCGATATCCCCCACGGTCACGAGATCGCCCAGCGCCACCTCGCGACGCTTGGCATCGTCGTTGTTGTAGGTGAAGTCCGACAGGTTCGGTCCGCGCAGGTAGATCTCGCCGACCTCGCCCTGCGCCACATCGTGTCCTTCGGCATCGACAATCCGAAGGATGGCGCCGGGCACCAGACGGCCGACCGTGCCGGGCTTGCGCAACGCTTCCTCGGAGCCGTGCCAGACCACGACGCCCGTTTCAGTCGCGCCGTAGTACTCGTAAATCACCGGGCCCCACCATTCGATCATCTGCCGCTTCACGGCCGGGGCACAGGGCGCCGCGCCATGGGTGACGAAACGCAGCGACGACGTGTCGTAGCGCTGGCGCACCGGATCAGGCAACCGCAGCAGGCGCACGAACATCGTCGGCACGATATGCATGTGGCTGACGCCATGCCTGTCGATCAGGCGCAGCATGTCCTCGGCCTCGAAACGCGACTGCAGGACCACGTGGAGGCCCAGCCGGGCGCTCGCCATGCCGTAGGCAGCCGGCGCGGAATGGTACATCGGGCCGTTCATCAGCACGACGATCGCGGGGTCAGATTTGAGACCCCAGAACGTCGCCGCCTCTCCCGCAGCCTTTGCCTGCTGCTCCGGCGTGCTCGGCTTGCGGCGCACGCCCTTCGGCCGTCCGGTGGTGCCGGACGTGTAGATCATGCTGCCGCGCGCAAGCTTGGGCGGCGCCGTGCATGGTGCCGATGCGGCGATGAAATCCTCCCACAAGACGGTGCCCGACAGCGCCACGCGGCGGTCCGCAGGAACATTGTAGGCTGCCGCAATCTCCTCGGGCGTCGGGACCACCAGCACCCTCACGCCTTCAGGAACACCCGATGCGATTTGCGCCAGGAGATCGCTATGCGCCACCAGCACCTTGGCGGCGCTGTCACGGATGATGTAGCCGGCCTCCTCCGGCGTGAAGTGCCAGTTGATCGGCACGGCGTAGGCGCCGAGTTGGCCCGCCGCCATATTGACCTCGAAAGTGGCGAAGTCGTTACGCAGCATCAGCGCCACACTGTCGTCCTCGCCAACGCCGAGTGCGGCCAGACCACCAGCTGCCCGCGCTGCATTGGCCTGGATATCGGCCCAGCTTCGGAAGCGCTCGCCTGCCGTGACGCCCGCTGTCATCGTTTCTTCCTCGTCTTCGTCTTCGGAGCCGATGCCTTTGAAGGCGGTGCTGCCGCCCCCTTGAACATCAGGGCGCCATGGAAATGGTTCAGGGCCGCGTAATCTGGACCGTCCTGCAGCATGCCGGCCTGATGCAGCATCACCAAGCCATGGACCGCCGCCCACATCGACCAGCCGAACAGCTGCGGATCGACGGCGATCAATCCCGCTGTCACCATCTCCTCGGATTGGCGGGTGATGAACTGGCGGGCCCGCTTGGCCTCGCGTGCCAGGTCGGGATGACTGTCGTCGATCGACTGGTCGATCTCGAACATGATGCGATAGGCATGCGCGTTGGCGAGCGCGAATTTCAGGTACGCCTCGCCGACGCGCCGGCCGCGCTCGAGCGGGTCGGTCGCGGAGGCAGCAGCTTGCTCGAGGGCATCGGAGAACCTGGCGAAGGCCTCGGCGCGCACGGTGGCTAGAATGTCGGCCTTGTCCTTGAAATACCGGTACGGCGTCTTGGGGCTGCAGCCCAAGGCCTCGGCAAGCTGGCGCATGGTGACGCCTTCATAACCGAAGCGGGCGAATCGCTCGGTTGCCACCCGGCACAATTCGGCGCGGAAGTCGGCGATGTCCTGTTCGGTTAGATAACGCGGCATGTCGGTCTTTTCATACACGCTGTGTACGAAAAGACATCGATCTGGTCAATGCCGGTCTATCAGGCCGATTCGGCGAACAGCTCACGCCCGATCAACATGCGCCGGATCTCGCTGGTGCCGGCGCCGATTTCGTAGAGCTTGGCGTCGCGCAGCAGGCGGCCCGTCGGGTAGTCGTTGATGTAGCCGTTGCCGCCTAGGAGCTGGATGGCGTCGAGCGCCACCATGGTGGCCTTCTCGGCGGCGTAAAGGATGGCCCCAGCCGAGTCCTTGCGCGTCGTCTGGCCACGATCGCAGGCCTTGGCGACGGCATAGACGTACGACTTGCAGGCGTTCATCGTCGTGTACATGTCGGCGAGCTTGCCCTGGACCAGCTGGAAAGTGCCGATCGGCTGACCGAACTGCTCGCGCTGGTGCACATAGGGCACGACGATATCCATGGCCGACTGCATGATGCCGAGGGGGCCCGCCGCCAGCACGGCGCGCTCGTAGTCGAGACCGCTCATGAGGACGTTCACGCCCTTGCCCACCGGGCCCAGCACGTTCTCCTCGGGAATTTCGCAATCCTCGAACACCAGCTCGCCGGTCGACGATCCGCGCATACCCATCTTGTCGAGCTTCTGCGCCACCTTGAAACCCTTGCGGTCGGTCTCGACGATGAACGTCGTGATGCCGCGCGAGCCGGCGGCCAGGTCCGTCTTGGCGTAGACCACGACCACCTGCGCGTCGGGACTGTTGGTGATCCACATCTTCGTGCCGTTCAGCACATAGCGGTCGCCCTTCTTGTCGGCCCGCAGCTTCATGGAAACGACGTCGGAGCCCGCACTGGACTCGCTCATCGCCAGGCTGCCGACATGCTCGCCGGAGATCAGCTTCGGCAGGAAGCGGCGCTTCTGCTCGTCATTGCCGTTGCGGCTGATTTGATTGACGCAGAGGTTGGAATGCGCGCCGTAGCTCAAGCCGACAGCGGCCGACGCGCGGCTGAGTTCCTCGACCGCCACGACGTGCTCAAGATAGCCCAGGCCCGAGCCACCATATTCCTCCGCGACCGTGATGCCGTGCAGGCCAAGATCGCCCATCTTGGGCCACAGCTCGCGCGGGAAGCGGTCGGTCTTGTCGAGCTCGGCGGCAATCGGCGCCACTTCGGCAGAGGCAAAGCGCTGAACCTGGTCGCGCAGTGCGTCGGCGGTCTCGCCCAGACCGAAGTCGAAGGCTGGCATGGCATTCGGGATCATGATCGTGATTTACCTGTTGCGGTTTGGGTCAATCAGGGCGCGCGCTTTGTCTCGACGTTGATGCGGACCAACTTCCATTCGGCGTCCGACGGAATGAAGTCCAGTTCGAAAACCACGCGCGCCGGCTCGGTCGGAAACGATCCCTTCACGATCAGCTTGCCGTTGCCGTCGATTACCGGCGCCGGGTCGTAGGTGGGCTTCATTGCCGCGATGATGTCGATATCGATATCCTTTTCGGCGAACTCCCTGAAGGTCTCCTTAAGTTTTTCCGGCGAAAATTGCTGGCGAAACGGCTTGGAGAGCTTGGCGTGGAAGACCGTATAGTTGCCCGTCACGTTGGCATCGTTGAACGACAGCAGAGATGTTTTCACCAAGGCCTCGAGGCCGCGCTCCGTCGGCAGCTTGTTCTGCGCCTGTGCCGCCGGTGCGGCAAGCAACAGAACGACCACGGCGACAAGGCGGGCGATCACTTGCATGGGCTCTTCTCCCGGCGGGTACGATACAGCGCCGGACCGCCGATGCGAAGCCGTCTCGACCCGCGCCCGCTAAAGGAGGAACAAGGTCGCCAGACCAAGGAAGGCGAGGAAACCGATCACGTCGGTCACGGTCGTCAGGAACACGGTCGATGAGACTGCCGGATCGATGCCGAATTTCTGCAGGCCCAAAGGGATCAGCGTCCCCGCCAGCGCCGCGGCCACGAGATTGCAGATCATGGCAGCGGCGATCACAGCGCCCAGACGCCAGTCGCCATACCAGGCGACGACCGCTGCCCCCATGATCAACGCGAAGATCATGCCGTTGAGCCCGCCCACCGCGGCCTCCTTGGCAACGAAGCGCAACGCATTGGCCGCCGTCAGCTCGCCCATGGCCAGGGCACGCACCGCCACCGTCACCGTCTGAGTGCCGGCGTTGCCGCCCATCGATGCCACGATCGGCATCAGCACGGCGAGCGCCACGATCTTCTCTATGGCGCCCTCGAATTGGCCGATCACGAAGGACGCAAGCACCGCCGTCGCCAAATTCAACGTGAGCCAGACCGCGCGCAGCCGCGCAGTCCGGACGGTATCGGCGTGCATGTCGTCGATGCCGACGCCGCCCATCTTCAGGAGGTCTTCCTCGGCCTCCTCGTCGATCACGTCGACCACGTCGTCGACCATGATCACGCCCAGCAGCCGTCCGTCATTGTCGACGACTGGACACGAGACGAGGTTCTTGTCGCGGAACACGTGCGCGACTTCGGCCTGGTCGGAGGTCGCCGGCACCGAGGGGATATCGGGATCGACGATGTCGAGGACTGGGACTGGCCGCTTGGTGCGCAGCATCTTGCCGAGCGGCACGGCGCCGCGCAGTCGCCCGGCCGGATCGATGACGAAGATATCGTAGACGTCATCCGGCAGGTCGGTGGCTTCGCGGCAATGATCGATGACTTCGCCCACGGTCCAGTTGTCCGGCACCTTGACCAGCGAGCGCTGCATGAGGCGCCCCGCCGTGTCGTCGGGATAGGCCAGCGCGCTTTCGATGTCGGCGCGTTCATCGGCCGGCAGCTCGGCCAGCACCTCGCGGCGTTCGGTCTCGGTCAGATCCTCGAGAAGGGTCGCCGCATCGTCGGTTTCAAGCTCGTGTGCAGCGGCGGCAATGTCCTTGCTGTCGAGCTGGTCGAGGACATCCTCGAGAACATCCTCGTCCAGTTCGGTCAGGGCCTCGGGGTCGAGATCGCGCTTGAGGATGCCGACGAGCTTGTCGCGCTGGACCTCCGAGACCTGCTCGAGCACCGACGCCTGGCCGGTGGCGCTGAGGCTGGCCAGGAGCGTCCGGACGTCGTGATTGCGATCCTCGGCAAGGGCGGCCTCGACGCGCCGGATCAGTTCCGGCGGAACCTCGTCGAGGACTTCCGCCTCAGAGCTCATCCGCGCGCCTCAGCGAGACGCTGGGCTTCGACGACAGCGAGAGCCGTCATGTTGAGAATGCCGCGGGCGGTCACCGAAGGTGTCAACACATGCGCCGGCAGTGCCGTGCCGAGCAGCATCGGGCCGATATGCAGGCCGTCGGCGGCCATCTTGAGCAGGTTGAAGCCGATGTTGGCAGCATCGAGCGACGGGCAGACCACGAGATTGGCCGACTCCTTGAGCCGCGACCGCGGGAAGACGTTGTCGCGGATGTCGGCATCAAGAGCCGCGTCACCGTGCATTTCACCGTCGACCTCGAGGGCCGGCGCCCGCTGGTGCAGCAGCTTGACCGCCGCCGCCATCTTGCGCGCTGAGGGATGATCGGAGCTGCCGAAACTCGAATGCGAAAGAAGCGCCACCTTGGGCTGGATGCCGAAGCGCAGCACCTCGTCGGCGGCCAGCAATGTGATCTCGGCCAGAGTCTCGGCGTCCGGATCGTCGTTCACGTAGGTGTCGGCGATGAACAGCGAGCGGGTCGGCATGACCAGCAGGCTGAGGCCCGCCATGTGCTTCACGCCTTCCCGCATACCGATCACGTCTTGCACGTGGTTGAAGTGGGTGCGGAAGCGGCCGTAGGCGCCGGCGATCATGGCGTCGGCGTCACCCAGTTTGACGGCAAGGGCTGCAATCAAGGTCGGGCTGGAACGCACGAGATTGCGTGCCGTCGGTTCGGTGACGCCACGCCGCTCCATCAGCTCGTGATAGACGCCCCAGTAGCGGTCGTAGCGCGGGTCGCTCGACGGATCGACCAGCTCGACATCCGTGCCCGGCCGGAATCGCAGGCCCAGGCGTTCGGCGCGATGGCGAATGATTTCAGGACGTCCGATCAGGATAGGCCGGGCAATGCCCTCGTCCAGAATGATCTGCACAGCCCGCAACACGCGGTCATCCTCGCCGGCGCTGAAGATCACCCGCTTGGGGGCATTGCGTGCCTGTTCGAACACCGGCCGCATGACCAGGCCGGACTTGAAGACGAACTGGCTGAGCTGCTGGCGGTAGGCGTCGAAGTCGGCGATCGGCCGGGTTGCGACGCCGCTGTCCATCGCAGCCTTCGCCACGGCCGGCGCCAGCTCGACGATCAGGCGCGGGTCGAACGGCTTGGGAATGATCTGCGCTGGCCCGAAGCCTCCGCTGTGCTCGCCGAAGGCACGGGCCACGACTTCGGACGGCTCCTTGCGCGCGAGTTCGGCCAGTGCCCGCACGCAGGCGATCTTCATCTCGTCGTTCACGGTCGTGGCGCCGACATCGAGCGCGCCGCGGAAAATGTAGGGAAAGCAGAGGACGTTGTTCACCTGGTTGGGATAGTCACTGCGGCCGGTCGCCATGATGGCGTCGCTGCGAACGGCGGCTACGTCCTCGGGCGAGATCTCTGGATCAGGATTGGCCAGCGCGAAGATGAGCGGCTTGGCCGCCATCTTCTTCACCATGTCCTGCTTCAGCACGCCGGCAGCGGAGAGGCCGAGGAAGACATCGGCGCCGCCGATCACCTCACCCAGGGTGCGCAGCGGCGTCTCGCGCGCGTAGCGCTCCTTGAACGGGTCCATCAGCTCGTTGCGGCCCTTCCAGACCACGCCGACGATGTCGGTCACCCAGATGTTCTCGCGCGGCAGGCCGAGCTTCTCCAGCACGCCCAGGCACGACAGCGCCGCGGCGCCGGCGCCCGACACGACGAGCTTCACGTTCCCGATGTCCTTGCCGACCAGCGACAGCGCGTTCAGCACCGCGGCGCCGACGATGATCGCAGTGCCGTGCTGGTCATCGTGGAACACCGGGATCTTCATGCGCTCGCGCAGCTTCTGCTCGACGTAGAAGCACTCCGGCGCCTTGATGTCTTCTAGGTTGATGCCGCCGAAGGTCGGCTCCAGCGAGGCCACGATATCGACCAGCTTCTCCTGGTCGAGCTCGGCGATCTCGATGTCGAAGACGTCGATGCCGGCGAACTTCTTGAAGAGGACGCCCTTGCCCTCCATCACCGGCTTGGCGGCGAGCGGGCCGATGGCGCCGAGACCCAGCACCGCCGTGCCGTTGGTCACCACGCCGACCAGGTTGGCACGGATCGTGAGCTCGGCGGCCGTCGCCGGGTCGCGCACGATCTCGTGGCAGGCCGCGGCGACGCCGGGCGAATAGGCCAGCGACAGGTCTCGCTGGGTGGCCAGGGGCTTGGTCGGAACGACCTCGATTTTGCCCGGCCGGGGTAGGCGATGGTAACGGAGCGCGCCGTCGGTGAGTTCATCCGCCAAGCTCGTCTCCCGCCTACTAAAAAAGGGGCCGCCCGAAGGCGGCGACTCTGTTTCTACCCTTTCGATCGATCCGGCGAGTTGGTGCGGCCAAGAAGACTCGAACTTCCACGCCTCGCGGCACTAGCACCTCAAGCTAGCGCGTCTACCAATTCCGCCATGGCCGCGCCGGTTCGATGGGCGCGGGGATACCAAATCGACCCCCCAGTGGCAAGGCGCGACGCTCAGCTATTGCGCGAAAGGCCGGAAGCACCGATTTTGCCACGATGAACAAGCCGGAATGGCTCATTTCCGACGGTCTCGTGCCCTATGCGGAGGCTCTGGCGACCATGGAGGCCCGCGTCGCCGACATTCGGACCGGGCGCGCGCCCGAATTCGTGTGGTTACTCGAGCACCCGCCGCTCTACACAGCGGGCACCAGTGCCGCCTCCAAGGACCTGCTGCAGCCCGCGCGTTTCCCCGTGCACGTGGCCGGCCGTGGCGGGCAATACACCTATCACGGCCCCGGCCAGCGCGTGGCCTACGTCATGCTCGACCTGCGCGCACGGCGCCAGGATGTCCGCCGCTATGTGTGGGAACTCGAGGAATGGACCATCCGCGCGCTAGCCCGCTTCAACGTGACCGCCGAGCGCCGGGCCGGCCGCGTCGGTGTCTGGGTCGTCCGGCCCGACAAGCAACCCCTGCCCGACGGCACGCCGCGCGAGGACAAGATCGCGGCCATCGGCGTCCGTATCCGCCACTGGGTGTCGTTCCATGGCCTCTCGATCAACGTCGAGCCCGACCTCGGCCACTACGAGGGCATTGTGCCTTGCGGCATCGCCGAGCATGGCGTGACGTCGCTGGTCGACCTCGGGTTGCCGGCAACACTCGCCGATCTGGACATGGCGTTGGCCGAAACTTTCAGCGAGGTGTTCGGCGGCGCCGTCACACCGTCGGCAGCCGCATAAAGCCCATCGGCAGGACGTCGAGATCAGTGGGCTCTATGTCGACGGCATCGACCCGCGCCAGTGCCGGGCCGTGCCGACAGGCCTCGATCATCGTGCCGATCACGGTGTCATCGCCCACCACCAATGCCTCAACCGCGCCGTCGCCCCGATTGCGCACCCAACCGGTCAACCCGAGCCGCCGCCCGGTGGCGATCGCCCAGTCGCGATAGCCCACGCCCTGAACCCTGCCGGTGATCGTAAGGCGTGCCTGCAGGGGCATACGTTCCGTCCGGATCAGGCGAACTCGATGATCTTCTGGTCGACGCGCAGGCTGTCGCCTGCCTTGGCGTGCAGCGTCTTGACCGTGCCGTCGCGCGCCGCGCGCAGCACGTTTTCCATCTTCATCGCCTCGACGACAGCCAGCGCCTCGCCGGCCTTGATCTCCTGGCCTTCGCTCACGGCGACCGAGGCCAGCAGGCCCGGCATCGGCGACAGCAGGAACTTGGAAGTGTCGGGTGCCGCCTTGACCGGCATCAGGGCGTAGAGCTCGGCCTGGCGCGGTGTCAGCACCAGCACGTCGGCCTGCCCGCCTTCGAGGATGAGGCGCCATCCCGACCCGATGGCGTCGATCTGTACGACAGTCACCTGTTCGTCGACCTTCGCATGGAACAGGGGTTCGCCCGGCGACCAGTTGGTCTCGATCCCGATGCGACGCCCGGAGACCTCGACCGCGAAGTCCGATCCGCTGCCGCTGACTGAGAGCGCAACCGGCTGCCGGTTCAGCATGACGACGCAGTTGTCCTGCACGAGCGCGGCATGGCCGGGCATCTTGCCCGATCCCGCTGCCGCGCGTTGAGCCTGGATGCGATCGACCACGGCCGCGACGCCTGCCAGCACGGCGGGATCACGCGGCGGCAGATGCGCCGCCGTAAATCCGCCCTTGAACTCCTCGGCGATGAAATTGGTCGTAAGGTTGCCGGCGCGGAAGCGTGGATGCGCCATCAGGGCCGCCAGGAACGGCACGTTGTGCGAGACGCCGCGGACATAAAACTCGTCCAGCGCACGCCGCATGCGATCGATGGCGGCGTTGCGCGTCTTTCCGTGTGTGCAAAGCTTGGCAATCATCGGATCGTAGAACATCGAAATCTCGCCGCCCTCGTAGACGCCGGTATCGACGCGCACGTCGGGGCCAGGTTGGGGCTCGCGGTATTTCACCAGCCGCCCGGTCGACGGCAGGAAGTTGCGGAACGGATCCTCGGCGTAGACCCGCGCCTCGACCGCCCAGCCTTCGAGCTTCACGTCCTTCTGGGTAATCGGCAGCTTCTCCTTCGCCGCCACACGGATCATCAGCTCGACGAGATCGAGGCCGGTGATCAGCTCGGTCACCGGATGCTCGACCTGCAGCCGGGTGTTCATCTCGAGGAAGTAGAACTTGCGGTTCTTGTCGACGATGAACTCGACCGTGCCGGCGCTCTTGTATTTCACGGCTTTCGCCAGAGCGACCGCCTGCTCGCCCATCGCCTTGCGTGTCTTGGCGTCGAGGAAAGGGCTCGGCGCCTCCTCGATCACCTTCTGGTGGCGGCGCTGGATCGAGCACTCGCGCTCCCAGAGGTAGAGGCAATTTCCGTAACCGTCGCCGATGAGCTGGATCTCGATGTGGCGCGGCTCCTCGATATATTTCTCGATGAAGACGCGGTCGTCGGCGAACGACGCCTTGGCTTCGTTGGTGGCCGATCCGAAGCCTTCATGGGCCTCGGTATCGTTGTAGGCGATCCGCATGCCCTTGCCGCCGCCGCCGGCCGACGCCTTGATCATCACCGGATAGCCGATCTTCTGGGCGATCTTCACCGCCTGGTCGGCGTTGGGAATGGCAGCGAGATAGCCCGGAACCGTGCTGACGCCGGCCTTCTGGGCGAGCTTCTTGGATTCGATCTTGTCGCCCATGGCGTGGATCGCCAGCGCATCGGGGCCGATGAAGACGATACCGGCCTTGGCCAGTGCCTTCTGGAACTCCTGCTTCTCGGAGAGGAAGCCATAACCGGGATGGACCGCCTGGGCGCCGGTCTTCTTGCAGGCCGCCACGATCTTGTCGATCTGCAGATAGGACTGGGCCGACGGCGCCGGCCCAATCAGAACCTTCTCGTCGGCCTGCCGCACATGCAGCGCATCTGCGTCAGCCTCGGAATAGACCGCGACTGTCTTGATGCCGAGGCGCTTGCAGGTACGAATGACCCTGCAGGCAATCTCGCCGCGATTGGCGATCAGGATCTTGTCGAACAGGGGCTTGTCGACCGGGGGCTTAGCAACGTTCACGACGTCTGCAGGCTTCGTCCTGGCCTTCGCGGCGGCCTTCTTCGGCGCGGCTTTGGCGACCCTCTTCCTGGCGGCCATACTCACAATCCTTCTCTATTGCGGTCGAACAGGCCCTTGGCCCAGGCGGTGTGCGCGGCGATCAGCGGCATCCAGGCGATCAACGCCCATAGCCACCACGGGTATTGCCGGCTGACGATGAAGTTCAACGGAATGAGCACGAGCAACACGAGCAATGCCACAAGCACGTGCTTGCGCACGACCTGGCGGCGCCTGACGCGTTCCTCCGGCGACAAGCTCACAGCCGCCCCCTCACAGAGGTACATTGCCGTGCTTGCGCCACGGGTTCTCGAGCTTCTTGGTCTCGAGCGTGGCCAGCGCCTTGCAGATCCGCCGGCGCGTGCCGTGCGGCATGATCACGTCGTCGATGAAGCCTCGGTTGGCCGCCACGAACGGATTGGCGAACTTCTCGCGGTACTCCTCGGTACGCTTGGCGATCTTGGCCGCGTCACCGATATCGGAGCGGAAGATGATCTCCACCGCGCCCTTGGCGCCCATGACGGCGATCTCCGCCCCGGGCCAGGCGTAGTTCACGTCGCCGCGCAGGTGCTTGGATGCCATCACGTCGTAGGCGCCGCCGTAGGCCTTGCGGGTGATCACGGTCACCTTGGGGACCGTCGCCTCGGCATAGGCATAGAGGAGCTTGGCGCCGTGCTTGATGATGCCGCCGAACTCCTGCTGAGTGCCCGGCAGGAAGCCCGGCACATCGACGAAGGTGACGATCGGAATATTGAAGGCATCGCAGAAGCGCACGAAGCGCGCGGCCTTGCGCGAGCTGTCGATGTCCAGGCAGCCCGCCAGGACCATCGGCTGATTGGCGACAAAGCCCACGGTGCGGCCAGCCATGCGGCCAAAGCCCACCACCATGTTCCCCGCCCATTCCGGCGACAGTTCGAAGAAATCGCCCTCGTCCACAACCTTTAGGATCAGTTCCTTGATGTCGTAGGGCTTGTTGGGGTTTTCGGGCACCAGCGTGTCGAGCGAAGGATCGTCGCGGTCCGCCGGATCGAGCGTGGCGCGGACCGGCGCCTTTTCGCGATTGTTGGCCGGCAGAAAGTCAACGAAGCGGCGCAGTTGCAGCAGTGCCTCGACGTCATTCTCGAAAGCGAGATCGGAGACACCTGACTTCTGCGTGTGGGTGAGCGCGCCGCCCAGCTCTTCCTGGGTCACGGTCTCGTGCGTCACCGTCTTCACCACGTCGGGGCCGGTGACGAACATGTAGGAGCTGTCCTTCACCATGAAGATGAAGTCGGTCATGGCCGGCGAATAGACCGCACCGCCGGCACAGGGCCCCATGACCATGGAAATCTGCGGGATCACGCCCGAGGCCATGACATTGCGCTGGAACACGTCGGCGTAGCCGGCCAGTGAATCGACACCCTCCTGGATGCGCGCACCGCCGGAATCGTTGAGCCCGAGCACGGGCGCACCGACCTTCATGGCGATGTCCATGACCTTGCAGATCTTGGCGGCATGCATGCCCGACAGCGCACCGCCAAACACGGTGAAATCCTGGCTGAAGACATAGACCAGCCGGCCGTTGATCGTGCCGTGACCGGTCACCACGCCGTCGCCCGGAATCTTCTGGGTCTCCATGCCAAAATCGATCGAGCGGTGCTCGACATACATGTCGTATTCCTCGAACGAGCCCGGATCGAGGAGGGCATCGATGCGCTCGCGCGCCGTCAGCTTGCCCTTGCCGTGCTGTGCCTCGATGCGGCGCAGCCCGCCTCCCAGGCGCGCGCCGGCGCGGCGGCGTTCGAGTTCGTCCAACATGTGCTGCATCCCGGTCTCCGGCCTTCCGCGTCAGTTTTCAGCCATTAGCACGACGGCGTCTAGCGGAGGAATCGCTTCTCGTTGTCCTTGACCGTGCCCATGCCCTGCAGCTCGAACACATCCTCGACCGTGGCGATGCTCGCTTCGACGCCATGAATGCCCCGATCCTTGCGAATCTGCGCAAAGGTCGCGCGCATTGCACCAACGGAGGCACGAATGGCGTGATTGCCCCAGATCAGCAAGCCGATCTTCCCGAGCTCCTTCACCCGGGCCACCGTCATTTGCGGATAGGCCGTCGGCACCAGCGCAATCGGTGCCTTGCCGTCCCAGGCCTTCACGAAGGCCTCGATCTCGTCGGGCGTCTTCTGCTTGGAATGGACCAGGATCATGTCGGCCCCGGCCGCCTCATAGGCGCGCGCGCGCTTCAAGGCCTCGTCCTGGCCGAGGCCGGCGATCAATGCCTCGGTCCGCGCCACGATCACCAGATCGGGGTCCCGCCGCGCCGCGCGCGCCGCCTCGATCTTGCCCTGGAATTCCTCGATGCGGACCATGTCCTGGCGACCGCCGGCGATCAGGCTGGTGACCTTGGGAAAGCTCTTGTCCTCCATCACGATCGCGGCCGCGCCGGCGCGCTCGTACTGTTCGATGACATAGAGCACGTTGATGGCGTTGCCAAAGCCGGTATCGATATCAGCGACCACCGGCAGTCCCGACCGGTCGACCATCGCCCGCGTCATGTCGAGATGCTGCGTCATCGACACCACGCTGACGTCGGGCACGCCGTACATGGCCGAGAGTTCGAAGCCGCTCGCCCAGATCGCGTCGAAACCCGCTTCGGCCGCCAGCATCGCCGATAGCGGACTGTGCGCGGCCATCGCCTCGACAAGACCGTTCTTCGCCAGAACCTGCCGCAGTTTGCTGCCTGATCCCATATCTCATTCCCCTTCAGCGGCGCAGTCGCGCCTTCTCCAGCAATGCCAGGAACCGGGTGCTGGCACCGATATCCTTGGCCACTCCCTCGCGATGCTTCAACGCCAACGGATCGTCGCCCCAGCGTTCGATCTGGTAGAGTTCGTCGACCTGCGCGGCGGCAAATGCGCCTTCGGCGGACAGCCGTCCCTCCGCCACCGCGAGTGCGATGATCACAGACCCGGCGGTATGCGTGAGATTGTAGAGCGCCGACAAGGCGAGATCGGCGTGCACGGCGACGGCGTCGCGCACGCGCCGAAGGGACTCTTCGGGCTGGTCGACGAAAGCTATTCCCTCGGCGACGATAAGGCGCGCGCCGTACCTGTCGGCAGCCCAGTCGAGCAGAGGCTGCCAGGCGTCCTGCTGCAGCTTCACGAGGCTCGCAGGCGTGGTCGCGCGATAGCACAGCAGGTCGGACCCGGCATATTTCGCGGTGTCGGCGATGATCTCCTGGCGTCGCGGAACGACCCGATCGAGGCCGGTTGCCGCCAGGCGCGTCAACGGCAGGTGGGCGGCGTTGATCTCCGCCTTGTCCGGCACGCCGTTCCATTCAGCCGCAATGGCGTCGGCCAACGGCCTCGTGGGGACGACGAGGATCGATTTCGCCGGCGTGCGCATGGGTTTGCCGTCAAGCAGCACACGAAAGCCGCCCTCCTCCGGCTCGACCGCCGTCTCCTTGTAGAAGCGCTTCATGGCGCGCGACGCGGCGAGGGTTGTTGCGGGGGCGTCGCGGGGCGTCCAGCGCGCTGGCGAAGGTCGGCGGTGGACGGCGCCGGCATCTGGGCCCGCAATCCCGGCCTCAGGCCCTCGACGCGCGGCGCTACCGCGGCACACGGATTGACGCCGGTCTGACGCGCCGCCTGATTGATCTGGGACACGAGGCTGGGCACGACCCCCGCGCCGATGATCAACTTGGCGAGGTTGGGCTCCAGCGCGCCCGCGGTCGGCCGGCCGCTTCCGCCCTTGAGGCGCAGCGGCGAGGCCAGAGCCGCACTCTGGGCGTCGCGCACCTCGGGCGCGAGGATGAATTCCCAACCCTCGGTGCGCAGATTCACGTAGCCGCCGCCCACCATCGTGGTGCGCGGCGTGTCGACCACCAACCGGCGCAAGCTGGCGACGCCGCCGCTCACCTCGAAGCGGCCGGCAATGCAATTGAACGGCACCCCGGTGTCGGCACCGCCGAGCAGCCGCTGCGTGTCCGCCGGCCAATTGGCGAGTGGTTCGCGCGGCCAAAGTCCCTTGGTGACGGCGATGTCGATCGAGCCGCTGGCCGAGTTCAGCGCATCGCGCGTGGTGCGTCCGCCGCCGCGCAGGCGCAGGTCGATATCCCCTACGGCATCGCGCAAGCCGAGGTCAAAGCCGATTACGCTTGCCAGTTCACCGAGCAAGACACGGTTGGCCGAGGCCGTGAGAGTGGCCTGACCGATCCGCCCGGTCGGATCGTAGACGAGATCGAAACCGGCGGAGCCGCCGCCGATGGTTGCGGCGGCGCGGAAGGCGAATCGCGAATCGTTCGAGATCAGCGTGACGGAGCCGTTCTGCATCTTGCTGCCGAGTCCGACGACCTCGCCCAGGCGCACCGTCACCGAGACGGCGGCGCGCCCGAGCCAGCTCGCCGCGAACGGCAGGGTGGGCACGAGCCTGGGCTGCGCCGGCGTCGGTGACCCGCCCGCTGACGGTGGTGCAGAAGGCGCCCGCAGCTCACTGACGTCGAGCCGGCTCACATCGGCGTTGACCGTTACCGTGGGAACGCCTTTGCGATCTGGGCGGAACAGCGCCTCACCGCTGAGTTCGCTGGCGCCCACCTTCAATGTCGTCACCTCGACCTTGAAGCCATTGCGCTGGGTCGCGGCCTTGGCATTCAGCGCATAGGGTCCGCCGCGCGGCACCGGTAGATAAATGTAGGGCCCGAAGGCCGACACATCGGGGCCCTCGGAGACGATCTGCACGTTGGTCCCCTTGACCCCCACGCCGCCCTTGATCGAGATCTTTCCTTCGCCGAACCCGCCCTGCAGATCGATGTTGCCGGGCAGGCCCCTCATCCAGCCATCGAACGATCCGGCAGTACCGGTGAGCGTGAACGGTCTGGCCTGCGGGGCGCTGAAGCGACCCTCGAACTGCAATGGCTGATTGGGCGCCGACGATTTCAGGGTGGCCGTCGCCACCTCGAGGACGACCGGCGGCCGGCCCCCGCCGTCGGCAATCGTCAGCACCGAGTCCTGCACCTCGATCACACCGATCCACGGGAAGGCCGCACTCGTGCGCAGGCGTAGGGACCGATTCTCCCCAGGATGCGGCCCCGAGCCGTCCGGAGGCGGCAACATGTCGAGATTGGTGTCACCCACGTCGTTGCGTTCGACCAGGATGTCGGCACCTTCGAGCACCACTCGGCCGATCTTGATCTCGCCGAGAAGCAAAGCCACCGGATCGAGGAACAGCGTGAGCTTGCGCACCCGCGCAAGCTCGGGACGCGATCCCCAGGGGGCGTTGGTCAGCGTCACCCCTTCGGCCACCATCGCGGGATACCGGCCGATCTTCACCGCCAGCGGCACCTTCGCGGCGAGTTCGCGACCCGTCACCTTGCGGATCTGTTCAGTGAGCCGGGCCTGATAGCGGGAGAGGTCGCGGGTGGCGCCCCAGATGAGCCCACCGATCACGGCCAGCGGAATCACCGCTGCGAGAACCCAGGCCAGCCGCCTCCATGGAATGCGCATGCCGTCCGATTCTCGCTCAATCCCCGTCCGTCGAAAAGCCGAATGCTTCGACCGTGCGGCGGAAGTGAGGCGGCAGCTCGGCCGTGACCTTCAGTTCGCCCTTGCCCGAGGGATGCGGCAGCAGCAGTCGGCGGGCGTGGAGGTGCAAGCGGCGGGCGTCGGCGACGGAGGCAAGCAGCGCTTCTTCGCCGCCATATTTACCGTCGCCGAGAATTGGACAGCCAATCTCCGCGCAGTGAACCCGCAGTTGATGCGTTCGCCCGGTGCGCGGCCACAGCGCCAGCAGTGCCGCCCGCTTGGCCAGGCGGTCGAGTTCGCGAAAGTGCGTCAGGGCTTTCTGGCCGTTCTCCTTGTCGACCTGCATCATCTCCCGGTCGCGCGCGCCCGGCCGCTTGGCGAGCGGCAGGTCGATGGCGCCTTCCTTCTGGGGAGGCACGCCGACGACGACGGCCCAGTAGAGCTTTTCCGTCTCGCGCTGGCGAAACGACTCGGCCAGGCGTTTGGCCGCCTGTCCGGTGCGGGCAATCAGCAGAAGGCCGCTGGTATCCTTGTCGAGGCGGTGGACCAGCCGCGGCCGATCCTCGAAGCCGAACCGGAGCGCGTCGAGCATGCCGTCGATGTGCCGCTCCGTGCCCGTGCCCCCCTGCACCGCCAATCCTGGTGGCTTGTTCAGGACGATGACCTGATCGTCGCGATGGATCACCAGGGACTGGATTTCGGCGGCATCGCGGTCGGAGACGGTGGGGATCTCCCGGGGCTTGAGCGGCGGCGCCGACGTGACGCCGGGCGGCAGGCGGACCTGCTGGCCGGGCTCGACACGGTCCTTGCCCTCCACCCGCTTGCCATCGATCCGGACCTGGCCCGTGCGCAGGAGTTTCTGCAGGGCGCCGTGGCTCAGGCCGGGGAAATGGCGCTGGAACCAGCGATCCAGACGCAGACCGGCCTCATCGTCGGATACGGCGCGCGTCTGGACCTGGCCGCGCGGGCCACCCAGGGTCGCGTTGGAGACGGGGCTGTCGCTCATGGCGCGCAACCTAGGCGACAAGCTAAACAGGGTCCATGGAATCGGTGTCGTTCGACACGCTGACATTCGATCACCCGGCGGCCTGCCGGCCGGCGCGGTTGACCGCGAGCCTGCACCTGCCCGTACCGTGCGAGCGGCCGGCACCCTGCATGGTGATCCTGACCAGTAGCGCCGGCGTGCAGCGCCACCGCGAGCATTACTACGCCCAAATGCTCAACGAGGCCGGCACGGCCGCCCTGATCGTCGACAGCTTCACGGGCCGCGGCGTGCGCCGCACGGTCGCCGACCAGACCCTGGTCTCCGGCGCCCAGATGGAGGGCGATGCCTTCGCAGCCCTTGCCCTGCTGCGCGACGACTCCCGCATCGACCCGCACCGGATCGGCCTCATGGGCGTCTCCAAGGGCGGCGTGGCTACCCTCAACGCCGCCATCGCCGTCCGCCAGCGCTGGCGCAGCGGCTTTCCCCACTTGTTCGACCTGCATGTGGCGATCTGTCCCGGGGCCACCGCCCAGCACCGCGATCCGACGACCCACGGCCGGCCGATGTTCTTCATGCTGGCGGCCCGCGACGACTACACCCCCGCCCCGCTCGCCGTCGAATATGCCGAGCGCATGCGGGCCGCCGGCAACGGCCGCATCAAGGTCAAGATCTACGGCAGTGCGCACCACGGCTGGGAATCGATCGGGCCGGTCTTCGACATCAAGGATGCCGAGAACTGGTCGTGCTGCCGGAACTACATCGAGGACGACGGCAGGCATTTCATCCCGGCGGCCGGACGGGCGATGAGCGAGCCCGAGTACCAGGCCTGGGCACGGCAGCACTGCGTCACGCGAGGGGCTCGGGCGGGCGGCGGAACGCTCGAACTGAAGCAGCGGGCAACCGCAGACCTGCTGGGCTTCCTTGCGGTTCACGACTTCACTGCTTCATGGACGAATCGGAAGTTTCCGGCTATACGAGACGCGTGATTCGTATTCATTTTCTCGCCGGTTTACTGGCTTTTGTCGTACCCGCCCTCGGGCCGTTTCCCTCCCTCGCCAGCGATACGCTGTGGACCGGGTCCCGGGCCGGCAGCGCCCGTTCGGAGGCCCTGGTCAGCGCTATTCGGGCGTCCGCCGACCATGGGCTCAACCCGGCTTGGTACGGCTTGGCCGATGTCGAGAAGGCTGTGGCGCCTGGGGCCGACCCGGCAGCGGCAGAATCCCTTCTCACGGCGGCCTTCGTGGCCTACGCCAGCGATGTCTCGACGGGTCGCGTGCGCGCCAACCGGATCGACAAGGAAATCTCGATCGACCAGCGCAAGGTCGACAAGGCAGACCTGCTGAAGGCTGCCGCCGAGGCGCCGGACTTCGCCGTCTACCTTGCCTCGCTTCCACCCAGGGGCGACTATCCGGGATTGCAGAAGGCGTTGGCGATCTGGCGCGACAAGCGCGCCAAGGCGGCCTTCACGCCACTGCCCGACGGCACCGCCCTGAAGCCCGGCATGATCGATGTCCGCGTGCCGCTGCTGCGCAAGCGGCTGGCCGAACTCGAACTCAAGCTGCCCGATCCCGGCCCTGTCGTGGACCAGTACGACGAGGCGCTGGCCGCCGTCGTGAAGTCCTACCAGGAAACCAAGGGGCTCACGGTCGACGGCGTCATCGGCGCCAAGACGGTCCGTTCGCTCAACACCACGATCGACGAGCGCATCGACCAGATCGTGGCCAACCTGGAGCGCCGGCGCTGGCTGCCGGAAGATCTCGGCAGCCGCTACGTGTTCGTGAACACCGGCGACTATTCGATGGTGTTCGTCGACGCCGGCAAGGTCGCTTTCCAGAGCCTGGTGATCGTCGGCACGCCTAAGGATCCGACACCGGAGATTCAATCGGTGATGCGCGGCTTCCAGACCAACCCCTTCTGGACCGTGCCGCAGTCGATCGCCGGCGAGGAGTACCTGCCGCTGTTGCGCCGCGATCCCAATGCGCTGGCCAGCAACGGCTTCAAGATCTTCGCCAACTGGAGCGACGACACGGAACTCGACCCCAACACGGTGGACTGGAGTTCGATCCATCCCAAGGCGTTCCCCTACCGCATCCGGCAGGACTCCGGCGCCACCAACGCGCTCGGCTACATCTTCTTCCCGTTCAACAACAAGTACGGGATCTACATGCACGACACCGCCAGCCGGTGGCTGTTCACCGAGGGCAGCCGCAATTTCAGCCATGGCTGCATCCGCCTGCTGAACCCGCTGGATTTCGTCGAGAAGGTCTTCAACGGCAAGAGCAACTTCAGCCAGGAGCGCGTGCGGCAGGTCATCAATTCCGGCCAGCAGGCGCACTACACCTTCCCCGAGCCGGTCACGCTCTACGTCACTTATCGCACGGTGTCGGCCGATGCCGGCGGTGCCGCGACGTTCCGCGACGACGTCTACGGCCGCGATCGCCTTGTCGTGAAGGCGATGCCCAAGCCCTGAAGGCTCAGCGCTTCTTGTCCCGAAGCTTCTTCCAGTAGTCGAGGCGCTTCACGATCTCGCGTTCGAAGCCGCGCTCGACGGGCTTGTAGAACTCCTCGCGCGCCATACCGTCGGGAAAGTAGTTCTGCCCCGAGAATCCGTCGGTTGCGTTGTGATCGTACTCGTAGCCCTGGCCGTAGCCGATCTCCTTCATCAGCTTGGTCGGCGCGTTCAGGATGTGCATCGGCGGCGTGAGCGAGCCGTGGGTCTTGGCGGCGCGCTTGGCGGCGCCGTACGCGACATAGCCCGCGTTCGATTTCGGCGCGGTGCCGAGATAGATCACCGCCTGGGCGATGGCGAGTTCGCCCTCGGGCGAGCCGAGGCGGTCGTAGGTATCCCAGGCCGCGAGCGTCTGGGTGAGCGCCTGCGGATCGGCCATGCCGATGTCCTCGACGGCGAAGCGCACGAGGCGGCGGGCGATGTATTTCGGGTCCTCGCCGCCATCCAGCATACGGGCGAACCAGTAGAGCGCGGCATCGACGTCGGAGCCGCGCAGCGACTTGTGCAGGGCGCTGATCAGGTTGTAGTGCGCTTCCTGCGCCTTGTCGTAGAGCGGCGCGCGCTTCTGCAGCAACGTGGCCAGCCTGGCCGGCGGCAACGGTCCCTTCTCCTTGAGTTGCGCGAGCTGCTCGGCCAGCCCGATCAGGTAGCGGCCATCGCCATCGGCCATGGCGAACAGGGCCTGCCGTCCCGCCTCGTCGATCGGCAGTTCACGGCCGAGCGCCTTCTCGACCCGCGCCAGCAGGATCTCGAGCGCCGCCTCGTCGAGACGCCGCAGCACCAGCACCTGGCAGCGCGACAGCAGCGCGGCATTGAGCTCAAAGGACGGGTTCTCGGTGGTCGCCCCGATCAATGTGACGGTGCCGTCCTCGACGTAAGGTAGAAAACCGTCCTGCTGAGCGCGGTTGAAGCGGTGGATCTCGTCGACGAACAGCAGCGTGCCCTTGCCGTCCTTGCGACGCTGGCGTGCCGCCTCGAAGATCTTGCGCAGGTCGGCGACGCCAGAGAACACCGCCGACAGCGGCTCGAAATGCAGGTCGGTCGCCTCGGCGAGCAGCCGCGCAATCGTGGTCTTGCCGCACCCCGGTGGTCCCCACAGGATCAGCGAGCTGAGCTTGCGCGCCGCCAGCATGCGGCCGAGCGGACCGTCCGGGCCGAGCAGATGGTCCTGGCCCAGGATCTCGCCAAGCGCACGCGGCCGCAGGCGTTCGGCGAGCGGCGTCGGGGCGAGCGAGGCGAAGAGTTCAGCCGGCACGATCCGAGGCTACCACGCCTCAGCGGAACTGGACGGTGGATACCATGCCCTCGCGCCCGATCGAGACGCTGGAGATGCCGGCGGCGATGCGCTTCTTGAGGTCCTCGACGTTCTTCACGTCCTGGCCGTTGGTGGCCAGGATCATGTCGCCGGGACGGATGAACCGGCCGGCGTAGGCGCCCGGCTTGACCTCGACGACGGTAACGCCCGGCCGCCATTCGGCCAGGCCCATCTCCTCCGCGACCGCGGGCGACATGTTGACCACGGTGGCACCGGAGAGCGGCTGACGGCCTTCGAGCGCCGAACGCTCACGCGGTGGATCCTCGGGTGGGGCCGCGAGCTTCAGTTCGACCACCATTTCCTTGCCGGCCCGAACGATGCGCACCGGCACGATCGTATCCACCTGGAGGGTGGACAGGCGGAACCTGAGACCCGCCTCGTCGTCGATCGGCAGGTCGCGCAGCGCCACGATCACGTCGTTGCGCTTGAGCCCGGCGTCGGCACCAGGCCCATTGGCGAAAACCTCCTTCACCACCAGGCCGGCCGGCCGCGACAGGCCGAAGCCGGCGGCGAGATCGGGCGTCACGCGCTGCATGCTGGCACCGAGCCAGGGACGCACGATGCGGCCACCCTGTTCGCCGATGGCGACCATGCGCGCCACGATATTCGACGGCGTGGCGAAGCCGATGCCGACCGAGCCGCCGCTCTGCGAATAGATCGCCGTATTGATGCCGATCAGCCGCCCATCGAGGCTCACCAGGGCGCCACCGGAGTTGCCGGGATTGATGGCAGCGTCGGTCTGCAGGAAGAAGTTCGAGTCGTTGACGCCGCCGGCGCTGCGCGCCACCGCCGAAACGATGCCGCTGGTCACGGTCTGGTTCAGCCCAAAGGGATTGCCGATCGCCAGCACGATGTCGCCGACTTCGACCGAGTCTGAATCGCGCATATCGAGGAAGGGGAACTTCTCGCCCGCCCCGTCGATGCGGACCAGCGCCAGATCGTAGCGCTCGTCTTGGGTCACCACCTTGGCCTCGAACTCGCGCCGGTCGGCCAGAACGATGCGAATTTCATCAGCGCCCTTGACCACATGGGCGTTGGTCACGATCAGCCCATCGGGTCGCACCAGCACGCCCGACCCCAGCGAATTCTGCACCCGATCGCCGGCCTGCGGCATGCCGGGAAAGGGGAACGGCAGGCGCCGCTGCACCCGCGCCGTGGTGGTCGTGTAGATGTTCACGACGGCCGGCGACACCTTCTTGACCAGTGGCGCGTATGAGTAAGCCAGCTCGCTGCGGGCGCTCGGCAGGGGTTGTGCAACGGCCGCCGGCGGGCCGGCCATCGCCGTTCCCCCGATCAGGATCATTGCCGCCAGATACCTAAGCCCCGTCATTCATCGGTCTCCGTTGCCGCCCGAGCATTTGCGGTCACTCTTATGGCAAATCAAGGGCTGAGTCCCCCGGATGGCACAACCGTTGCTGTGCCTTGACCAATGCGCGCCACCAACCGGCGTGTCCGACAGGGAGCCTCTCATGAAACTGACCCGCCGCACTGTCATTGCCGCCTCGGCCGCCACGCTTGGTTCGTCCCTGGCCGTATCCGCCGCCCGGGCGAGTACCGACTGGCCGACCAAGGCGCCGATCAAGCTGATCGCCACTTTCCCGCCGGGTGGCACGGCTGACACGATCTCGCGCATCCTGGCGCCCAAGCTTTCGGCGGCACTGGGCACCCAGGTGATCGTCGAGAACCGGCCCGGCGCCGGCGGGACGATCGGCTCGGACCTCGCCGCCAAGGCCGCGCCCGATGGCTACACGCTGGTCATCTCCCATGCCTCTCCGCTGGGCATCGCGCCCGGAATCTATCCAAAGCTGCCCTACAACGTGGTCACCGACTTCACCCACGTCACCCTGATCGGCCATACGCCCAATGTCCTGATCGTGCCGGCCGACTCGCCCTACAAGACGCTCGGCGATTACATCGCCGACGCCAAGGCCAAGCCCGACCAGATCGCCTTCGGCAGCTCCGGCATCGGCTCCAACACCCATCTGATGGGCGAGCAGCTCTCGACTCTGGCCGGCATCAAGCTGAAGCACGTGCCCTACCGCGGCTCGGCGCCGTCGCTGCAGGACATGCTGGCCGGCGTCATTCCCTCGATGTTCGACCCGATCACCACCAACGTGCCGCACATCAATTCCGGCAAGGTCCGGCTGCTGGCGATCAGCTCGGAAGCGCGCATCGACATGTATCCCAACGCACCGACCTTCGCCGAGCAGGGCTTCCCCAAGATGACGACCTCGACCTGGGTCGGCGTCTCCGGTCCCAAGGGCATGTCGCCCGAGATCGTGGCCCGCCTCTACGAGGAACTGCAGAAGGCTTACAAGGCGCCCGAAGTCGTCGAACGGTTCAAGGAAGTCGTGCTGCTGCCCGGCGACAAGCCGATGACCCCGGCCGAATACACCAAGTTCGTCGGCGACTTCGCCGCGATCTGGGCCGAGGTCAGCAAGACCGCCGGGATCTCGCTCGAACTGGGCTAAGAGGGGACCATTTCCGGGCACACCTCGTTGTGCCACGAGGTGTCCCGCTGCCTGTGCCACGAACCGGCCTCAAGCCCTTGATCCGGCGGGGCAATTGCCCCCTGATCGCCTGTGCCACCGCGCCCCGGCCCACGCCGGGATGAGAATCCCGGAGCGGTCGCCGCGGTGGCACAGGCGATCAG
>Ga0194051_1000055_pt1 | contig 54740 bp, 51 predicted proteins | sample SepL2320m_MetaG_FD_161275 | JGI IMG/M metagenome (GOLD analysis project Ga0194051, IMG submission 161275) | Anoxic zone freshwater microbial communities from boreal shield lake in IISD Experimental Lakes Area, Ontario, Canada - Sep2016-L239-20m | ecosystem: Environmental > Aquatic > Freshwater >... | reverse complement strand
TGTCGGGGGCGTTGGTCAGCATCGGCACGGGTGCGGTAGCTGGTGCGGTATCTGATTCGGTATCTGGAGTGGTATCTGATTCGATACCAAGTTGGGCCAGTTATCCAATAAGTGGTTCGGCCAGTGGTTGGGCCAGTGGTGTTTCCTCCAGCACCAGGCCAGTTCGGCCCGACCACCTCCATCAGGGTCGACGCCAGCATGACCTGCTCACCAAGCTGGCGAACCTAGAGCACGTAGAGCAGGTAGGTGGCCGAACGGGTGGCCCCGTTTTGATCCGAACACACAATGGTGACGATCGACACACCTGAAGTGGCCTGGGCGCCAGCGGTAAAGGTCACCTGGGTAGATGCCCCCACGGCCAGAGTGGGGGCCACCTGGGCGGTGACATGACTCGAGAGTCCCGCGATCGTGATGGAGATCGGTAAGGCCGAAGACTTCGCACCCTTGAGCTTGAGGGTCACGGTGCCCGGATTCGACGAGCCGTGCACGACGCTCCCCTGTGTGTTCGACAACTTGGGGACAAAGGTCGATGACGGTAGGGCCAGGATCTGGAGGGTGATCGGCACAGAGGAGACGACCCCCTGGGCGGACATGGCTCGAAACACGTAGTGGTACGTGCCTGGTTTGGCGGTGGGGTCAGACCAGAACTCCTGGGTCGAGCCCTGGCCGGCAACCACGGGTCCCTGGGTCGCCGTCTGGTACACGTGAGCAGGGAGGAGCTTGCGTGACGAGGTCGCCAGCGAAAAGTAGAGCCACTGGGGAGCGCCGGTCGCGATCTGTGTCTGGATCTGGGCGGTCGCCAGGGTGCCCGGCGCCATCTGAATCAGCGCCGGACTCATCGAGACCGAGAACGTGCCCGGGCTCACTGTGGCTGGGACATCGATCACCTGTGCGACACCCGTGGTGGCCGACGTGGCCGTGATCATGACGTCGTAGTTACCGGCGATGACGCTGAGGTCGGTGGTCAGAGTGAGCGTGGTCGGCTGATTGGTCTGGACCTGTGGACCTGCAATCGAGGCACGGAACCCCGAGAGTGCCTGCACCGAGAGCAACATGGTGTCGGTCTCCGACGAACTCACCACGAGGGAGACCGGCACTGGCGCATTGGGAGAGGTGATCGTGGCCCGGGCCGGTGAGGCGGAAAGCATGAAACCTGTCGGCGGACTCGGGATCACGACCGCGTGCCCGATGGCGCACGTAGCCGAGTCGTTGGACCAGGTGGGCTGCATGGCGAAGGACCCGGTGCCCATGGTGACGTTCTGGAGCGAAGTCCACGAACACTTGTCGCCGTTCTCCAGTCCGGCCGAGTCCACCCAGCCTGCGCCCGGGAGGGTGTCCGTCAGAGTTTCGGCGTACTCATGTCCGGCCACGATGGAGAAGCCGTCCAAGACTCCGCTGCTGCCCGCATTGACGCTGTTGGTGCCACACAACGAGGTGCCTTGGGCATTCGTAAGGTCTGTGACATACGGCAGATCCGTATAGGCAAGGTCGCCGGTGGTCGATGACGTGGCGAACGAGTGCTGGGCGCAGGCCCCCGTCAGCGGATAGGGAGTCGACGGGTTGGTGATGTCGAACCCCTCCGGATGGGTGCCCGTCGGCGAGACGATCACGTACTGGGCATCGGCGTTCAGGCTGGTGGTGGTGTTGCCAAAGTGCAGCGCTGCCGACTGGGCCTCTTGGGCCACCTGGCTCGAAGTTGCTATTGATGGCACAGCCGCAGAAGAGTCGGCCCACCAGCCTGCCAAGGCGCCACCGGTGGCATAGCCCACACGGGGGGCACTCGACGCACACACCGAGGCGCCCTGCGGAGCAGTGCAGTACTGAGTCATGACACCGGACCAGGTTTCGCTACCGGTACCGAGTGCGGCATACAGGCGGGCCAGGTAGTTGGCGGCGCCCATGGGGTCGGCCGAGGCCACGGGCAGCCCCTGGGAGTCCTGGGAGACGGTGCCCCACTGTGATCCCCACAGCACCAGGTAGACCTTGGGGGGACCCGAGATGATGGCCGGCGTGCCCCCTTGGGAGACCAGTTGGTCTGGGGCCCCCGGGGTGGCGAGCGCCGATGCCGCACGTCGCAACGAATGGTGGCCCATGACCGAGTTCGCAGCAACTCCCTGGGCGGGATCCGCTATCGACCCGAGGATCTGAGGGGCATCTGGAGTGGTGGTGGCTCCCGCTGCTGAGGACAAGACCAGGGCCGACAGGGTGGAGATGGCGAGTACACCGGCGAGTACCAGTGCCAGGATGGAACGCCGAGGGGCGTTGGGTCCGACATGCGCTGACCTGGCCGATGCAGCCCTACCGCCGGTCACGTCACGTCAACCGCGGTCGAGGTCTCAATTTCGGGGTTCGTCAACACGATCTGCCCTCCGACCGTGATGGTAGCGGATTGGGTGCGGATCGGTAGCGGATCTGCAGTCAGGGCGGTGCCCGGGTGCGAATCGGTAGCGGATCGGTCGCACGGGGCGACGCACGGGGTGGGAGGATCAGGGCGACGTACGGGGCGACGCACAGGGCGACGTAAGGGGTGGGGTAATCAGGAACGGCGTGGCAACGACCAAGCCACTGGTCGTACTGCGAGTGGCGGCGTGGTCCCCGACGGTGGTCGGCCGGAGTCCCCACTTGCGGTGGCTTGGGCCGCCACATGCATGCAGACCGGCCGGCAGGTCAGTGCCGGGCCACGAACTCACGTGTTCGAGTCACGAGAGCTGGGCTCAACTAGTGCCGGTTCGCTTCACCAGAGCCGCACTCGATCGACGAGATGGCTCTCCCCGTCGGCGCTCTCGCCTGCCACGCTGCCGTCCACTCTGCCGTCCACGCTGCCGTCCACGCGGCCTCTGGCCCCTGTAAGGCGGGCCGCATATGCATAAGTCGGTAATACGGTATTACTGTTTTGCCGCTATACTGCATTCATGAGCGCCGATCCCGTCTTCGTGGCCGTCCAGAGCCGAGGACTGATTGCCATTCCATCGGCAACGCGGCGCCACTTCGGTCTGGACCAGCCAGGAGCGCAGGTCGAGGTCATCGAACGCGATGGAGAAATTATCCTTCGACCGCACATGGCCGTTCCCGCGGATCAGGCGTGGTTCTGGAGCGAGCGTTGGCAGCGACTCGAACGCGAGGCCGACGAAGCCGTTGCGAATGGGCATGTTGCTGTCGTCGCAGACGTCGATGAACTGCTGGCCGACCTCGATTCGTGAGATTCGAGCGCACCAACCCGTTCAAGGCCGACTATCGGCGCCTACCAGAACACGAGCGACTCATGTTTCGTGAGGCGGCCCGAACGTTCAATGTTGCGGCCGACCGATTCGTAGCCACCAAGGATCCGTCTTACTGGCCAGTCAATCTACGGATCAAGCCTGTTGTCAACGCAACCGGCATCTTCGAGATGACGTGGAGCTTCAGCGGTCCAGATGGTCGGGCCACATGGCAGTGGACGACGGTCCGTGACGACACCGGTGACAGGTGGCCTGCCGTTCGCTGGAGAAGGTTGGGTAGTCATCGAATCTTTCGCGATCCGTGACTGAGAACCACGCCTGCGGCCCCTCCACTCGACGCGCTGACCTCACCCGCAAGCACCATCACCGCCGAAGCCGTGTGCTCGGGGACATCAACACGACTTCCCTCTCTCCCCTATCGATCAAGTGGGCGCTACCGGACTCGAACCGATGACCTGCTGGATGTAAACCAGCTGCTCTAACCAACTGAGCTAAGCGCCCGACGACCCAGACGCTACCGCGCGGCTGCGTCCATGAACTGCGCCAACAGCGCCGGTGTGGCCGCGGCGAACGGAGCCCTGCGTTCGCTGTGCGACAGCGTCACCAGGTCCTGGCCCGATGCCTCGCCGACGACCGCCCCGGCTTCGGTGCACACCAGCATCCCGCCCAAGTAGTCCCAACTGCCGAGTTCGGACCCACCGACCACGGCGTACCCGTCGAGCACGCCTTCGGCCACCGCGCACAGATCAAGGGCTGCCGCCCCTAGGCACCGGTACTGCCTCCACCCGTAGTGGCGGTCTGGATATCCGCTGAAGGCCACGATGGCATCCTCTAACCGGTCGCATCTAGACGGGGAGATGGCCACACCGTCCTTGCGCGCTCCCCCGCCTCGCACTGCTTCGAACCGCACCCCTGATGCCTGGTTGACCACCAACGCCGCCCGGGGGCCATCGGCGTCCATTGCGCACAGGCTGGTGGCGTACCAGGGGATCCCGTGGGACGCATTGGTCGAGCCATCCACTGGGTCGATCACCACCACCAGGTCACGACTGAGGTCCGAGGTACCCGACTCCTCGGACAGCACGCCCACTCCGGCGGCCTCCAGTACGGCCAGTCCGGCAGTGTCGGCGGCCAAGTCGTGGTGGTACTGCCCGTCGATCGTTCCGGCCAGCCCCCAGTCATCGAGCTCACCGAGCACCTCGGCAATAGCGGTGGCCGTGGCGTGCAGGACCTCGAGCAGCGTGGCGTCATCCATAGCGGTCGACGCTACCGGAGCACCCCGCCGTCGGCAGTGTCCATCCCAACCAGTAGTTTGCATATGTGGCAGTCATCGACGTGGCCGGATACGTGGCCGACCTGAAGGACCATTCCGTCGACCATGGATTCCACGTGCACGACGAGCGGCACTTCGTCGAGACCTACTCGCTTCGCCAGGTCTGGGAGGTGGAGCTCCACCCCGAAGACGGCTGCGGCGGTCCGCTCGATCTTCACCTCGCTCTCGAGGTCGACCCGCGAACCCTGCTGTCGTTCGAGGACGCCGTGTTCGGGCTGCCCGAAGACCAAGATCCCCCCGACGAGTTCCACTTCGCTCTGACCTTCACCTGGGCCCTGCCGCCGCTCCCCAACGGGCCCGACCTGTTGCGCCTGGCCATCGACCTAGCCGGCGTGGGTGGCATCGAACTCCCCCTCGAGGCCTCGGCAACCGACTCGTATGCCTCGGCCACGGATGCGGCCGAGCGCCGCCTCAGCATCGTGGCCCGCACCCCGGTCTCGCTGGCCCGGGTATTGACCGGCGAAGAGATGATGTGCGACGTGTTCGACCGTTGCCTGGCCGTCAGCCGCTATCTCTTGGACTCCGCACCGCGCTGGCTCGGGTGACCACGGTCCCCTCCCGCCTGGCCCGTGGGGCCGCCGCTGCGGTGGCGACGATCCTGGCCGGTACGGCATTGACCGCCTGTGCCGCCAGTGCGGGCGACCTGGCCCGGGCCTCGTGCGTACATGTGAACAAGTCGCTCGTGCTCTACGACAAGGCCACCCGCAGTACTGATCCGGCAGCCGCACGCACCCTCAAGAGCCAGGCCTACATCGAGTTGCTCGCCGGCATCCCCATCGCCGCGCAGGCCGCCTACCACGATATCCAGTGGCAGTCGCTGTCGACCACATTGTCGGAAGCCGACCAGGTGCCCGAGGGCACGCTCATCCCCGCGCTCCGGGCCCAGTGCCACAACGCCGAATCATCGGTGTTCGGTCAGGTCCCTCCCCCGTCATCGTCGTCGGGTTCTCAAGGATCTGTCACCACCGGTACCTGACCCTGATCGGGCTCTGACTACGGACCCCGGGTTCCGGCCGTGACCGGCCGGCCAGAGGCCGACACCGTCGGTGGTCGTGGCCCAGTAGCGGCTGTACGCGGCCGCTCAGTCAGGCTCCGGCCGGCCATCTGGCTCTGTCCGGCGGCAATCACCTGGGGAAGGACCCGGGAGGCCAACCAGTTGCCAGCGGCCGCGGTGGGCACGAAGTGCACGCCGTCGCCGTCTCGTAGTTGCACGCCGTCGAGGGTGGTGGCGTAGACGCCACCAGGGCAGACCATCGATGCGAAGTTCTGGACCTCGACGGTTGCCGGGTGCTGAGCCGCTACTTTCAGGACCATCTGGTTGTATGCGGCCAGCCGGGCCAAGGAATCCTCCGACCAGGTCTGCCCGTTCGGCTGCTCACCCGAGCTGAAGCACGGGGCCGTCATCAGCTCGACATAGGCCCCGTCCGACGAGGCCACATCGATCGCCTGCTCGAGCGACCGCTGGAGCGCCTTGTCGAACAGCGGTTCGCCAATGTGGGTCCAAGTGCCGGCGATCTGGCGGTCCATCAACTCCCATCGACCTACCAGGATGACCGCCACGTTCGCGTGGAACTGGTCGAGGTTCTGCTTCCACTGGGCCGGCCACTGGGCCGCTACCGGCGAAGTCGGATTGCATTGGGGAGCCATCGGGTCCGATACCCCGTGGGCCGTATACATGGTGCTACGGACCACACCGCAGGCCACAATGGCCCCGTTGTCGATGTCGACGTTGTACTGCTGCTGGGGCTGGTCGGCCAAGAGGGCGAACCCGAGTCGCCAAGCCACCGAGTCACCCAAGATGGCCACCTTGACGGGCGGACCGCCATAAGTGGTGCCGCTCGCTAGTGACGGACCAGCCGCCTCGGCGGTGCTCGGGAGGGTGGCAGCCACCGTGACGGCCACCACGCCGAGGAAGGCTCCCGAGGTGACGAGCCATCCGCGCCACTCGGCCAGCGATGCCATGCGTCCTTGTCGGATGGGCTGCTCCACCAGGTAGTAGGAGGCAGTAGCCACCACGATCGTCGCACCCATCCGCACGGCCAGCAGGGGAAGCCCGTAGAGGTGCATGCGCCCAGCATTCAGCAGCGCATACAGCGGAAAGTGCCACAGGTAGAGGCCGTACGAGATAGTCCCCAGGAAGATGAAGAGCGGATTGCCCAGCGCCCGGGCCAGCGAACCGGACTGGGCCGCCACCACGGCGAACAGCACGACCGCCACAGCTACCGCCACCAGAAGCTCGCCACCGCTGAACAAGAATCCGGTCGGGCCAGACAGCCGCCACCACAGCCCGATCACACCGAGCAGCGCTGCCCAACCGATGACTTGGGTGGCCAGGCGTGCCGTGGTGCTCGAGAGCTCCCATGCCGAGATCGGCTTGACGCTGCGTCCCAGGCGACGCTGGATGTCGCGGCGATGCGCCGGAGGGGTGCCAAGGCCGGTAGTACCGACGGATGGATGAACCCGGCTGAACTCCACCGTGTCCAGATCGGGGACCGGCTGAGGCAAGGAGCGCCGGTGACGGGCCCACATGGCCATACCAGTGGCCAACGCCGCACCCACCAAGATGTCCTGGCAGCGCGTATCGGTCCCCTCGTAGATCCGGGTCACCGACACCCCGTGCAGGTAGGACCACCGCATGTCGGCCGCCGAGGCCAGGGCGCCGACGATGGCCGCGGCCAGCACCGGCCACAGGCGGCGGGACGGACGCAGGTGCGCACCGAGCCGCAGCAGGACCAGCACCACCGGTGGCCACACGATGTAGAACTGCTCCTCAATGGCCAGCGACCACATGTGAGAGAGCGGTGAGGGCTGCGCCGAGTTGGTGAAGTAGTTCGCACCGCCCACAATGAAGTGCCAGTTGGCCACGTAGACCAGCGTGGCCAGCGAGTCGAGCCGGAGGCCGGCAAACTCCCCGGAGGTCGAGAAGAAATGGGCGAAGAGTGCCACCCCGATCAGCAGCAGCAGCAGCGCCGGCAGCAGCCGCTTGGCCCGCCGCGTCCAGAACTGGCCCAACCGGATCGTGAGTCGCCGGGTCCACTCCCCTAGCAGCAGCGAGGTGATCAAGAACCCCGACAGGACGAAGAAGATGTTCACTCCGAGGAACCCGCCGGTCGTCAGCGGCGCTCCCCCGTGGTAGAGCAGGACACCGAGGACGGCGATGGCGCGGACGCCGTCGAGAGCAGGGACGAAGCCGAAGACGATGGTGCGGCCCCGAGCCACGGGAGGTGTCACCGCAGTGTCAGGCGCGGCGGACGACCGGCTCACTGCCGGACCGATCCGCGAAGGAAGACGAGGTCCGCCGGACCTTGAGCGCGCTGCATCATCAAGCGTCAATTATCGCAGACGCACGACTCCGGGTACACCCCCAATCTGGGAGGCGAACATGAGCCGTCTTATGGTGGCGGAGTCGGTCCCAGCTGGTCAGACGGCCTGGTCAGACGGCTGGCTTATAGCCGGCGGGAAGATTGATGGTCTTCTTCTCGAGGAACAACTCGAGGCCGTCCTCGCCGAACTCGCGCCCCATGCCCGAATCCTTGTAGCCGCCGAAGGGCGAGGAGAAGTCGATGGGGATGGCCGAGTTGACCATGTAGGTGCCGGTGCGGACCTGACGGGCGATACCGAGGCCCCGGTCGTTGTCCGAGGTGTACACCCCGCCGCACAGCCCGTAGTCCGAGTCGTTGGCGATGCGCACGGCATCGGCGTCGTCGTCGTAGGGGATGACCGACAGCACTGGGCCGAAGATCTCCTCTTGGGCGATGCGCATCGAGTTGTCCACGTCGACGAAGACGGTGGGCTCCAAGTACCAGCCGCGGTCGAGACCGGCTGGGCGTCCTCCGCCGACGGCGATCTTGGCCCCTTCTTCTTGGCCGATGCGGATGTAGTTCTCCACCCGGTCGCGCTGACGCTCCGCCACCAGGGGACCGACTTCGGTAGCCGGGTCTAGGGCATCGCCGACCTTCATGGCACGTACCAACTCAACGATGGCGTCGGTCACCTCGGCGTAGCGGTCCCTTGGGGCCAGGATCCGAGTGAGCGAGATGCAAGCCTCACCGTTGTTCATGATGGCGTTCGGCATCAGCAGGGGCAGCGACTCGGCCAGGTCGACATCGTCGAGCAAGATGCCTGCCGACTTGCCGCCGCACTCCAGGCTGAAGCGCTTCATGTTGGCACCGCAGGCGGCGCCGATCTTCTTGCCAGCCACCGTCGAGCCCGTGAAGGAGACCTTGTTCACACCGGGGTGGTTGACCAGGTACTCGCCGACCTCACGGCCAGCCGGCACCACACTCAGGACGCCCTTGGGCAGTCCGGCCTCGGCCAGGATCTCGGCGAACACGTTGGCGTCGAGCGGAGTTTCGGGGGCGGGCTTGAACACGACGGAACTGCCCGAGAGCAGGGCGGGCGCCAGCTTCGACGCAGCCAAAAAGAAGGGCACATTCCACGGAGTGATGGCGGCCACGACGCCGATCGGCTCCTTGGTCACCATGACCGGGCCGAGCAGCCCGTCCTTGACGGTGTCGAAGGCGAAAGTCGAACCCATGCCGGCGTAGTAGTCGAGGACCATGGTCGGGGCCAGCACCTGGGCCAGCAGTCCCCATGAGACCGGAGATCCCATTTCGTTGGAGATGAGCTCAGACATCTCCTGCATCTGATTGCGGACCAACTCGGCGGCGCGGGCCAGGACAGCGCCGCGCTCGGTCGGGCTCATGCGGGGCCACGGGCCGTGGTCGACGGCTTCGCGGGCGGCAGCCACGGCACGATCGATGTCCGCGTTCATGGCCTCAGGAGTGCTGCCCACCAGTTCGCCGGTGGACGGCGAGTGGACTTCGAACACGGCGGACGAGGACGGCTCGACCCAGTCTCCTCCGATGAACAGGCGATCGTACGACTTCATGGGCCCTCCCTGGACGGTCATGGATCAGTTGGTGCACAGCGCAACATTGGCTGCAGCACCGGCTCGGCCGATCGTAGCCCGGTGCTCCAGAGGCCGCCCATCGGCCGCCTAGCCACAGAGGCCACCCATCGGCCGCCGTGGGGTTACGCTTCGCCCGATCCGCCCGAGCACGGGCGCCGACCCCGGCGACGGCCGGAGAAGTGGAGCCGACATGCTCTCCCCCCTCGACGACTACCCGGTCCATCAGATCTCGGAGCCCATGCGCCACGTCGGCACCTCGGACCGCAACTTCTACGACCGCTATTACTTCAATATCCACGGCAACGGCGAGGTCCATGGCACCGACGAGGAGCTGTTCTGCGTCATCGGGGTCGGCCAGTACCCCAACCTAGGGGTGGCCGACGCCTTCGTGTCGGTGAAGCTCGGCGAGGACCACCGGGTGGTCCGATCCTCCAAGGTCCTCGGCGCCGATCGCATGGATGCCTCGGTCGGCCCCATCCGGGTCGAGGTCATCAAGGGCTTGGAGAAGGTGCGGGTCATCCTCGAGCCCAACGAGTGGGGTATCGAGCTCGACGCCGTCTACGACGGGTTCAGCCAGGCGCACTTGGAGGACCGGCACTTCGACCGCCAGTTCTCACGGGTCACCTTCGACTCCACCCGGTTCGCCCAGGTCGGAGGATGGACGGGCACGCTCAAGGTGGGCGACCGGGAGATCGCCCTCACCCCGGACAAGTGGTGGGGGTCACGCGACCGGTCATGGGGCGTGCGCCCTGTGGGCGAGTCCGAGCACCCCGGCATCCGGGTCACCGATACATCGTTCGGATTCTTCTGGGTCTATGCCCCGGTGCGGTTCGACGACCACGCATTGGTGACGATTATTCAGGAGCGGTCCAGCGGCGAGCGGATCATGCAGGGGGCGCACCGGATCTACCCGGTCGGCTCGGGCCGCGAGGCCGAGTGGCTGGGCCGCCCCGAGCACGAGCTCCGGTTCGCCCCGGGCAGCCGGACCGTCACCGGTGCCACCCTCTCCTACTTCGGTCCCCACGGGCAGAAGACGGCCGAGGTGGAGGTGGAAACCCTGCTGGCCTTCCCGCTCTTGCTGGGCAGCGGCTACGGCCTCGAGGCCGACTGGAAGCACGGGATGTACCAGGGCGACCTGGTCGTCCAGGGCCAGCAGATCCCCCCGGCCGATCCCACCTATTCCGATTGGGGACTGACCGAGTATGCGGCCAAGTTCACCTGCGATGGCAAGGTCGGTTACGGCATGTTCGAGTGCGCCGTCATGGGGGCCCACGAGCAGTACGGGTTCACCAGCTGAACCGTTCGGACCAGTTGGCGTGCACCTGGCAGCCAATCGACGCTGAGCCGCACGGTCAGGGATCGAGCGAACACGTCATTGCCCAGCGGTCACCAGTTCGACCGGAGCTCAGACCGGCCAACTCAGACCGGCCGGGTCGGTCCGGCCCACTCGGTGCGCTCTGCGCACCAAGCCCACAGCTGGGCGCCGGCGTCGTCGAACTCGGACTCGGACAGCCGGGTCCACGGCACCTTGTGCTCCCAACGTTCCTTGCGATCGAGCCAGAACCCGCCGTTGGTCTCGATCGCCACTGGCGATGCAGCCAGCCACACCGCCGTGTCCGCCCCTTGTTCGGGAGTGCGCAGGAACGGCCCCATGACCTTGGCGAACCCGGGCAGGCTGTGGCGGACCCCCGGGGTGTCGGCCCAGCCCGGGTGCATGGCGTGGAACGTGATGCCGGTGCCTTCCATACGGCGCACCCACTCGTGCATCAGCACCAACTGCGCTCGCTTGGCTTTGGCATAGGCGGTGGTGCCGTCGTACTCGTCCGGCCCCATCTCGAGGGTGTCGAGGTCGAACGTCTGGGTGTACATGCCGCCCGAACACACTTGGATCACCCGGGACGGCACTCCGTTGGACAGTGCTGGCAGCAGCAGGCCGGTCAACAGGTACGGGGCGGCCACCTGTGAGGCCACGGTGAGCTCGGTACCCGATCCGGTGAGAGTCCGTGCAGCGGTCAGCGCTCCCGCATTATGGATGAGCACGTCGAGTCGGTCGTGGGCGGCCAGGAACTCGTCGGCCAGCCCTCGAACCTGGTCGAATTCGCCCATGTCGGCCAGCAGATAGGAGACGTCCGCCCCTGGGGCCGCCTCGCGCACAGCAGCCATAGCCCGCTCGGCTCGGTCGTGTCCCCGTGCCGTCAGCACCACCTCGGCCCCCAGATTGGCCACGCCCTGGGCGGTAGCCAGGCCCAGTCCGGACGTGGCCCCGGTGACAAGCACCCGCATGCCGTCCATCCTCGGAGGCGGGGTCCACCCAGCGGTATGGCGGCGCAGCGCCGGCCCGGCCGACGAAAAGCTGCCGGCCACCGTGGCCTCCAGCAGGCCGTCGACCACTGCAGCCACCGGCCCACCGGCCTGGGGACGGTCGCGGGCCACCACCGGGCCACCCAATGTGCGCCGTAGGCCAGCCACTCCCTTGTCGCCGATCCGGTCGAAGAACAGCCCGAGGAGCGGATTGGCCAGGGCGAACGACCCCTTGAGGCGCAGTTCCGCGTCGTAGGTCAGGATCGAACCCCCGTCGGCGGCGGGCACCACGGTGACCGTGTCCTCGGATCGGATGGTGTCGGACTCGCCCAGCAGCACTACCCGGTGCGGCCGGTCGAAGGTCACGATGCGGTAGTCGAGCGGCGTGGTGCGGGACCCGATGCGAACTTCGAGTCGAAAGATGCTCCCGAGGCCCACAGTGCCGCTGTCGAGACGCTGAGCCGAGGCCGTGCCCGGGTCCCACTGAGCAGCGTTGGCGAAGTCGGCCATGTAGTCGAAGGTCTCCTCGGCCGACCGGGTCGAGATGACGGTTCCCTTGTAGCGGGCCATAGCGGTCCTCCTTGGACACGGTTCGCCGGGCCTGTCCTCCGCTGCGGACGGCCATCGGCCCACTCAAATATACTGACCAGGTAGAGGCCTCCGATCGCCGTCATCCCGATCGGACTCCTGTTTCGAACATTGGAAGGCACTTCAGGACAATGGGAAGCAGGCCGGACAGATGAGAATGGCAATCGTGGGCACGGGGGTCTCCGGCCTGGTCTGCGCCCACCTCTTGTCCCGCAGCCACGAGGTCACCCTGTTCGAAGCCGACAACCGGCCGGGCGGTCACGCCCACACCGTCAGAGTCGACCTACCCGATGGTTCGTTCGATGTCGACACCGGGTTCCTGGTTTACAACGAACGGAACTACCCGGGCCTTATCAAGCTCTTCGCTGATCTCGAGGTGGCCACCAAGCCCAGCGACATGAGCTTCGGCGTGTGCGACGAGGTGACCGGCCTCGAGTGGAAGGGCTCCTCCTTCGACACCGTCTTCGCCCAGCGCCGCAATCTGGCCCGTCCGGCGTTCCTGCGCATGCTGGTCGACATCGTCCGCTTCAACCGGATGGCCCGGGGCCTCCTCGACGGCGACCAGGACACCTCGGTGTCACTGGGCGACCTGTTGGAGCGTGGTCGGTGGTCGGCGCAGTTCCTCAACTGGTACCTGGTACCGATGGGCTCGTCGATCTGGTCTGCTGATCCCTCCACCTTCCTCGACATGCCGGCCGTTACGTTCGCCCGGTTCTTTGCCAACCACGGGCTACTCGAATACGGCAACCAGCCCAATTGGCGGACCGTCGATGGCGGCTCCAAGCGCTACGTCGACGCCATCCTGGCCCCCCTCGGCAAGGCCGTCCGGCTCGACCAGCCCGTCACCAAGATCACCCGCCACGCCGATGAAGTCGAGATCCAGACCGCCCACGGGCCCGAGCGCTTCGACCAGATCGTGGTGGCCACCCATAGCGATCAAGCCCTGAAGCTGCTTTCTGATCCCTCCCCGGCCGAGCGCTCCGTCCTGGGCGCCATCCGCTACCAAGCCAACCGGGCCACCCTCCACACTGACATCTCCTTGCTGCCAGCCAACCGCAAGGCGTGGGCCAGTTGGAACTACCACCGGCTGGTCGACCACCCGACGGACGCCACCTTGACCTACCGGCTGCGCAGTCTCCAGGGCATCGAGTCGGCCGACGAGCTGCTGGTAACGCTCAACCGCGACGATGCCATCGACCCAGGTGCGGTGCTCCGCACCTTCGACTACGACCACCCGATCTTCGACGCGGCTGCCATTGCTGCACAGACCCGCCACGAGGAGCTGAACGGTACCAACCGCACCTGGTTCGCCGGTGCCTACTGGGGGTATGGATTCCACGAGGACGGTGTCCAGAGCGCCCGGGTGGTCTGTCGCCGGCTGGCCGGCGAGGACCTGTGACCACCTCCCCACCGGCGGCGGTCCAATCACCCCGCACCGACGGGGCTGGTGGCCGGACGCCAGCGCTCCGCAGTGCCATCTACGAGGGCCGGGTGGCCCACCACCGCTACTCCCCCGTCGACCACCAGTTCACCTACCGGATCGCCATGGTCTTCTTGGATCTGGCCGAGGTCGATGCTGTGTGCCAGCTGCACCCGCTGTGGAGCGCAGAGCGGACCAACGCCGTCTCGTTCCGCCGACGCGACTACCTGGGCGATCCGGCGGTGCCCCTCGACGAGGCGTTGCGCGATCTGGTCGAAGAACGTACCGGGCTCCGTCCCATCGGGCCGATCGCCATGCTCACCCAGCTGCGCACCTGGGGCTGGCTCTTCAATCCCATCACTACTTATTACTGCTACGACCCGACCGGCTCCGTGGTCGAGACCACCGTGGTCGAGGTGAGCAACACCCCGTGGCACCAGCGCACGGCCTACGTGCTGGCTGGCACCGGCACCCACCGGGCCGACAAGGCGCTCCACGTCTCTCCATTTCTACCCATGGACCTGACCCACCGCTTCACCATCGGCGTGCCCGGCGACCGGCTGACGCTCGCCGTCGATGACTTCCGCGGTGACGACATGGTCTTCGCCGCCTCCATGGCCCTCACCCGCCTGTCCATCGAGCGCCGTGCCCAGGGGCGGCTGCTGTGGCGGTTCCCGTTGATGACCATCCGGGTGTCCATCGGCATCTATCGCCAGGCACTCGCCCTGCGGCGCAAGGGCGTCACCTTCTACCGGCATCCTGACAAGATCAACGGCGGCACGAATAACAGCAGCGACAAGAACACCGCCGACCCACAGGAGCGTGATCGTGGCTGATCTACCCATCGGATGGCTGGGTGCCCGAGGCGGCACCGCGGTGGCCACCTGGTTCCTCCACTTTATGGCCTCCCACCTGAAGGGCGGAACCCTTACTGTCGTCGACGACCAGGGCACCCACCACTTCGGTGACGGGCTTCCCGCAGTCACCATGGTGGTCCACGACACCTCGGTCTACTGGAGCACGCTCCGCCAGGGGTCGGTCGGGCTGGGCCGGGACTACGCGGACGGGCTGTGGGACTGCGACGACCTGACCATGCTGACCCGGATCCTCAACCGCGGCCTCCGTCCGGTCACCGCCGTCCAGGACAAGGTGGGCCAGGCCGTCGGCGCCTCTACCGACTGGTTCCGTCGCTTTCGTCCGCCCACCAAACACCTGGACCGACACAACATCCAGTCTCACTACGACGTGTCGAACGAGTTTTTTGCCCTGATGCTCGACGAGACGATGATGTACTCCTCGGCCATGTTTTCCGACCCAGCCATGAGCCTGGTCGATGCCCAGCGAGCCAAGCTCGACCGCCTGTGCACGAAGTTGGGCCTCGGGCCCGACGACCACGTCGTCGAAATTGGCACCGGCTGGGGCGGCTTCGCCTGCCATGCGGCGGCCAACTACGGCTGCCGGGTCACCACCACCACCATCTCGGACGCCCAGTACGAGTTCGCCTCCAAGCGGGTGGCCGACGAGGGTCTGGCCGACCGGGTCACCGTCCTCGACCAGGACTACCGAGACGTCACCGGCACCTACGACAAGCTCGTCTCCATCGAGATGATCGAGGCGGTCGACTGGCGCCAGCACGACACGTTCTTCGGTGCCTGTGCCGACCTGCTCCACGACCGAGGGCTCATGGCGCTGCAGGCCATCACCGTGGAGGACCGCAGCTTCGAACGGGCCAAGAACGGCACCGACTTCGTGCGTGAGTACATCTTTCCCGGTGGGTGCCTCCCGTCGATGGAGGCGATCACCCGGTCGTTGCGCCGGGCCACGCCACTGGTGGTGGTGGACGTCGAGGACATCGGACGCCACTACGCCGAAACTCTGCGCCGGTGGTATGTGAACCTGGCCGACCGGACCGGTGAGATGGCCGCCCTGGGCCTCGACACGCGGTTCCAGCGGCTGTGGAACTTCTACCTCTGCTACTGCGAAGGGGCCTTTTTGGAGCGCCACATCAGCGATGTGCAGTTGGTGATGGCCATGCCCGACTGGCAAGCGCCCATGTCGGTCCGCAATGGCTCACCGGCCTGAGTAACCGAAATCGGTCGGTAGACCTAGCCGGAGCCTCGCCTACTCGACGCTGCGGATCTGGTCGGCCTCCCAGAACGCCCGTATCCCCGCGAGCTTGCCATCGGCACTCCGCCGGTAGCAGTAGACCCCGTCGACCTCGACCGCGCCACCGCCGGCGAAGTTGATCCGGATCACTCCGACGTTGGCCACCTCGTCGCCACACAGGAACGATTGACGGATGTCGAAGCGGATCGACTCATTGACGCCGATGACGTTGTCGTAGAACGCCGCTATGGCTGCCGGTCCGCGGTGGCCGTTCCCCTCGGGGTCGAACATCGACGGGCCCACCGGGTCCTCGACGACGGCATCGTCGGCGAACAGCGCCAACCAGGCGTGGCGGTCGCCGGCTTCGACGGCCGCCATGGAGGCCCGGCCCAGGTCGCTGGCGGTAGGTGCCATCTCTTCGGGTGCTGCCTCTGTGGATGCCATGCTCACCCGTCCACCTTGGCGATCACTGTTTCGGCAAACCGGTTGAGGTTGTCGATCTTGGGCTGCAGCGCTTCCGGATCGGGTCCGACCTCATAAGGCCAGCGGAAGCCGACGATCACGTCAGTCACCCCCTCCTCCTCGAGCCGGTGGATGCCATCCACACTGAAGGCATCGAGTGAGATGACATGCACCTCGAATGGCTTGTCTGCCGTGCCTTCCTCCTCGCGCAACTGGCGGAGCTTGGCCAACAGACCGGGTAGATCGGCGGGGTCGCCCCCGCCATGCAGCCATCCGTCGCACCGAGCCGCCCGGCGCAGGGCCGGCACCGCGTGCCCACCGACCAAAATGGGCAGCGGCTTGGTCGGGATCGGGCTCATCTTGACCGAGTCGATGTCGTAGCACTCGCCGTGATACTCGAAGAAGCCTCCGGCCGACAGACCGCGCACGATGTCGACGGCCTCGTCCATCCGCTTGCCCCGCCCCTCCCACGGAACCCCGACGAGCTCATAATCTTCGGGCCAGGGGCTGGTGCCGACGCCGAGCGACAGCCGGTTGTCGGTCAGCACGGCCACCGAGGTGGCCTGTTTGGCCACCACGAGAGGGTGGCGCATGGGGAGCTTCAGCACGAAGGTGACGAAGCGGATCCGCTCGGTCACCGCACCCATGGCCGGGATGAGGGAGAAGGGCTCGATGAACGGCTTGTCCTCGAGGAACTCACGGGACCCGTCGGGGTTAAACGGATAGGTCGAGTCCGATACCTCGGGATAGCAGAGGCTGTCGGGCACCACCATCGAGTCATAGCCGGCGGCCTCGGCGGCCTTGGCTAGCGGCAAGTAGAAAGCCGGGTCGACCATCGACTCGGCATAGGAGAATCGCATCAGGCATCCCTCCATTCGACGTGGGCCCGGACGGCCCCATCGTTATTGACCCATCCGCTGTCGGCGGCGAACTCGAGCATGGACGTAAACCCGTCCTCCCAGTCGGGGCCCAGCGTCAGCCCGTCCTCGTCGGCCGCCACTTCGGCCAGAGAGCGCAGCGCGTCCGGAGTGACCAGGGCATAGCCCTCGGCCTCCATCCAGCCCGCCCCTGAGTCTTCGAGGGTGGCGCTCAGGGCCTCGAGAGCCCGGTCGTCGACCTCGCCGGGACGCTCCGTGCGGGCACTCAGGGCCAGGCCGCCGAAGTCTTCCCATCCCTCCAACCACACGCGTCCACCCAACAGGTCGACCATGATCTCCATGCGACGGCCCCGATCAGTCCAGTGTGGGCCGGGTGATTCCGGCGGCCACCAGACGTTCGGCCACCCAGTGGACCCCGTCGGGCTCGGCCATGTGGGCCGCCCAGCCGTCCAGCAGGGCCTCGACTTCGCCAAGCGTGGCCAAGGTGCCCAGTACCGTGACCAGCAGGGCGCCGACCTCGACGTCCTCGACCTCGATATCGCCGAACGGCGACCAGGTGTCGGCCTCGGGCGCCAACTCCAACATGGCGTAGAACTCACCGGTGTCCTCCACCCAGCTCAACTCGTAGCGCTGGCCCTTGGCGTCGTACCAGTTGTTACCGAACTCGATCTCGGCTGACTGCCGGCGGCGCTCGTCGGCACTGTAGAACTGCTCGATGTCCATGGTTCTCCTGTCGTGGCGACGAAGGTGTGTCGGGTCGGGGTTCCTCCCTGGCCCTGATGGGACCGACGATAGCCGGTGCCCCTGAGACCAGCGGATTGACCGGCGGATTGACCGGCGGATTGGCGGGCCGCGGCCGCATGCGGCCCTTTGGTGAGTACGATCGCTCCCGTGCGAAAGGATCTGAGATGAAGCTCTCCCCCGTCCGCGTCTTCCTAGTCATCGTGTTCGTCTTCATTGGCTGCTTCGGCATCGCCTTTGCCGCCGCTGGCATGCTCACCGCCCTTCCTCCGCCTGCGGTGGACGGGACGTGTGGACCGAGCACCGGTTCGGAAACAGCCCTGCAGGCCCTGGCCCAGCCTGGATCCATCGGAGCCGGCCCCGAGCCACCCACTTCGAACATCACCGCCCACCGCCAGTGGGAGACCTTCATCCAGCAGTGCCAGACCATCGCCACCCGTCGGGGTCTGGCCTCGATGGCTATTGCCGTGATCTCGATCGTGGTGGCCGGAGTGGGGCTGGTGTGGGTCCTGAGGCGACGCCCTTCTGAAGACGCGGACCCCAACGACGCCGATGCAGGGTCTACAGACGAGCGCTCGGTTTGGCCTGACGGGCAGGAGCAGTTAGTAGGGGCCGGGGTGGCCCCGGCGACCCAGTGGGGCGCTGGACCGCTCCAGGCCTACCCGCCGTCTCCCTACCCCTATCCGTATCCGGGCCAGCCCTACGGGGTACAGCCACCGGGGTATCCGCAGCCGGGGTATCCGCCCCAAGGATGGCCGCAGCAGGGCTACCCACCACAGGGCTACCCGCAGCCGCCGTACCCACCACAGGGCTACCCGCAGCCGCCGTACCCACCACAGGGCTACCCGCAGCCGGGCTATCAGGAGCAGGGCTTCCCCCAGCAGGGCTGGGCCGAGCAGCCACCGACTGCGCCTCAGGCCTCCAGCCAACCGGACATACCCGCCGAGGGGGCATCAGCGGCGGCGGCCGAGCCCGATGCTCCGTCCCCAACTACCAGCGCCTGGCTGTCTGGAGTGCTCGACGATGCCCCGGTCGAACCGGGAACCGACACCACCCCAGGATCAACCGGGGGCTGAACCTCCGGCGGCTAGGTGGGCGGCTAGATGGGCGGTCACCTGGCCGCCTCGTCTGGGTAGTTCCAGCACCACGGTGGGTCCCATGCTCGGTGGTCGTCCGAACGTCGGATAGGCCACCGGAACATCTGGTCGGGGATCGAACCCTTGGGTGACCAGCAGGTAGATGACCCCGGCCTCCACTGAATAGCCATAGGCACCATCCGGGCTGACCACCTGCAGTTTGAACGGCCCGCGGGGTGCCACTTGAGCCACGGCCGCTGTGGCTACATCAGCGGTCCGCACCGCCGGCCACCCCGAGATTGTCGGAACGCTCCCGCCGATATGACGCAGTCCGGACGTCATCGCCCAGGCCGACAGCGCCACCAGAACGACCCCCACCCCGGCCATCACCACGCCAGCCCGTCCGCCCCATGGGACCACGTCTATCTCATGCGCCTCCCCCGCCACCCGTCGTGACGAACCGACCCGGCGCACCCCAACCATCAGTACCTCGACTCCGGCCCACACCAGCGTGACCCATGCCGCCATGCCGATGGGGACCAAGAGCACGCCCAGGTAACCGAACACCAAGAACTGGGGAAGCGGCATGGCGGCGATAGCAGCCACCCCGCCAACAGCCACAGCCGCACTGACCCACGCCAGGGCAGATAGGAGGACCCTGGTCGACTGCCAGGCCAACACCCCGATGACCACGAGCAGCAGCAACACCGCCGCACCCCACCACTTCGGCCCGGTAAAGATGTTCGCCACCGCCACCACTAGATGGAAACCTCCGCCCGCCGGAGGTGGGTGGACCCACTCTGGTATCGGCCGGACAGCGCCACCCAGCGCGCCGAGCGCCCGGGACAGCCCGATAGTGCCTCCTGACTGGCTAGTACCTCGGAGCAGCAAGGCGAGGTTGCCCGGCTGCGTAGTGGCCTGCTGGACAAGCGGAGCCAACCAGACCAGGCCCCCCACGCCGAGCCCGACGGCCAGCCAGGCCCGCCCCATTCGATGGCCCCGGCCCCGTCGGACGGCGATCCCGACCACTGGTGCCACCAGACAGACAGCGATCACCGGCGGGGCGAAGACGGCCTGGCACTGCGCGGCCACGCTGGCCACTACCACGGTGACCGGCCACCACCGGAGTCGGCCAGTGGCCACAGCCAGTCCGGTGCAGACGGTGGCCACCAGGAACAGCACGGCAAACCAGACGTCCCACAGCACCATCAGAGCCACGTCGGTGCGGACGATGAACAGCACCAAGATGCAGGCCGAGGTAACGGTTGCTGCCTTCCATCTTCCGGCCACCCAAGTTGCCTCGATCGATACCGCCACGGCGATGACCGCACAGAGGACCGCTCCCCACAGCACGCCCTGGCTGGGGTCGAGACGGACCGGCACAGCCAACAGCCAGTTCTGCAGTGGGCCCGGTGCGAACACGGCGTGGTGATCGACGGTGACGGCCATTTGGTGCCCAACCAACGGCGAGTGCAACGAGAACACCTGGTAGCTCCGCAGTGCCAGGCCGGCGTTGTCATACAAGGGTCGCCACCCTCTTGCCATTTCGATCACGGCGAACACAACCAACGGCAGCTCTGCGGCCACATGGCACACGACCCGCACGGCAGTTGCTCCGCCCCGCGGGCCAGTGATCACGACGAGAGCATCCCCTAAGCCAGCGGTGGCGTCCGAACTGTCCGCCGGTACATCCATGACCTCGGTCGGATTCGGCTCCACTCGTGCATTCTTCACGCTTGGCGAAGGGTCGGCGACATCTCAACGACGCGATCAAGTGAGGCGGCAATCGTGCCGAACAGATAGTGAGCGGTCTGCCGTCGAGGCGGGCATGAACCAGGAGGCATCGCATGCGAGTCGTAGCCGTCGACAAGCAGGGGCACCAGCGCTGTTGGTGGTGCGGTGGGCTCGAGCTCTCTCAAGAGCGGATCACCCGGGAGACAGTCGTCATGGGTATCCACGCCAACATCACCAAGCCAACGCTCCACTGCGAGCACTGCGGCGAGTACACCGACCTCGGACGCCGATTGAAGACGGCTTAGCGGCCACTCACGACCACTGGTCAGGTGACGGTGAATCCCCCGACCAGCGTCACCGAGGCCCCGTCATGGTTGGTCACGGTCACGTTCCGGGTGCCAGTAGATGCCATAGAAGACACGGTGACCTGCAGAGCGAGCTGACCAGACCCCACTACCGTGGTCTTCACCGTCACGCCGGTACCCGACACCGTCGCCTTGGCTTTGGCGTCGAACCCTGTTCCGGTAAGCACTACGGCAGCTTTCGATGTGCCCCGAGTCACCGAACTCGGCGACAGCCCAGTGATGGTCGGCTCGTACACCGCCAGGCATCCTGAGCACACCCCCGTCTGGCCGTTCTGGTTGGTAATGACGATGTTCCTCGCCCCGATGGCAGCACTCGATGAGACGGTCAGGGTGGCCTTGATCTTCGAAGTAGCGACCTTGACCGAACTCACGGTGACGCCGGTTCCCGACACCGAGACCGACGCACCTTTGAGGAATCCGATGCCGGCGATCGCCACCTTTACGGTCTGCCCTGGATGCACGGCAGCAGGGCTGACTGTCGAGACGGAGATAGGCAGCAGGAAGTTCGCCGTGACGTTCTTGGCAGCCGTCACCGGAACGAGACACGTGACCCCAGACCCGCTGCACGCCCCGCCCCATCCATGGAATGCATAGCCATCGTTAGGCGTAGCGCTGAGGCTCACCGTGGTCGGGGCATCGACGTTGATGAAGCAGGATCCTCCGTCGGATCCGCAGTCGATGACATCAGGGCTGGCGTTACCCGGGAGCGCGTTGCTCGTGACATTGCCACCTGCCCCGGATGCGACCAAGCCCGTCGAGACGGTCACGGTCAGCGGTGCCCGCGGGGTCACCGTGTTCAGTTGCGTCGACTGCATCTGACGGGCGATGAGGGGCCCGACGAAGTTGTTGCAGTTGTTCGGGTCACCCACGGTCTCATTGCAGGTAATCGAGTTGTCTGCCGAATCGACCGGGCCGGTGTACTGGTAGGTCTCCGTGACCGTGACGTCGGACTGCTCGCCAGGGCTGATGTGGTCGGGACCTTCTGACTCCACCCCTTGGTTCGACCCGGGGTCGGGCTGGAAGAGCTCGGCCACCGAGGAGATGTTCGAGTTGGTGATAGCCGCTTGGACCTCAGGATCGCTGGCCAGGAGATCGTTGACATCCACGATCGAGGTGCTGGTGGTTCGATACTTGAGGACCCACACTGCGTCTTGGAACTGTGGCTCGGACGGCTCCGGTACGACCGCCGGCGTCACCTGCTGCTGGACGCCTTCACCGGTGGCGGTGGGGACGATGACGGGCACGATCGACGGCACACTTGCAACCGGGTAGAAGTTGCCCGAGGTGGTACCTCCGTACGGGGTGAGGACGCCGGTTGAGCCCGTGCTGGAGCCCCCAAGATCACACAGCCAGCTGTAACGCTGCACGCCGGGGGAACCCGTGACATGAACACCGAAGTGATTGGTGACGCCGATCGGTGACGAGGCGCTCCACGCACCATTCGCATAGGTGGCGGCGAAGGTGACCCGCACCCCGGTGTGCCCATCGGGGAACGTGGTGTTGACGATCTGACTCGGGCTCGCCGATCCATAGGGATTGGAACCCCCGGGCGCACCTGGCCATGTGTAGGTCACCTGCGAACCCGTGATGTCTTCGATCTCGACCTCGAAGCCCTCGCACTCCTTGTCGGTGCCGTTCGGGACGTCGAAGTTGGTGGCATAGCCGGCGATGGACGGCGGCCCAGCAGACGCAGGCGTTGCCTTGACGGCGGTCACCCCCGCCAGGCCGAGCAGTCCGAGTGCACCAACGAGGCTGAGCCGAACAGCCAGGCGCATGCCGCCTTGCCCTCGTGTCTGCAGCGGCTGTGAAGTGCTGCTGATCACGGTAGACCCCCTATCGAACGACCACCCGGTCGTGCCCGATGGAAATGGTAGCAAACATGTTGCCGGAATGCCGAGGACGAATCGACCAGCCCTGCAGTCGGCTAGCTGCCTCCAAGCACACGTGATGGCCGTTCAGTACTCGCGGAACGCTGGCATACTGCGCTCATGAACTGCCTGGAAGCGTTGTGGGAGCAGTACAACGTCCACGATCTGACAATGGAACCAAGTGCATGATGGAGCTGATCCCCGCCGTTGATGCCAGCGAGGTGCGCTTCGACGAGGCGACCGATGTGGTCGTAGTCGGACTAGGCGTGGCCGGCACGTCGGCAGTCATAGGTGCTCGCCAATCCGGAGCAGAGGTCCTGGCCGTTGAACGCAGCGGGGGGCCAGGAGGGACATCGGCCCAGTCCGGTGGCCTCATCTACCTCGGAGGTGGCACGGACCTCCAGACGGCCTGTGGCTTCGAGGACTCGCCAGAGAACATGGCCGCGTTCCTCCGGGCCGCCCTTGGGCCCGGCGTCGATGAAGACCGAGTGGAGGCCTACTGCGAGGGCTCGCCGGACCACTTCGACTGGCTGGTGTCGATCGGTGTGCCGTTCCGGGCGTCGTTCTGCGACGAGCCGAACCGCGAATCGGCCGATGACGCCGGCCTGCTCTTCAGTGGTGGCGAGGACAGCTACCCCTTCGACAAGTTGGCCGTCCCGGTGCCTCGGGGGCACAAGCCGCAGTTCGTCGACTCCGCCGGCGGCTTCCTCATGGAACGCCTCGGTGCGGCGGTATCGGCCAGCGGCGCCCGAGTGGTGGCCGATGCCGGTGCCGATGCGCTGGTCGTCGATGACGGGGTTGTCGTCGGCGTCGTGGTGCGGACCGATGACGGACCTCGTGCCGTCCGAGCCCGCGGCGGGGTGATCCTGGCCACCGGCGGGTTCATCCACAACGAGGCGATGGTCGCCGAGTACTGCCCTCAGGCCCACATCCCGGACCCGGCGTGGCGGATCGGGACCCCCAACGACGACGGACGCGGGATCCGCATGGGCGTAGGCGCTGGTGCGGCCGCCACCAGGCTCGACTCGTTCGAGTGCGCGCTGCCCCTCGGTCCACCGCATCGCATGGCTCGGGGGATCCTCGTCAACCGCCACGGTCAGCGGTTCATCAATGAGGACGCCTATACCGGTCGCATCGGGTTCCACGCCCTGCGCGACAACGACGGCTTCGTCTACATGATCACCGATGATGTGATCCATGAGCGGAATCCGATCGGACTCCGGATCGGCTACGCCGCCGCCACTGCAGAAGAACTGGCCACAGAACTCGGCCTGCCACCGGAAGCCTTGGCGAGGACGGTGCGCGAGTACAACGAGGCGGCGGCCCGAGGTGACGACCCGGCGTTCCACAAGCGGGCGCCGTTCCTGCAGCCCATCGGCGCACCGCCAGCCAGCGGCATCGGTGCCATCGACCTGCGCGTCGACCACGGTGCCATCTACGCCACCTTCACCCTCGGCGGTCTGGTCACCGACCCTGATGGCGCCACACTCGACGACGAGGGCCAGCGTGTCTCGGGGCTCTATGCCGTCGGCCGGACCGCAGCCAGCCTGGCCGCCCACCACTACGCCAGCGGCATCAGCCTCGGCGACGGCTCGTTCTTCGGTCGACGTGCCGGCCGTGTTGCTGCGTCCCGGGCTCGAGGCGACCGCTCTTCGCGTTAGCGGGCCGAGTGAGTCGATGACATGAGGTTCCCCCCTCTGGCCGGACACCTCGAATAGGAGGTAGTCATGTCAGTTGTGACCGAAGACAAACCAATGCCGGGTCGCCGGCGAGGCAGATACCCGAAAGAGTTCCGTGTGGACGCGGCGGGCCTGGTAATCGACCAGAAACGCAGCGTTGCTGACGTGGCCAGAGAGCTCGGACTGGTCGAGCAGACGCTCGGCAACTGGGTCCGACAGGAGCGGGTGGACAGGGGCGAGCGTGACGGCCTCTCGACCGAGGAACGCGAGGAGATGGCCAGACTCCGCCGGGAGGTGAAGCGCCTGACCATGGAGCGTGATTTACTCAAACGAAGTGTGGCCTTCTGGGTCAAGGAGTTGGACCGGTGACTCGCTACCGGCACGTCTCCACCATGAAGGCCGAAGGATTCCCCGTTTCCGCAGCATGCGACGCCGCCGAGGTCTCGACCTCGGCCTACTACGACTGGCTGGACAGGGAGGCAGCCGGACCGACGCCAGCTCAGCTGGACGAGGCCTACCTGACCAACCACATTCACGACATCCACGCCGAGTCGGACTCGACCTATGGGTGCCCACGGGTCACCAAGGAACTCCGCCGCCGTGGCTACTGCGTCAACCACAAGCGGACCGAGCGCATCATGCGGGCCTGTGACCTGGTGGGTGTCACCGAGCGTCGGCGAATCAGGACCACGCTCTGGTCCGAGGAGAATCCACCCCTGCCCGATCTGGTCAACCAGGACTTCAGGGTCGGGGCGCCGAACCGGGCATGGTGCGGGGACATCACCTACATTCCGACGGACGAGGGCTGGCTCTACCTGGCCAGCGTGCTCGACCTCGGTAGTCGTCGACTCGTCGGATGGAACATGGCCGACTCGATGCCGACGGCGCTGGTGGCCGGTGCGTTGACCATGGCCGTCGATCAACGAGATGGTCGGGTTGCCGGAGTGGCGTTCCATTCCGACCGCGGTGCGCAGTATCTGTCTGACAAATTCCGGGCACTCTGCGAGTCTCTCGGGATCTTCCAATCGGCAGGCAGGGTGGCTACGTGCTTCGACAACGCTGTGGCGGAATCGTTCTGGTCCAGCCTCAAGCGAGAGCTCGTCCACCGCTATCGGTTCGCCACCCGGGCCGATGCCCAGGCCGCCATCACGTCGTGCATCTACCGCTACAACAACGTGCGCCTGCACTCGAGTCTCGGCTACGTGCCGCCGGTCGAGTGGGAACTCCATTACCGTCTCATTCAGCAGCAAACCGCATAACCAAGTGTCCGGTTGGCGGGGGGAACCTCACCTCGGATTCATGACACCATCGGAGCGACTCGCAGAGTTCATTGCGCTAACCGGTTGAACCCGCTCACCCTTTAAAACGGACTCATGATCGAACGGGGGCGGTCAGTTCGCTGTCCGATGCTCAATCGACCTCATGCGACTCGAGGCGACTGTGGTCCTTCTCAGCTCCGGGATTCGCTGGCTGACCCGATGAGACGTTCTACAGCCTCACGTAATGCCGGAAGCCGCTCCGTAACCGCTTCAGTCACGATGGCATGGTCGGTGTCGAAATAGTGATGCACGAGCTGGTCGCGCATTCGGGCAATCGCTCTCCAGGGGATGTCGGACTCCTGGTCGGTCAACTCGGGGTCGAGGTGCTTGACGGCCTCACCGATCTCGATCAACCGGGCCCGGCAGGCGTCGTAGATGACGCCCTGGTCAAGGCTTCCCTGAGCCAGGTACCCGGAGATGGCCTCGATTGCTCCCAGCACATCGGTCAACCATGTGACATCTCTCCTGCTCACAACGTAAGCGCCTCGGCGAGCACCTCAGCTCGAAGGAACGGACGCAGGGATGACTCGGTTCCGACGTCCACGCGGACATTGAGTTCGTCCTCGAGGTCGCAGCCGAGTTCGAGAAGGTCGAACGCGGTGGCAGCCGGTCCGAGGTCGACCAACAAGTCGATGTCACTCTCTGGCCGATCCTCGCCACGTGCCACGCTGCCGAACACCCGTACGTTCGACGCGTGCCGATGTGCGGCGGCGCGAAGAATGGCCTCGCGGTGTTCGATGAGCCGGAAGCCCAGCGGCGTGTTAGGGATCAGTCGACGTGCCACGCAGCCAAGCGTAGCGCCCGACCTTCGGACGGGGTGACCTTCGGGCGCTGCACGTACTGGGCCGGATTGGCCGCCACCCGGCCGTCGATGTGTGCGAATCGGTAGAAGCCGCAGATCGTTGACAATCGTCGGTCGATGGTTGACGGGGCCAGACCACGCTTTTCCATCGCCGTGCGGTAGAGCTCGATGTGGGGTCGCTTCGCCTCCAGGACGACGAGGCTTGCGTCGGCCGCCCACTGAAAGAACGTTCGCAGGTCGTACGGATATGCGTCGAGCGTCCGCTTGTCGTACCGGGCGAGAAATGCGGCTGCCGCTACCTGGGCTTCATCGAAGCCGGGGTCCTCGATAATGGTGACCAGGGATTTCGAATCTGAGTCGAGTGCAGCCATGGCTCTCCTTCCACAATTGGGAGAACCAGCCATCACCTACAGGTCGCTTTCGCATAGTGGACGCCCGAGCGCTGGCAATCACAGGCACCGTCGGTACCCATGTGCGATAGCGCGCTCTCATGATGTCATGACAAAGAAGACCACCACCGTCCGTCTGCCTGAGGAACTGGTGACGACCGTCGAGGTTGTTGCTCGAGGGCGTGGCGTCAGCGTCAACACACTCGTCGTCGACGCGCTGATCGCCGAGGTCGAGCGGGTGCGCCACGACGAGGAGTTCATGGGCAAACTCCGTGAGATCACCGAGCGTGATAGGGAAATCCTGGACCGATTGGCGCAGTGAGATACCTGACCTTGGCCGAGGCGCTCGTGGTGGCCGAAGCCGTGACCGGGCTCGACCTCACCACCCTGTCCCGAAGTCCACGGATCGATCTCCTCGACTCGGCGCTTCACGCTCCCTAGGCTTCGTTCGGCGGCCAAGAGCTCTACCCGGAGTTCATCGACAAGGCTGGCGTCCTCGCCGTGCGGATCGCGCGCAACCACCCGCTGCTCGACGGCAACAAGCGCCTTGCATGGTCCTGTCTCGTGATGTTCGTGATGTTCGTGATGCTCAACGGATACCAGCTCATCGTCACTCCCGACGAAGCCGTTTCGACCATGCTGGCGGTGGCCGCTGGCGGTGGCCGCTGGCGGCAGTAGGGGGCAGCCCTGACGTGGAATCCTTTGGTGATGGCACCGGTTCAGAACGTGACGCTCGGCCGGGACGGTGGACCGTACCTATGTCCATGTTGCGGATTCCTGGCTCTTCCTGAGCGAGGGGGATACGACATCTACCCGGTTTGCTTCTGGGAGGACGACGGCCAGGACGACGGCCAGGACGACCACCATGCAGACGAGGTTCGGGGTGGACCGAACTACACGCTCAGTCTGACGGAGGCCCGGGCAAATTATGCGGGCGGCTTCAAGGGGTGGTCGCAACGACCCGTTTGGTAGGGACTTCGGGTGGTTGGGCCCGGCGGCCGGCGTAGACGCGCAACCTCTACACCCCTGGTGCCACTTCGGTCTTGGGGCCCCTCACCTCACCAAGTGCAGTCATTTTGTAGTCAGAGCCGATAAGGCCCAATACAAAACGTGCCGCTGACCTGGTGGGGCAGGTGGGGATCGAACCCACGACCGAGGGATTATGAGTCCCGTGCTCTAACCACTGAGCTACTGCCCCATGGGTACGTAGATCTGGACGATGTCCTCAGGTGCACCCTGGGCTGCGAGCGTACCTCTCCCGTGCCCCAGACTCCGCTCTCCTTGGACTCACATTCGACCGGTGCCGCATGACCGCTCGATCGTCATCCTCTTGACCGGAACAACCTCACCGTCCCGATTACTCGGTGGCGATGGCCGCCAGCACATCGAGCCGCGCCGCACGCCGGGCCGGCCAGCTGGCTGCCGCCAGGCCAAGAATGCCGGACAGCACCAGGAACACCCCCAGGGTGGACACCGGCACCACGATGTCAACGATCCCCTGCTCCTTGAGCGATGCCGCCAATGCCACACCCAGTCCGGTGCCCACCAGTACGCCGATGATCGCCCCGAACAGCGCCAGGATGACCGCCTCGGAGCGGATCATCGACCGCACCTGGCGTCGGCGCATTCCCACCGCCCGCAGCAGGCCGATCTCATGGGTGCGCTCGAACACCGACAGCATCAATGTGTTGACGATGCCGATCATGGCGATCACGATGGCTAGGGCCAGGAGCACGTAGATCAGGCCGAGCAGCTGGTTGACCTGAGCTTGCTGGCTCTCTTCGAACGCCGCCCGGGTCTGGATCTTCAGGTTCGGATAGGCATGGATGGCCCGAGTCAGTGCAGCATCAGTGCCCGCCGCTCCCGATGTACGCACCAGCACCGCCACGGGCAACGGGTTGGCGAAGTGCTGGAGGAAAAACGTGCCACCCGCCAGGTAGCTTCCCAACAGGGCATTGGGCTTGAAGACCCCGCCCACCCGCATGGTCGACCGACCGGTCAGAGCAAACGTCACCGGGACGATCGAGCCGACCCCCAGCTTGCGGCTATTGGCCGTCGTGGTGTCGATCAGCAGTTGGCCTGAATTGAGCGCCGAGGACCCAGCTCCAGCATCCATCCGGAGGATGGTCGTCTTGGTCAAGTCCTTGGCCGAAATCGCCGTCATCGAGGAGACGGCGCCCTTGGCCACGAACCTTCCGGTGTAGACGGTCGAGACCGAAGTGACACCGGGCACCTTGGCCACTGTCGGTCCCACCGCGGCGCTAAATCCGAACGCTCCCAAGGTGGAGGGGGTGATGATGTAGTCGGCGCTGATGGCATTGTCCACACTGCTGGTGGCCGACTTCGACACCGATGCGCCGAACACGGCGATCGTCGACACCAGCGCTAGTCCAACCATCAAGGCCGAGGACGTCTGAGCTGTCCGCTTCGGACTGCGCATCGAGTTCTCCCGGCCCAACCTTCCGGCGATCCCGAACAGCGCAGCCAGCGGACGCCCCAGCACGCTCGACATCGGACGGGCCACCACAGGTGCCAACATGCCGATCCCCAGAAAGACTGCCACTGCTCCGACGCCGACCAACTGGATGGCCGGCTTGGTCAGGCCGAGCACCAGTGTGGCGAGGCCGAGCACGCCGACAACTGAGCCGATGGTGATCCGCCGCCGGAGAGACTCCACCTGATCAGACTGATGGTCGCCCAATGCCGCCACCGGAGGAATGCGCACGGCGCGACGAGCTGGACTGATGGCCGACACCACCGTGACTCCGACACCGACCACCAATGCGGCGATCACCGTGCGTCCCTGGAACACCAGCGGTCCGGTGGGCAAGGTGATGCCAAACGCCTGGAGCAGGGCCTCGAGGCCGATAGCGGCCACTACGCCGAGGCCCAGCCCGATCAACGAAGCGACCAGACCCACCAGCGTCGCCTCCAAGAGGACCGACCGGAATACCTGGCGTCGACTGGCACCCACGATCCGCAGCAGCGCTAACTCGCGGGTGCGTTGGCCCACGATGATCGAGAACGTGTTGAAGATAGTGAATCCGCCTACGAACAGCGCGATGAAGGCGAAGACCAGCAGTGCGGTCGAGAAGAAGCCGAGTGCCTGGTTGATAGCGCTCGACTGTTCGTCGGCCACGGTCTGGCCGGTCACGACTTCCGTTCCACTTGGCAGCACCCGAGCGATGTCGTGGCGCACGGCGGCCTTGTCGGCCCCAGGCGAGGCCACCACATCGACGGCATCGAGCTTCCCGTCCATGCCGAATGCGTGCTGGGCCGCGGGCAGGGCGAATGCGGCCAGCGTGGCTCCAGCCAGGTTGTCGGCGGTGCCGAAGCGGACGATACCGGAAATGGTGAACGTCTCCGGTGGGCCGATCAGGAGGATCTTGACCCGATCGCCGACCGCGAAGTGGTACTTGGTCGCCGTCCCCCGGTCCATGGCCACGTCACCGGGCAAGGTCGGCGCCCTACCAGCACTCAGCCGCAGCGCCGCTAGCTGCGGGTGGGTGTTGTAGGAGACCCCGATGGTGGGTGCCCCTCCAGTGGTGACGGCCTTGCCGTCGGGAGCCACGAACTGCGCGTAGCCTGTGACGGTGCCCTCAGCGATCGACACGCCGGGCACTTGGCGCACCTGGGCGAGGACTGAATCAGGAACGGCTTTTCGAACCGATCCGATACCGGAGCTGTCAGTGAAGGCCGCCTTGCCCCGGACTTCGAAGTCGACGTTCTGGTAGATGTGCCCGAACAGCGAAGTGAACGTGCTGTGCAACGTGTCGGTCAGCACCAGGGTGCCGGAGATGAACGTGACACCCAGCACGATGGCCACCGCCGTCAGCGCCAAGCGGAGCTTGTGCGCCAGGAGTCCGGAGACTGTGACCTTCCACATATCAGCCGCCCAAGTTCTTCATCTGCTCCAGGACCGAGTCTGCGGTCGGGGCGATGAGCTCGTCCACCATCTTCCCATCGGCCAGGAAGACCACCCGGTCGGCATAGGCCGCGCCGCGCGCGTCATGGGTGACCATCACGATCGACTGGCCGAACTCGGTGACCGATCGCCTCAGGAAGGCCAGCATCTCCCCCGAGGAGTTGGAGTCGAGGTTGCCGGTCGGCTCGTCGGCGAAGATCAGATCAGGCCGTCCGATCAGGGCGCGGGCACAGGCCGCCCGCTGCTGCTGTCCACCGGACAGCTCACTGGGTCGGTGGCTGAGGCGGTCGGCGATTCCGAGCTGCTCGACCAGGAAGTCGAACCACTCTTTGTCCACCGGCTTTCCGGCCAAGTTGGCGGGCAGGGTGATGTTTTCCGCCGCCGTCAATGTGGGGACCAGGTTGAACGACTGGAAGACGAATCCGATCCGGTCGCGTCGTAGCTGGGTCAGGCCGGCGTCGTCGAGCTTCCCGATCTCCTGGTCGCCGACGAAGGTCTGTCCTGACGTCGGGACGTCGAGGCCGGCCATGCAGTGCATCAATGTCGACTTGCCCGACCCCGAGGGCCCCATGACGGCGGTAAATCGGCCCCGTTCGAACTCGACGCTGATGCCGTCGAGGGCGCGCACAATGGCGTCGCCTTTGCCGTAGGTCTTCACCAGGTCGATGGAGCGTGCGGCAGGAAGCGGGGTCGGATCAGTTGGGCCGGTCGTCTGCTGCTCGATGGTCATCATTTACGGTCCTCCTCGATGGGCCTGACTCAATGCCGCGGACGTCTGACCGGAAGGGAGGACCCCATCGACCTTGACCGGACCGCCGCAAGTTCGGGGCTCTTGCTCCTAGATGTTACTTGGAGGGATCTCCGGTTCGGCCTCAGATGGACGACACGGACGACCGATGGTGTCCTACCGCCCGTGCGCTCGCGCTAGCCGGGAAACCACCGCCCGTCGGGCCACCTCGATGGCGAACCGCTCGGCTGATCCTGCGGCCGTGGCTAGGAAGAATGCTGGCTCAGCCATCTCGACCTCCAACACCGCTTCGGACCCATCGTCCAGCGTGACCACATCGACCCGGGCATACAGCAGCGGCTCGTCCACCGCCAAGCGAGTTGCCATCAGCCCGCTGACGGCAGTGGCAGCGGCCAGGACCACCTGACTCCGAGCCGAGGTCAGGACTTCGAGTTCTAGGTGCTCGGCGTAGGTCCCACCCACCAGCCCACCTCCCAATGCCAGCAGTGGGCCCTTGCGGACCGAGTGGGAGATGACCCCACCAAAGAGGAGGGTACTGACCTCGCCTTGGGTGGCCACCGAGCCGATGGCGGGCTGGACGAGTACCGCCAAGCCGGTGGCGAGGATACGACGGGCCAGCGCACCTGCATCGGGACTGCTGTGGGCAAACCGTCCGGTCAGCTTGCTGCCCGCCGACACCACCGGCTTCACCACTACCTCACCAGGACAGGCTGTCAATGCTGCCGCCACTGCTTCGGCTGTCTCACAGAACGCAGTAGGGACAACGGGCACGCCGGCGTCAGCCAGGTCGCCCAGGTAGCGCTTGTCCAAGTTCCACAGGATCACCGGTGCGGGGTTGCACAGAGTCCCTAGCCCTCCCATCCGACCGATCCAGGCCCGATAGGCATCGAGATGGTCGAGGTAGTCCCAGGTCGATCGCACGACCACGAGGTCATAGTCATCCCACACCACCCGGGGGTCGGACCAGACCTGGTAGTCGAGGTCGAGCCCTATGGCTGCGCATGCCGACTCGTGCAGCGGTCGATCGGTGTCGTCGTTCCCGAGGAAATCCGCGGGGGCAGTAGCAAAGGCGATCCGCTCCGTCATGAACGTTCCACCATCAGGGCTGCCTCAATTGTGGTGCGGCGGACGCTCGCGTTGCTGGCGCTCGGCCCAGCACCGATCACAGTCCTCGCACGACGAACGCCCCCCGGCACTTCCCCGGTGGATTCCAGGATGGCCGCACGATGGGCAGGCTTGCGACTCTCCCATCAGCCGTGGCCGCTTTCGGTGCCGCTTCCGTCCGCCGGTGGTGTCGGCGTAAGGGCCAGGCAACGGGCCAAGAAGTCAGCCATGCGGGCGGTGTCCCGGGTGATCGATAGGCCACCGCCCGCTTCCCTTGAGATGTCGAGCGACGGGCAGAAGGCATCGGCGTCACCGCAGAAGTAGTGCGGCGAGCCCACTACACCGCGACTCTGGCCGTCGTCCCAATCGGCCAGCACTGCCGCACGATCGTCATCATCAGGCATCGGGACTCCCAGTTGGCTGGCGATCCCCTCCAGGACGGCGAGGTCCGAAACATCCTGTCCGGACTCGAAGAGCGCATGGCGGAGATCGAAGCTCGCCCGCTCCCCTGATGCCGGATCGATCCGATAGGCCCGTTCGACCAGAGCCAGCGCCTCCAGGGTCGAGGCGGGAAAATGGTCGACATCGAAGTGCTGAAAGAGTGAGGGGGCCACCTGCTCCCGCAACTCGGCCGCGTGCTCGACTGTGGTGACAGGATCCTGCGGGTGGCCGTTGATCAACTCGAGCGGCCAAGCCCGAACCCGCACGACCACGTCGGTCCTGCCTGATTCCTCGATCTGTGCTCGCAGCTCGTGCAGTCCGGCATGGGCGAACGGGCACCAGATGTCGGCAAAGACCTCGATCACCAGTCCAGATCCGGTTGGCATACCTATCCCTTTCGATGAAGTGAGCCGCTCTCACGATTCCCTTCGAGGGTGGCCCACCGGCTGCCCACTCGGGCCGGTCGCCGGCAAGACCGTGGGTGCAACTGTTGGATCGATGGCTCCGGGGGAGAGACTCGAACTCTCAACCCTCTGATTAACAGTCAGATGCTCTGCCGATTGAGCTACCCCGGAAACATCCCGCCACACCCGTTCCGATCCTGGGACCGTCCGGAGCTTGCCTGTGGAGATTAGCCGTTCACGGCCTCCCCGGAATCCCATATGCACGGAATCGAAAACCAGGGCACAATGGCGACCGTGAGGTTCCGCATCGCCACTGCCACCGCCTTCGTGCTCGGCTTCGTGCTCGGCTCGCTCCGGTCACGTAGGACCAGGCTCCGCATCGTCACCGAAGACGGCTCCACCACTCGGATCCGCACGACGGCTGGGGCCGCCCGCCGTCCTCGGTCCAAGATCCGGTCCGTGGCCGTGCTCGGCACCGTCCGAGTCCGCGACGCACTCGGAGTGCGTCTGGGTTGGCGTGATGGCGAGGACGCCGCAGACGCCTTGGTCATCGAGATGACGAGTGATCTGGCCACGGCCCTCAATAGCCGCACTACGCTCGCCGGCTGATCGAGGCCGCCCCCTCCCCTGCCTCTGCTGCGAACGACGTCGCTGACATCGGGCGCATCCTGGCCATCGCTGGCTGTGTGGCAGCCGACGAGGAGGCCGCCGAACTGGTGTCAGCCGCCTCGGACCGCCACCACCTCGAAGGGATGGTGGCCCGTCGGATGACCGGCGAACCTCTGGCCTGGATCACCGGGAGTACCCAGTTCTGTGGGCTCGAAGTGACGGTCCGTCCCGGCGTCTACGTCCCTCGCTGGCAGTCCGAGACCTTGGCACGCACTGCTGCCAACCTTTTGCCCTCCGATGGGGTCGCCGTCGACCTGTGCACCGGATCGGGCGCTGTCGCCCTGCTGCTCCAGACCACGCGTCCTGAGGCCCAAGTCGTGGCCACTGACCTCGATCCGCCCTCCGTCGCCTGTGCCCGTGAGAACGGCGTAGATGCACTCCTCGGTGACCTCGGCGATGCCCTGCCACCGTCGCTGGCCGGGCAGGTGGACGTAATGACCGGAGTCCTCCCCTATGTGCCCACAGACGGCCTGCACCACCTCCCCCGGGACATCGTCGACTTCGAGCCCCGGGGTGCCTTAGACGGCGGATCCGACGGACTCGACCTGATCAGGAGGGCGATCGCCAGCAGTGTCCGATGGATCAGGCCGGGCGGGTGGCTCCTCCTCGAGGTCGGGGGTGATCAGTTCGAGGCGGTGGAGCAGCTGTTCGGTGCAGCTGGCTTCGAGGCCATCGAGGTCCTGTCCGACGGCGATGGCGATCCCCGAGCCGTCAGCGGACGGCTGGGTACAGCACCCGCAGGTGTCGCCAGTACTTAGGCTTCTTCGAGGTAGTCGCGCAGGAGTTGAGCCGACTCGGGCCTGCGCAACTTGGCCAGTGTCTTGGCCTCGATCTGGCGTATCCGCTCCCGGGTGACACCGAAGGCCTGACCCACCTCCTCGAGCGTGCGGATCGTGCCGTCTTCCAGGCCGAACCGAAGGCGGACGACATCCTGCTCACGTGGGCTCAGGTGAGCGAGCGCATCGTGCAGTGCGGTATCGAGCATGCGGCGGGTAGCAGCATCGCCAGGTACCACCGCGTCGCGGTCCTCGATGATGTCGGACAGGTTGAAGTCCTCTTCGTCACCGATGGGCTGCTCCAAAGAAATGGTGTCCTGGTTGATCCGGAGGATGTCCCGCACCCGCTCCACCGACATGTCGACCTGAGATGCCAGCTCCTCGATACTGGGCTCCCGGCCGGTCTCCTGGTGGAACTGGCGCTGAGCCCAGACCACCTTGTGGATGGTCTCCACCATGTGCACCGGGATGCGGATGGTACGAGCCTGGTCGGCGATGGCGCGCGTGATGGCCTGGCGGATCCACCACGTGGCATAGGTCGAGAACTTGAAGCCCTTGGTGTGGTCGAACTTGTCAACGGCCCGCATCAGGCCCAGGTTGCCCTCCTGGATCAGATCGAGGAAGGCCATGCCCCGGTTGCGGTAGCGCTTGGCGATCGAGACCACCAGCCGGAGGTTCGCCTCGATGAGTTGGTCCTTGGCATCGTGGCCCTTGTGGGCGAGCAGCTGATCCGCTCTCCGTCCCGCCCGGGTGGTGGTGCCAGTGATGTCGTCTTCCGCCAACCGCATGGACGCCGCCATGCCAGCCAGGATGCGCTCAGCCAACTCGACCTCGAGCGCACCGTCCAGCAGCTTCACTTTGCCGATCTCTTTCAGATACATGTGCACCGGATCAGCGGCAGAACCACTGAAGTTCTCCCCGGGGGACGATCCGTTGGAGGTCGCTGGTCTGGCGGCCCGGGACTTCCTCGTGGCTGGCTTCTTCTCCTCGACAGGCACTCGACCGTCGGTGCTGATCGCCACGACCTTGATCTTGGGCTCGGGGATGACGGCGGCCACCGGGGGCCGGGTCAGAGGGACGATGGTCGTCTCCCCCGTGTCGTAGGTGAACTCGATGCCAGCGGCCCGGATGCGCTCGACCACACCGGTGATCAGATCGGGGCTGAGCTCGACCGACCGGAGCACCGAGACGACATCGTCCTGCGTGAGGCCGTCGTTGAGCCGGCCGAGTGCGAGCAGTGTCTCGAACGCATCGGACGACAGGGTGTCCGCTACTGGGGACACAACCTCACTGGCCGTCACCTCACTGGCTGTCACCTCGCTGGCCGTCACCTCACTGGCCGTCACCTCGCCGGCTGTCACCTCACCGGCCGTCACCTCGCCGTCATCGATGCCAGCGCGCAAAGGAACGACCTTCTTCATCGTCATCCGTCCGCCTCGGATTCACTCTGCGATTCCCTCACCACCAGCCACGCTACCAACTGTCGCGTCGCTTCTGCTGAGAGATCTCCTGCGTCCAGTTCCTGCAGCCAGCCCGCCACTTGGGCTGCCTCCGCCATGGCTTGGGACGACGTCCGAGCCTCCACCGCCAGCAAGGGAAGCTCGCGCCGAACCGAGTCACGGACGAGCTGCCTCACAACCTCGTCGGGCTCGGCCCGGGGCTCTTCCACGGTGAGTCGGACCAACAGGGCCTGCACTCGGTGCGGGGCAGCATCAATGGCATCCCCCAAGTCATCGGCCTCCATCAGCGCCACCAAGGCGGCGCGCTGGAGCGGGTCGCTGAACAGTGCCGTCTCGAGCCGATCCCCCACGGCTTCGGGGCGGTGGATGGCCAGCCGGAGGGCTTCGAGGCCGGGCCGGAACTCAGGGGACGTCGACCCTCGTCCGTTACCGCCCGATCCGGGGCCGTCGTCCCAGGCATCCCACTCTGGCTCCGGCCCGTCGGGAGGTCCGTCGTAACCACGGGGATCCCGGTCGTCCGACGATGCCGGCGCCCGGGTGGGTGTGCGCTCGGGTTTCGGAGGTGTGCGGGGCCCCTCGCGGCGGATGCGCTCGAGGCGATCACGCAACGCAGTCGGGTCCAGGCGGCACCGTTCCGCCACCTGCATCACGTACTGATCTCGAACCAGGTCGTCTGGGTGTTCCGCCACAGCCCCGAGGGCGTTGTCGGCAGCCCGAGCCCGGCCCTCCGGCGAAGACAGGTCGGCGGCGTCCAAGATGCGCTCGATACGGAACTGCAGGAACGGCTTGGCCCCTTCTACCGCGGCTCGCAGGGCGGCCGGATCGCGCTTGGCCAGGTCGGCCGGGTCTGAGCCCGGGGGCAGGGCCGCCACCGCCACATCGATCTCCAACTTGCGCTCCCACTCGTAGAACCGGCCAGCCGCCGTCTGGCCGGCACCATCAGCATCGAAGGCCAGCACGATCCTGGTGGCGAAGTTCTTGAGCAGCCGGACGTGCTCCTCGGCCAGGGCGGTTCCACACGTGGCCACCGCCCGTGGGACACCCGCTTCGAAAAACCCGATCACGTCGGTGTACCCCTCGCACACCACCACCTCACCGGACTTGATCACGTCCTGCTTGGCCCAGTTGAGGGCATACAGGGTGCGACGCTTGGAGTACACGGGTGTCTCGGTGGAGTTCTTGTACTTGGCCGGGTCGTCGCTCCCCGGAAGGATCCGGCCACCGAGGGCCACCGGATTGCCCGACGGGTCGCAGATCGGGAACAAGACCCGGGCCCGGAAAGCATCTTGGATCTTGCCCCGGCGATTGACGAATCCGAGACCGGCCCCGACGGCGATGTCCTCGCTCAGCTTCAGCGCCGTGCACAGGGTGTCCCAGCCGTCGGGAGCCCACCCCAGGCGGAACCGCCGGACCACCTCGCCGTCGTAGCCGCGGCTGCGCAGATAGTCCCGGGCCTGGCCGCCATCGGCTCCGGTCAGCAGGCGCTGGTGGTACCACTCAGTGGCGCGCTCCATGGCGTCGAGGAACACCTTGCGCTTCTGGTTGTCCTGGCCGGCGTTGCCGTCCTCTCGAATGGTGATGCCGGACTTGTCAGCCAGTCGGCGGACGGCATCGACGAAGTCGAGGTGTTCCATCTCGCGGACGAAGGTGATGGCATCGCCACTGGCCTGGCACCCGAAGCAGTGGTAGAAGCCGGCTTCGGCATTGACGCTGAAGGACGGCGACTTTTCGGTGTGGAACGGGCACAGGCCGACCCAGCGCGTGCCTACCCGTTTTAGGGCGGCGTGCTCGCCCACCAGCGCGACGAGGTCGGTGGCTGTCCGAACTCGGGCCACGTCCTCGTCTGGGATGCCCATGGCAATGACGGTACCGCGTCCCGGCGGTGGGCCGTCCCGCGTTGGCGCTGAACCGCTCGGACATTGCCGAGCAGCTCAGCGATCATCGGTGTCAGCGCTTGGCGGCAGCCTTCTTAGCCGGGGCCTTCTTGGCCGGAGCCTTCTTAGCGACTGCCTTGGTGGCCGGGGCCTTCTTGGCGGCAGCCTTCTTGGCCGGGGCCTTCTTACCCGCAGCAGCCCGGCTCTTGCCCCGTGCTGCGGTGTGGCCAGCCAGGACGGCCTGAGCAGCAGCCAGCCGGGCGATCGGCACCCGGAAGGGTGAACAGCTCACGTAGTCGAGTCCTGCGGCCGCAAACGTAGCGATCGACTCGGGATCGCCACCGTGCTCACCGCACACGCCGACCTTCAGGTCCGGTCGGGTGGCCCGGCCCCGCTGCGTGCCGAGGCGGACCAGTTCGCCCACCCCGTCGGCGTCCACCACGTCGAACGGATTGCGGGTGAGGAGCCCCTCTTCGAGGTAGGCCGACATCATCCGCCCCTCGACGTCATCCCGGCTGAACCCGAAGGTCATCTGAGTCAGGTCGTTGGTACCGAAGGAGAAGAAATCTGCCTTCTCGGCGATCTCGCCAGCCAGCAGTGCGGCCCGGGGTGTCTCGATCATGGTGCCGATGAGCACCTCTAGCGACCCCTTGGTGCCCTTGGTTGCCTTCTTGGCCTTGGCTGCCGCGGTCCGCACTCCGGTCACCGCTGACTCGACCCAGGAGCGGGCCAGTGCCAGCTCTTCACGGGACACGGTCAGAGGGATCATGATCTCCACGATGGGATGGCCACCCGCGTCCACCCGGTCGACGGCGGCCTCCATGAGGGCACGGACCTGCATGGCATACAGCCCGGGCTTGATCACACCGAGGCGCACGCCCCGGGTGCCGAGCATGGGATTGAACTCGTGCCACAGCTTGGCCGCTTCGAACAGGCGGGTCTCCTCGTCGGTGAGGCCGACCGTGGCCTCCTTAATAGCCAGCTCCATGGTGTCGGGAAGGAACTCGTGCAGCGGCGGATCGAGGAGGCGGATGGTGACGGGCAGTCCGTCCATGGCCTCGAGGATCTCGTAGAAGTCGGCCTTCTGGGCCACGCGCAGCGCCTCGAGGGCACGCTCCTCCTCGGCTGGGGTGTCGGCCAGGATCATGCGGCGCACGACCGGGAGCCGGTCTTCGGCCAGGAACATGTGCTCGGTCCGGCACAGACCGATGCCCTCGGCCCCGTGCTTGCGGGCATTGGTGGCATCGGGCCCGTTGTCGGCGTTGGCCCGGACACCGAGGTGGCCGGCACGGACAGCATCGGCCCAGCTCAAGATGGTGTCGAACTCGGGGGGCGTCTCGCCCTCGATGACGTCGACCTGCCCCAGCACGACGGTTCCGTTGGTGCCGTCGACGGAGATCCAGTCCCCCTCGGATACGACCACGTCACCCACGCTGAACGACTTCGCTCCGATGCGCAGGGCTTCGGCGCCGACTACGGCCGGCTTGCCCCAGCCTCGGGCCACGACCGCGGCGTGGCTCACCAGTCCACCTCGAGCGGTCAGGATGCCCTCGGCGGCCAGCATGCCGTGGACGTCCTCAGGGGACGTCTCGGAGCGGACCAGCACCACGGCCTCGCCCCGCTCGGCGGCAGCCTTGGCATCATCGGCGGTCATGTAGACCCGACCCACGGCAGCCCCAGGCGAGGCGCCCAACCCCTTGACCAGGGCCTTGTGTCCGTGGGAGGCGAACTGGGGGTGGAGGACCTGCTCGAGGTGCTCACCGGTGATGCGACCCAGGGCCTCCTCGCGAGTCAACTTGATGGCCCGCTCGGACACCATGTCGACGGCCATGCGCAACGCGGCCCGGCCGGTGCGCTTGCCCACCCGGGTCTGGAGCATCCACAGCTTGCCCTGGTCGATGGTGAACTCGGTGTCGCACATGTCCCGGTAGTGGCGCTCGAGACGGGCGAAGATTCCCAGGAGCTCCTTGTGGATCTTCGGGAATGCGTCAGCCAGCGCCGACAGGGGCTCGGTGTTGCGGATGCCGGCCACGACATCCTCGCCCTGGGCGTTGATCAGGAAGTCGCCGTACTCGCCGACGGCTCCGGTGGACGGGTCACGGGTGAAGCCCACGCCGGTACCCGAGTTGTCGTCGCGGTTGCCGAACACCATGGCCTGGACGTTCACGGCGGTGCCGAGGTCATGGGCGATGCGCTCACGGACCCGATAGGCGATGGCCCGGTCACCGTTCCACGAGGCGAACACGGCTTCGATGGCGCCGCGCAGTTGATCATCGGGATCCTGGGGGAACGGCTTGCCGGTGTGGCGCTCCACGATCTGCTGGTAGGCCTCGACCAGGTAGCGCAGCAGCTCGATGGGGATGCCTGCGTCAGAAGTCGTGCCGGCCAGCTCCTTGGCTGCATCGAGCAGCGAGTCGAACTCCTCGCCGGGCACGCCCATGACGATGCGGCCATACATGGCGATGAAGCGACGGTAGGAGTCGAAGGCGAACCGCTCGTCGTTGGTCTGACGGGCCAGTCCCTCCACCGACTTGTCGTTGAGTCCCAGGTTAAGGACGGTGTCCATCATTCCGGGCATGGAGAACTTGGCTCCGGACCGGACCGACACCAGCAGCGGGTCATCGGCGTCGCCGACCCGCTTGCCCATGGTCTTCTCCAGCCGGGTGCGAGCCCGGGCGATCTCGGCCGTCAGGCCTTCGGGCCAGCCGCCCTCCATGTAGGACCGGCATGCCGTGGTGGCGATGGTGAAGCCCGGGGGAACCGGAAGGGCCAGTACCGACGTCATCTCGGCCAGGTTGGCACCCTTGCCGCCGAGGAGGTCCTTCATCTCCATCGGGGGCTTGCGGTGAGAGTGGTCGAAGTCAAAGACGAACGGCATCAGGAAGGGTCTCCTAGGTGGATCCGGGGCGGGGAACGATCAGCGCACGGCCTGCACGCCGACATGCAACCCTAGCCCCGCACCATCCCGGCACATGATCTCTTCCCGTACGCCATTCAGGCGGCCTGAACTGCGTTGCCCCCGGCTCGGTCTCCGCTACGGGAGCGGAGCGCCCTCGTCATCTACGGGAGCGGAGCGCCCTCGTCATCTACGGGAGCGGAGCGCCCTCATCATCTACGGGAGCGGAGCGCTCCGAGCGCCATCCCGGTGAATCCCACCGAAGTGGCGACGAACGAGCTGATGGCGGCCACCTTGAAGGCCGTGGTCTTCTCAATGTCGTCGCTGAAGGCCAACGGCAGGAACGCCATGGCATTGGTCCACGCCCCCACACCCAACGCCGTCCGAGCCAGCTTCGAGGCATCGGGGGCAGCCAGGCCTGCCGCCACCGTGGCCGTGCCCATCATGATCAGATCGAGGTGCCACTGACGGATCCGCTTCGAATCGACGGTGCCTGCACCCACACCCATCCGGGTCGCCGTATAGACCCATCCAGTGAGCGCCCCTGCCGCCAGCTCCACGAGTCCTGACGTGACAAGTGCGCTCGATGGCGTCCCTGGTTTCCTGGCTGACATGTCTGCTCCGATCGTGGTGATGGGTTTGCGACTCGGGCCACCGGACCGGGCGCTGCGGCCCATCGGGAGCAAGCCAGATTACTCAGGCTGCGTCCATCCGCCGGCGCAGCTCGGCCAACAGACCGTCGATAGGGATGCGGACCTGCTCGGTAGTGTCGCGGTCCCGCACGGTGACGGCCCCGTCTTCCAGCGAGTCGAAGTCGATGGTCACGCACCACGGCGTGCCCACTTCGTCCTGGCGTCGGTAGCGCTTGCCGATCGACTGGGTGGTGTCGTAGTCGCACATGAAGTGGGGCTGCAGCATGGCCAAGACCGAGCGGGCCAGCGGCTCCAGGGTCTCCTTCTTCGATAGCGGAAGCACGCCCACCTGGTAAGGAGCCAGCTTCGGGTGGAGCTTCAGCAACGTGCGCGACTCGCCCCCCACCTCGTCCTCGGAGTACGACGACAACAAGAAGGCCATCATCGTCCGGGTAGCACCGGCCGCCGGCTCGATCACATGGGGCACGTAGCGCTCATTGGCCGTCTGGTCGTAGTACTCGAGCTTCTCCCCTGATGCCTCGCCGTGCGCCTTGAGGTCGAAGTCGGACCGGTTGGCGATCCCCTCGAGCTCGTCCCAACCCCACGGAAAGAGGAACTCCACGTCGGCCACCCCTGCGGCGTAGTGGGCCAACTCGGAAGCTTCGTGGTGTCGGAGCCGAATCTCGGACTCGGGGATGCCGAGGCCCAGATACCAGTTGAACCGCTCTGCGAGCCAGTACTCGAACCAGGTCTGGGCTTCGGCCGGAGGCACGAAGTACTCCATCTCCATCTGCTCGAACTCCCGGGTCCGGAACACAAAGTTCTGGGGGGTGATCTCGTTGCGGAAGGACTTGCCGACCTGGGCGATCCCGAACGGCGGCTTCTTACGAGTGGTCTGGAGCACGTTGGCGAAGTTGATGAACATCCCCTGAGCTGTTTCGGGGCGGAGGTAGGCGACTGCACCCTCGTCTTCGATCGGTCCGGCATGGGTCTTGAACATCAGGTTGAACGCCCGAGGCTCGGTGAACTCGGTCGAGCCGCACGAGGGGCAGACGCCCTCGATCTTGTCCTCACGCCAGCGCTGGTGGCACTTCATGCAGTCGACCAGCGGGTCAGAAAAGTTGGACAGGTGGCCCGAGGCCTCCCATACCGCCGGCGGCGACAGGATGGATGCGTCCAGACCAACGACGTCGTCGCGGCACTGGACCATCGCTTCCCACCAGGCGTTCTTGACGTTACGGAGCAGGTTGACACCGAGCGGGCCATAGTCGTAGGTGGAGCGGAATCCGCCGTAGATCTCGGCCGACTGGAAGATGAAGCCGCGCCGCTTGCACAGGCCGACCACCTTCTCCATCAGGTCGGAACGGACGGCGGTGTCGGCGTCGCCGTCGGGATCGACGTCAGGCGCGGTGTTCGGGACTTCCTGGTCAGACATAACACGAATGGTACCGGGTCGGCCCCACCCATCTGGCGGTAGTGCATGGGGGGCAGGTCGGTCTCCTTGTGCGCAAAAGGGACCCGATGGGTTCCTTTCGCGTGACAACGGTCCTGCACCGACTACTCGGGAACCCCAAGTTCCATTCCTGACCTGGGCGCCGCCAGGGACCGGGGCGCAGATGACCGGTCATCATCAGGATTGTGACCCGGCCCGATGGGTTCCGACTTCATAGCCGTGTGCCGCACCGACCGTCGATACCGAACAGGTCTACGACGTCGCCGCTCTGGACAGTGGCCGACGAGTTCGCCACAGTAGTGACCATGAGCACAGAGTCACGGCGCAGCGTGCGCGACCATCTGTCCGAGGTCATCAATCGCGTCGAGCACCACAACGAACGAGTGATCGTCACCCGGAACGGCCGCGCGGCCGCCGTGGTGATCAATGCCGAGGACTTGGCCCAGATCGAAGAAACACTAGGAGTTCTTGGCGATTATGAGGCCCTCGCCGATATAGGGGAGGCAGACTCGGCCTATGCCCGCGGCGACGTGCTTCGAGGTGTCGACACCGTCCGCAGATTGAGGCCTTGACCGGAAACGCACCTTGTCGCTCGACTCGCTCGACTTGCCTACCTGTCGTCCGGCTCCCGCAGGTACGCCGTCACCGCGTTGGCCAGCAGTCGCCCCCGCACCGTGAGCACGGCACGACCGCCCGAGCGATCGACCAGCCCATCGAGGTCGGGGTCCTCGGGCAGCGCACCATCCGGGACACCTTCGGACGTCCGCAATGCCAACGACAAGGATTCGAACCGTCGCTGGTCGGCATCGAGCAGCTCTTCCCCTGCCATCAGTGCGGCACTGTCCTCGGCCACCAGGGCCACGTAGCGGTCCGGGGTACGCACGTTCCACCACCGCCGGCCCGCCTGGTGGGAGTGGGCGGCTGATCCGACGCCCCGGTAGTCGCCCTGGTCCCAGTAGAGCCGGTTATGCCGGCACTCATGGCCGGGCAGCGCCCAATTGGAGATCTCCTCCCACCCATACCCGGCGGCCGACAGCACCCGGTCAGCCGTCTCGTAGCGGCCGGCCTGCACGTCGTCGTCCGGGTGCCGGTCCGGCGTCCGGTCGAGTGGTGTGCCCGGCTCCACGGTCAGCGCGTAGGCGCTGACATGGGGCGGCGGCGAGGCCAAGGTGAGCACGTCGGACAAGCTGCGCTCCCAATCCTCGTCGCGCTCCCCCGCCCCGCCCAAGATCAGGTCCATGTTCCACGAGGTGAACCCAGCACCGGCCACCATGGCGGCGGCATCGGTCACATGGTCGGGACCGTGTCTGCGGCCCAGTCCGACCAGCACGTGGTCGACCGTGGACTGCACCCCTAGGGAGATGCGGGTGACCCCGGCCGCCCGGTACGTCGCTAGCCGCGCACTGGTCACGTCCTCGGGGTTGCACTCGACGGTGACCTCGGCCCCCGGTGCTCGAGGGATGGCGTCCAGCACCGAGACCAACAGGTCGGCCGGCAGCCGCGACGGGGTACCCCCGCCGAAGAAGACCGATGTGGCCGCTGGCTGGCCGTCGCGCTCGACGGCCCGAGTGATCTCGGTGACGCACGCCGACGAGTAGGCCTCCATCAGGTGATCGCGGTCGGTATACGTGGCGAAGGCGCAGTAGTCGCACCGATACCTACAGAACGGCACGTGCACGTACACGCCGAACGGGGCTCCCTCGGCCTGCTCCCTAGCGGCGGTCACAATGATCCGGCTGTCACGACGATGCCGGATCCGCTGACGGATCTGCTGTTGCAGCCGCGGCCGCCGTCTTGGCCTCCTCCCATCGAGCCAGGGCATCGACACGCTCCACGGCATGGTCGACGATGGGCGCCGGATAGCCGAACGCTCCGTATTCAGGCACATACCGGGCCACGTAGGCACCGTCGGGATCGAACCGTTCGGCTTGGCGATCGGGGCTGAAGATCCGATAGAAGGGCGCGGCATCGGTGCCGGTGCCAGCCACCCACTGCCACCCGTGGTTGTTGGAGGCCAGGTCCCCGTCGATCAGGAGGTCCATAAACAGGGCCGCCCCTCGCTGCCAGGCGATGTGGAGATCCTTGATCAGGAACGAGGCGGCCAGCATCCGGACCCGGTTGTGCATCCAGCCCTCGGCGGCCAATTGGCGCATGCCAGCATCCACCAGCGGGAACCCGGTCTTCCCCTGGGCCCAGGCCTCGAAACGGGCATCCGCCTCGGGGCCGGTGTCACAGCGCAGATGGGAACCGGTGGGCGACAGCGACTGCCAGGCCGAGTCGGGACGGCACCACAGCACATCGGCGTAAAAGTCGCGCCAGGCCAGCTCGGAGCGGAACACGTCACCGGACGGCCCGAGGGGAGTGCGAGCCAGCGCCTGGCGGGGGTGGATGGTTCCGAACCGCAGGTGGGGCGACAGCCGGGACGTTCCCGGCCGATCAGGCCGGTTGCGGTCCTCGTTGTAGGTGTCCACCGGCCCAGCCAGGAACCGGTCCAGCAGTTCGGCGGCGGCACTCTCGCCGGCGCTTGGCAGGGTGGCAGTCACGGTGGCCGGGTCGGGATCGATGTCGGCCAGGGTGACGTCCGAGGTTCCGCGGGCCCAGTTGGCCCCGACGGGCTTGCCCACTGGCTCCGGCCATCCGTGGGCGGTCCAGGCCCGACGGAACGGGGTGAACACCCGATACGGGTTGCCCTCTCCTGACAGCACCCGCCCGGGCGACACGGCATAGGGCGAACCCACTAGGCGCAACGAACGGCCGACTGCGGCCAGTGCGTCGGCCACTCGGCCGTCCCGTCGTCGACCGTAGGGAGCGCAGTCCCCGGTGGCATAGACGGCCACAGCCCCCAGTTCGTCAGCCACCGCCGCCACCACATCTTCGGGACGGCCCCGACGCAGGGTGAGCGTGCCATCCAGGGATTCGTCCAGCGAGGTCAGGGTGCGCACCAGATAGGCCCGGCGGTTCGGTCCGCCCGTGGCCATCAATCCGTCGTCGACCACGAACAGCGGCACCACATTGCTGCCGCTCGAGCGGGCCTCGTCGACGGCGGCCAGCAGCGCTGGGTGGTCGGTGAGCCTTAGGTCGCGGCGGAACCACAAGATGACCGGGGCACCAGTCGCCTCAGATGGGGACGGCCGGGCAGCGATTTGCCGGGAAGGGGATGGCTGACTCGGCACCGTCAGGAGACCTGGCCGGCTCGGACCGACCGGAGTCGACGGTCCAGATGGGCCTCGATCGCTTCAGTGGCCAGCGCGGATACCTCGTCGGTCGCTGACGACCGTGGTTCGGCCAGGACCCCGGACAGCCCGCCACCAAGGGTGCGGCGCAGCAGGGCCAGACCGTCCTGCGACAGCGGGCGACCTCGGCGGCAACTGCGGCACAGGATGCCGCCTTCGACGATGTCGAAGGCCACCAGTTCGCTGTCGTCCTCCTCGCCACACGACACGCAGCCCTCCAGCACAGGGGCAGAGCCCTCGAGCGCCAGCACCTTGAGGAAGAACGCCGGGGCCACCATGGGCGAGTTCTGCTCGGCTAAAGCAGCGATGGCCCGCACGGCCATGGAGTACAGCTGCGGGTTGGCGTGGCGTTCCTGGCCCACCTGGTCCACCACCTCGAGCATCGACAGGCCGGCCGACATGCGGTCGAGGTCCTCGCGAACCGGGCGGAAGGTGTCGATGACCTCGACCTGGTTAATGGTGTCGAGGTCGCCCCGTCCCTGCCAGCCCAACAGGGCCACATGGCTGAGTGGCTCGAGACGCGAGCCGAACTTGGAGGTGGTGCGGCGCACGCCCTTGGCCACGGCCCGTACCTTGCCGTGGTGCTCGGTCATCAACGTGACGATTCTGTCCGCCTCGCCGAGCCGGATGGTACGCAGGACCAGTCCACGGTCACGGAACTGGGTCATCGCTCTGTTCCGGTGCCCCCGGTCGGGGTGTCGGCATCGTTCGCTTCTAGGCGAGCATTCACGTCCTCTGATGCCGACAGGCCCTCTGCATCGAGCACGGCCCGCGCTGCAGTCACCGCTCCATCAGAACGGAGTGCGCTGATCGAAATCGGGTCGGGACGGTTGTACTGGGGGGACGGTCGACGAGACCGGCCCCCGATCAGGTTGCCCCCACCGATCATCACCACCAAGACAGCCGGGATGATGACGAACGGGGCCGCCGGAGTGAACCCGGCGATCCAGGCCAGCACCACACCTACGTAGAGGATGAAGCCGAGTACCCAGCCGGTGATGATCCACACACCGCCCGCGTCGTCCCGATGGCGTGCATCCACCTCAGCCCCCTCCATCCAGCGCCCGCCGCCCATCACGTGACACCGCCGTAGCGTCGTTGGCGCTGTTGGAAGTCGCGCACGGCTGCATACAAATGGGTGCGCCGGAAGTCCGGCCACAGCGCTTCCTCGAATACCAACTCGCTGTAGGCCAACTGCCACAACAAGAAGTTGGAGATCCGGTTCTCACCCGAGGTCCGAATGACCAGGTCGGGGTCGGGCTGGTCCGGGTAGTACAGGTGGGACCGGATCGACTTCTCGGTGATCTTGTCGGGCTTGACCCCTTCGGCCACCAAGTCACGCACGGCATCCACGATCTCGGCCCGGCCGCCGTAGTTGAACGCCATGGTCAGCGTGCACCGGCGGTTGTCCTTGGTCAACTCGATCGACTCGTCCATCCGCTTCAGCACCCGCTTGGGGACCCGCCAGTCCCTTCGACCAGCGAACCGGATCCGCACGCCCTTCTCGTTCAGCTCATCTCGGCGGCGCATCAGCAGGCTTTCGTTGAACCCCATCAGGTAGCGGACCTCGTCAGGGGGACGACGCCAGTTCTCGGTGGAGAAGGCGTACATGGTGATCCACGGGATCCCGAGTTCGAGCGCACCGTCCACCGCATCGAGCAATGCAGCCTCACCGGCAGCGTGGCCCTCGGTGCGAGGGAGCCCTCGGCGGGCTGCCCACCGACCGTTACCGTCCATCACGCACGCCACGTGAGTCGGGATCGGCCCGTCAGCCACGTCGGCCGCCGTCAGGACAGCATCGTCCCGATCGTCTCCGTCATCGGCGCTCACGTCGTCCTTGTGCACAGTGTGAACCTATCCCGTCGGCCAGCCCAGTCGTGCCCGCCGAGTCATCTACGTGCTCATAGCCGGCACGCAAGGATTGGCTCGGACCGTCCGTGGGGAGGGATGGTTGAGTGGCCTGCCCCGGGGGACTAGACCCTCCTCATGACCTATTGGGCCGCGCTGGCCATCTTTGCGGCTGGGCTGGGCGCTGGCACCGTCAATGTCATCGTCGGCTCGGGCTCCCTCATCACCTTCCCCACCCTGCTGGCACTGGGCTACCCGCCCGTGCTGGCCAACGTCTCCAACAATGTCGGCCTGGCACCCGGATCGGCTAGTGCGGTGGTGGCCTACCGACGCGAGCTCGGCGGCCAGCGGGCCCGGGTCGTCAAACTCGGATCGGCCTCGTTGACCGGAGGGATCACCGGGGCAGTTCTCTTGCTGGCGCTGCCACCCGGTTCATTCAAGGCCGCAGTCCCCTTCCTGGTCCTGATCGCCTCGTTGCTCATGGCCGTCCAACCTCGGATCAGCCGGTGGCTGGCCACCCGGGGCGAGCGGCACCTCGACGGTGGCCTGCCGCTGCTACTCGGCGTCTTCGTCACCGGCATCTACGGGGGCTACTTCGGCGCTGCCCAAGGGGTCATCCTCATGGCGCTGCTGGCCATCTTCATCGACGACGACCTGCAACGGCTGAACGGCACCAAGAACGTGCTGGCCCTGATCGTCAACGGCATCGCCGCGGTGGTGTTCATCTTGTTCACCACCATCTCGTGGTCGGTAGTGGTCCTCATCGCTGCCGGATCGATTATCGGCGGCCAGATTGGCGGACGCTACGGGCGGCGCCTCCCGGCCAACGTCCTGCGGGTGTGCGTCGTCTCCGTCGGCCTGACCGTGGCCGTCGTGTTGGCCGCGGCCTGGCACTGACGCACCGTACCCACCGTTCGGGCTGGCACTTCCAAACCCTGGACGGCCCCCGTCGCGTCCGACGCCTGGCTACTCCGCTGCAGGCTGGCCCACCCCGCCCGGTAGTGTCGTCGGATGCCCGACGAGGTCACCACCACACTGGGCCAGGTGGCCACCACACTGGGCCAGGTGGCCGCCGGGCTTCCCGGGGGCGGCGAGTCCCGACCGGGGCAGGTCGAGATGGCCGTAGCCGTGGCCACCGCCATAGGCGGCGGGCGCAACCTGGTTGTCCAAGCCGGCACCGGCACCGGCAAATCGCTGGCCTACCTGGTTCCGGCGGCACTGTCCGGTGAGCGGGTGGTGGTGGCCACCGCCACCAAAGCACTCCAGGATCAGTTGGCCGATAAGGACCTGCCCCTGGTAGCCGGAGTCACCGACAACGGCCTCACCTTCGCCGTGCTCAAGGGCCGGAGCAACTACGCCTGCCGGCAGCGGATCACCGAGATCGGCGGCCGCGGCGCGCAGCTCTCCCTCTCCTCGGCGACCGCGGATCCACCCGACGCTGACGACACCCTCACATCCGAGCCCGATGTCGACACCTTGGATCCGGCCACCATCGCCGACCAGGTGCGCAGCCTGGTGAAGTGGGCCGATGACTCCCCCACCGGGGACCGAGCCGAGCTGCCCTTCGAGCCCCACTTCCGAGCATGGGCGATGGTCTCGACCACGGCCCGCGAGTGCCCAGGCGCATTCCGGTGCCCCTCGGGTCGCGACTGCTTTGCTGAGCATGCTCGGGCCCGAGCCGCCGAGGCCGACGTGATCGTCGTCAACACCCACCTCTACGGCGCACACTTGGCCAGCGGTGGCGCCGTCCTGCCCGAGCACCAGGTGGTGGTCTTCGACGAGGCCCACGAGGTCGAGGACGTGATGACCGACAGTCTCGGACTCGAAATCGGCCCCGGCCGGTTCCGGGCGCTGGCCACCACGGCCCGCTCCGTCATCGATGTCGGCGACGAGGCCGCCGGGCGTGTCATCGACTCCGTGGCCGACCTGGCCGACGTGTTCCACCGGGTACTCCGGCCGTGGTCGGGCAAGCGGGTGCCCCATCTGCAGTTGGCCGATGGCATGGACACCGGGGGCCTCGGTTCCGACCCGCTCGGCAGTGCCGCACCGGACGGCGATGCCCCTGGCTCCGAACCGCTTGGCCTCGACCTCGGCCTGGCCCCACTGCCTCAGGTAGTACGAGCCAAGCCCACCGCGGTAGCGACACCTCGAGCCACCGCAGTGGGCAGCGACCCAGAGATCGGCACGCTGCTGGCCCTGTCCACCGGACGGGTCAGCCGCCTGGTCGACCAGTTGCGCCGGGCCGAGCGCGAGGCGGGTGACAACGAACCGCCGATGGAGCGTTCCCGGCGGGACCGAGTGCTGCTGGCCGCCGGACACCTGGCCTCGGACCTGGCCCGGCTGGCCATGCTGGGTGCGGAAGATGTGGCCTGGGTGGAGGACAACGCCAAGGCTCCGGCCCTGCGGGTCTCGCCCATCGACGTCGGCCCCATCCTGGCCGAGCAGCTGTGGGGGTCAGTCACCGCTGTGCTCACCTCGGCCACCATTCCCATCGGGCTGGCCGAGCGACTGGGCATGCCGCTGGCCGCCACCGACTCCCTCGACGTGGGCAGCCCGTTCGACTACCGGGCCAACTCGTTGCTGTACGTGGCTTCCTCGTTGCCGGATCGGCGCAAGCCCGAGGCCGAGCCGGCCCTGCACGACGAGCTCGAGATCCTCATCCGGGCGGCCGGCGGGCGCACCCTGGCCCTGTTCACCAGCTGGCGGGCCATGCGTGGCGCTGTCGAGGCGCTCAGTCCCCGGCTCGATGTCCAGATCCTGTCCCAGTCCGATCTACCCAAGCCAGCCCTGGTCGAGGCGTTCCGAAACGACGAGTCGGCTTGCCTGTTCGCCACCCTCGGCTTCTGGCAGGGCGTGGATGTGCCCGGACGCACGCTCAGCCTGGTCACCATCGACCGCATCCCCTTCCCTCGGCCTGACGAGCCGGTCCTGCAGGCCCGCCGGGATCTGGCCGGATCCGGTGCGTTCGGTGCGGTGGATCTGCCCCGAGCGGGGACCCTGCTGGCCCAGGGGGCCGGACGGCTCATCCGCTCCAGTGCCGACCGTGGAGTGGTAGCCGTGCTCGACAGCCGGCTGGCCACCGCCAGCTACCGCAAGGCACTGCTCGAACGGGTCCCCCCGATGAAGCGAACCCTCGACCGCGACGAGGTGGTGGCGTTCCTGTCTGACATCGCCGCTGGTGCGGTGCCCGGGGACTGACCCTCTGGTCGGAACTGTCCGGTCAGAAGCCCAGCCGGTCGAGGGTGTCCTCGCGCTGCTGCCACCGCTTCTCCACCCGGACAAAGAGCTCCAAGTAAGCACCAGGCTCCATCTGGGCCCGCACGGCGGTACCGACCTCTTTGAGGATGCTGCCACCCTTGCCGATGACGATGCCCTTCTGCGAGTCACGCTCGACGAGGATTTCGCATCGGACCCGCGGCCACTCCCACTCGGTGATCCGACAGGCAATTGAGTGCGGCAGTTCGTCGGCCACCCGGTGGAGCAGCTCCTCGCGGACCAGGTCAGCCACCCAGAAGGCCTCGGCCACATCGGTGACCATGCCTTCGGGGTAGTACCGCGGCCCCTCCGGCATCCGTGCAATCAACGCCTCCACCAGCTCGGGCACACCGTCACCGGTAGTAGCCGACAACGGGTAGTACTCGACCGGTACTGGTGTGCCCCCTTGTTCGGCATCCAAGGCATCGACCACCGCCGACACGCCGGTCAGGTGACCGAGGACGCCGTCGCCCCCCACCCGGTCGATCTTGTTCACCACCACCATCAACGTGGGCCGGCCCACCACCTCGACCCCAGCTGAGCCCAACTCGACCGTCAAGGCAGCAGAACGGGCCATAGCCCGCACCCGGCGCACCGAGTGGGCCAGCACCATACGGTCACCGGGCCCGACCGCACCTGTCGCCTCCACCAACGCCACCACGCAGTCCACGTCGTCCAACGAAGAGGTGGCCGACTCGTTCATCCTTTCGCCCAGCGCCGTCTTGGGCTTGTGCAGACCAGGGGTGTCCACGAACACCAACTGGGCTTCGGGGCGGTTCAACACGCCACGAACCTGAGACCGGGTGGTATTGGGACGGGGTGACACGATGGATACCTTGGTACCCACCATGGCGTTGACCAGCGTGGACTTGCCCACGTTGGGCCGACCCACGACAGCCACGAATCCGGAGTGATAGGGGCTCATGCGTCGTCCGTTCGTCCTGTGGCTACCCGAGGGGCACCAATGATGACCCGCTCGATGCGCCGCCCGGTGACCCGGTCCACCGTGAGCACCAGCCCATCGGAGGTGACCGACTCGCCGGCCTTGGGCACATGGCCCAGCAGGTCGAACACCAGTCCGCCGATGGTGTCCCACGCCCCGGTGGGGAGATTCGACTGCAGCTGCGCGTTGATGTCGTCCACCTGCACGCGGCCGCTCACCCGGGTGGTGCCATCGGGCAGGTCCTCCACCGACGTCTCCTCGACATCGAACTCGTCCACGATCTCCCCCACCAGCTCTTCGATGAGATCTTCCAAGGTGACAACACCAGCGGTACCGCCGTACTCGTTGACCACCACGGCCAGATGGAACTTGTCCGACTGCATCTCGCGCATCAGGCCCGCCACCCGCTTGGTCTCCGGGACGAAGTGGGCCGCCCGCAGGTGAGACCCCACCGGGTCGTCGCTGTTGCCGGCCCGCACCTGACGGATGAGGTCCTTGGTGTAGGCGATACCCATGACGTCGTCGATCTGCTGCTCGACCACGGGGATACGGCTGAACCCTGCCCCTAGGGCAAGGTCGAGTGCATCTTCGACGGTCACCTCGGCGCCGATGGTGACCATGTCGGTCCGGGGCACCATGACTTCGCGCACCACGGTGTCCCCGAACTCGATGATCGAGTGGATCAGCACCCGCTCCTCGAACTCGATGACGTCGCCCTCGACGGCCACGTCGGCCATGGCCAGTAGTTCGGACTCGGTCACCAGTGCCCCCAGGTAGCCGCCCTTCTTACCGATGAAGAGGTTGGCCAGCCCGATGAGGCCTCCCGAGACCAGCCGGACCGGCCAGAAGTGCACCACGGCGGACACGACCGGTGCACTGAGCAGCGCCGACCGTTCCGGATGGTGGACAGCCCAATTCTTCGGGACGGCCTCGGCGAACACGAAGATGACCACGATCTCGAACACCGTGGCGGCCACCACGCCCCAGGCCCCGAACCAGCGCACGGCCAGGATGCCGACCAACGTGGCCACGATCAACTGGCAGATGAGGATCAAGAGGAGCACCGGGTTGAGGAACCCTTGGGGGTCCTCGGTCAGGCGGACCAGTACCTTGGCCCCACGCCTGCGCTCGGCGGCCAGGCTCTTGGCCTTGGGCCGGCTCATTCGCATCAAGGCCGTCTCCGACATGGCGAGCAGGCCTGATGCCGTCAAGAGCACCAGGACCACCGCTGACAGGGCTATGTCCTCGGCCCCCAACGTGACGGCCACCATCAAGAAGGTGGGTCCAGCAACGGGGGGACACGGTAGAAGCGGTCGAGGAGCTGCTGCTCCCGGCGCTCCATGCGATCGGCCTCTTCGTCGACCATGTGGTCCATGCCGAGCAGGTGGAGGATCCCGTGCACGACCAGCAGAGCGATCTCGTCGTCGAAGGTGACTCCGTGCTCGACGGCGTTGACGGCGGCCACCGACGGGCAGATGACCACGTCGCCGAGGAGCAGGTGTCGGCCGGTGGCGGCCTCGATGGAAGCCGGTCCGGTCCCGCCCTCGTCAGGCGAGCGGCCGCTGCGGTCGATCTCGTCCTCGATGGGGAACGAGAGCACGTCGGTCGGCCCCTCCTTGCCGAGGAACCGCTCGTTTAGGGCGGCGATGGCCGGCTCGTCAATGAACAGCAGCGATACCTCGGTGTCAGAAGTAATGCCCTCGGCCTCGAGTGCCGCCCGGGCCAGGGCCGCCCATCGATCAACGGCCACCGGGTGGTCGGACTGCTCGTCGGCGGCGTAAATATCGAGGCTCATGGGTGCGTCGCTCCGTTTGTCGTCGGCGCTGGGGGCTTCTTGGCAGCATCGCTACGGTCGTAGGCGATGACGATGTCGGCCACTATCTTATGG
>Ga0194051_1000054_pt1 | contig 55376 bp, 50 predicted proteins | sample SepL2320m_MetaG_FD_161275 | JGI IMG/M metagenome (GOLD analysis project Ga0194051, IMG submission 161275) | Anoxic zone freshwater microbial communities from boreal shield lake in IISD Experimental Lakes Area, Ontario, Canada - Sep2016-L239-20m | ecosystem: Environmental > Aquatic > Freshwater >... | reverse complement strand
GGTCGGAAGTATTTTTATGGCGTTTGGACTTATGGTTTTCCGTCCGGAGTATTTCGATACCGGATTACTCTGGACTGTTTTGGTGATCATTTGGGCTTTAACAATTCCCCATATGCTCACCACAGCAAAATTTGATTTACAACTTTGGAAATAAAAATCAAGCCAAAAAAGATGTGGAGCGGGCTAACATGTACGGGATGAGAAATGGTCAAATCACTCAGGCAAGACCTGCGACTGAAATTACTAAATATGCAAAATAAAGAGGCCTCTTTATGGCCGATTCTAAAATCTTATACGGGAGATGAGCTCCGAAAAATATCAATGCCTGTTGGTGGTATAGGCACTGGAAATATAGGACTTGCTGGAAACGGAGGGTTGGTAAATTGGGAAATAATGAATCGACCTTCTTTCAAAAAAAGTCCCGATGTAAATGCATTTGTTATAAGAGTCGAACAGGAAAATCATCCATTATTTACTAAAATTTTAGAAGGTCCACTCGATACTTCTCAATATGAAGGACCCTTCGGAGCCGAAGTTAAGAATCACGGGATGCCTCGTTTTCGTACGGCTACATTTATGGGCGCTTATCCTTTTGGACAAGTTAAATTAGAGGATAAAAAATGTCCAGTGGAAGTCACAATCCAATCTTTCAATCCACTTATACCTTCGGATTCAAATGTAAGTAGTTTCCCACTAATGGTCCTTCGTTATGTGCTCAAGAATTCTTCAAGTGAAAACGCGATTGTCTCCATAGCTGGCAATATTTCAAACTTTATCCATCCGCTTAATAATCAAGATTTTTCAAATATCAACCATAATGAATACATTGAAAATGATGATTTTTCTGCAATACGGTACACATCAGAGATGCAGAATTCTGATGACGAAAATTATGGGAATTTTTCAGTAGCACTTTTGAAACCTTCTCATCCCACATATCGCACTTCCTGGGCAGATCTGACATGGCGTGATTCACTCCTAGATATGTGGGACGATTTCATAGTTGACGGAGATTTAGATCTAAGAAGCTCACTTACTGTCGAACCGGTTGGCTCATTATGCGATAAGAGAATTATAAAGCCTGGTGAGATTGAAGAATTTACTTTTTTGATTTCATGGTTTTTTCCTAACCGAAGAGCATGGTCCATAGAAGGTGAAGATGGCACTAGTCCTCCTGGCACCAATATCGGGAAATATTCAGATTTAATAATTGGTAATTACTACACAACACAATTTAGTGATTCTGTTGATGTCCTTAAAAAATTTATTCCAAGATTAGAAGATCTTGAAAATCGATCTAAAAAATTTGTTGAAGAAATCTTAAAGACAAAATTTCCCGAGCCGCTTCTTGATTCAGCCCTAAGCAATTTATCTACTTTAAAAACACAAACTATTTTTCAATCTAAGGATGGAAAGTACTTTGGTTGGGAGGGTATCGGCTATAACGCTGGATCGTGTTTTGGTAATTGCTCACATGTGTGGAACTATGAACAAACAACCGGATTTTTGTTCAGCAATATTGCTAAAGATTTTCGAGAGACTGAATTCTTATACGCAACAAATAATGACGGTTTTATGTCGTTTCGAGTTACCTTACCCTTGGATGGGTTGCAAGACTGGCCAATCGCAGCAGCTGATGGACAGATGGGGTGCATCGTTAAGCTCTATCGTGAGTGGAGTTTAAGTGGAGACACTGAATGGTTACGTAAGTTATGGCCTGCAGCGCGCAAAGCATTGGAATTTGCTTGGATACCAGGTGGGTGGGATGCGGATCAAGATGGCGTGATGGAAGGCGTTCAACACAACACCATGGACGTAGAGTATTACGGACCAAACCCCCAGATGGGTTTCTGGTATTTGGCGGCACTTAGGGCAGCCGAAGAAATGGCTGTCGAATTATCCGAAAATGAATTCGCAGCTAAGTGTAAAAGATTATTTGAAAATGGGAGCGCTTGGATAGACAAGAACCTATTCAATGGCTCCTACTACGAACATAAAATATATCCATTACAACAAGGGCAAACTATTGCTCGTGGTCTGCGCCACGGAACTACGGGTGCTCAAGACACATCTGATCCAGAGTTACAACTTGGTTCAGGCTGCTTAGTTGATCAACTCATCGGTCAATTTCTAGCAGATATTACAGATTTAGGTTCTCTAGCTGACGCAGATAATATTAAAAAAACTGCGCAAAGTATTTTGGAATTTAATGAAAGGAAAGATTTATTTGATCACTTTAACCATATGCGTAGTTATGCCTTAGGAGATGAAAAGGGTTTACTCATGGCAACGTATCCGTTGGGCAACCGACCCAAGCGTCCCTTTCCTTACTTTACCGAAATGATGACCGCATATGAATACACGGCAGCGGGAAATCTAATCTATAGCGGAGAATTTGATAAAGGTATTTGCGTTATTGCCAATGTAAGAGAGAGGTTTGCCGGAAAGACAAGAAATCCTTTCGATGAGGCTGAATGTGGTCGACATTACTCCCGCGCAATGATCGCTTGGGGGCTGTTTTTAGCGTGGACAGGACAAAAATTTAATGCAAAAAAGAAAATTCTTTCTTTTAGAAAAGAGTTAGAAAATTCGACTCTTCCTTGGTACACAGGTGCAGCGTGGGGCACAGTGTCATTGGATAACCAAAAATTAGTAGTACGGGTAATTGAGGGCGAGGTCGATATTGAAACTGTAAATTTTAAAGGGAACAAGTACACAAAAAGTAGTGATAACTCAAATACTCAATCAGATGTGTATGAATTGTTTATTAGTTAGAAATTTTTCTCGCTAACCATTCGTTGCAGGAAATTTTGCAAATACTAATAGCCTCACCCAAATATGAATCTGTACTTATCTCCGTAAAATCTGAATCTGTCAGAATCCCCTTACTGACTCGCTTCAAAGCTGCAAGTAAATCGATGTGCTCAGATCTCACAATTCCCACCGCCGAATAGACAAGATCGTGGGCGCGTTCACGTCCAACTTTTGGTGCAAGTCCAATCATCAATGCCTCAGCCATAATCAAGCCGTCATCTTTATTAAGATTTGCTCTCATGTTCTCAACATTGACAGTTAAGCCACTGCACATTGCAACTGCAATTTTTAGCGCCGAAGCTGTACTAACTAGTGTTTCAGGGAGAACTTTCCACTCTAGTTGCCATTCTCCAGCAGCTCGTTCGTGTCCTGCTTCTCCAGCACGAAACATCATGGCTGCATTTCCAGTTGCCGTAACGGCCAATCCAATAATTGACTCAGACATAACTGGGTTGCGCTTTTGCGGCATTGTTGATGATGCACCTTTATGCCAGCCACCGGGTTCGGCTACTTCAAGTACTTCGGTTCGCGAGAGATCAATAATCTCTCGCGCTAGCCTTGTAAGAGTCGTTGCAATCATGGCCGCTGTGGTTGCACTTTGAATAAAGCGATCGCGACTCACATGCCATGGGACGATCACATAATTTAAATTGAGTTTCTTTGCCACTTCTGCACGAATGCTCGCTGAATCTTTTCCGTATCCGGCAGAAGTTCCTCCAGCACCAAATATGGAAATACTTCCAGAATCATGATTAGCTTTTCTGATTCGCTCCAGATGGCGACTTAATTCGGATAAAAAGATAGAAATTTTGAAACCAAAAGTAATTGGAACTGCATGTTGTGCATGTGTTCGCCCAGGCATGATGCTCCCCGAGTGTTCAGTAATAATCTTCACTAAAACATCACCTAACTCAATGATTCGCTCTTCAATCAGCTCGCCACATTTTTTGACCTGCATTGCCAGTGCGGTATCCATAATGTCTTGGGTAGTCGCACCCAGGTGAAGAAAGCCTTGGGCGCTTGGCTCTAGTGAGTCATTGAGTTCTTTGAGAAGTTCGACGATCGGATAGCCCACATTGACCGAAGCACTTAAGAATTGATCTACATCCTTGATCTGAAAACCCTTTAATCCTTGGATTTTAGCTAAGGCGACATCAGGAATAAGACCTAGTTTGTTCTGTGTTTCAGCTAAGGCAATTTCTATTGCGATCCAATTCTTTACACTCTCTTCAAAAGAAAAGATTTCCGCTGCGGCATCATCCTTGTATAGCCAATCGAGCAAATTAAAATGCGAATTGCTTTCCACAATTAATCCACTCCTATTCATCAGATTCACAATCACGATCAAGCCTATGAAAATCCAAAACACCTATAAGTAGAAGTTTAACTCTCAAAATAGCCCTTAACAAGTAGCGGAAAAATGTATAGAATTCCTAGAAAGTGAAGTAAGGACCTGATGAAAACACTTGATCGTCATCCAATGGATTTACCTGTGCGTGGAATGAATCTTCTTGAAATATATCGGAAGATGTTCTTGATTCGTAAAGTTGAAGAGAAAGTTTTGGAATTACGAAAGAGTGACCTGATTACGGGCTCCGTGCATCCATGCATTGGTCAGGAGTCGGTTCCGGTAGGAATTCTCGCTTCATGCGATGAGCGAGATCTAATAACCGCTACTTACAGAGGGCATGGTTGGGCGCTAGCTGCTGGAGTTCCAACACCGGCTTTGCTTGGAGAAATTATGGGCAAAGCAACTGGAACAAATGGGGGTCGAGCCGGTTCGCCATATTTGTCGGCACCAGAATTTGGATTTGTTGGTGAAAATAGCATTGTCGGTGCAGGGCTACCGATTGCTAATGGCTTAGCGATGGGCCAACTTCACAAAAAGAATCAGGGAGTTGTTGTCACATCCTTTGGAGATGGTGCAACTAATCAAGGTTCGTCACATGAAGCGCTAGTTTTTGCAATCGCGCGAAATCTTCCTGTAATTTTTATTTGCGAAAATAATGCTTGGTCAGAGATGACGCCAATCAGTGAAACAGTCCCTCATGTTGAACTTTGGCAAAGGGCTGCAAGCTATGGCATGAATGCGATGAAGATTGATGGCGCAGACATGCCTGCACTATTTGCGGCAGGTGCAGCTGTGGTCGAGCGCGCTCGAAGTGGAGGCGGTCCAACTTTCTTAGAAGTTACTGTCCCGCGACTTCTTGGACATTACAACGCAGACATTGAGCATTACCGCCCCAGTGGCGATAGCAAGGAACATGCAACTCGTGATCCACTACCCCGTTTAAGAGAGCTACTCAAAACAAAGCATGGGATCGATGAAAGTGCTTTAACAATTCTTGAGAGTGAAGTTATCTCATATGTTGAAGAAAGTTCCGCTCAAAGTATTGCGGCACCACTTCCAGGTGAAATGGATGGAATTGGCGAAGTTGCTTCGAAATATGTGCGTGAAAAAATTCGCCCGCTACCGATTGATTCAGAAAAAGTTGCGTACGGGTTGGCAATTAATAAGGGGCTAGATGAGATCCTTGCCGGTGATACAAACGCGGTAATTTTCGGTGAAGATGTCGGAACTGCTGGTGGGGTTTTCGGAGTAACCCGAAATTTGCGGAAAAAATATGGGGAGCGTTGTTTTGACACTCCGATCTCTGAGGCAGCGATTCTGGGTGCGGCAATTGGTGCGAGCCAAAACGGCTTAAAGCCAATTGTTGAAATTATGTGGATGGATTTTCTCTTCGTTGCCCTTGATCAATTAGTAAATCAGGCATCCAACGTTCGCTACATTTCTAATGGCAAAGTAAGTGCGCCAATGGTCGTTCGCGTTCAGCAAGGTATTACTCCAGGGTCGTGCGCCCAACATTCACAGAGCATGGAGGCAATACTTGCCCACATTCCCGGAATAAAGGTTGGCTTACCCTCCAATTCACATGATGCATATCAGATGCTCAAGGCTGCAGTACTCGATCCCGATCCAGTCATTCTTATCGAGTCACGTGCCCTGTACATGAACTCGGATCCAGTTGATTTCGATGCTCCAATCGAAACTCTTGGTGGATCCCGCATTGCACGGGAAGGAAAAGATCTTGCGGTAATAACGTGGGGCAAGACCACGCCCGTCGTTCTTCGTGCGGCGGAAGAAATCAAAGCCGAACATGGAATCGATGTCTGCGTTGTAGATCTGCGTTGGCTCAACCCACTCGATGAAGAAACAATCTTTGAAGCGGTGAAGAGTTGTAATGGAAAAGCAATTATCGTGCATGAAGCAAACGTAACTGGTGGCTTTGGTGCTGAAATATCTGCCCGAATTAGCTCGCGTCTTTTTGCCGAATTGAAAGCTCCAGTAATTCGGTTAGGCGTACCAGATTCAAGAATTCCAGCCTCCCCAATTATGCAGAAGGCTCTAATTCCAGATGTGCCAAAGATTGTTGAAGCGATTCGGAAACTACATGCTATTTAACCTTGGTCTAGGAGCGCTGTTATGAAAGTCGCACTCATGTTAACTGCGTTTACTACCGATCCTGCTGAGATCGATTCTGATCTAGCTAAAAAGCTTCGCAAGATAGGGATCGAAGGAGTTATCTGTCATTTCGGTTTAGGCGATGGAAAATCGATTCGTAAACCTAATGAAACAAACCTCAATGAGGTTAAACGTGCCGGCGAGATACTTCGTGAGAATGGAATCGAGCCGCTCTCCAACTGGGGCTACTGGGCCTCGCTCTGCACATTCAATGATTCACTGCGAAAAGATTCGATTCAACTTGTCAACGATTCTTTCAAAGTAGCTAAGGCGCTTGGATCAAATATTGTCGTTACTGGAGCAGGCTCAAACTCTCCTAAATCTGCTTGGTATCCAGTACCAGAAAACCATACGGAGGCATCTCTCGAACGGTACATCGATTCTCTAGAGAAAATTATCCCAGTCGCTGAAGATCAGGGCATGTACTTAGTAGTCAAACCTCATGTTCTCTCCACCGTTCGTGATCCAAAAACCATCAAAATAATATTCGATCGCATCACTTCACAATCACTTCGTCTAGGATTTGATCCAACAAATATCGTCTCCCATGATTACATGTATGACACTCCTAAATTGATTGATGAAATGATCACCGCATCAGGATCTCGAATGGGCACTGCGCATGCAAAAGATTTCATTGTTGAGTCGCAAATGGTGCTTCGCATTACTGAAGTGCCAGTTGGTGAGGGTATTTTCGATTGGCGCGATTATGTGTGTAAAGCAGATCGATTAGCACTCAACAAATATATTGCCCTGGAACACTTATCAGCGGATCAAGTTCCGGCCGCTTCTCATTTTATGCACGAAGTTATTCGTCAACTACAAGATGAGAAGAGAATATAGTGAATACAGACCGGATTGCTATCGTAACTGGATCGGGAAGCGGAATTGGTCGTGGGATTGCATCTCATCTGATCGAACTCGGGTACAAAGTGGCAATTCAAGATCTCCAGCCAGAACGTGTTGCTGAAACTATTGCACTGATAGATCCACAATCTAAGCAAACTATTGGGGTTGTAGGTGATGTTTCAATTCCGACTGACGTGGCTCATTGCGTCAATGAAGTAATTGCACAATGGGGAAGAATAGATTTGCTGGTTAACAACGCAGGATATTGCCAAATTAAACCGCTAATTGATATTTCTCATGAGGAAATAACCCGCATGTTTAATGTCCATGTAATGGGCACTTTTCTATTTATTCAAAACTGTGTTCCATTTATGAAGCAACAAAAATTTGGCAGAATCATTAATATTGTTTCAGCACTTGGTGCCGGCGCCAGTGAATTTACTTCGCATTATCAAGCTGCAAAAGCAGCACAACATTCAATTGGAAAAAGTGCGGCGATCTCTTTTGCAAAATATGGAATCACTAGCAATTCTGTGTCGCCTTCGACTGTTGAGTCCAATCTCTTTTACGAAAATGATCAGAACTTCTTGAAACACATGGGCCACGGCGCAAAGGAAGAATTAGCGCGCCGTGCCTCTCTCAAAAGTACCGAAGCAGTCACGACAATGGACATTGCGCGAGCAGTGGCTTTTTTAGCAGAGTCGACTTCAAATCAAATTAATGGGCAAGTTTTAGGAATTTAGTAGTTGACCATAATTCGTAATGTGCGTAAAAAGCTTCAAAGCTACATGTTGATGCACGAACTGGTGCCCCAAGTGGGGATCGAACCCACACTGGGAGGCATCGCGAAAGTATTGCTTATTGTGCGTCGACTGGGAGGGCGACGTAATTAACCAGCAAAGGTGGCAGTTTGGAAGGTCAGTGAAACGCTTTCCCCGATGACTTTTCCACTAGCATCGCTCTTTATCGGATTCCCGTTGGAGTCAGTTAACTTCTTTAATTTTCCGTCATAGAAAATGGATAGGCCTGATTTAGTAAGTATTGGGTTCCCACTCTTATCAAAAAGTTGCGCGTTTAATGCGATTACTGCATTGGACCCATCTGGTGCTTTAACTGTGCTCTTTAGACTGGAGCCAATTCTAATTATTTCAGCAGATTCAGATTTTCCGATTGTCATAGCTTTTCCATCTGCGCCAAAGATTATCCGTCCTGTCGAATCTGAAATTTGGCCATTTGCAGCTACGCGAATTGCTTTTCCTTTTTTATCAAGCAACGGAAGTCCATTGCTCATGAGTGGGGTGGCATTTGCATTCATCATGATTGGTTTTCCATCTGGACCAAGTACAGCGTTTCCACCTTCATCAATAAGAGTTCCACCAAAACCGAATTGCACATCTAATTTATTGGCTGTCTGAATTTGTTGTTTCTTTGCGTTTGTAAGTGGCATTCCGGCAGCGCCCGTATAAATCTCTTGACCGCCCATAGTTAACAATTTATTTTCTTTTGTAACGAGAGGTTGGCCCATAAATGGCTTTTTGTCGGCGCCTAGGGCGGCATTGCCACTTGAATCAGCCATCGGCCGCGCCAATACTGCTTGTCCAGTTATTGGATTAATAATTGTGTTGCCAGCCGCATTTACCAGTGGTGGTGCATAAAGAACCTCACCATTGGGTGCAAGAAGTGGTTTTCCATTCTCACCAAGAAGCGGCACCGACATGATCGGCTTACCAGAGGAATCAAGCAGCGCCTCTTGGCCACCGATAGTGAGTAGTCGCGTCATCAAAACTTTTCCGTTGTGCACTAGTGGCTCGCCGCCAGCATTTAAGGTCGGAGTAGCCATGATGGGCAGACCTTTGCGATCGGTAAATACAAAATTTCCATTTTTAATAATTGGAGCTGTTTGTAATGGATTTCCATCGGGACCGAGAATCTCTTTATTGTCTGCACCAAGAACGTTCATAACAATTACCGGTGCGCTTGATGTTTTGGTCGGTTTCTTTGGCGCTGCCATGCCACCCGTGCTAGGAATAGGAGGTGGTGGAGCGGCTTGAAGTACTTGCCCATTACTTCCTTTAGCTAATTCACCAATTTTTATTCCCGATGCATCCAATACATTTTCTCCTTGAATTTTCAAATCAATTGTTGATATGGGATTAAATGTTGCGATCTGAGCTATCTGTATAGCGCCATCAGATCTAGACGTTCCTGGCGCGGTGCCGGTTGATTTTTCAACCACTTTTTTTGCGCAATCATCCAAAGTTGGAGCTACTCCGCCATTTGGGCAAGCCACCTCTGTTGCATCTGCGTCAGTACAGGTTGAACCGAGAGGTTTTAACTGACCCCGGCACATGTAAGTTCCCGAATTAATATTTTCGTTCTTGCCAGCACTGTTTGCTTCATATCGGTTGACTTCTGCAACGATCGCTACTCGTTGGGCTGCTATCTGACGGGCCACTTCTGCAAGACGAGCCTCTTCTCGGGCTGCGTCTGCAACTCGTTGGGCTGCTATCTGACGTGCTTCTTCTGGCTCGACTCGGGCTGCTTCTGCAGCGATCGCTGCTCGTTGGGCTGCTATCTGACGGGCCACTTCTGCAAGACGAGCCTCTTCTCGGGCTTCGTTCGCAACGATCGCTGCTCGTATGGCTGCTATCTGACGTGCTTCTTCTTGCTCGACTCGGGCTGCTTCAGCGTCAATTGCTGCCATTCGGGCTGCATAAACTCGGGCTTCTTCTCGGGCTGCTCCAACTGGATCAAGCGACCGGGCTGCTTCACGCCGGATCTGTGCATCTAATGCTGCTTGTGCCGCTGCTGCTTGCGCTGCTTCTTGTGCCGCATAGGCTGCCAAACCTCGACGATACTGATCTTCTGCGGCCACTCTGTCTGCTTCAATTCGGGCTGCTTCAGCTGCAATTGCTGCTTCATATCGGGCTGCTTCAACTCGGACCAACTCGGCCTGGACGGCTGCCGCGGCTGCTCGTGCTTGCACAACTTGGGCTGGTTCAGCTGCGGCTGCGGCTGCCATTTCTGCCACTATTCGATCACAGTCAGCCTGGTTCGCATGAATTCTCCCATCTGGGCAGCGATCCATACCCTCCGGGTATGCATTCCCGTATTGGTCGTATGCATGATTGGCAACGGCGAATGGAATATCGGCAGAAAAGCCGGTGAGGCATAGGGATAAGGCTAATAAGAGAGCCCTAGATTTCTCAAACTTGCGCATCAATAACTCGTGATTGCCATAATAATGATGGTATCGCCATTTGGAGTTAATAAGTCAAAAAGTTTTTTTAAATTGTGGCATTTATACATTTATATGGGGTAATCCCTATTTTTTTCAGCCAGGGGTTTGCTATGAATTTCAGAACAGGTACAACCGAAGTTATGGTATTTCGCTTAAGTAGCTCTCTGAAAGAATAAATGAATGCCTCTAATACAGACGCCCCCATTTGTGTGTGAATAGTTAATACGAGTGCTTGAGCATTGAGCACACAAGGACGATGATTAACACACGTAGTTGTGCCCCGAGTGGGGGTCGAACCCACACTGGGAGGATTTTAAGTCCTCTGCCTCTGCCATTGGGCTATCGGGGCGTGCTTGATCTGCTACTACTTACCTGAGCGGGTAAATCTACCTGCTCTCAGGAAGATCTCTGCCATCGCCCCAATCTTAAGCTTTCCAGTGGCTGTATTTTGTTGGCTTGGGTGAAATGACGCCAATATGAGCCGATCTCCAAAATTAACTTCCGCGCCATGAGCGAAGGCTACTTTTTTTGCAGGTAAGTGATCAGATTGTTCTCTTAATGTGCGCCACAAACTGTCCCAAGCAAAAGCACCCAAGGCCACAAAAACTTTTGCAGTTGGCATCAATATTGCTAATTCACGATTAAACCAAACAGAACAAGTGTCACGCTCACTTGTTTCTGCTTTGTTATCTGGAGGAACACATCTAACTGCACATAAGACCCGAGTATTGATTAATTGCAAACCATCATCAATCCCCTTGCTTGTTGGTTGATTTGCAAGCCCGGCAGAAAACAATTCCGGGAAGAGCCAATCACCTGATGCATCTCCAGTAAATATTCGGCCCGTGCGATTGGCACCATGTGCGCCTGGTGCCAACCCGACCAAAATAATTTGGGCATCTACTGGTCCAAATCCAGGAACCGGCTTACCCCAATAAGTTTCATCTTGATAAGCCCGTCGTTTAGTTACCGCAACTTCCTCGCGCCACAACTTTAATCTTTGGCATCCATCACATTTAATTAATTCTTTGTCCAGAGCTTTGATATCTGCTAATTTAGAAATTGCAACTTCACTAAGCATTTAGCATCGACCAAACCATTCCATCTAAAATATCATTTTCACTTGCGATAAAATTTGTTAGCCCTGTTGCTTCTATAATCTCAGCTAGAACTAAAGATCCGGCTGCTATTACATCGACGCGACCAGGGTGCATATATCCAAGGTCTGATCGCTCTTGTCGATTAAGGCTCAAAAGCCAATCTGAAACTCTACGGGTTTCTTTCGCACTTATTTTTGCCAGGTGAATCAAATTAGAATCATATTCAGCAAGACTTAATGCAGCCGCTGCAACTGTTGTAGCAGTACCTGCTACCGCAACTAAAGTTTTAGCATTCTTGATCGGTACAACTTCAGCAGCTACTGCAATCGCATTCCTGATATCTGCGCGGGCAGAATCAATCTCACTTTGAGTAGGTGGATCATTTTTAAAATGCCGTTCACTCATCCGAACGCAACCAATATTTACGCTTCGCGCCGCCTCAACTTGCTCAATTCCAAAAACAAATTCAGTTGAACCTCCTCCAATATCAATTACTAGAAAGGGGCCATCGCTTTTGGGTAAAGCCTGTGTTGCACCTAAAAAAGAGAGTTTGGCTTCTTCCTCCCCTGTAATAACTTCTGGTGTAATTCCTAATATTTTGGCTACTGGAATTAGGAACTCATCGCGATTTTCTGCATCTCTGGTGGCACTTGTTGCGCAAAAGCGGATTTGATCTACTTTAGCCTCGGCAATCTCTGCGGCAAATACTTTTAACGCTGAAAGAGTGCGCGAAATCGCTTCAGGTAAAAATGCCTGATTTTTATCAACACCTTCACCAAGTTTTACGATGGACATCTTCCGCAAGATCTCTGTAAAAGTACTTGCTCCCAGATTTTTTTCAGCGATTAGTAATCTGATTGAATTTGTACCGCAATCAAGTGCCGCAACTCGTTTCATTCCTGCGTACCAAAAGCACTACATGGGTTTTCAAGCCACCATTGTGGCAAAGTGGCTAATGCTTCATCACCTAATGGATTTACACCTGGGCCAGCACCCAAAGAATGCGCTACTAATGAATGTAAACATTTCACCCGATCTGGCATTCCACCTGCACTAATGTTTTCAACTTCTGGAACATCAATTCCTAGGGCACTACGCGCTGCAATGTAATCAAGGTGTGCTGCTTTGTACGCGCCATTTAACTCTGCATCGATTTCCAACCGCGCACTCATCTCACCCATCATCCCGGTGGTCTCTAAGGTTGAGATGGCTCCGGTTAAACGCGGACAAGTTGCATAATAAAAAGTGGGGAATGGAGTTCCATCTCCTAATCGAGGTGGGGTCTCTACAACACTTACTTCACCACATGGACACCGGTGAGCAATGCCATGTACATCTCGCGGAGTTCTGCCTAGTTGTTCTTGGACAACTTCTAAATCTCGCTCACTTGGTTTCAATTACTGCTCCAGAAGTGGCAACTGTTTGGATTGATGAAATTAATCGCTCATACCAAGGTGCATAATCTGGAAGTTGATCTGCGACAGAATTTTGTTCATCTGCTGCATTTTGCGATTGGGATTTTGCTCCAACCACAATGTATTGACGCTCCCCTGGAAGAACAAAATGCAATCGATTCCTTGCTTGTGATTTTACGTAAGCAGGATCTCGCCATCTTGCCAACTCCGCTTCAGCATTTTGTAAACGCTCTTTGCTCGCACCTATCTGTGCTTCTACTGCGCTAATTTGGGCTCGTTGACTAAAATATCTTTGCATTGGCGGTGCAATAGTTAATGCGATTATGAAAAAGACGACTGAGAGCGCTACGAATCTGCTGGTGACACCCTTAATTTTCTGAGCCATCGAAATTCACCACCTAATTAAAACTATTTACTAAATCTCGGAAATGCGCCCACTCCGGCAAATTTCGCATCAGCACCTAACAATTCTTCGATGCGCAACAACTGGTTGTACTTGGCAACTCGTTCAGATCTTGCAGGTGCCCCTGCCTTTATCTGTCCACAATTTGTAGCAACTGCTAAATCAGCAATTGTCGTGTCTTCGGTTTCACCTGATCGATGACTCATCATGCATCGATAATTTGCAGCATGTGCCATATCTACGGCGGCCAGAGTCTCTGATAGTGAACCTATTTGATTTACTTTAACTAGTAACGCATTTGCAGCACCTTTTGTAATTCCATCTTTTAATCGAATCGGATTTGTTACAAAAAGATCATCCCCAACTAATTGAACTTTAGTCCCAACCTCTTTAGTAATCGCTACCCAGCCATCCCAATCATTTTCATCAAGGGGATCTTCAATCGAAACAAGTGGATAATTTGCAACCAAGTCGGCGTAATATTTGATCATCTCGGCGGATGATCGTGAACTACTTTCAAATCTATATCCCTGCTTCTCTTTTTCATAAAACTCAGTAGCGGCCACATCTAGTGCTAATCCGATTTGATCACCCGCTTTAAATCCAGCTTTTTCAATTGCAGTTAAAATTAAATCAAGCGCGGCTCTATTGCTAGTTAAATTTGGTGCAAAGCCACCTTCATCACCAATGCTGGTCGCAAGACCATTTTTCTTTAATACCGCTTTTAGTGAATGATAAATCTCAGTTCCCCACCGAAGTGCTTCCTTAAAGGAGGTTGCGCCAAACGGTGCAATCATAAACTCTTGAATATCAACATTTGTATCGGCATGTGCGCCACCATTGAGAATATTCATCATTGGTACAGGCAACAGATTTGCTTTAGCTCCACCTACATATTTAAAGAGTGGGGTATTTGTAGAGTTGGCTGCTGCTTTTGCAACAGCAAGTGAGACTCCCAAAATAGCATTCGCTCCTAATTTAGATTTATTTTTTGTACCATCTAAATCAATCATCAACTTATCAATTACTTTTTGATTCTCAGCATCTAGGCCAATTAATTTTGGGGTAATCTCATTATTAATTCCGGCAATTGCTTTTAATACGCCTTTGCCGCCATATCTATCTCCGCCATCACGCAATTCAACTGCTTCATGAGCGCCAGTTGATGCTCCACTTGGAACAGCGGCAATGCCTATGCTTCCATCGCTTAATGTGACTTCTACTTCAACAGTTGGATTACCGCGCGAATCAAGAATCTCACGAGATTTAATGGCTTTGATTGTTGCGGAAGTACTCACTTACTGCTCCTTTTAATAAGACTCATATTTCAGGTATCTCAGGTCAGACCTTAATTCTATTCGCTTCTTGATAGCGATTCTTTATAAGCGCGTGCCTTACTTCGCATGGCTTGCTCTGGATCAACCCCATACTCGGTGGCAAGTGCAACTACAGCGAAAAGTAAATCCCCGATGGTGGCCTGATCCACAATTTGCGGATTTTTGATCTCGACTACTGGCTCTGCACGTTCTCCATGTTTCTTAGCTCTATGAATCAATTTGGCGGCCAATGCTAAGGCTGGTTGACCAAGTGGCACACCATCACCTGCAGATTTTCGATCTTTCTCTACACTTTTAATTTTCTCCCAATTAACTTCAACCTCACTTGGAGTTAATTGCTTTTCTTCTGAAAAAACATGAGGGTGGCGGCTAATTAACTTGTTGCTAATCCCTTTTGCTACATCTTCGATATCAAACGTATCTCCACTTTCTTCACTGGCAATTCGTGCATGAAAAACAACTTGTAGCAAAATATCACCGAGTTCTTCGAGCATATCTGCACGATCAGATCGCTCCACCGCGTCAATAAACTCATAACTTTCTTCAATTAAATAGGTAAGTAATGATTCATGTGTTTGTTGCGCATCCCAAGGACAGCCCCCTGGAGACCGCAAACGATCCATAACTTCAACTAAATGTTGAAGTTGGGATTTATCAACCATTAGTTAACGCTGCTACTTAGTTGGAACAGCTACTGCACCATTTGTAGCATCAACTGGATTTATATCTGAAGTAGCCGCAACCCATATTCCATAACGTGGGTTAAGGTTTACTTTTTCTCGAGCTCCAATTTCGCTTACATATTTTTGCAATGCGATACTAAATTCTTGATCAGTTGCAGTTGGTGCAACTAACTTTGACCGCAAGCTTCCTTGAATAATAATATCTTCGATATAGCGATCTAAATCACTGGCAGCGATCGAAGCATTTGCAAGAGCTGCAGGCATGGCGGTTTCTCCACCGACTTGAGCAACAATCTTTTCCCGATTTGCCGCGACTTCAGCAGGGTTAAGAGTTATGCCTTTTTCACTTGCTCCACGGTGGAGCAAAAAAGAAATTATTTTTAAGCGCAGCTGCGCACGTACTAAATCAGAACCTGTTAACGCATTTTCAGGGGTGGTATTTGTCGCAATTCGCTCTGCAGTTATTGCATTTATAGTGGATTGCAAATTTGAAATAGAGATTGAGCCATGTTTCATACTTACGGCTGAACTTGAATTAGCGCACCCGGCAAGAATGGCACCAACAATGAGTAAGCCACCGATTTGCAACGCCTTGATTTTGCGCAATTTCATATTTTTCTCCAAGCTCATTCCAGACTCCCTATTTTATCGGCGCTGCATTTTCGAGTGCCTCATTTACCCAACTCAGGAGTTCAGTATTCCCTATGGCCATAGGTGTGAGCGAATTGGCGAGATTTCGAGATCCCGGTGTAGGCAAAAGTAGGGTTTCAGCAGTTGCCTTATATATATGTCCTGGGTAGATCCGATCCATTCGAACTGAGAGCGAATCACTCAAAATAATTGGAGCCAATCTCAGGAATTTTCCATGCATTACAACTTCTCGCAATGCACGAGCTTTGGCGGTTGCCCGTAATTTCGCAACATTCATTAAATTTAAAACCACATCAGGAAGGGCGCCAAACCGATCTAGTAATTCTGTTGATATCTCATCTACTTCCACATCATTTTTAGAGTCAGCCAATCTTCGGTAAATGTCTAATCTAACTCGTTCACTTTCCACATAATCATGCGGCAAGTGGGCATCTACTGGTAATTCAATTTTGCAATCAAGGTTTTCTGGCTTCTTTCCGCGGAACTCTGAAACAGCTTCGCCAATCATGCGCATATATAAATCAAAACCAACATCTGCGATGTGTCCAGATTGCTCTCCACCTAAGAGATTTCCGGCACCGCGGATCTCTAAATCTTTTAATGCAACTTGCATTCCTGATCCAAGTTCAGTGTTGGCGGCAATAGTTGCAAGCCGATCAAATGCAGTTTCAGTTAATGGCTTTTCGGTTGGATACAAGAAGTAGGCATAACCACGTTCACGACCGCGGCCAACTCTTCCACGTAGTTGATGAAGTTGTGATAATCCCATCAGATCTGCGCGTTCAACAATGAGCGTATTCGCATTTGGAATGTCAATTCCGTTTTCTACAATTGTTGTACAAACAAGCATGTCAAATTCTTTTTCCCAAAAAGAGACAATCACTTTTTCAAGGGCATCTTCCGACATTTGACCGTGAGCGATCCTGATTCTTGCTTCTGGTACCAACCCATGCAATCTAATTACTGCTCTATCTATACTCTCGACTCTATTATGAATATAAAAAATCTGACCATCTCTTAATAATTCTCTTCTGATGGCTGCAGTAATCTGTTTTTCCTCGTACTCACCAACGTAGGTCAAAATTGGATGTCGCTCCTCAGGAGGAGTGGCCATAATAGACATTTCACGAATACCCGTAATAGACATTTCTAATGTGCGCGGAATCGGCGTTGCCGACATAGATAAAACATCAACATGGGCCCTAAATTTCTTTAATATTTCTTTGTGTTCAACTCCAAACCTTTGTTCTTCATCTACGACCATCAATCCTAAATCTCTAAAAATCACATCAGTTGAAAGCAATCTGTGGGTTCCAATCACAACATCCACAGCACCTGTTGCTAAATCTGCTAGAACTTTTTTAATTTCACTTTGTGTTGAAAAACGAGATAGCGCTTCAACTCTAATTGGAAATCCTGAATAACGTTCCCTAAAAGTTGTTAAATGTTGTTGTACAAGCAATGTAGTTGGACACAAAATTGAAACTTGTTTTCCATCCTGCACAGCTTTGAATGCCGCACGTATCGCAACCTCAGTTTTTCCAAACCCAACATCTCCGCAAACAATCCGGTCCATTGGATATGGTCTTTCCATATCCGCCTTTACATCTGAAATTGTTGAAAGTTGATCTGGTGTTTCTGAGAATGGGAATGCATCTTCTAATTCACGTTGCCATGGAGTATCTGGTGAAAATGCGAATCCTGGTGAACTTGTTCGTGCTGCATAAAGTTGTATTAATTCACTAGCGATCTGCCGAACCGCTTTTTTAGCTCGCCCCTTTGCTTTTTGCCAATCAGCACCACCGATACGGTGCACACTTGGAGCTTCCCCACCAACATAACGAGTTATCTGATCTAATGAGTCAGTTGGTAAATAAAGTCGATCTGCTGGCTGGCCCCGCTTGCTTGAAGCATATTCAATAACTAAATACTCCCGGGTTGTTCCCCCAACTACTCGTTCAACCATTTCAATAAAACGACCTACTCCATGTATTTCATGCACAACGTAATCGCCATCTTTTAATGCAAGCGGATCAATTCTTTTACCGCGACGAGGGGCAAGCCGTGCACCTTCGGTATTAACAGCCTTGGCCCCAACAAAATCTCGTTCAGTGACCAAAAAAATCTTTTCTCGTGGTGCGCTAAATCCAAATCTGATGGCTGAAGTTGTCACATGTGCAACATTTGGTGTGAGATCTGCCAAATCTTCTATTAACTTCATCGGTATATCTGCATCATTTAGCAAAGTTGCATATCTTTCGGCGGTTCCATGTCCTATGGCTGTAATTACAACTCGCCATCCTGCGCTAATCTTTTCATTGATCTGCAAAGTAAAGCGATCAATGTTTCCCCTTATAGGTTCAATCACTTCAAACTCGGCAAACTCTGAATTTTCACCATCGATTCCAAATGGTGCAACGGAGCCAATATTGAAATTGCGATTACCTAGTGCCGATAAAACTTCAGGCAACTCTATAAATGAACTTCTACCTAATTCAATTGGAACTGTATTTCCATGTGCGGCATTAAGCCAAGATGCTTCTAAAAATTCACGACCAGTTGAAATTAATTCACCAGCTCTAGAATTTATTAAATCTGGCGAAACTAAAATTACTTTTGAACCTTCCGGAAGTGCTTCAGTTAAAGATTCCATTGAATCAACCAAGGCTGGGATTAAAGATTCCATACCCTCCGCAGCAATGCCATTAGCGATTTTCCCTAGTAAATCTGAAATCCCAGGATACTTTTCAACTAATGCTCCAGCTCGTTTTTTGACATCATCAGTTAAAGCCATTTCACGACTAGGAAGTGCCGTCACAGATCCGGCGATAAGTGCCATAGTCCTTTGATCGGCGATAGAGAAGCTGCGGACTTCCTCGATTGTGTCATCAAAGAATTCAACTCTGATCGGGTGATCTTCTTGCGGTGGGAAAATATCAAGTAAGCCTCCACGAATTGCAAACTCACCACGTTTTTCAACTAAGTCAGTTCTTACGTATCCAAGTGAAACTAACTCCTGTGCACATTTATGCATATCAATCTGCAAACCTGCTTCAAATTTCGGAGCAGCGATTGAGCCAAATCCTTTAACAAATGGTTGCATTAATGCACGTACAGGTGTTAGCAAAATATCTATTGGTTGATTTGTACGCAGCATGTTTAAAGCTTTATATCTGGCAGCAACCGTATCGCTTTGTGGACTCAATCTTTCATGAGGCAAAGTTTCCCAATTAGGAAAAGTTTGAATTATTAATTCTGGTGCAATCTCATGTAATTCGCGTTGTAAATCAAGAATGCTTCCTGGCGTAACCACCAAGATTGGAGCACTTTGATTTTCGCTGTTTGAAATTGCCGCTTGAGCAATTAGCCAAGAGTGGAGTGAATTTGGCGCTATTACTTTTTTGCCCGAGGCGATCGCTGAACTTAGATCTTGCAATTTGAGATGAGGCAATAAGGATTCAACTGCCATCTTTGCCCCAATTCTCTTCTTGATACAGCACGACAAGCCCCAATCCGCTAAATGCGGGGGGCAATAGGACGACTCTATCTGAGAGAATTACCCCATGCCTTCCAGTGATGGCGCGGAGTTACGCGCAGATGTTCGCCGCTTAGGCGATCTATTGGGAGAAACAATCGCTCGTCAAGAAGGACAATCACTCCTTGATCTGGTTGAACAAGTCCGCCAAGCGGTCCGTGAAGATTCACCGGCAGGTGCAAATTTGCTTGCCAAAGTTAATGTTGACGACAGCATCAGATTAGTAAGGGCTTTTAACGCTTACTTTCACTTAGCAAATGTTGCTGAACAGGTACACCGCGCGCGCACATTAGCTCAAGAGCGTGGAAGTGGTGAATCTTGGTTGCAACGTGCATTTCATCGCATTGCAGATCAAAAGATTTCACGTGATGAGTTAGCTAGGGCAGTTGCATCACTGTCAGTTCGGCCAGTATTCACAGCACACCCAACTGAAGCTGCACGCAGATCTATCTTGAGCAAACTTGCAACAATTGCAGGTTTACTTGATGCGAAAAATGTACCAGAGAATAATCGCAGACTTGCCGAGGCGATTGAATTGTTATGGCAGACAGATGAGTTGCGGTTAGAACGTCCAGAACCAATTGATGAAGCTATGAATGCGCTGTACTACTTAGATGATTTAAGTCGGTCAACTGTTTCACAAGTACTTGAAGATTTCGCTTTTGAGTTAAATAAATTTGGTATCACTCTTGACCCAACCGCTCGCCCACTTTCGTTTGGAAGTTGGATTGGTGGAGATAGGGATGGAAATCCACATGTAACCGCAGAGGTAACTAAAAACGCTGTCTCTACCCAAGTTGGGCACAGCATTAGGGTAACTCTCGAAAGATTAGATGCACTTCGCCAATCACTTTCTGTCTCAACCCGTATTGCCGGAGCCTCCGAAGAGTTACTTGCTTCCGTAAAAGCTGATTTAATAATTTTGCCTGAGATTGAAGAACGTTTTAGGCGCATCAACGTTGAAGAGCCATATCGATTAAAAGCCACTGCTATCCGCCACAAATTATTACTAACTCAAAAGCGCCATGCTTCCCTACAAGATCATGAGCCAGGGCGCGACTATGCAAATACACAGGAATTACTTGACGATCTGCTGATTATGCGTGATTCACTAATGAGCCATAAAGGTGAATTGATTGCAAATGGTGAACTCGATCGAATGATTAGAAATGTTTCAGCATTTGGATTAACTCATGCCACTCTTGATGTACGCGAACACTCTGACCGGCATCACCATCTTTTAAATCAATTATTTAGCAGTGTTGGAACCAAGAATTATCTAGAACTTAGTAGTGCTGAACGTATAAATCTATTGGCAGCAGAATTAGCAAACTCTCGACCATCGGCTGCAAATTTAACAGATGATCTCGATGATCTCGATGATCTTGGTAGACAAACCTTGGCAACTTTTGCTGCAATAGGTGAGATTATCGAGCGATATGGCAATGAGGCCATCGAAAGTTATATCGTCTCAATGACAAAAGGTGCTGATGATTTGTTGGCCGCGGTGGTGCTTGGCAAGCAAGTAGGATTATTAAATCTAAATTGTGAAGATCCATTTTCTTTAATTGGATATGTCCCACTTCTGGAAACAGTGGCTGAATTGCAATCAGCAGACAAGATTTTGGAATCACTTTTGGCTGTTACTGAATACCGACAGATTCTTGAGCTACGCGGAAATGTACAAGAAGTGATGCTCGGATACTCTGATTCAAATAAAGATGCTGGAATTACAACTAGCCAATGGGAAATTCACCGAGCCCAAAGACGTTTGCGTGATGTTGCGATGAAACACGGAATTGCACTTCGGATATTCCACGGTCGAGGTGGTTCTGTAGGTCGTGGTGGCGGGCCAACTTATGACGCATTAATTGCACTTCCTTGGGGTTCGGTCGATGGAGAAATCAAAATGACTGAACAGGGTGAAGTTATTAGCGATAAGTACTCGCTGCCATCACTCGCGCGTGAAAATGTTGAGTTAATGCTTGCGGGATCTTTGGAAGCTACAGTTTTAAATCGCGCGCCACGTCAAAATCCGAAAGATTTAGCTAAATGGGATTCATGCATGGATCTCGTAAGTAGTGCAGCGATGACGCAGTACCGCACTTTGACGGACCATCCTGATCTTCCACAGTACTTTTTCGAATCAACTCCAGTAGAACAACTTGGAGATTTATTCTTAGGTTCGCGACCTTCACGACGACCAGATTCAAGTGCTGACCTAAGCGGGTTGCGCGCTATTCCTTGGGTCTTTGGTTGGACTCAATCGCGTCAGATTGTTCCCGGGTGGTTTGGTGTTGGAACTGGTTTAAAGGCAGCCCGTGAAGCAGGCAACTCTGATGTATTGGCGCACATGCTTACGGAATGGCATTTCTTCCGCACATTTATAAGTAATGTTGAAATGACTTTGGTAAAGACTGATCTTTTAACTGCTGAGCATTATGTAAAAACTTTGGTCAACCCTGAGCTTCATCATTTCTTAGATGAAATTCGGACTGAATTTGATTTAACCGTAGCTGAAATTTTACATTTGACTGGCAAGAGCGAGTTGCTAAGTGATCAGCCAATTCTTTCACAAACTTTGCAAGTTCGTGATGCTTACCTTCGTCCACTTCAACTTCTACAGGTATCTCTACTACAAAGAGTTCGTAAAGGTGACTACAGCGACGAAGCAACACTTCGCCGAGCATTACTTCTTACTATTAACGGTATCGCAGCAGGTTTACGTAATACCGGTTGAGTTCAATTATTTTTCTGGAAGTATTACTGGAATCTGTGCCATCAAGCCACCATCAATTACATAATCTGAGCCTGTAATAAATAAAGCTCGATCACTGGCTAGAAACGCAATAAGCTCGGCAATATCTTCGATAGTTCCCATTCGACCAATCGGATGCGAACTTCCCCACTCAGCCACAACTTCATCCACCGTTTTATTGCCCTTGTGAGTTTCAGCAGCAAAACGTAACAAAGGTGTATCAACCGAACCGGGAAGAACTGAGTTAACCCGAATTTTATCTACCGCAAAATCCATCGCCATCGCACGAGTTAATGCGTTAATTGCACCTTTCGAAGTTGAGTAAGCAACAACTTGCTTTTGAGCGCCTATTGATTGAACTGATGAAATATTTACAATAGCTCCGCCGCCACGTTTACGCATATGCGGAACGCCATACTTTGCAGTCAAGAACATAGATTTAACATTTACATCTAGGGTTTTATCCCAAATCTCTTCTGTCGTCTCAACGGCATCACCATAAGTTTGAATTCCGGCACAATTTGCAATTACGTCTAGCGCTCCAAATTCAGCAATAACTCCGGCGACCATTTTCTCAACATCTTTTGCATTGCTCACATCAGTTGGAAAAGCCTTTACTTTCTTGCCTGATGTTAAAAAGTTCTTCTCAACAGTTGCAAGCGTCGCAGCATCATTATCCACAAGTCCCACACTTGCACCTTCGTTTGCAAATTTAACTGCAGCGCCAAAACCCATACCTTTTGCGGCACCGGTAACTATTACTACTTTCCCAACAAAATCCATTTAACTCCTTACTAATTTTTTACTTTAACTTTTCAACGCCAAATGAGAATTTATTACTCTTAACTTCCCGACCCTTAAAAATCAGTGCAGTTCCATTATTTACTGAATCAACTACACCTGTTGTTGGAAGACTTGAAAATGGTTCTAAGCCAATGTTGTAATAACGGCCATACCATGGATATCCCTTAGTTGCGCCGAACTCTTGCCAGAACCAAAGGTATGGATGATTTGTTTTATCCCACTTAACAACTGCGGCTAAGCCTTTGTTTGGTGATTCGACTCGGTACTCACCTCGCTCTAAATCCTTCATGTATAACATTTCAGTCGGAGTATCTCGTGGTGGAATATTGCTGAAATCAATTGGCTTGTCATCTGGTCCAACTCCTACAGGCCAAGCAAAATATTCATTTCCTTTTAGTCGGCGTGAACTGCCGAATACCTCACTGGCGTGCGGCATCACAGTTGGTTTTCCTGGGAGTACCACTCGGCATTCATCATCCATAAATGGTGGGCCAAATGTGAAATGGAATCCCCACATTGTCGGAATCTCAACATCAGATAAATTCTCAATTGTCTCGACCATATCTAGAGTTGTGGAGTTGGATTTCAAACTCATGGTTCTTTTTACTAAAAATGGAGTTTTCCGGCCATACACAAAAAATTCAACGGAAATCTCTTCAGGAGTATCTTTCAAAATCTTAAAATCCCATGGCAAAAGTGCCATTTCAGCATGTTGCCCAAAATCTGCACCTTGGTAATTAGATGCAGCACCACCATTTGGAAAAATTGTTTGCCAACCACCTGGATACTCATCAGTAAATGCACCAAGTGGGTCGTTGTAGTTGTAATTAACTTCGCCATCCACCATACCGTTGGGTGTAAGCCAAACCAAATCTAAATCATCAGGCTTGTGCAAAAATTCAACTACATCAGCGCCACGGCCTGCGGCTACTGTGATGCGCAACTTTTCATTTTCTAATACAACAGCGTCTAATTTTCCTATTTTAAAATTATCATGGATTCGACATGAGTGATTACGGGATTGCGCGCGCATAATTTCTCCTAACCGTTGAATTTTTCACTTTGAGCACCGGTAAGTCCGAGCCCATCAACAATAAACAAACCGCCATCTAAATCATTAGCAGTTGCACCTAGCGATGCACGAGCTGAGGTGACAATTAATCGATCCCCATTTGCGCCACCGAAAGTACATGAGCTTGGCTGTTTTACTGGCATATCTATAACCGATTGCTTTTTGCCCTGTTGGTCATAAATTTCAATTCGTGAGCCACCCCACATGGCAACTAATAATAAACCTTCGTTTGAAATGCACATTCCGTCAGGGACTGATCCATCATCAGGAAAAGAAACTAATGTTTTCTTATTATGTAACTCAGCATTTTCAAAATCTACTTCATAACTAGTCAGAACGTGCTGCATGCTATCTACGTGGTAAAAATGTGAATTATCTGCACTCCATGCCAACCCATTCGGAAGGGTAATTCCCGTTGCTACGGTTTTCATTGTTAGATCACCAGATAAGACATGCAAAGCACCGGTTCCTGGCACCATATCCATAGTGCAACTTCCAGCCCAAAATCTTCCAGCAGAATCAACTTTTGCATCATTCATGCGTTCATCTTCTTTTAGAAAATTCTTGGTAATTTTCCAACCATTATCTGGATTTAATTCAGCAAATCCTTCTTTAGTTGCGGCGTAATAACCACCTTTCTTCCGACCAACAATCGCACCAATAACTTCTGGTACTGAATGGGTGGTGACTGGACCACCATCTATCTTCTGCTCGAACCAAAACTTTCCAGCAATATCTACCCAGGAGATTGTTGAAGTACCTGCATCCCAGTTTGGGCCTTCGCCAACTTCGCTACGAATCTCATTTACACAATTAATGGTTGTCATAGTGGGTTATCTTTCTATTTATTGGCTAATTACTCAATAGGGTCAAAGTTTGCTCTGAGATTTCCAGACCAAATCCGGGTTTTGCGTTGAAATAAAGGTATCCATTTTTCAGTTCCGGCAATCCCCCGACCACATCGGTAATTTCCGAGGAAGGTTGGTGCCATTCCTGCGGACCAGAGAGGAGCAGATTGAGCGATAGATGACCAGTTGCTACTGACTCAATTGGGCTTTGCAATTGACCAGCTGACCATGAAGTTCGAATACTTATTGGAGCCGCATAATGTCCAATTTTTAAGGCTTGGCTAAATCCACCAATTGCACCTACGTTGCAACGCAAGACATCAATTGCCATTTGCGGAATTATGTTTAGCCATTCATGTGGATTTACAAATCTTTTGCCTGTAGCCATTGGAACTTTGGTTTGCATTCTCATTGCAAGGTGCCAATCAATATGTTCGGGAGGAAATACATCTTCTAGAAAGAAAGGATGAAATTCTTCTAAACGTTTAACAACTGAAAGTGCTTCGGTAGGTGACAACCTTCCATCAAAATCATGCGCAAGATTTACTGTATTGCCGAACTCAGATCGCAATTTGCTAAAAACTTCAACAATTTGTTTGCCGTATGTAACTGCTTTGGAATCCATCTCTGGGTTAATCAAAAAATATTGAAATCCCTCTTCTTGTAATTTTGCAATCTCGTCTATCAATCCCGAATTTAAATTCTTTTCACTTTTCATTAATACCGGAACCGCTTTACGGGCACGCCCGCCGATGAGATCGACAACCGACTTTCCAACCTCCCTCCCTTTAATATCCCAAAGCGCTTGATCAATTGCCGAAAGGGCGCAATTAAGCGCTGGATCATTTCGCCAAGAGGATTGCACTTGAGAGGTTTGCCAAATATCTTCAATCTCAGTTATCTCTTTGCCAACCAAAAAATCAGTTAGGTAATCGTCAACGCTGATTGCAATTAATTTGTGGTGGCCAGCAAATGCAGCACTTCCCCAACCAAATAATCCTGGCTCTGAGGTGTCAATTTTTACAAAAATTTGATCTTGCCCTAATAAATATGTTGAGATCTTCTTTATAGTTGTCATCTTGACCCCCTTCTATTGCAAACGTGAGGGTACCCTCAACTCAGGCAGAAAGGGAGTGCTATGCAAATCTGGCTTGGCATTGATCTAGGAACCTCTGCCCTAAAAGCAACCGCAATTAATCAAGATGGCCTTGTTTTGGCCAGAGCTTCTGCTGGGTATGAAACGCACCGACCAAATGAAAGTTGGGTAGAGCAAGATCCACTCAACTGGTTAGCAGCCTTCACAAAGGTTTTAAGTGAATTAGATGTTGATCTAACCAAAATTGCCGGGGTCGGAATTGTCGGACAGACGCCGACCTTGGTGGTGACAGATTTACTTGGTAATTCTTTGCGCCCCGCCATGACTTGGCAAGATACGCGTTCACAAAATGAGGCAGATCTATTTGCTGTTGAAATCCCAGATGTCGCGAAAGATTTTGGACTCTCTTTGCCATGGGCCCCTTCTGGAATTTTGCCAAAAGTTCGCTGGCTAAAGGAGCATGAGCCAAAAATTTTACAAAAAGATTCGCGCTTATTGCAAGCAAAAGATTTTTTACTTTTCCATTTAACTGGACAATTTTCTTCTGACAATTGGTCAAGCAAAGGTTTAATTCATGCCACAACTTTAAAGCCCACGCAGGCTTGGAAGAGTCTTGGATTGCCAAATGAATTAATCCCAGCAATTGGTAAGCCATGGGAGGTTGCTGGCGCAACTTCTGTTGGCAATAAATTTCTACCCTCTGGAATTCCAGTCGCAATTGGTTGGTCAGATGCACTTGCTGGCATGTTGGCTCTTGAAGTATTTTCAAAACCCACAGCATTTGTTATCTCAGGAAGTTCGGATATCGCGGGAATATCTTGTAGAAAATTAAGTGAAGGTAAACATAACCTTTCTACCGTTCCTGAAAGTTGTGCGCCAATACCAGTGATATTTGGTCCAACCCAAAGTAGCGGTTCTGCAATCTCTTGGGCTGCAGATCTTTTTAATTCCACACCTGAAGAGTTACTCTCTAAATCTGTCGAAAGTAGCAACGTCCACAATGAAATCTTTTTGCCATATCTTGCAGGTGAGCGTGCTCCTATTTGGCGTAGTGATATTCGCGCCCTCTTTGCCGGACTTTCGCACCAAAGTAAATTTAGCGATATTGCTCATGCGGTAATTTTCGGAGTTGGTTTTACTGCTCGACATATAATTGATCAAGCTAAATCCCTAAGTGATGAGTTGCCATCAACTGTTCACCTTGGCGGTGCATCCCATCAATCAAAATTGTGGCGCGACATTAGAAGTCGAATTTTGCGCTCTGAAGTTATTTCTTTTAGTGAATCTGATTCTTCAAGTGTTGGGGCGGCAATTTTGGCAGCAAGTGCAGCAAGCGGAGTCGCACCAGAGGTTTTAGCATCTAAATTCTCAGGCGAAAAGATCTCCTTCACCGCAACAACTGAAGATCAAAATATGGCAAATATTGAATACACAAAATATTTAGAGTGGGTTGAACGCGCTACTCATTAAAATCTTGTTGCGTGCGCTCTAGGCCATTCCGCATAACTGATTCGACCGCATCGCCAGCTTTGATAATTAGATCTTGCAATGATTTTTTTTCAATATTACTAAAGCCCTGTAATACAAAATCTGCCGCATCTAGATGCCCAACTGGTCTACCAATTCCAACTCGAACTCGAAAGTAATCTGGTCCGGAAAGAGATTGGGTCAAACTTTTCAACCCATTGTGTCCATTATCTCCACCACCTTGCTTGACCCGGATCTTTGCAAAATCAATATCTAGTTCATCGTGAATAACAATAATTTGCAAATTGGATAATTGATAAAAGTTTCTAAGTGCTACTACCGATTTCCCAGAATCATTCATAAAAGTTTGTGGCTTGGCAATAATAATTTTTGGAGCATCCACGCCCACGCCAAATCGGCCCTCTAAAACTTCTGCTTTTGATTTATGTTTGCTAAATTTTCCAGCAACTTGTTCAGCTAAATAATCAGCAACCTGAAATCCGATGTTGTGACGGGTTGCCGAATATTCATTTCCGGGATTACCAAGACCTACTACAAGCCAACTCATGAAAGAAGGCTAGCGGATTAGCTCTTTGCGCCTTCAGCAGCTGGGGCAGCGCCATCAGCAGGTACGGCGGCACCTTCAACAGGTGCAACAACTGCAACAGGCTCTTCTTGAGCAGAGCGGACAGAAAGATGTACAACAACCATCTTTGGATCACTGATAAGGATTACACCAGCAGGAAGTTTCACATCAGATGCATGTAGAGAACTTCCGGCTTCCAATCCAGTCATATCTAATTCTAAGAAGCTTGGAATTGATGTTGCTTCAGTTTCAACTTCAATCGAGTTGTGATTGTGTTCTAAAATTCCATCACGGTCGTACTCACCTGATGTGTGAACCGGAACAGAAACAACTACGCGCTCACCGCGTCGAACAATAATTAAATCGATGTGCTCAAGAGTTCCTTTGATCGCATGGCGAACAACCGATTTTGGAAGTGTTAACTCAACATGATCCCCAAGATCAATATCTAGCAATACGTTTGAAGATTTGAGAGCGACACCAAGTTCGCGTGCTGGCAATGAGATGTGGATTGGATTTTCACCATGGCCGTAAATAACAGCTGGAACTAATCCATCACGTCTGGTTCGGCGAGATGCACCTTTTCCGAATTCAGTCCGGCGGGCACCTGCGATTTTGATCTCAGCCATTACATCCTCCTGGTACTCCTGGTAATTTTCCCAGCGAGAACTTCTTTCGAAGCCCCGTCGATAACGGGAGGTTTCCCCCTCGCCGGAATATCTGCGAAGGTTAGCCAAAGATGGTTGGAAATGGAAATTGCGGTTCAGGCACTACCTAACTGATTGCCTAGTGAAGGCTTAAGAACTTAGGAATGGCCATCAAAGAGGCTGGTGACCGATCCATCTTCAAAAACCTCACGAATTGCTCGACCAAGAAGTGGGGCGATTGAAAGCACAGTTAATCGATCAAATTTCCATTCATCTGCAATCGGCAGAGTATCGGTAATCACGATTTCACTGGCACGCGAATTACGTAAACGCTCAATCGCAGGTCCTGACATAACCGCATGCGTTGCTGCGATTATTACTTCTGCTGCTCCATCTTCAAAAAGTGCATCAACTGCTTTAGTGATTGTTCCAGCCGTGTCGATCATGTCATCGATTACTACGCAAGTTTGTCCTTTGACGTCACCAACAACTCTTCCAGTTGATGATTCATTTGGAATTCTTGGGTCACGGGTTTTATGGATAAAGGCAATAGGGCAGCCACCTAGCAAATCGCTCCAACGTTCAGCCACTCGAACTCGGCCAGAATCTGGTGAAACTATTGTCAATCGCGATCTATCAACTTTGCTACCGACGTAATTTGCCAGCAAAGGAAGTGCAAAGAGATGATCAACCGGCCCATCAAAAAATCCTTGAATTTGTGATGTGTGCAAATCAACAACCATTAAGCGATCAGCGCCAGCAGTCTTAAACAGATCTGCCATCAATCGAGCTGAGATTGGTTCGCGTCCACGGTGCTTCTTGTCTTGACGTGCGTAACCATAGAAAGGCGCAACGACCGTAATTCTTTTTGCAGATGCACGCTTTAGCGCATCCACCATAATTAATTGTTCCATTATGTGTTTATTTACTGGCGTTGCATGACTTTGCAAAACAAATGCATCGCAACCACGCACACTCTCTTCAAATCGAACAAATATTTCACCATTAGCAAAGTCATAAGCAGATGTTGGGGTAATTGGAATTCCAAGTTCAGCGGCAACTTGTTCGGCTAACTCTGGAAAAGCGCGACCAGTAAAAAGCCGCAATCGCTTTTCGGAGGAGAGTCGAATCTCGTTGCTCATAATTAGATCCCCTCGTTATTTCGCATTTTTCTCGGCAGCTCTAGCTGAGTCACTTCCACTGCGCTTGCGCAGCACCCACCCGAGGATATTACGTTGACGCGCACGTCCAACGCCCATTGAACCCGCCGGAACATCTTCAGTAATTACAGATCCTGCGGCCGTGTAAGCCCCATCGCCAATTGAAAGTGGCGCAACCAACATGGTGTCACTGCCAATTCGAACATGATCGCCGATAACGGTGTGATGTTTTTCGACTCCGTCGTAATTCACCGTAACTGTTGCAGCGCCAATATTCGTTCCAACACCAATTGTGGTGTCTCCAATATATGAAAGGTGTGGCACTTTAGATCCGGCACCGATTTGAGATTCCTTTACCTCAACATAAGCCCCAACTTTTACGCCCTTTTCTAAAACAGTTCCAGGTCGCAAATAGGAAAATGGTCCGACCGTAGCTTCAGCCCCAATTTGAGCTCCATCGCAATATGAGTCGCGAATATTTGCACCGCTTTTAACTTCACAATTAATTAAGGTAGTTCGGGCTCCGATGGTTACTCCGCTTTCAATAGATGTATTCCCGGCGAGCGCAACTTCTGGATAAATAATTACATCTTGCGATAATGAAACAGTTGGGTCAATCCAAACAGTTGTTGGGTCAATCATGGTCACGCCATTTTTCATCCAATGTAGGTTAATCCGATCGCGTAATAATGCAGTGCACTCAGATAGTTGAAAACGATCATTCACTCCCAGAATTTCAATGAAATCTTCAACAATAACTGGTTCTACTCGCTTACCTGTCGATTGCAATACTCCGATAGCATCAGTTAAATACTCTTCACCTTGGGCATTTTTATTATTAATTTTGCTCAACGAATCAACAAGATCATGTGAATTGAAAACGTAAACGCTGGAATTTATTTCAGTTATTTCGCGCTCTATCTCTGTTGCATCTCGATCTTCTACAATTCTTAGAATTCCATCACTTCCATCTCGCACAATTCGTCCATAACCTTCAGGGTCATCTATCTCTGCAGTGAGAACTGTGGCCGAATTTTGTTCTGCTACATGCGTATCTAATAGTGATAGCAAAGTTGTTGAAGTAATAAGTGGAATATCACCAGCTAAAACCAATATGGGAGTCTCTGCAGATACTTTTACATTTTCTAACGCTATTCGAACAGCATGGCCAGTTCCACCGCGTTTTTCTTGAACCACGATTTTTGCACCAGGTGAAACTTTGCTAACCACCTCTTCAACTAAATCTCGATGTGCACCAACAACAACTACTAATTGGCTAGGGTTTAAATCATTAGCGGCATCGATTACATGCTCAATAAGTGTGCGGCCTAAAACTTTATGTAAAACTTTGGGAAGTTGAGATTGCATCCGCGTGCCTTCACCTGCAGCGAGAATAAAGATCACTGGACCGGCAGATGTCCCAGACTTACCAGACACTCCAGACACTCCAGACATTAAGGTCCCCCTTACTTGCCTCGATCTTCAAACTACTGCACTGGGTTAAGCCTAAGGTCTAGCCGGGGAAGAGAGCTCCGCCACCAGGTATCGATCCTGGACCCTGGGCTTCAAAGGCCCATGTGCTAGCCACTACACAATGGCGGAACCTGTATTCTCTCGCAAAAATTAGCCACTTTCGACCATACCGCTACCCTCTTTCTCGTGAGCGCCCCAATTCCAGCCAGAATCCGGATGACCAGCGCCCAAAGACGGGCTCAATTAATTGAAGTTGGCCTCGCCCTTTTCGCCGAAAAAGGGATTGAAGGAACCAGTGTCGAAGAGATCGCCGCCAGCGCCGGTGTATCTAAGCCACTTATTTATGAACATTTCGGAGGCAAAGAAGGCTTGTATGCGGTTGTAGTCGATCGCGAGATGCGGGCGTTGCTGCAGTTGATTTCAGAATCACTTTTAACGGGAAGTCCGCGAGTCAAAGCAGAAAATGCAGCGCTCGCTTTTTTAACTTACATTGAAACTCGTAGTGATGGTTTCCGAATTTTAGTTTTGAACTCTCCTGTTGGTGGACAGAGTGGATCTTTTGCAACTTTGTTAAGTGAAGTCGCATCACAAGTAGAGCATATTTTTGTTGCTGAGTTGGGTGCGCGCGGCTTTGATCCACAAATGGCGCCAATGTATGCACAGATGCTCGTCGGCATGGTCGCGTTAACTGGTCAGTGGTGGCTTGATGCCCGGTTACTTACTCGCGAAGAAGTCGCCGCACACATTGTTAATCTTGCATGGAATGGATTAGTTGGATTGGAATCTAACCCTAAATTATCCCGAAATTCAGCAGGAAGAAATAATGATTGATGATGAGTGATCATGAGTGATGAAGTGGATCGAATTGTTTCTGCATGGAAACGCGAACGTCCTGATTTAGATGTTGCACCTCTTGAAATTTTAAGTCGAATAACCCGAGTTGCACGTCAATTAGATATTGCGCGAAGGAATGCTTTTTCACACCATGGTTTAGAAACATGGGGATTTGATGTACTTGCGGCATTGCGCCGTGCTGGTAAGCCTTATCAATTAACGCCGGGACAATTAATGCATGAGACGTTGGTATCAAGTGGAACAATCACACATCGACTTGATTTATTAGAGGGTGCTGGATTTCTTTCTCGAAACGCTGATCCCTCTGATGGTCGTGGCTCATTAGTAAAACTGAGCGCTCTTGGAATCAAAGCAGTGGATGCATCTATGGCTGATCTGCTTTTGCGGGAGCGAGAGTTAATTAACTCACTCGATTCAGCTCAGCAAAAGGCATTGGCAAATCTCTTGGGGGTAGTGCTCAATAACCTCGATCAAGGTTGATCAGAGTTGATCAACTTTGATCTAGGTTGATCACCAGTAAATAAGTATTGAATTTGCACCTTTAGCGCTGTAGCCTCTGGGAAAACGATTTTTCATTAAGGGGCTAGCCGTGAGTCAGAACGCTAAAAGCGACGCTGTGATTGAAAAAGTAGAGATCCGCGCCTGCCGTGGCAGTGACAAAGGCGAATCGATTGACGCAGTACGCGGAGTCAAATTGCCGGGTGGCAACCGTCCAGATTTCACAGTCGTGACGTTAACAACTGCTGATGGAGTAACTGGAACTTCATTTGGTTTTGGCGCACTTGATGCAACTATTGCTGGTAAAGCAATGTCAGCAATTAAGCCATTTTTTATTGGTAGAAATCCTTTTGATACTGAGAAAGCGTTAAAAGAGTTTGAAAATTTTGATCGCAAATGGAATCACGTTCCAATTTATGCATACGGACCTTTTGATAATGCGTGCTGGGATATAAAAGGCAAAATCGCTGAAATGCCAGTTTATAAAATGCTTGGCGCTGCGCGCGAAGAAGTTCCGCTTTATGTCAGCTCTATGTTTTTACCAGGACCAGATGAGTATGTTGCAGAGGCTTTATCTGCAAAAGCAAAAGGCTATAAAGGTTACAAACTGCACCCACCCGGAACTGTAGAAGAAGATATTGCTTGCTACCGTGCAGTCAGAAAAGCAGTTGGTGATGATTTTAATCTGATGGCAGATTCTGTTATTGCTTATAACTATGAAGAAGCGTTAAAGGTAGGCCGTGAACTAGAGCGATTAAATTATCTTTGGATGGAAGAGCCGGTTCTGGATGTCAATTTTAATACGCTTAGAAAATTGCGGGAGAAGTTAGATATTCCAATCTGTGGAACTGAAGTAATCGCAGGTGCTCAATATTCAACAGCGCTTTATATTAAAGAAGATATTGTGGACATAGTCAGGACCGATGTCTCTTGGCGTGGTGGCTTAACAGCTGTTATGAAAACTGCACACCTTGCTGAAGCTTTTGGTGTTCGATGCGAATTGCATACAACTATTTATCATGGTCTTGAGATGGTTCAACTCCATGCTTCGCTGGCAATATCAAATTGCCAATTCTTCGAAACGTTATATCCATTTGATGACTTCAATTTTGGATTAAAAAATGGATTGGTAATCAAAGATGGCTATGTTCAAGCTCCAACTGGAGTTGGACTAGGAATTGAATATGACTGGGATTTCATTGACAAACACACTGTTGAGATTTACTAGATAACTTTAGGCCCATGCACTGGGCTGCTGGCTCGGTTGATCTTTGTAACTGCGCCAGTTGAAGAAAGTGCTACCGCTAAGTCGATCGCACTCTCCTCATCAACTGCTAGAAACGCAACAGTTGGCCCAGATCCAGAAACTATTGCACCAATCGCTTTGCATTCAATTCCAGCACCTATCGCCATCTTAAGAGCGGGACGAAGAGAGATTGCTGCCGGCTGTAAATCATTAACTAAAGCTTTTCCTAACCCAATTGCATCTCCACCACTTAGCGCGTGCATCAGCTCTTCACTAACTCGTGGTTTTCTTATATCTAGCGATTGACGTAACCGATCGGATTCGGCATAGACCGCGGGGGTTGATAGCCCTTGAGAGGAAAAAGCTAAAACCCAATGAAAAGTACCGCGACATAATGCTGGTGTGAGTTGATCTCCACGGCCACTACCAATAGCCGTTCCACCCATCAATGAAAAAGGAACATCACTTCCAAGTTTTGCTGCAAGTTTAAGTAACTCCTCTTTTCGTAGTGATGTCTCAAACAATGTATCTAGCGCGATAAGCGTGCCAGCCGCATTTGCACTTCCACCAGCCATACCTCCAGCAACAGGAATTCCTTTTTTTATCGAAATTCTAATATCACAATCAATTTTTGTATGTTTAGCAAATAACTTTGTTGCTTGATATGCCAAATTTTTATCATCTACTGGTAAGCCAGCAGTGCCATCTCCTGTGAAAGATAAGTTAATTCCACTTCCTTTAGTAGCAGACTCAATTGATATTTCATCATAGATCGAAATCGCTTGAAAAACAGTCGCTAATTCATGAAAGCCATCTTCACCGCGTGGCCCAACTGATAATTGCAAATTTATCTTTGCGGGGGCGCGTACAACAACTTTCATGGCTTTACCTTATTGGTAGGAATTAATCTAAATGCTTCTTGCCTGAGCAATTGCAATGAATTCTTTAAGTTCGAGCTCCTCCGCCCGAGAAGTTTGGGCTACTCCAGCCTTTTCTAAGATTTCAATTGCAGATGAACTTCCTCCCGCCCAAACACTTAATGCACTTCTAAGCATTTTGCGACGTTGTGAAAAAGCAGCGTCAATGACAGTGAAGGTTTGCACCCTGAGCGCTTCATCCCCTGGGGATTCTCTGCGCTTAAAAGCCACCAACAATGAATCTACATTTGGGACTGGCCAAAAGACTTCCCTTGAAACATTTCCAGCGATCGACATTTCAGCCCACCATTTTGCCTTAACACTAGGAGTTCCATAAATTTTATTTCCAGGCTTGGCAGCCAGACGTTGGGCGACTTCTGCCTGCACCATGACTAACCCTTTATTAATTGACGGGAATTTTTCAAGAAAGTGCAATATTACCGGTACTGAAATGTTATACGGAAGGTTTGCGACTAAAGCCGTTGGGGATTGTGGCAAAGTATTTATTAATTGAGCATCCTCATTAATAATCTGCAATTTGTCGGCATGGTTTGGAATTTTACTTTGCATCGTTTCGATTAACTGGGTGGCTAATCTACGGTCAATCTCTACTGCAATGACTTCGCTTGCCAATGGCAATAGTGCAATAGTTAGCGAACCTAGCCCTGGGCCAATTTCTAAAACTATATCTTTGTTATTTATATCGGCTAGCCGCACTATTTTTCTGCAGGTATTTCCATCAATAACAAAATTCTGGCCAAGAGATTTAGCTGGATGCAGATCTAACAGCTTAGCAATTTCACGGATCTCGCTTGCACCCAAAGTTGGGAGGGTTGCCTCAGTATTTTCCATTATTACTCGAAAGCGCCAAAGATAGTTAAGGCATTTTCACGGGTTGCGATAGCTAATTCATTAACGTTACGTTGAACTACTTCAGCCATAAATCTAAGAGTGTTTGGAATTTGAGCCGGCGAATTAAGCAAACCTCGGTGCGGCATCGGAGCTAAAAATGGCGCATCTGTCTCAACTAACATCTGTGAAAGTGGAGTTATTTTCAAAGCCTCACGCAGTTCAGGAGCATTTTTAAAGGTGACTGTTCCTGCAAAAGATAAGAAGTACCCAGCAGAAATACATTCTTCTGCCATTTCTCGATCTCCAGAGAAGCAATGAAAAATAGTTTTCTCAGGCGCTCCCACTTCTCGCAGAACTCTAAGGACATCTGAATGTGAATCTCTATCGTGGATAATTAACGCCTTATTTTTTCTTTTTGCAATTTCAATGTGTGCTCTAAAAGAATCTTCTTGTTTTGCACGAAGGGCCGGTTCGGTTCTGAAAAAATCTAACCCAGTCTCCCCCACTCCTCTAACCCGTGGGTCCGCAGCTAATTTCTCTATCTCTGTTAACTGATCTTCCAGATTTTCAACAACTGGAGCCTCATTTGGATGCAAAGCCACAGTTGCAAGCACTTTGCCTGGCCAAGCATTCGCACATGCAACAGACCATTTTGATTGTTCTAAGTCATAACCAATTTGGACCACTCGATCAATTCCGACACTTTTTGCTTCAGTTAAAATAATGCCAACTGTAGGGTCATCTGCATTTCCCTTAGCAATTAACTCCATGTGACAATGCGAATCTATTGTTGGTTCTTCCAATGGTTCAGGTAGTGGCGCAGCAACTCTTTCAATATCGCGATTGTGCCGATCGGTCACGCGCTCTCCGGTTCTGGCAATCTTGGGAAAAGCACATCTCCTCTTGATACTTGAACACCCGCTGGTAATTGCCCCCAAGTAGCGACTTCACTTATTTTCTGATCACCGATCGGACCTAGAATTTTTGCACCAAGCGCTTCCCATAATTTTTCGCAAGTTTCTGGCATCACTGGGTGAAACAGCACTGCAAGGATTCGAAGAGACTCCACAGTTGTATATAAAACTTTTTCAAGTTCAACTTTATTTGCTGGATCTTTTGCCAGAACCCATGGAGCCTGCTCGGTAACGTATCCATTTACTACTTTGCAAAAATCTAAAATCGCTAAAATTCCACCTTGAAAATCTAAAGCGCAAATCCGTTCATCCGCTATTTCACAAGCTTTTTGCGCTGCCTCGGCCACTTTTGGTTCCGCTGCTGGTTGTGGAACTTTGCCGTCACAATACTTTTCAATCATCGCAATAGATCTCGATGCTAAATTTCCGAAATCGTTGGCAAGTTCGCTGGTATATCGAGCGACCATATCTTCCCAAGAAAAAGAGCCATCTGTACCAAATGGAATTGAACGCAAAAAATAATATCTAAATGCATCAACACCAAAGAAATCAGTTATATCTGAGGGTGCGATACCAGTTAACTTGCTCTTGCTCATTTTTTCGCCACCTACAAGTAGCCAGCCATGCGCAAATACTTTTTTCGGCACCGAAATTCCTGCTGCCATCAACATCGCTGGCCAGATGACCGCATGAAATCTAAGAATGTCCTTGCCAACTAGGTGAACATCAGCTGGCCAACTTTGCGCAAATTTTTTGCCACCTTCAGAATTTAGATCGTCACCAATTCCTACTGCAGTCGCATAATTGAGTAGCGCATCAAACCATACATAAACGACCTGCTTGGTATCCCAAGGAACTGGAATACCCCAATCAAATGAAGAGCGCGAAATTGAAAGATCTGAAACGCCACTTTCCAAGAAGGAGAGGACTTCATTTCGTGCACTTGCTGGCTCACAAGCACTTGGATTAGCTTTGTAATGTTCAATCAGAGGCTGAGCAAAAGCAGATAATTTAAAAAACCAATTTGTTTCACTCAATAACTCAACAGGTTTTGAGTGGGTTGGGCAAAGTTTTTCATCAGGAGTTGCACCATCAAGTAAATCTCCAGCAAGTTTAAACTCTTCGCACCCAACACAGTATGGTCCTTCATATTTACCTTCGTAAATATGGCCAGAATCTTTGAGTCCTTGTAAAAACCGTTGGACACGATCCATGTGTCGATCTTCAGTTGTTCTAATAAAATCATCATTTGCAATATTTAATTTTTCCCAAGTTGGGATCCAAGCAGATTTGACCAACCGATCGGCCCAACTCTGCGGGTCGCTACCATTTGCTTCTGCGGTGCGCATAACTTTTTGTCCATGCTCATCAGTGCCAGTTAGAAACCACACTTGCTCACCTTTTTGACGGTGCCAACGAGTCAAAACATCGCCAGCCACTGTCGTATATGCATGGCCTATATGCGGCGCATCATTTACATAGTAAATCGGCGTGGTTAGATAAAAGGCTTTGTTGCTCACTGTCCTATCTTAGAGGCGACCAAGGCATCAAATATCGCACGTTTGCGTAAGCCAAACTCCGTTGCAATCTGTGCGACCGCCTCTTGCCGTGTTGCCCCAACTCCCTCCAGCTCCTTCACCTTTGCGGCTATTTCCAGAGGTGTTAACTCTAATATTTCCCCGGCACTGGGTGCAGCAATCACCAAAGTTATTTCGCCAAGCATCTCTTTTGAATTGGCCCATGTTTCCAATTCAGTTAGTGAACCGCGCACAATCTCTTCATGGGTTTTTGTCATTTCGCGACAAACAGCACCTTGGCGTTGACCTCCCAAAATTTCTATCGCATCGGCCAGAGTTTCTCTGATTCGATGTGGAGCTTCAAATAAAACAACAGTTCTGCCTTCTACTTTTATTGTTTCAAAATAATTTTGCCTCGCTTGTTGAGTTCGCGGTGGGAAACCATCAAAAATATATCGCTCCATCGATAACCCAGAAAGAAGTAACGCTGTACTTGCTGCACTTGGTCCAGGCACAACTTCAATCTCAATATTTGCATCTAGCGCCGCTCTTACAATTAAATATCCTGGATCACTGATTCCTGGCATTCCTGCATCGGTAATTACTAAAACAGTTTTACCTTCTAGTAAAGCAGAAATTAATTCCGGGGTGCGCTGTGCTTCATTGCCAGCAAAAAAAGAAACCACTGGAGCGCTAAGTGAAATCTCTAAATCACTACAAAGTCGCAAGAGTCTGCGGGTGTCCTCCGCCGCAATGAGATCGACCTCGCCGAGTAAATCTCGTACACGTAGCGAGAGGTCTCGGCTATTGCCTAATGGGGCACCAGCGAGGATTAATGGGCCTTTTTTCACACACTTATCATCTCAGGTTCTAACCTATCCTCCATGACCAAAGCGCTGGAAGGCATCCGATACCTTTTGCTGCGCCGTTGGCTGGTTCTGATTCTTGCATTCTCAGCAAGTGTACGTTTTGTAAATCTCGATCGACCAAAAAAATTGGTTTTTGATGAGATTTACTATGTTGATGGAGCAAAAGATTTTCTAAAATACGGCGTAGAAATTGAAAATGGTAAATCTGAATTTATCGTCCACCCACCGATTGGGAAATGGGTTATTGCATCGGGAATTAAATTATTTGGCGATAATCCATTCGGATGGAGATTCTCTACCGCATTGCTCGGAACTCTCTCAATCTTTTTTGTCTATTTAATTTCAAAACATTTATTTAACTCAGAAAAGTGGGCTTTGCTTTCTACCGCACTGGTTTCACTAGATGGATTACATCTTGTAATGTCACGTACTGCACTGCTCGATATGACGTTAATGTTTTTTATATTAGTTGGACTCTACGCTTTGCTAAAAGAAAATTTTTGGTTTGCTGGGTTTTTATTTGGATTGGCACTCGCAACTAAGTGGAGTGCCATTTACTACATCGCTATTTTTGGGGTTTATTATTTAGCAAGAGATATTTATCGAATCCGTATCAATGAAGAAAGTAAAGTTGGAAATTACTTCAAAATAATAGCCATGCGAATCGCGCAATTGGCGATTCTGCCTCTTTTGACTTACGTAGCAACTTGGGTTGGTTGGTTTAATTCCACATTGGGCTGGAGCAGAAATTGGGGAGTTGAAAATCGTGGCCTGTTACCAAATGCCCTCAGATCCTTTTGGCATTATCAATCCGAAATCCTTTACTTTCATACCCACCTAACCGAAAACCATAGTTACGAGGCTAAAGCTTGGTCTTGGCTAATTATGTATCGCCCAACATCTTTTTTTTATGAGACGCCAAAGGGGTGTGGGGCAGCATCTTGCGCGCAAGAAGTTCTGGCTATGGGGACTCCAGTACTTTGGTGGAGCGCGGCAATTTCACTCGTGATTTTGATTGCGCTTTGGTTAAAAAATAAACAGTGGAGTACCGGATTTATTTTACTCGCGATAAGTGCCGGATATTTACCTTGGTTTGCCTTTCCACAACGCACAACTTTCATCTTCTATGCAATAATTTTTGAACCTTGGCTAATAATGGCTTTTGTAGCCGTTCTGCGTAATTACTATTTAACTTCATTCGGCAATCCAAAATTAAAACTTTATTCAATAATTTTTATCACGTGCTTAATCGCTGCAAATTTCATCTACCACTTTCCAATTTTTGTTGGACAAATTATTACTTATGATGATTGGCATTCATTAATGTGGTTTAAGAAATGGATATGATTTACTTAATTTGCAGCGCGTAAATCCGCTTCTTCTACGGCAACTTGATCAAATATCTCATCTGGCCCTACTGCCACTTCTACTTTAGTAGCTACCTCTTTCATTGGTCGAGAGGTTGCCTTAGGGGCTGTGACATATGTTGGAAGTGGAACATCTAATGGTTGCCACGTTGTGTTAGGAATAACAGTGACTGTGGTGGATGGGCGTAATGGAATCCAATGTTCAGTCGCACTTTCATTAGAGCGATACAGCACATCTGAAAAATTCGCACGAACGCCGTTTGTCGCCCTCGCTGCTGCAAGCCTACGGCGAGTTGCAACTTCTTCAACAATTTTTTGTCTGCGAACATGAATAACATAAATTAAAATAAGTGAAAGAGGAAGTGCATTTGTTTTAAAAGGAACTCCACCAAATAAAGTTGAAATAAAAACAATTAGAAAAATTGCAGCGAGTCCGATCAAAATAAGTTGACGTTGGCGCATTTGGCGAATTTTATTTTCAGCCACCTCTGTACGACTTGGAAGATTTTCATGGCTAGTACCTAGTGATACCAAACTCATGGCACTCTGATACCGCTCTAAACTTCTATTGTCTGAAATTTCGTCATGGGTTCGTAGCCATCTTGGAAGGAAATACGCTACCCACATTGCGACGACTGCGAAGTAGATCAAGCCAGAACTCATGATGGTCAACGATACGAGTCCGGATGGCTCAAATCATGGATTTAAGGAGTGTGTTGATTAGTGGAGTTTCACATAAGTGTGATGGTCTCGCCAATCGCCATCGATATGTAAAAACCGCTTTCGTAAACTTTCAAATTCAAATCCACATTTGAGCGCTACCTGCTTTGAAGCAACATTTTCTGGACGCATAGAAATTTCCAAGCGATGCAACCCCAGTTCTTTGAAGGCGTATTCGCTCACTAAATTCACAGCTATTGGGATAAATCCTCGTCCAGCTAGTTCTTCGGTGATCCAATAACCGATATGGGCCCCTCGATATGAGCCAAATGAGATTCCTGCCAAGGTAACTTGGCCAGAAATTCTTCCCTGGTAAATCACTGCCCAGGTAATTGATCGCAAAGCCTTCTCTTCACGTCGATGGAATGCTCTCATCTGCTGGAAGGTTGGTAATGAAATCAATGGATCTGGAGAGGTGGCTTCCCACGGGCTAAGCCATTTTTCATTATTGTATCGAAGTTGCTCCCACTCTTTTTTATCGGTTCTGCGTAGTGGTCGTAATTTTATTTCACTATTTCGCAGCAACACTTTAATCAGCTCTCAACTCAAGATTCATCACAGAAACTAATTCTCCGGCTGCTAAATTATTGACTCCCGCTGGAACAATTATAAAAGAGTTAGCATCTGCCCAATTTTCTACAGCTAGAGCTTTAACCGTTTTTTCACTATGAGTTAAATCTGTGATCGCTGGAAGGTATCGCTGTGCTCCAGCCTCAAAGTTAACTGCATCTATCGATTTCGCATTTAAAGTTGGATGCAAAATATTTTTTCTGCCAAACATCTGGCGAATCATTGGCCGCACAAATAATTCAAATGAAATAAATGAGGTCATTGGGTCGGTTGGCAAAGTTATTACCGGCGTCTTATCTGGTCCAATTAACCCAAAACTATGGCTTCCACTTGGGTTCATCTCTATTTGAATTTTACTAATAATTCCAAGTTCAGTTAGTGCTGCTTGAGTCATCTCCTCGGACTCTGGTCCACTTGTAATGACTATGAGATCAGCACGCACAAGTTGGTCTTCAATCAGTAATCGAAGTTGTGCCGAGGTTGTTGGAATTGTATGTACCCGATAACCAATTGCTCCAGCCTCTCGGACTGATGTGGTTAATAACCAAGAGTTAACTTCGTAAAAATGAGCAGTTTCAAGTTGCTCACCTGGTTCAGTCAAATCTCCACCAGCTGAAATAACTACTACGCGAGGATGTGGGTGTGTAGGCAGGTGATCTAGGCCAACAGAGGCAGCTATCCCGATGTGTGTAGATCTAATTCGACTGCCGCCTGTTAATACTTTGCGGCTTCCTATTTCAATATCTGAAGCAAGAGTCGCACCATGTGCATCTAATAATGGTAAATCTAGCGGTGCCAATGGTTGGGCCAGCAATAAGAGTTGCTTTAAATAACTTTCAACGTTTTCCATTCAAATTCCCAACAAAATTTTTCAACCACACAGTAAACTCGCCGCCAATATCTGCTCTTTCACTTGCTAATTCAACTACTGTTTTCAAATAGCTAACACGGTCGCCCGTGTCATAACGTCGCCCTGAAAAAATAACTCCATGAACTGGGCCGCCTAATTTCTCATTTACCGCCAATTCGCGAATTGCATCAGTTAATTGAATCTCGCCACCACGACCGGCTTGCGTTTTCTCCAATACTTTAAAAATTGCAGGATCTAATACATATCTGCCAATAATTGCAAAATTTGATGGAGCGTTCTCAACATTAGGTTTCTCAACTAAATCTAAAATTTCCACAATATTAGGTGAGTCGGTTTTTTTTACTGATGCGATGCCGTAGAGCGAAACTTGAGAATCAGGAACTTCCATCAAAGCAATTACACTTCCTCCAAATTTTTTATGCACATCAAGCATTTCACCTAATAAGTTGTCTTGTTCAGCAATTAAGTCATCGCCAAGTAAAACTACGAAAGTTTCATTGCCGACATGATTAGCAGCTGTGAGAACAGCATGACCGAGTCCGAGCGGATCTCCTTGACGTACATAATGGATTTTACCGAGTTCAGTTATTTGCTTGACTGCTGCTAACTTTTCAACATCGCCACGATTTTCTAATGTTGCCTCAAGTTCAATAGCTCGATCAAAATGATCTTCAAGCGCACCTTTATTTCTTCCAGTAATTAATAACACATCACTTAAACCTGCACGAATGGCTTCTTCCACTACATATTGAATCGCCGGCTTATCAACAATCGGGAGCATCTCTTTTGGGATCGACTTGGTCGCTGGCAAAAAACGAGTACCCAGACCGGCCGCCGGAATAACTGCCTTAAATACGCTAGATCCCATAGTGATCACACCCTACGCTGATCACGTGGAAGAGAAGAGCCAGACTCGGCGTGTGCTGCGTAACTTGCGAAAATTGGCCCCTGAAGGTGATGAGCAAGCAAGTTCACTACTGCTTGAGCAAGTTGAATTTGCTCAAGTGAAGGTCGTGGCTTCCTACACCTCTTACGGAAATGAGCCATCAACTCAAGGTTTTAACTCCACTCTCCTGAGCCGTGAAGTCCAAATACTTCTGCCACATTTACTCGAGGACAATTCTTTGGAGTGGGTAGATTTCAAAACCGGCAAAAATTTCGGAGTTACTGGAATTTCATTGGCCCAAATTGTTGTTGTCCCCGCCCTAAGTGTTGATGAGAGCGGAATTAGAATTGGCCAAGGTGGTGGTTCATATGATCGAGCCCTCAAATTGAACTCAGGTTGGAAAGTCTGCCTATTGCATGATGGCGAAATTTTTGAAGGTAAGTTACCCCAAGAAATTCACGATCAAAAAGTTAACGCTGTTGTTACACCTACTAAAATTTTTCGCTTTATTTAATTACAAAAGATTTCGGGCAATAATTATGCGTTGTACCTGATTCGTACCTTCATAAATTTGAGTCAGCTTTGCATCTCGCATCATGCGCTCCACTGGATAATCAGATACATACCCATAACCACCAAGAATTTGCACAGCATCTGTGGTGACCTGCATGGCAGTGTCCGATGCTAAACATTTAGAAGCCGCTGAATAAAAAGTCAAGTCAGAACTTTCATTTTCGCTCTTAACAGCAGCGGTATAAGTTAATTGGCGTGCTGCTTCGATTTTCATGGCCATATCTGCCAACATAAATTGAATCGCTTGAAAATCAAAAATTTCTTTACCGAATTGCTTACGCTCATGTGAATATTTATTTGCCACATCAAATGCGCCTTGAGCTAGGCCTATTGCTTGCGCGGCTATTGTGATTCGAGTGTGGTCCAATGTTTTCATAGCCAGAGCAAATCCAGTACCTTCAACGCCTAACATTCGATCATTTGCTAATTCAACTTGATCAAAATAAACCTCACGAGTTGGAGAGCCTCTAAACCCCATTTTCTTTTCGTGTGCACCAAAAGAAATCCCTTTATCGTTTTTCTCAACTATAAAAGCGCTAATTCCTTTGCTGCCTTTTTCAGGGTCGGTTACTGCTAAAACTGTGTAAAACTCAGACTCACCTGCATTTGAAATCCATTTTTTACTTCCCGAAAGAATCCATTTATCTCCAAAGCGCACTGCTTTTGTCTTTAATGCGGAGGCATCTGATCCCGCCTCTGACTCAGATAAACAGTAAGAAAAACCTTTACCACTTGCTAGCGGGCGTAGCCATCGCTCTTTTTGATCTTTATTACCAGCCAATATCAATGGTAATGATCCTAATTTATTTACTGCAGGTATGAGTGAGGATGAACCACAAACCCGAGCAACTTCTTCAATGATTAGCACAACGGCTAAAGCATCAGCACCTTCACCACCGAACTCTTCAGGAACATGAGCAGCTGATAATTTATTTGCCGATAACGCTATTGCCGCCTCTTCTGGAAATCTTGCATCTTCATCAACTTCTCGAGCAAATGGGGCAATCTTTTCTTCGGCTAGCGCTCGTACAGATTTTCGTAAAGAGATGTACTCATCGGGTAATTGAAAAAGCGCGTCCATGGGTTAATTAATACAGAGTTTTCGCCACCGCGCTACTCAGTAGCATCCCTGGAACCGTCCCTTTTGTTTAGTGAAGAGAGGTACTGGTTGTACTTATCTAATTCATCCGGTTCCCCAAATTGGCGAGCCCGATTTGAGTTACGTTCAATCCGCACGGCATCTCGTTCATCGGCTCGGATCCATTGCAAGAAAGTGGCAATCAGCGCCAACAAAATTGGAATCTCGCCCATTGCCCACCCAATCGAAGCGCCCATCTTTTGATCCGCCAAGAAATCTGGCCACCACGGCCTGGCGATTTCGGCAAAGTAGCCGCCGTCAACTAATTGTGATGAAGACATCAGTGCGACAGAGAAAAAGGCATGAATGCTAATTGCGACAAAAAGAATTACTATCCGAAAAATGAATGGGCTTTTTTGTGGAGTTGGATCAACTCCGATGATTACAAAAAATAGTAAAATTCCTGATAGTAGGAAATGAAACCCCATAAAAAAATGACCAAAGTGATAACTCATCAGCCAATTAAATAAATTAGTGAAATAAAGTGCAAAGAGTGACGCCTCAAAAATAATTAAGGCACTCACCGGATGAGTAATTATGCTCGAATATCTTGAATGCAAGATTGCAATCGCATAACCCCTCACACCTCTCTCTTCTTGAGTACGCCCAATCGGCAAGGTACGTAATGCCAACGTAATTGGTGCTCCTAAAACAATTCCAATTGGAGCAAGTGTTGCTAAAACCATATGTGAAATCATATGAAATGAAAATGCAACTTGTGCATATACGCCTAATCCCCCATTAACTGCGTAATCGATGGCAGTAATTCCCAGAGCAAAAGCGACAGTGCGACCGATGGGCCATTTATCTCCACGCCTACTCAAAATTATTACGCCTTTTACGTATAGTGCTACTGCAAGAATTAGAAGTGCAAGGAATAAGCCATCTGGCTCATATTCAAAAAGTAATCTAGAAAGTGTGGGGCTCTCAGGCATTTTTATACCGATCGCTTCAACTACATCGGCTGAACTGTGTTCTGGAGGTTTTCCTTGGCCTAGTAAAACTCCTAAGACTAAAACAGTTGTAAGTAAAATTAACTCTTGGATTAGCTGTTTAGTAAAATTTTGCTCCCCTAGTTTTTTCCTACTATGGGCAACAAGTACAAGGACAAATACAAAGATGATAGTTTTTAAAATTACCAAAAGAGCATATTCTGATCTGATATTTGCAAAACTTTCAATTCGTATAAAGGCGTTAACAACTCCGGTTAACGCAATAGCAGAAACACACCACAGCGCCAAAGGGGTAAATCTTTTTCGCGCAATTTCACGATCACTCTTTGACATTAAGAAAAGTGCAATAACGCCCCCAAACCATAAAGAAATTGCAGCCACATGCACTATTACTAAGCCGATTGCCAACATATGGTTACCAGAACTGCTTCCATGGCTTTCTAAATAGGGCGCTAATCCACCAATCCATGCAATAAAAATCAAAAATACTGCTCCACCGGTTTTCTTAACTCGGACAGCGGCAAATGCACATACCAATGCGGCAACGATTTGAATCTCAAAAAGTTTACCTAAAGTTGTTTGCGTTATAAAAGATCGCAAAATATTGCCATCAACCACTTCAGAGATAGGGGTATTTAAAATAAATGCCACTTCTGAAATCAGGAAGAAAATACTGCCAAGTAGCCATATAAGTGAGACTGGTGGAAGAAATTTTTGTAAGCGAGATGATTGAAAATATCCTTTGTGTTCTGGAGCCAAAAATGCGAGGCCAAGTAAAATTCCAATTAAGGTAATGAATGAAAAAAGCGTTATAAATTTTGCAAAAAAATGTAATATCAAATTTATTTCTTCAGTTTTCACTTCTTGCGTTTCTTTTTCTTTGGCTTTCGTAATGATCTAGAAACTAAAATTAATACTAAAATTGATAAAACTAGTAATCCCATCATAAAAAAATCAGTCGCTTTGGATGATTTTGTTTCCTTATTTAAATCAGGAGTGGGAGATTCGCTACTCTCTGGGGTGGTAGATGACAGAACCGCTGGGGCAACAAAAGTAAATTTGTATTGACCAATTAAAGTTTCACCTTCACTTGTAGCAACCTCATACTCAACTGAATACTCGCCACCAATAGTTAATGGTTTTAGCCCAATTAAAACTTTAGTATCAGCAATTTGGAGTGATCCATCATCGATGCGATCTCCATTAGGTGCAGTTACAGTTACTGAATTTCCGACATCTCCGATGGAATTTGAAAAAGTAATTGTCGCGACACTTGGAGCCGAAGTTATGGAGGATCCAGCCGCCGGCGATGAGGAAATCAGTTCTGCTGCTGTAGCCGGATTTGGGTTCGTATAAGTGAAGATCATGAGCAATAAAGCGGAAAAGACCAACTTAAATTTCTTCATAACCCCCCTCAATTAGCCCCAATCGTGCCACTTCCCTAAACTCTGCACTAACAGGAGGTGGCTGTGCCTACATACCAATATATCTGCACCGAGTGCGAACACTCTTTTGAAGTGACACAAGCCTTCACAGATTCAACAGTTCCAACCTGTCCCGAGTGCAATGGCATCGTGCGTAAAGTTTTCTCATCAGTTGGAGTTGTCTTCAAAGGCTCAGGTTTCTATCGCACCGATTCACGTGGTGCAGCAACCTCTAGTTCAGCACCTCCGGCTCCCTCAACACCTGCAGCTACGCCAACATCTACCCCCGCTACGCCTGCCCCAGCCTCCACTCCTACCGCACCATCCACAGGCACTAAGTAAGAAAATTATTATTCTTTAGATCTCTGCCAGATTTACGCGATGCTAATTAATCTGCTTAATCTCAGAAAAATCATTCCCTCACAAGATATTGAAAAGATTAAAAGAATTTTTGCCTTATTTTCGATACGTCGAAGATTAATACTTGCTACTGGGCTTACGGTAATTATTGGAGTAACTCTTTTTTATCGTCCAGAGGCTTCGAAAGTACAAATTGCGGTTCCTTTACTACACACCGGCGAGGTTGGAATTTCCTTAATTTTATCTGGTGCTGAAAATATTTTACATCCACAAGACCGAATAGATTTAATTGCGACCAATGTGCAGCAAAATATTGTTGATGATGATGTATCTGCAAAATCTTGGACTCTTGCTCGCAATTTAAGAGTTATTAAAAGTATTCCTCAAAATCAAGATGTGCGCGCATTGCTCGCAGTTCAAGAAAAGGATGTGTTAGCTATTGCGCAAGCCCGCCGCGAAGGTGAGTTAGATTTCTTGCTGCTACCTGAAACTCATGAGTGATCATGAGTGATGGGGAGGCACCTCCCTTCGGATCTCCTCATCTCTTACTCGTTCCTCTGATGGATCAACAAACTCTGGCTTAGCAAGCGGATTTTTTTCAACGTTTTTCTTGGCTGGTTCGACGCCTTGGTTTTCCATATTAGGATTTAACCATGTTTGAGCGTCTTGGGCGAGTAATAGTTCATCGTAAATCCAGGATCCTGGCTATTTTTCTAATTATTTTTATTTCTGCAGGTGCTATCGGCTCTCTCGCTTTTAGCAGGTTAGATAGCGGTGGATATACAAACCCAAAGAGCGAATCAGCAAAAGCTTACAAATACCTCCAGGAGAATTTTGACATTGAAGATCCTGCCGTTGTTCTTATAGTTGATTCTGGTTCGCGAAGTGTTGATGATCCGACTGTTACTTCTGATGTAATTGCATTGACAGCTGAATTACGACAAATGCAAAATATTGGTAAAACATTCTCTTATTGGGATGTGAAAGCTCCGCAACTTAAAAGCACTGATGGAAAAGCGGCTTACATTTTTATTTATGCTACCAAATCAGATTTCGACTTAATGAGCAAAGTAGCTGGGGTAGTTACAAAAACTTATGGAAATAAATATCGCTCGCTGACTTTGTACGCCACCGGTTCTGGCGTCGCAGGACACGCGATTAATGGTCAAATTAGTAGGGACTTAGCAAAATCTGAAGCGATCGCAATACCACTAACATTTTTGCTTTTGCTCTTTATTTTTGGAGGATTGGTCGCCTCAGCTACTCCATTGGTTGTAGGGATTAGCGCAATACTTGGTTCATTTTTTGTGATTTTTCTGATTTCATTGCTTACAGATGTAAGTATTTTTGCCATAAATTTAATAACTGGGCTTGGTCTCGGCCTTGGAATTGATTACTCATTACTTATTGTGAATAGATTCCGTGAAGAGCTGCACCATGGATTATCTGTAAATGATGCAGTAATTAAAACTGTTGCGACAGCAGGAAGAACGGTATTTTTCTCAGGCCTAACAATCATGGTTACTTTAGGGTCAATGTTAATTTTCCCGTTGTACTTTTTAAAATCTTTTGGTTACGCCGGAATCACAGTAGTTGCTATGGCCGTGATAGGTGCACTTATTCCACTTCCGGCAATGCTTGCTCTATTGGGTCATCGTATTGATAAATACACAGTTCGGAAAAGCGCGATAACACCGAAAGAGCACGGCGGTTGGGCAAATACTGCACATTTTGTGATGCAGCGCCCTGTTGCCGTTTTAATTTTAACTCTAATTGGGTTAGGAATTTTTGCTGCACCGATAAAAGATATTGCTTTTGGACAAGTGGATTCGCAAGTTCTTCCTAAGAACCATCCAGCCGCCGTCGCAGCGCGAGTGATTGCTGAGCGATTCCCCGGCCGTGAATCGGTTCCAGTTGAATTTGTGATTGAAGATGGCGCAAAATTTCTAGGCGGAGCTGAGCTTGAAAAGTATCAAGCGGCTATAAGTTCTACCAAAGGAATTTTGCACCTGACTGACGCAGTTACATCAGGAAAAATATTGCGCTTTACCGCAATCCACTCCATGGCACCGCGCTCATTGCCAGCGGAAGCACTCATTGATAAATTGCGCGAAATTCCGGCCCCTGCTGGCACTTTAATTGGTGGGGCGGCCGCTGATTACACAGATACGCAACAAGGAATTGCTGATGCACTTCCATGGGCACTTCTTTGGATTTCAATCTCCGTTTTTTTACTTTTATTTATATTTACCGGATCTCTTCTATTACCAATAAAAGCTGTCTTGCTTAACATGCTTTCACTCGGAGCAACATTAGGTGTCATAACATGGATTTTTATTGATGGTCATCTTGCAAACCTATTTGGCGGATTTACAGTAACTGGAACATTAGATACAGGTTCGGTAATTTTGATCGCAGTAACTACTTTTGGTTTATCGATGGATTATGAAGTTTTTCTAATCTCTCGCATAAAAGAAGAGTACGAGGCTGGGAAATCAAATGCTGACGCCGTAGCGATTGGTTTGCAAAGATCTGCACGAATTATTACTGCGGCGGCATTTGTGCTCGCGGTTGTATTTGGTGCCTTTGTGCTTGGTGGAGTAACTTCAATTAAAATGCTCGGCTTTGGTGTCGCATTTGCAATCTTGCTTGATGCCACTGTTGTTCGTGGATTGCTTGTGCCAGCATTAATGAGGCTCTTCGGGAACGCCAATTGGTGGGCTCCCAAGCAGTTAAAACGCTTCACCATCTCTCATTAAGAATTCAGCGAATGCAGGGGATGTAATAGACTAGAGCGCATGTCCACAATTGATTTATTGGCCACCCTTACTTGCAAAGACCAACCTGGAATTGTGCATGCGATGACCACAGCAGTCTTGAATTCAAATGGAAATATTATTGAAAACCAGCAATTTACCGACCCAGTAACTGGGTTGTTTTGTATGCGTACTCGGTTTACTACGGCGGAAAATATATCAATAGCAAAAGAAATTTTAAGCAAGGAGTTAAGCCGATTTTCCCCGACTTTAGAGATTAGACCTTTTGAAAATCGTAAGCGTGCGCTAATTCTTGTGACTAAGGAAAGTCATTGTTTGCGAGATTTGCTTTACTTACGTGATCTTGGTGAACTTCCAGTTGATATTCCGCTAGTTGTATCTAATCACGAAGAATTGCGCACGCTTGTTGAGTCCCATGGAATTGCTTTTGAATACCTTCCAGTTACGGCAGCCACTAAAAAAGAGCAAGAAGCGCAATTGATTGAAAGGATTGAGAAGCACCAAATTGATGTAGTTGTACTTGCTCGATACATGCAAATTCTCTCTGCTGATTTCTGTCGAAAATTTACTGGTCATATAATAAATATCCACCATTCCTTTCTTCCTGGATTTAAAGGTGCCAAGCCTTACCATCAGGCACACGCGCGTGGTGTAAAAATTATTGGCGCAACTGCGCACTTTGTAACTGAAGATTTAGATGAAGGTCCAATAATCGAACAGGACATCACGCATGTTTCCCACTCTGCAACTCCGGAAGATTTAGTCGCAATAGGCCGTGATATCGAAAGACGAGTTCTTGCTAAAGCCGTTCGTTTATATGCTGAAGATCGAGTATTCCTAGTTGGGGCGCGCACTGTCGTTTTTTCTTAATGTAAAAACCTTAAGTGGTGTCCTCGACCAGAATCGAACTGGTGACCTACCGCTTAGGAGGCGATCGCTCTATCCAACTGAGCTACGAGGACCTGATCAAAAGAGCTATAAACCTATAAACCTAGTTTACTCTTTAGGCTCTGATCCTTCGTGCAGCATCTTTAAACAACTCAAGTGCATCGCGGTTTAATTCAATTCCAAGGCCAGGCCGTTGTGGGATCGTAACTTTTCCATCCACCATAGTGACCTCATCAACTACCAACTCTTTACGGAGTCTAGATTCACATAATGCAGGCGGCAAAAACTCAAAAAATGGCATATGTGGAGTCACGGTAGCTAAATGCGCAGCGGCCGCAACAGAGATTCCAGTTTTCCAAAGATGTGGCACCACAATCTTGTTATTGGCTTTTGCCATATTGCAAACATTACGGGCTTCGGATAATCCACCAACGCGGCCAATGTCTGGCTGTACTACGCCAACATTTCCATATTTAATCAAATCAGCGAATTCATAGCGAGTACTTAACCACTCCCCTGATGCAATCTTTATCGGGGTAGCTGCAACCAATTTTGCTAATCCTTCGAGGTCATCTACCCAAAGTGGAGTTTCTACAAAAAATAAATCAAACTCTTGCCAAGTGTTGATGGTTTTTATTGCACGATCGACAGAATCAAATGCATATTGAACATCAACCATCAGCGTGAAATCTGGGCCGACTGCATTTCGTACTGCCCTGATAACTTCAGTCATTTTTTCATCGTCTTCTCTAATCCCCATATTTGCATAAGGTCCAGAAAAAGTTGTTTCTAATTTCGCTGCACGAAAACCCATCTCTTTCGCAGAGTGAGCCCACTTAACCATTGATGTTATGTAGGCATCAAAAGATCCAACCTCGGGTTGCAATGAAGCATATGCACCAAGATGCTCTCGGGATTTTTCACCTAACAATTGCCAAACTGGTTTATCAGCAGCTTTTCCAGCAATATCCCAAAGCGCCATGTCTATTGCACCGAGTGCATTAATTAATGCACCACGTCTTCCGGTCATTGCGGTTGCTTGATAAGCCTTCCACCAAAGTTTTTCGATCTCTAATGGGTTTTCACCAATTAGCATGGAACCAAGACCTTGATCCATAGTGTGAGTGCCAGGTGCCTCAATGCACTCACGCGCAATCCATGGATTTAGATCAGTTTCCCCAATTCCAACAATCCCCTCATCGGTATGGACTTCTACAACAAGATCATCCTGAGCCGAACTAGTTGCGGCTGGGTCATATTCTGGGTCTAAGAGAACGTGGCATTCGATCTTGGTTATTTTCATATAAAAAACTTACACCACCCACTCGTAAATGTAACTACTCTTTCGTAGATTATTTACGGCAGCGCTCAAATTTATCTTCGTTATCTCCTAAGATTAAATCATGTGGGCATTGGTGACTGGAGCAACCTCCGGTATCGGGGCGGAATTTACGAAACTTTTAGCTAAAGAGAATTACGACATAATTCTTGTTGCACGCGATGAAATACGGTTAAAGAAATCAGCTGAAGAGTTAGAGAAAGAATTTGGTGTCACAACTGAAATAATTATGGCAGACCTATCGGTTGAAAATGAAATTTTTCTAGTAGAACAACGCCTACTAACTACAAATCCATCTCTGGCCGTAGGTGTGCTGATTAACAATGCTGGATACGGCCTAAAAGGCCGGTTTATTAACCATACTTCCGCAGCAGAAGTTGATTTACTAAATGTGTTAGTGACTGCAATTTTGCGGCTAACTCATGCAGCACTTCCAAATATGCGAAATGCAAAAAGCGGTTACATTATTAATGTCGGTAGCGTCGCTGGTTGGTTGACTGGAAGCACCTACAGCGCAGCAAAAGCATGGGTCAATGTTTTTTCTGAATATTTAAACGCAGATTTAGCCAGAGATGGAATTACAGTTACCTCCTTAGCGCCTGGATTTACCCACACCGAATTTCATCAACGTGGTGGAATGAAGATGGGAGCGGTGCCAGAATTTTTCTGGGAAAAAGCAGCAGATGTTGTTAAAGCCGGCTGGGAGGGTGCCCTCCGTGGTGATGCCATCGTAATTTCAGGTCAGCAGTATCGAGCTATAGTTTTTCTAGCCCGGCATTTGCCCCGCAAATTAGTACGCAGAGTCCAGACTCACAGGCGGTTCACTTGAAAATCCAACGTTTTCGTGGGGCCTCAAGTTAAGGTTGCCTCATGATCAAACGTAACGGGTTAGCTATCGCGATGACAGTTCTTCTGATTGGTGCGGTCGTTCCTCCCGCTCAAGCTGCTAACAAATCTGGGGCGGCCTGCAAAAGTGCTAATGCAAAAGCAACAATTGGTGGCAAGCAGTATGTATGTACAAAAAATCCGATTGTTGTAAATGCAAAGAACACTTGGGTCGTTGCAGAGTGCTTGACCTCACACACAGCTTATTTAAAAGGTACTACTCAATTATCTGAAGAGAAGATTAAAAGAGGTGTGTTTTTAGGTCAGACAGCCGCAACTGAGGCTGATCAGACCTTGAGTCCTGCCGATCGTGAGATGTTGGCTCAAGCAAAAAAAGATGGCCTAAGTCTCTATGACACAATAATTAATACTTATAACACTTTGAGCAAAATGAACAAGCAGGTCCGCGACCTAGCTTGTACGCCTGGTCTCTAATTTAACCAAGAATTACAGTTTTTCCGACAACTTCGGTATTAATTTTATTTAATCCAGTTTGTGCTGGGCCAATTTTCACAGCACCCGTTTTTGTAAACTCTGATCCGTGCGCCGGACACTTAAAAGCCCCTGATACCAATTTTGATGTCACTCCTTGATGAGTGCAGCGCAGATCTAATCCTTGATATGAGTCTTTACCAGTACGTACTAAAGCTGTGGGAATATCTTTTACCGCACCCACTACAAGTGCTCCACCTATCTTTGCAAGAACCTTAAATTTTGAGAGCTCAACTTCTACGCGTCCATCTCTCAAAATTCTGATACCCCCGGCGGCTTCCGCAGAAGGGCCAGAAATCACAACTCCAGCGGCCGTTGCGATTCCCGCACAAATAAATCCTCTACGGCTGATCTCTTTTTCCATTCCTTAATTATCCCCATAAATCACTATCTGTCCACCTAGATCTTCTCAATCGACTCAATTAGATTTACCGTTGACTCATGTGGTTATCAGTTCGAGCTGCTTGCATCGGACTCCTATCTGCACATGCCATTGAAAGAATAATTTCTCCGGAGCCTTCCTTTTTTTGGGATTTACTAATTTATAACCTGATTGTCCTCGTTTTGGCTGTGACATTACTTATTGAATCTGAGTTACTCCTCGGTATCGGATTTGCATGCTGGGGGTTGAGCTCCATCTCTTCAAGCTGGTTTGCCTTAAACCACTTCTCCGATTCCCCAATCATCCTTGACCTTGGCTATGTGCTCTTTTTTCCATTTCTAATTATTCACTTCCTAAAATTCTTTGACAGTACTCCTAAATCAAAAATTCAATTTTTAGATGCTGCAATTATCGCTCTTGGTATCTCGTCATTTTTGACAGCTTTTGCACTAGAGCCGATTCCAAATCTTGAAGGCTCAATAAACCTGCGGAATGTATTGAATAATTTCTATCCAATCTCTGATGTAATTTTGTGTGCTCTTGTAATTACCATTTTTTCCAAGTATAAAATTTCACCAGTAAATATTTTACAAGGATTTGGCTTTCTGGCGTTTACCCTTA